>Ga0307474_10003677_pt1 | contig 11053 bp, 13 predicted proteins | sample atmos_gasesECM1C_2_FD_203312 | JGI IMG/M metagenome (GOLD analysis project Ga0307474, IMG submission 203312) | Hardwood forest soil microbial communities from Morgan-Monroe State Forest, Indiana, United States - atmos_gasesECM1C_05 | ecosystem: Environmental > Terrestrial > Soil > Temperate...
TGCAAACAGCGGCACGAGATGCTCATCACTCGGATGGTTCTTGACCGCAAACGGCGCCTGCCGGCGATAATCGACGAGGTCGTCGGTCTTTGCAGCATCAAGCTTGTCGCCGAGCCAGTCGGCAAAGCGGGTGACCCAATCGGGCGTAGGCGCATCCAGCGCCCGCCCGCGAAATTCGGAGAGATCATGGGTCAAGCTGCCGCTGCCGATGATCAGCACGCCCTCGTCGCGCAGCCGCTCGAGCGCGCGCCCCATGCTCAGATGATGCGCAGGTCCGAGATGCGGCTGGATCGACAGTTGCAGCACCGGGATGTCGGCTTCCGGATACATCAGAAGCAGCGGCACCCACGCGCCGTGATCGAGGCCGCGGGCCTTGTCGATGCCGCAGCTCAGGCCAGCGGCGCGCAGGAGTTCCGCAACTTGGACGGCAAGCGACGGCGCGCCCGGTGCCGGGTAAGTGAGCTCATAGAGCGGGCGCGGGAAACCGTAGAAATCGTGGATGGTATCGTTGCGCTCGACTGCGCTGACCACCGGACTCTCGGTCTCCCAATGCGCTGAGACCACCAGAATCGCCCTGGGCCGCGGCAGCCGCCCGCCGAGCCCGTTTAGGAAGCTGCGGGCCGGCGTGTCAGTGAGCGGCAAGGTCGGCGCGCCATGCGACAGGAACAGGCTTGGCAACATCATTGCACTCTCCCGGTGGCTTGCGCCCCACGCTCCTCAAGTTAACTCAGTGCGAATGCGCGTCCGAAAGTTTCGGCCCGCCGGACAGAAATGCAATGGGCGAGCCCAACGCATAGGCGCCATCGCCAAGCAGCGCCTGCACGACCAGGGCGACGGTCCAGAACCCCGGATATTCCCAGCCGCCATGCGGGTTGGTGAAGAAGAAGCCGGCGGGCCCGTGCACGGTGAAGATCGCGCCGAGCAGGATCGGGGTAGCGAGCAGCGCGACCACACGGGTCCAGACCCCGAGCAAGAGCGCAACCGCCGCGAGCACCTCAGCCGTGATCACGACATAGGCGAGCTCCTGCGGCATGCCGACACTGGCGAAAAACTTTGCCGTTCCAGCCGGCGTGAACACGAAGAGCTTCAACCCGGCATGGGCGAAAAACAAAACCGCGAGGCTCACGCGCAGCAAAAGCGCGGCATAGGGAGCCGTCCGAGAATCGATCATGAGAATCTCCTGTTGCATCGCGGCACATATGATCCATTCCCCAACAATAGATAATCTGGTATCGGGGAAATATACTTCACACTAATAGAGTGAGATGGCTATGCCGGACCGGCTGACCGGGCTTGAGGTGTTCGCCAAAGTCGCCGCCGCCGGCTCGCTGTCAGCCGCGGGACGCGCCATGGGGCTGTCGCAGACCATGGTCACCAAACATCTCGCCGCGCTCGAGGCTCGGCTCGGAACCAAACTGTTTCATCGCACCACCAGGCGGCTCTCGCTGACCGATGCCGGACGCAGCTATCTTGAATCCTGCGAGCGCGTCCTGACTGACATCGAGGCCGCGGAAGCCGCCGTCGCGGCCGACCGCCTGGAGCCGCGCGGGCTGCTTCGCCTCAACGTGCCTTTGGCGTTCGGCGTGCGGCAGATCGCGCCGCGCCTTGCGGAATTTGCCCGCTTGCATCCGCATGTCACTGTCGAACTCGGGTTGAACGACCGCCGGGTCGACCTTGCCGAGGAGGGCTGGGACCTCGCCATTCGCATCGGCAATCTGAGCGATTCGAGCCTGGTGGCGCGGCGGCTCGCCCCCTGCCGCATGACTGTGTGCGCTTCGCCCGCGTATCTCAAGTCCCACGGCACGCCGCACACGGCCGCTGATCTCAAACAGCATAATTGTCTCGGCTACACCTTGGCACAGGCCGGCAGCCATCGCTGGGTGATGGGGCGCCGCTCGGAAGTCAGCGTTCCCATTTCCGGAAATCTGCGCGCCAACAATGGCGATGCGCTGCTTGCCGCAGCGATCGCCGGACAAGGCATCGTGCAGCAGCCGACCTTCATCGTCGCCGACGCGCTGCGATCAGGCGAACTGGTGCGGCTGACCCTCGATCATCCACCGACCGAGCAGCTCGCCGTGCATGCCGCCTATCTGCCCGACCGCTATCCGCCGGCGAAAGTGCGCGCCTTCATCGATTTTCTCGCCGGCCAATTTGCCCCCGAACCGCCCTGGGATCGCGGGCTGGTCCAGAGCATCTTCGTTTCTGATTGAATCAGAATCGAAGCTCTAGATTCTTGTTTTGACGCGTTTTCTTCCCGCGAACCGGTGTCCACTTCGCTCGAAAACGCTCTAGGGAGGCTGACTGCAGGCGCCGCAAGCGGTAAGAAGCGGTTTCCGATCCCGCTCTTGGACGTCCATTCATGAGTGAAGACAAGCACACCATCCATGGCGAAGGCGTGACCGCGACCGTGCTCGCCCATGGCGCCGAACTATGCTCCCTGAAGACATCAGCAGGTCTGGAGTTTGTGTGGCAGGCGGGAGCGGAATGGAGGCGTCATGCGCCGCTGCTGTTCCCGATCGTGGGCAGGCTCAAGAACGATACCTTGCACCATCGCGGCAAATCCTACTCCCTGACGCAGCATGGCTTTGCCAGGGACAGCCGGTTCGAATGGGTCGACCGCGCGCGCTCGTCATGCCGGCTCGTTCTCACCGACGATGCGCAGACCAGCGCGCGCTATCCTTTCGCATTCCGCCTGACCGTAACTTACACCCTGCGCGGCGCCGAGCTTAGCGTGTTGTTCGAAATCGCCAATCCCGGCCAGGAGATGCTGCCCGCATCGCTGGGCGGACACCCGGCCTTCAATTGGCCCTTGCTGCCGGAAGTGAGCAAGAAGAACTATCGTCTGGGTTTCTCCCGGGAAGAGCCGGCTCCGATCCGGCGCCTGAAAGACGGCTTGCTGCGTCCGCAGCCGGAGCCGAGCCCAATCCGAGGGAGGGAGCTGGCCTTATCGGAAACGCTATTCGATGACGACGCGCTCATTCTCGACAAGCCCGCGAGCACGTCCGTGCGTTACAGTGCAAGCGAAGGGCCGTCGCTCGAAGTTTCCTGGGAAGCGTTCCGCGAGCTCGGAATCTGGTCGAAACCAGGTGGCGCGCCGTTTCTTTGCATCGAGCCGTGGCGCGGCTTCGCGAGCCCGCAGGAATTCGATGGCGAATTTGCCGACAAGCCCGGCCTGATGCACATCAAGCCGGGCGAGACTGAGCACTTGAGCTATCGGATCAGCATTCGCCTATGAAAGGCCATCGCGGCTGCCCAACAGAAGGCCTCCCCGGCGACCGGTAGCACTGCTGCCTCATTTCGATCGATCGTCGCGTTTGGTGAGCTGGCGCACAGACGGTCGCATGGCGATCGCCGCAAAATGCTGGCATCATCGGATCGCTTGTTGCCGTGGAGGTGACATCATGCGTCGCCCAGCCTTTTGCAATTTTTTTCTCGTTGCTGTGCTCTGTCTCTTCTCCTCTCTCCCGCTCACACAGGCGTTCGCCAGCGAAAGCCGGCTGGCGCTGGTGATCGGGCAATCGGCCTATCGCGCCGTGCCGCCGCTGCCCAATGCCGCCAATGACGCAAAGCACATGGCGGAGCTGCTGAACTCGGCGGGCTTTGCCGTCACATCAGCAGACGACCTGTCGCAAAACGACATGCGGCAGGCGATGTCCGACTTTGCCGCGAAGGTAGCCGCCAGCGGCCCCGACACCGTGGCGCTGGTGTTCTATGCCGGCCACGGCTTGCAGATCGACGGCGAGAACTTTCTCATTCCCGTCGATCTCGATCCCAAGCGCGAGGCCGATGTGCCGCTCCAGGCGGTGCGGCTCAACGATCTCCTGAACACGCTGGGCGCACTGCACACCAGGATGCGCATCCTGATGCTGGACGCTTGCCGCAACAATCCGTTCCCGGCGCTAAACGGCACCACGGGCCATGGGCTCGCGATCGTCGACACCAAGGCCGGCGCGTCCGGCTCGTTCATCTCCTATTCGACCTCGCCCGGCTCCGAGGCCGAGGACGGCAGCGGAGAGGACAGCCCCTACACCTCGGCGGTGCTCTTGATTGCGAAACAGCCGAACCTGCCGATCGAGCAGGCTTTCAAGCAAATTCGCGTCGCGGTGAATCAGGCGACCGAAGGTCGCCAGATCCCATGGGAAAGCTCGTCGCTGACCAGCGACTTCAAGTTCTTTTCCACCAACAATGGTCAAGAGACGTTCGCGGCCGCGCAGGCCTCCATCCCGCAGCCCAAGGCGCCGGACGCAAGCGCGAGCGAACCCAAGCGCATCCAGATCTGGCGCAACATCCTGCAGGGCAAGGACCCCAAGGTCGCCTATGAGCTCGTGATGTCGACGACTCAGTTGCGGCCTATGCGGCCTTTGTCGACATGTTCCAGGCCCCACCATATGGGCCCCGGATACGGCTGTTGCTGGAGCGGCGGCGCCAGATGATCGCCTGGGCCGATGCGGTCGCGGTCAATACCGGCCCATCCTATGAGGCGTTCCTGGCGAGTTATCCGAACAGCGATCTGGCGGCGACTGCGCGCAAGCTGGAGGAGCGCGTTCAGAACCGCACCATCGTTGCGCCGGCGCCTCTGCCCACCACTGTCGCGCTCGGCCCGACCTGCCCTGCTCGACACCCGGCTTAGCACCTGGCCTGCCGGCCAAGCCGACACTGCTGCCGGCCAAGAAGCATGTCGAGGAGGAACCTCCGCCGCCCCCGAAGAAGAGGGTCGAGAAGTCTAAGCCCAAGCACAAGCAGCCGCCTGAGGGGGTAGTTGTGCAGCGCAGACCGCCATCGGACGAGGGACCGCCGCCCGCCGCCGTCATGGAAGGCATCGGCCTCGGTGTCGGCCTCCTCGGGCTTGGCATGGGTGGCGGCATGGGTGGCGGAATTGGCCACGCTGGCGGCATGGGTGGCGGTGGCTTTCGCCGATAGTTCCTCAGCGCAGCTTGACCACAACTTGCGCGCCATCGCGAAAAAGGCGAGGCGCGCAAACTCTTTGCGGGGCTCGCGATCGGCCTTGATGGCCGCGCTCGATGCACGAGGCAAGCGGCGATGATCAGGAATCGATGAAGAGCATCGCGATCGCCAGCACGATCGGCAAAATCCCGAAACCGATGACGCCCACCACGGTATAGACGGCCTCACTGTCGAGCAGCAGTCTTGATCGGTCGCGCATGGCCAAGCCTTCCTCGCAGCCCGACCAGCGTCCCCAGCGGGATCATGCACGCGTTTAAGGAAATACGCCAGAACCTTGCAACCCTTCGGCGTCGCACACAAAGCAAAATATGGGGATAACCGAGGTCAAGCAGGCTGCGCTCGTGTAGCGGCCATGCTGCGCGGTCTGCCGCAATCATGAAGCGCCGGCGCCGATCGCACCGTAAGCGCAACCGCCAGCGGCTGGCGAGCCACGCCAGGAGGCTGAGGGCGGTAACGGGATCAGAACTGATCTAAGGTATTGAAGAATTGCGGTCCTGTACCGCACCGAACGATCAAGTGAGTCCCGCCGACGTGAGAGCGCCGGCGGGCTTTCTTTTGGGTGGATTTCTCGGTCACGCGCTTTCTGAGGTTTGCTCACTCAGCTTCCAAATCCGATCCTGCTCAGCCTTGCGCCTGCCCTGCGCCATCGCCTCCATTAAGGTAACGGCCATCTTCTGCTGCTCGATTGGCCGCGGCGGATTCAAATCAATCCGCGGCAATGGCGGGACATGTCCGATCGGTTCACAGTCGCGCGGGATCATGTGCCTTGCTCGCTTTGGTGGGCCGCCAGGAGGGGAGATCCCAGCGGCCCGATTGCCCGAAGCTCCAATCCCACAGACGCTCGGCGCAGAAAGTAGATCAGCGGCGTCGCGAAGAAATTCCCGGCCGCTTTCCATTTGCAGCCGGCGACCAGCACCGTTTGGGTTGGCGACTACACTCGCTGCAGCGAAATGCACGCACGCGGCTCCGCCGCAGGTTACATCAAACCTGCCAATTGCCGCACCCAATGGTGACCGGAGTGGATGTGGGTCAGGTTGAGGTCCTTGCGGAGATCGATGCCCTTCGGGCAAACATGACGCAAGCCTCGCCCAATGGGGGCACCGCCGGCCGGGCCATCAGCCGCGTCGCCAATCGCCGGACATCAGCCGAAACGCGTCGCCCGTCCAATATCCGATCGCAACCTCACTCTTGCCTATGAGCTTGAGACGTGGCGGCTGGCCGGCTGCCCACGATCAACAGTAGGGAGGCGCTCCATCGCCGGCGGGGTTTGAAGCGGATAAGCGTTCCATTCGATTGACCGTAACGCTCGCGGGGGTCACGGCCGGATTTGACGAATATGGGCGCGGGCTTCGGTCCCGCGCCCAAATCCGCACCATCCGAAATGAAAGAGGCTGCCAACTGAGGCGGCCTTGCCACACCAGCAACTTTGTTCTCGGTAGGAGAACTATGAGGCAGCCCTAAGGTTGAGGAGCGGTCGTTTGCGCGATTGCCTTTTTGACCACTGAGGCCAGCTCGCCATAGTGCCCGGCAAGCCTTGCAAATAGATCGCGCTTCTTCTTATCGGTCGCCAAGCTGGCGATCAGCGCGCATTCGGAAGCTTCGGTTAGAAGCTTCTCCAATTGCGCCTCCATGTCCTTCATCGATGATGCCATTAAGGCGGGAACATAATCAAGGAGGTGCAGAATAAACAGACCGCGAACAGATGACATCCTTGTTACCTACAATGCGCTCCCACCAACTTCACGGGACCCCCGTTCGTCTCGGAGAACTGCGGACTTCCATCGTGCCGATCTGGACGTCACTACCGCCAGCGCACTTGGCACATCGGGATCGCGGCGGCGGGTGAGGGCGGGCATGCCCCCCATGATTCCGCCGATCAGGCCGGGAGGGAAGCCCCAGGATATTGCGGCGTGACGCCAACAGGCTGCCAACCGAGGCGGCCTTACTACGTCGCTAGCTTCTTTTCGATGTAGGCGTCCACGGTGACTGCGAAGTCCCTGCTTTGCGGACTGAGAGCGCTGCGCTGATCGTGATTGCGGCGCTACGCTTGTGCTGACGATTAGCGCGCGCACCACGGCAGACCAGAGCTACGGATGAGCGACAATCGTCAGCGCGCACTGCGCGGCCAGTTTAACGACGCAGCCAGTCAAGGGGAATTGGCTCGCGCAGGCGGTGATGAGCATTAGCCTTGATAATCTTAAAACACTCCTCTTTGAAGCGCGCAATGGCAGCCGGCAAATCCACTGCGTTCATTGAGATAGTTCCTACGCTAGTACGATACGAGAACTGGGATCTCGCCGATTCCAGCACGGCCCAAAATTTCGTATTCTGATCAGCGAAGTCGGGATTTAGCACCACTATTCCGGTCGCGTACGGATCGCTTGCGTAACTTACCAAAAAGGTGAAATCCGTCGGCTCGTTTGAATCCGCCCATGCGGTGAAGTGAAAATAGGGGGGAGGTTTGACTTCGGGGCGCCCAGTAATCGAGCGGGGATCGGAAATCCTAACAAAGGCCAGGTACGTCATTGCGGCGTCGGAACAACTGACGGCAAGATTCCCCGTGTCGGAGCGAAGCGTGATCACAGCGTCGTTCTTGGTGATAGTCCAATCACCAAAGCGGCTTAAAGAAGTGTCACAGGCATCCGGTGCCAACGCTTGACAGCCTGATGGATAATCGAGAAGCCGACCTAGATCCCTCTTTTGGGACATTCGCGACGGGTTTCCAGGCTTCTCTGTGACGTAGCCTGTAACTTCTCTGCTGGAGCCCGGTTGTTCGGATGTTTTCTTAGGCCACTCCAACAATGATTTAAGCCCGGGCTTGCCTTCGTACCAGCATTTTCGTCCATCGATGAGACGCCAGGACCAGCGGTGCGAATTTGATGGCATCGCCGGACTGCATTGTTGTTTCGCCTGCGCAGCTGGCATCCCAATTGACGACAGCGCTGCAATGCATGCGGCCAGAACGATGGATGGAAACGGCTTCCCAATTTTGAGCGCCGAGACACCATTTCGCTGAGATAACCGACTTAAAGCGTGTTGGTCAGTCATCGCGTCTTTCTAGACCAAATTGCCGCAGACCGAGAAGATAAGGCACGAAGCAGCGGCTGGCGAGCCACGCCAGCAGGCTGAGGCGGTAACCGGATTTCAAACGGTCCGCAATATGGTGAGTGAGCGTGTCGCGAATGCGAGCCGCGACACCTTGGTGAGAGTACCCGCCGGCGACCCCTAACGTCGGCGGGTTTCTTTTTCAGCCCCCCGCCGGCAGGCGCGGTCCCGCGCTTTTATTGTCTTTTTTGACGTTGCGCGTACATTTGTTCGATGACTGCAAGCTCGGCTATATCGCCGCCGGGCAAATGAAGTCGCACCGTGCGCCGTTGGGGATAGTCTAAACTCATCGCGAAGTTGATCGCCTCGGTTTGGCTATCAAACGCCGCGTGTTCGAGGGGCGGCGGAATGTTCTTGCAGCTGATCGAGATAAAGGCTGTGCGCGCCCAGGTCAGTATCCATTGCATTGCCATCGCAAGCTCCTGGCCCCCCGCGCGACATTTCGCCTATCGGTTCCGCGCTTTCAATGAATGGGTTTGCTGAGTTAGCGGCCCGGAACGCTCCGTAAGCGCGCGCCGGGCCAGACCGGGCGACAACATCGCAGGGCCATCGCGAGCTTACTCCCCATAAAGCTGGGCAGCCTGCGGCCCAAGCGTCCAGGCAATCCGCGGGCGGCCATTGTCAACACCGATCGGACGGGCGGCGCGGGACTTCGGTCCCGCGCTTTTCTCTGGAGCGCGATAGGTCTCAACCGCATGCGCGAGGAAAATGCCGTTGTCGTAAAGGGTCTGCCGCGACACGCCAGGCAGGGCTAGCTTAGCTAGAAATCTTTTTGAGACGCGCATCTTGGCTAGCGAAGATAACAAGGGCAACGAGATTCCCCGCGCCCGCGGGAGGTTGGCGACAGGGCGGCCGAGGGCGCGGATAGCGGCGTGATCCATGTCACAACTCGGGCCAAGTGACGCCCATAAAAAGCCCCGAACGGGGCGCCGGATTGTTATTAGCTCGACGAAAAGGGAGGTTCTGGGGCACGGGGCTTTCATCACTAAGCTGGGGAGGGATTGTGATGGACCACTCACTTGAAGACATTGAATCGCCGATTTGCCCAAGGTGCGGCGTTGAAATGCAGTTGTATCGGTCGGAGCTCGTCAAATTTGTCCCGGTAGTCGATTTGCACTTGTTCAAGTGTCAGACTTGCCTTGTGTTTGCAGAGTCAGAGATGGTTCGCGAGCCCGTCTGGGTGCCTCCTGACAACTGCGTATCCTACATCCGATTCTTTTCCCCAACGGCTTAGAACCGTCGAAACCGCACGGAAAGAACGTGCGGGAGCGCGGAGCGTCCCGTTGATGGTTTGCTGCCCCTGATATGCTCTCTAATATTCTTTCGAGCCATCAGCGCCCACGCCTTCGTCTCTTAGAGCGCCTGCGCCCAACGGACGCCATGAGAGGACTTGCGCGTTCCCATATTTCGCTTTGAAGTAGGCCCTGGCCTTCTCTTCGGTCGGTTCGGTGGTGATGAACACCATGGAGCGCCCGTTTTCCGCTACGAAAATGAATTTGTAGCCCGCAATTGTGGGCATCTCACGCGCCTCCACTCTACAACGTAGGCGAGCATAGCAGCCGCCAATGCCGCAGGAAAGCGCGCCGGACGGGGTTTTGGGTGGGGCTGCTATCTTGAGAAAGCTCTTCTACATTGGCTGCTTGCGGCAGTAGATGCGTTGCCGCTAGCGGAAGCTGCGTAGAGCGTCGTTTCCAATGCCCGCTGACCGCACCGCAGAAAAACGCGCCAGCGCACGACCGTCGCGGCTTGGCGTATCTGCTAATTGAAACGGCCCCGAGCACGCTGGTCATGTCCGGGGCCGCCAACCTTGGAGGTTGTCTCCCGGACGGGTTTGGGGGCGCAATCCCGGGAGTGTAGTGATGTCTCTGCAGTCCTCCGTTCGGTTCAAAGTCAAAGCGTCGCACCCCTCAAGCCAAATATCCTCCCGAGCCCCGGATTGTCGAAGTGATCGGGTGTTACCACTCGCGGCTTCTCAGGCAGGGTAATGCCAAATATCGACTCCGATAGGTTCCGCCGCCAAGCCGAGGAATGTCGGCAAAATGCGGAGCAAGCAAGAAGTCCCGCTGATAGGGAGGCTTGGCTATGGCTTGCAGAGGATTGGATGAAGCTCGCCCACGGCGGGGACGTAAAACACGGATCAAAACCGCTGCGCTGACATCTCCGCTTCAGCTCGTTCGTGTTTCTGGCCTTGACCCGGGGTTCTATTTCATCAAGGTAGGCGTGAAGCTCAACGCGGACCTTGGTCCGGCCCATGCCCACCGCGATTGCCCTCAGCCCAACCCCGACCAAGCGCTGCTCACTTCAGCCTGATGAATTTCGTCAAGGTAAGCCTGTAAATCCCCGCGGGCTCGTTCAATTAAGCAAACGGCCCGTATCGGCGCGCGACCTTGTTTGGCGATTTCAATCAAGGAGTCCAAGTCGTTGCAAAGTTCGCGCGTGGCTTCGACCGAACTACTCATTTGATTTTTCCCCGGAAGGTGATCTCGGCCAGACGGCCGATAGTTCCGCAACGTCTGCACGCGCCCAAGCAGATTTCCCCAGCTTCAGAAAACGCATGGGCGCGGCCACTGCGCGGCTTGGCGTGCCTGCTTAATTGAAAACGGCCCTGAGCATGGCGCGACCAACCCAGCCTTGGCAAAGGCTGTCTCGCCCCACGGCTTGGCGCTGGGCGAGCGAATAAGTAAGATTGCCGCCCACAACCTAGGGCAGCACGGTTAAACTGAGCCAAGAGCCCGTCGCAAATGGCGGGCTTTTTCCTATTGAGACGCGGGCGTACGCCGAAGCCCGTGCGCGAGCCTTCACCAACGCCCGCACTGCGACTGGTAGTTTTGATCTACCGCTCGCCATTGGCGACCCTCCATATCTCTTCCCCAACCCTATCCTCTGTCTATCGGTGGATTCCGGCCAGTGCACGCCGGCAACAGTGGCGGGCTTTTTCTTCGACCAGATTTCTGCCACCATCTAGAATCACCAGCGCGCACCA
>Ga0307474_10003679_pt1 | contig 11051 bp, 7 predicted proteins | sample atmos_gasesECM1C_2_FD_203312 | JGI IMG/M metagenome (GOLD analysis project Ga0307474, IMG submission 203312) | Hardwood forest soil microbial communities from Morgan-Monroe State Forest, Indiana, United States - atmos_gasesECM1C_05 | ecosystem: Environmental > Terrestrial > Soil > Temperate...
CGTGATGATGCCACGCATGAGCGGGTTGGATGTGTGCAAGCAGCTGAAGGCGAAGCGCCCCTCGATTCCCATTATCATGCTAACCGCGCGCGGCCAAGAAGTGGATAAGGTTGTGGGTCTTGAGCTAGGCGCCGATGACTACGTCACCAAGCCTTTCTCGATCCGAGAACTGCTCGCTCGCGTGAAGGCCGTTCTGCGACGCGCGAAGACGCTCCCGAAAGAGCAGGATCGCTACTCCTTCGGCGATGTCGATGTGAACTTGCGCAGCTACCAGGTCCTTCGTGGTGGTGAGCCGGTGGAGTTCTCGAGCAAGGAGTTTGATCTGCTGAAGCATTTTCTATGTCATTCAGGGGAGACCCTTAGCCGCGACCGGCTGCTCGACGAGGTCTGGGGTTACGAGAACTTTCCGACGACTCGGACTGTGGATGCTCATATTGTAAGGATTCGCCAGAAGCTCGAACCGGTTCCGGAGCAGCCCCGTTTTTTTCTGACGGTGCACGGGGTGGGCTACAAATTCGTAGGATGAGATGAACATGGTGACGTCGACCGAAGGAATGCTGGACATCAGGCAGAGCGCGCTCGGGAACCGCCTGGAGCGGGAAACCAAACGCAAGAGGAACGCAACTCAAGGTTTGCCCGCCACGGCAAGAAGCCTTACGGCGGGCATCCAGTCCGTGAAACAGGAACTCGCTGCGGTGCGAGGTGAACAAGCAAAACTGCAACAGGCTATCTATGAGGCGGCCCAGACGCAACGGAACCTGTGCGCCCCGCGTGAACTCGTCTGGGGCGAGTTCGAGATCGCCGGCGAAATTTTTCCCGTGCGCCATCTCTCGGGAGACTTTTTCAAGGTGATGGAACTCGACTCTGCCCTGGGATTCACCGTTGGCGACATCGCCGGCAAAGGATTGTCAGCGGGAATTTGGCAGGCCCATCTGATGGGTTTGATCAGACGCGGTGCGCGAAGGCATTCGGACCCAGCGGTTGCCGTTGCCGAGGTTAACGCGGAATTGTGCCAGGATCAGGATGAGCCGCCGATCACAGCCCTGTTCTTTGCCCGACTCGATCCGCAACAGAACGAGCTTGTGTACTGTAACGCCGGCCTGCCGGCTCCGCTGCTGCTGAGACACAACAAGACCGTGGAACGACTGGAAAAAGGTGGACCGATGCTAGGTGCCCTGCAAGAAGCGACGTACGAGTCTGGGAGCGTGCAATTGAATCCCGGCGATATGTTGCTTGCTTACTCCGACGGCGTGACAGAGTGCCGGAATTCCGAAGGTGAGGAGTTTGAGATGGGGCGGTTATCGGCGGCGGCGAACGCGGTCGGGGGCGCGAGCGCGAACCAAGTTCTCTTCTCTACGCTCGGGGCGGTACTCGACTTCGCTGACGCGCGCTCGCCGGAGGATGACTTGACACTCCTGGTCATCCGCCGACGCGAGGGCACCATGATTGAGCGGTCCCTTTCGCGCAGCAAGGATTTTTCGGCGCCCCACCGTGGGACAACTTCGGTCGTGCGACCGAAGAAAGCTGAACGGAGAGGAAATCTTCCAAATAGCTGAACTGAAGTACGCGCGAGCTGCCCGAGTCGCATCGGGCGGGCCCGGAAGTGGTAGTGTGCCCGAATTCAAGGCAAAGGGTGGGCGATGGCAACGAGGTCAACTTCGATGTTCTCCCAGGTTCTGCGCAGGGAAGAACATCTCGAACTGGGGAAACAGTTGATTCGGCTGCCCGGAAATAGAAGGTGCCGCTCGTGCTGCGCTACTACAAACAAATGAGTTACTCCAGGATCGCGCGCGCACTGAAAAGGCAGCTTCCTACGGTCAGGGTGACGATCTTCCGAGCCAAGGGCAACTTCGCCGCAATTTGCGACGCGGGCAGTCTGTGTTTGAGGCTTCTGCGAAAGCGATACGATGAGCGAGCGAAAAACCCGAGGAAAACGCGCAGCGGCAGTCCGCCAATTGAAAACAGCAAGGTTGGTGACGGTCCGTCCGAACATGCACCAATCAGGGCAGTACTGTCACTAAATCGAACTCCAAGCTACAATGTTTCAAGGAGTTAAAAACGGAGGGGTAGGAAAGCGGTTGACTCCGGCGGTCTTGAAAACCGTTAGGCCCGAAAGGGTCTCGTGGGTTCGAATCCCACCCCCTCCGCCATTTGATATGTGTATGGTCCGCGATGCATTAGGCCTCGCAAAGCCGCGTCGGAAAATGGTTTGAGACATCTCGATCAATTTCGTGATTGCGTTCTCGAGCCGTCTACAGATATGGACAATTAATCCCTACCGCCAAACCGTAAAACACCTTGTGACGCGGGGGTGACCCATGTGAGGCGTGCAGAATGGTGTAGGGCTTTCAGAAGTCTCCCCGTAAAAAGAATTTCCACCAAAGCCTTTCAAGAGGGCTGCATCACCCTGCACCCTACATGCCGAGCTATTCGGGATTGGCGTTCGCCTTCGGAGACACAGGCGAGTAACAGGGAATCGTTCGAGTCAACTACACCTACAATCACGCATTTGACGAAGTCTCAAACGGAGGCGCTGCATTTCCAGTCTCTGCTAAAGCGGGGCTCGCGAGAGATCGCGGCTTACTTACCGAAAATCAGACGGCCAGTTTTCCACCAGCGTGATCGGTTCAGTTTTTTCCTTTGCGGCGGTTGTGATAATGAACTTATTTCCGCTCGCGGCGACGTCATAGGGGAAAATCGTGTAACCGGGGTTAGACCGAAATAGAGGATGTGCTGTTCCGACCTCGAACCTGGGACCCCGGCTGACAACAGGAACAGCCATAATGGTGTTGTCACCAGCCATATAGAAGATCTCTCTGCCATCATGACGCCATCTCGGCCGATGGCCGCCGGAAAATGAGATTTGCACTTTCTCGGTGCTTGCGTTGTAGCCGCCTTCCGGCGATCTGGAGGTCACGCGAAAAGGAACGACGTAAACTTCATCCCTTCCAGACTGATTGCACGTATAGGCAATCCAGTGTCCGTCCGGTGAAAACTGCCCTTCGGATTCGAGCGCGTCCCCTTGGAGCAACCGAGACGGCGAGCTCTTACCACTCGTCCTGTAGATCCACAACGTACTCCGAACCCTGCCAATATTTATCCCTTGACCGAACAATAGAAAACGACCATCAGGCGAGAAGTCAAGCGGCCAGGTATCGCTTCCGGTGTCGAGTAAGAGTTGCTCGGGCATGGCTCCGCTTGAGTCCACTCGGTAAAGACTGTAGTGTTTTCGTTTCGCGGCGATCACTAGCTGGGAACCATCGGGCGACCAAATCGCCGATCCGTTATCGTACATTCCGAAAGTGACCTGCATACGGCTCCCGCGCCCGAGGTCGTAAACCCAAACGTGACTATAACCGCCGTCGCCAATTCCGAGCGCCAATCGTTGGCCGTTGGGCGACAGCCGAGGTTCATACTGAAAGTTCGGTTCTCCAACATCGTTGAGTTTATTTCCAGCGCGGTCAAACCAGCTGAGCTGAGTTCCGGCCAAAGAATCCCCCAACAGGTAGGCCATAACGCCATTCTCCGAGGAATCGAACACAGCCTTCCAAATCGAGGGGTCATACAGAACTCTCTCCACCGTCGGTCTTGGTTGGCCGTACAACTGGCCACGCTCGGGGTCGAACGTTTGCGCCATCAATACATTGTTGCGGAGGAAAAAAAGGTATCCCGATGCGTATGTTGCGTCTGCATCGCTCGCTATAAGAAGCTTGCTTTCCCCACCTTCGATTGAACCCAGATAAACACCGTTGTGGCTCGCGTCACGAAAGTGGTTGGCGGCGAGATAGGTGAAGTGAAGGCCGTCCGGGAGGAACCTAGGCCACCGATGTGTTGTGTGGATCGCAGTGTCAATCTTCGTTACTGGGCTGGGCGTTCCCCCCGAGTCGGGAATCTTGTAAATGCTCGTATGTGAGTCCGGGGCGAAAATGATGAGTCCCCCGCGGCTCCAACTTCCTCCCCGGCCGAATGGCGCATCACAGAGCGCAACCGCCGATCTTCCGTCTAAACCTATCGTTTTGAGCTTTGCGTCGGCAAAGAAGCCAAGGGAACGTCCGCTGGGTGACCAGAATGGAAACGTCGCTCCTTCTGTTCCGGCGATTTCCTCAGCTTTCAATTTTCCCAATGAACGCACCCATATCCGAGAGGACCCTTTCGCGTTCATCGCAACAAACGCAAGCCGGGTCCCATCGGCACTCAAAGCGACCGACCCGCCGTCGTCGCCTATAAGGCTTAGAGTGGTACCCTCGGGCGGTAACACAAATGATCTGCTGGAGGGAACGTCGGAGGGCTTCTTTAGCCCGAACACGGCGAGCAAGGCGAGAACCGTCGCGACAGGAGCCACCCAGAGCGACCACCGGTAGTTTCGTCGCTTGAGAAATTTCACTTGCTCTGCCCGGCTAGCGGTTGCAGGGTCCATCCGTACATCTTCACCGAGTGGAACGTCAGAAACGACGATGTCTGCGCCAGATCGCTCTGCTTGATTTGCTGGGCCGATGAAGCGATACCCCCTGCGGGGCAGGGTCTCGATCCAGCGTGGCGAATCGGCCGCCTCACCCAGCGCAGCCCGCAACCGATTCACCGCGTTGTTCAAGCCATGATCGAAATCCACAAACGTGTCGCGAGGCCAGAGCTTATTTTTGATTTCCTCTCGGGTGACCAACGCTCCGGGGTGCTCCAGGAGCATAGCCAAGATCTGCAAGGATTGGTCGTGCAGCTTCACTCGCAGCCCGGCCTTGCGTAGTTCTCCTGCCTGAAAATCCGCCTCGAATACACCAAAGTGCACAACTCGAACTGGCGCTGGAGGAAGAGACACGACGCACCGCCTGTTGGCAGGAAGGCTATCACAGTGTGGGTCGCGATTTCACTTCCCCTTTGTCGAGTGGCGAAGCGCGAAGCGCCCTTTGGGCTCAGGTAGTTAGACCGGGAGATTCATTGGACGGTTGCGGGATTGACCCCGGTAGCCCTCCGGCGCATCCTCCGCTCCACAGCAACCCACTGCAAACGCTCGGAGGTCGGGGTTTCAGGAATTTCTAGGCCTGACCGGTCCGACAAAAAAGGAATGCTATGAAACGTACGATCGAATTGACGGCTGTGTGCTTTGCGTTTGTAGCCGTTCTTGGTGTTTCGAGCTTTCGGAACGGTCTGGTCGGATCGGCGCGTGCTTCAGCACCCCAGACCACAACGAGCGGCGCCAATTTTAAGTACTTGAAGCTTGATTTTCCCCACGCCTCGGCCACGAATCCCGGCGGTATAAATGCTCGCGGAGATATCGTCGGCAACTACCACGACGCCGACGGTGTCGTTCACGGGTTTTTACTCCGCCAGGGGGTCTTCTCCACGATCGATTTTCCCAATGCGCAGTTCACCTCTGCGCGCGCAATCAATGCTCGTGGCGACATCGTCGGAAGAGTCTTAGGCCCGAGTGGCGACGAACACGGTTTCCTGCTGCGCGACGGTGTCTTCACTCAAATTGACTACCCGGAAGCGAGCGCGACCACAGCCCGCGGCATTAACAATGATGGCGACATTACCGGCCGCCACTTTGACAATGCCGGGAATGAAAGCGGCTTCATCCTGAAGGATGGAGAGTTCCATAACGTATTTTTCCCTGGCTCTTGTTCCACCGACGTTTGGTCAGCGATGGACAACGAACAAGTGCTCGTCGGCGACATTTGCACGAACGCCGACAACGGCATTCACGGCTACATTCGAATCAAGCCGGGCAACTTCCGCACAATCGACTTTCCCGGTGCGGGCGCCCCTTGCACCGCTGTCCGTTGGATCAACGAGCGCGGGGACATGGTGGGCGTTTATGCGAATAGTCCCAGCGAATGTGACAATTTTCAGACTCATGGCTTCCTGCTGCGGAATGGTGAGTACATCGGAATCGACGTTCCGGGATCGATCATAACTGGAGTATTCGGCGTTAACGATGACGGGCTGATGGTAGGCCAATATACGGATAAGAACGGCAAGGCACACGGATTCACAGTGAAGCTAAACGACGAGTTGTAAATTCTCAAAACGTATCGTCCACACCCGACAGGTGAGAAACCAAGTTAAGGATTTGAGAAGGGCTTCAGAAGTGGAGGTAGGGTTAGCTGCTGGAGGAGGATTTATGATTCGCTTTGTGTCGATCGCATTCGTTGTTCTCCTAGTAATGACGGCTTCGGGCTGCGGGGGCGGGGGAGGAAATGGCGACCCGCTACCGGGCAAGGGTGGCGCGGGTGGCACCTCTGTGGTAGTAACGCCTAGCGGCATAGGACAGGTCTGGCAGGGCACAACGGTGCAATTCGCCGCCCAGGTGATCGGGCAAACCAGCCAGGCGGTTACTTGGGCTCTGCAGGAAGGCAGCGCGGGAGGTGTGATCGACAGCGCTGGCCTGTATACAGCGCCTTCTGCGGCTGGGACTTTCCATGTGGTCGCGACAAGCCAGGCTGACCCCAGTGCCAAGGGAACTGCGACTGTGGAGGTACGGTCTTTGACGGTTTCAATCTCTCCTGCTGCCGAAACACTGCGCATCGGCGGGTCTCGCCAATTCGGCGGTTTCGCTGTCGCAGCCGACCAGCATGTCACCTGGGACCTGGAGGAGGGCGTTATGGGAGGAACCATTACCCCAGACGGCTTCTACGCTGCACCATCCGCAACCGGCACATTCCACCTGAGAGCCACCGCCGTCTATAATACGAACGTGAGCAGCACCGCCCCGATCACGATAGTGAGCACCGGCTTTGCCTCCATCGGCGATATGTCGGTTGCACGTTTCGGACACACTGGCACTTTGCTCAACAATGGTCGCGTGTTGGTTGCCGGAGGCACAGACGATTCAACCCACAGCGGCGAGTTATTCGATCCGGCGACGGGTGGTTTCGAATCTGTCAACGGTGGCATGATCCACGTCCGCACGGGACATGGTGCCGCCCTGCTTCCGGACGGGAAGGTGCTAATTGCCGGAGGTGGCGACTCGAAGGGCGTCCTTTTCGAGACTGCCGAACTGTATGATCCAGCAACGCAGGTTTTCAATGCGACCGGTGACCTGAGCCAGGCGCGCACGTACGCCACCGCGACGCTGCTGCCGGGAGGCAAGGTGCTGATTGCCGGCGGCCAGGATAGCCAGGGCAAATTGCTGTCCACATCAGAATTGTACGACCCAGCGACAGGCACCTTCAGCGCGACCGGAAATATGCACTCGCCCCGCGCGGAGCACACCGCTACGCTGCTTCCCAATGGAAAGGTACTACTAGTGGGAGGCAGCGACGAGACTAGCTCGGCGGAACTCTTCGATCCTTCTACCGGCCTCTTTACGACTACTGGGTCACTGGGCCAGGCTCGCACTCACCACACGGCGACTCTGCTGCAAGGCGGCAAAGTGCTCGTATTGGGCGGTACACAGGTGATGATGCCAGGTGGCGGCGGAGCTGCCCCCGCCGCCGTTTCCCTCGACAGTGTTGAAGTCTACGATCCGACCAGCGGTAAGTTCCAGACTGTCGGAAAACTTGCAGCTGCACGCGATTCGCACTCGGCCACCTTGCTCCCCAGCGGAGCCGTGCTGGTAGGGGGCGGCTATGTGCATGGCTTTGATGGGGACGCCCAACCATATTTTGAAACAATGTTCCAGGCCGAACTGATAGATCCCGCTACTTTCGCTTCGATGCCCGCGGCAAGCCTTGAGCAAGCGCGGGCAGAGCACGTCGCCACCCTACTGAACAATGGGCAGATTCTAGTCACCGGCGGACGGTTCGGGTCCCAGGAACTTTGTTGCAATCCTAAGCCCCACATAAGCAGCCTTGCGAGCTCCGAACTCTACCAGTGAAACCAGCTGTGTAGCGAGCGATTTGCGCGAGTCCAAAAATCACAGCTATCTGTGCGAGGAAAACGGTCGACGCCGGATCGATCCGTCGGTCGGCAATTGCTTTCTGCTCTTGCTGGCCTTCATGATTCGCGTCCGGCGACAGCGGACGCACATAGCAGCGACGCAACACTGGCACTCCCACGCATCGGAGCACCACCCATCGCCGAGAATGCCCATCCCGATTTCGTCGACGTATCGAGGCTCGATCACGATAGCCGAACTTCGAAATTACATTTCGGGGTTGTCCATCGGAAAGTGCTCCGCCATCCAATCGTTCGCGGCCGAATTCAGCGGGCAATTCCCTGTACCCGTACCCGGTAGGTCTGAAGGCCTTCGGCGTCCCGCCGTCGTGACAAATTACCGACCTTCACTTCCGCATCGTGAAATAGATTTGGCGCGGCTATTGAACGGTGACAGAAACCTTCACGTCGTGCTGATCAGAGCTAGGACTCCAATCTTGATAAGTCAAGTGGTTGACAGTGCCGGGTACTAAGTTTGGAAAGGCAATTTTGGCGACCTGAACCTCGGAAGTGAGGTGCACCGCGGCGATACGGGCAGCGTCTGGCGTGCCTCCGGACAAGCTGAGCATTACGAAGTAAGAATACTGGCCCACGGCGGCTGGTGAAAGATCTGTCGTCGTTAGGGTCGGAGTACCGGGTTCCGGGTTCATTGGAAATGCGGCTGACCAGTGGATGCCATCGCTCGAAAAAGATGCGCTAACCGACGCTGCCCCATTCTCACGATAAACAGTTCCGCTCACCTGGAGGGTGAAGACAGGAAATGGGCTCGAAAGATAGTAGACAACGTGTCCGGACTTCGTAGCGGCGTTCGCGATGAAAAGTTCGGTACCGCCCGGCAAGGTTGTTATTCCGTCTACTGAAGAGGCGAACTGCCTCCAGTCAGTTCGAGCAAAATCCAGCAGCCAATCGAACTGTCCCGAAGTGACGGTGGTGGGCTGTAAATCGGGATCATTGAGTTCTAAATAGTCGAAGATGCTGGTAGTCAGGTTATCGGATCGAAGTGTGAAGCTCTGATTTGGCTGTAAACCGTAAGTCTCCGCCTTTCGGTAGTCGGGCATGAGGTACTCGGGCGTCGATGCTGCATACTGCTCAGCCATCAACTCCGCTGGGTAGCCAACTGGGTCGTTACCGTTCGCATCCGCGACACGTGCCACCAAAGACGGGTCAGCGACGACCTCAGCCACACTTGCGACGGTCTTGTTATCTTCGGCCAAATAATAGACTTTGTGGTCCGCGTCATACAAATGCCAGGCGCCGTTGTAATGGATTTCGGGCACGGTATGAAAGGTCATTGAGGCGATGCGCGTTTCGTAACCAGCCGCTTGCCACAGCGAATTGAGTATGGCCGAGGCTTGATCGCAGCACGTAAAGCCAAAGCCGCTTAGTAATCGCAACGGTTCGACCGCATACGCGAGAGGATCCCCAGGAGCTCCAGCAGCGCAAAAGTGGAATGTGTCTTGGCTGACCAGCTTCCACGTGGTCAACGCGAACTGTTCGGGAGCAAGAGTGTTGCCGGACTGGACGAGAGACAAAATGGAAGAACGGTTGAGGGCATAACCACCTGCGGTGAAAACCGCCGGTAGCACAATGTAATCAGCACCTTCATTCGAGATGGTAATACTCGCGTTGTTGATCACGGGCGAAGCCGAGAGATCAAAATCGAGGGCTTTGTTATAAGGGGTCGCGCTGGCTGGAACCGGCGGCGGCATGCTTAGCACTTGAGCGTCTTCTTGTTTGGCACATCCGACATGCAACAAAGAACCGAATATTACCACCACGAGGAGACGTGCACATCGCACCTCCCGCCTGAAGTCACGCATATCTCGCGGATCCCCCCTTCCATCCGTCGGCCAGCGATTTTCGGCAAGACCATAACTACAAACGTCGCAATCACAAGCTAAATGCGTGCAGCAGGGATCACACATATTGCCACAAGGGCGATATTTAGTTCCACTTTTTTGCGACTGAATTTGAGGATAGCTTGTCCCATAACGCGACTTCCACTGATACGCGGGTAAGAGCGGCCTTTCTCCGAGCGATGTCCAGAAATGCGGTAAAATGCGAGCTACGTCGAACTGCTCAGCAAACGATGAGACGAAACGGCATGGTGCGAAATAGGAATCGTACCGGTTGAAGACTCCCGGGGGAAAAGAACGCATCGTGCCATCGCCTGCCAATCGAAAACGGATACGCCGTGCCTTGCAATTCTCCAGGCGCTCAGAGGAATTACTTCGAGCACTTCCTACAATACGAGTCGAAATGATGAAAAATCTGCAACCAAAACTGCTCTTTTTATTCACACTCGTGGGAGGAGTCTCGTGCATCGCCTCGGCCCAGCTTGGTAGGGTGGCAGTCAATGGCCCCTTCGCCTCACAATTCTTCGGCCAACCTCCGTGGATCGATGTCGCCAGCTCTACTTACGGTGCGGTGTGCGATGGCGTGGCCGATGACACCACCGCGATACAGAATGCACTCAACGCCGCGAATTCAGTTCCCACTACAATTTACTTTCCGCCAGGGAAAACTTGTGCAGTGACCTCCCTTACCCTAGACGGCTTCGAAGGCGTGTCCGTGCGCGGTGGCTGGGGCGCCGCGCTCCCCTCTGGCAACCACCAGGCCACAATCAAATTCACCGGAACCTGCGCACCATCTGCCTGTCTCTCCATTCGATCAGCCGGGACAATAAACTTCTACGACATCGCCCTGAACTTCCCCAGCGCCGTCGTCGGTCCAATGGTAGATCTATCTCGTTCATCGCTGAACACGGACAGCCAGCAGATCGGTTTTCATGGTGTAGCTTTCCAAGGCCCGAGTACCACAGTCGGCCCTATCATTCTTGATCAGAATACTGATTCCGTCACGTTCGATGCTTGGACGCAGTTTTCCAAGGCCAGCGTTTTCGTTGAAGGTCCTGCGACCAACTCGTCTGGCTCGGGGTTCAGTGATCTTTCGGTCTTCAATCAGGTCGTAATGGAAAACTGGGGAACTTCAGCCGTTCAGAATGCCAGCATCGATTGGAATTTCTCGAACATCATTGCGGAATCGATGAAGCCAGGCACCTGCGTTCCTTTCTTACAGTACATAAACAGCTTCACAAACATGCAGTCGCTTTCGATCACCAACAGCCTATTTAGCCCCGGCGCGAATAATTGTACCAACGCTTATACACTCATCTCCAT
>Ga0307474_10003680_pt1 | contig 11049 bp, 11 predicted proteins | sample atmos_gasesECM1C_2_FD_203312 | JGI IMG/M metagenome (GOLD analysis project Ga0307474, IMG submission 203312) | Hardwood forest soil microbial communities from Morgan-Monroe State Forest, Indiana, United States - atmos_gasesECM1C_05 | ecosystem: Environmental > Terrestrial > Soil > Temperate...
CGACCAGGGAAACAGTGGACGTTACGGTATCGGGGCCGCCGATTATGGCGGACTCGAACCGCGCTCCTGTGGCGGCAGGGGCGCCGAGAATCACGCCGGACTCGATCAGCGAGACCGTGCAGGTGGGGGCGCCGACGCAGGCGTATTCCAAGATTTACGAAGGAGGGCGAGTCGGCGCGTCGGTCGACGAATTGGTTGCGCAACTGGAGCGGCGCTTTGAGAAGGCGGTCGGCGGGCTCAAGGGCGAGCGAGTGGTGGGCGTGATCGTGGCTTATGGAGACGAGGTTGCGTGGAGCGACATTTTTGCGTCGCCGGAACTGTTCAATCATTACTGGATGAAGCTGTTGCGGAGCTATGCCGTGGAAGCGCTGGCGCGACCGCTGGTGCGCAACGTGGCGACGGAAGGGGATGCGCGTGGGTTTTTGCGGCAGCTCAATGGGAAGCAAGTCGAGGAGAGCGAACCGAATGTTTATCGGTGGAGGGAGATTACCGAGGGACGCTTGGCGTTGATTGAGCTGGATGCGTTGATGCCGAAAGCGGTGACGATTCACCGGTTGTTTGTTTTGCGGACGTCGTGAAATTTTTTGGGTTGCGCCCCGCCCGGCGGTTTTTTCTTTTGGAAGAGCGGGCAAATCGTTTGGGATCAGCGGGTTGCGCGATGCCCGAATTGGGAAGTGTGCAAGGTGTTTGGTTTGTTGGGGCTGGGGCGCGAGCGTTCGCGTTTAGGGGAGTTCACCAGAGAGGCGGAGCTCGCGTGGAACAACTAGCGGGTGCCGGGGTCGCCAAGGTTGGCGCGGACGCGGTTGCGGCGGGATTTGCTGGCTTCGGATTCCTGCTTTTCGTACTCGGCTAGCTCTTCGTCGGTGTAGGAGAAGGAGTCGCGAGCGGCGAACATGGAGTTGGTGCGACCGTCCTGGCGCTTTTTCTTTCGGATCTGGCCGAATTCGTGGCGGACCTGGCGGAGAGGGGCTTCGATGGCTTTGACTTCGACGAGCAGGTCGCTGACTTTTTCGAGGAAATCGTGCAAATGGAATGGGCGCACGACGTAAGGAAGCTTGGCGGCTTCCAACGGGCCAACGTATTGGCCGCCCGAGAGTTCGGGAAGGATATAGAGGACGCGCAAGCGGGCGCCTTCTTCTGCCGAGAAGCTTGAAAGTTCGCGCAAGGTGACAAAGAGAGGGCTGTCGAGGCCGATCAGGGCAGCGTTGGCTACGACCAGGGACCATTCGCCGGTTTTCAGTTCGGCGAGGAGCAAGGTTGTATCGGGGACGATTCGAACGCGCCAGCCTTCCGAATCCAAAATCTGGCGCAGAGCGCCTTGGCCTGACGGGTCGTTATCGAGGACGAGGATGCCGACCTGTTTGGTTATGGGGACGGGAGTTGGAGAGCTGGACATTCCTCTATTTTAGCGCCGGGGCAAAGGCGTTTGGTGGCGGGAGCTTGCGGGTTCGTCTAATCGGTGAATTGGCCTTTGGGACAGGGGAAAAGTACTAGCGGGTAGAAGGGGCGCAGATAGCACAGGCAGCGCCGCATCTTTTACAAAACAGAGATCAAGAGGGCATCGCCAACGGCTGAGATCTCGTGGACACAAGGCGCAGCAATGCTGAGCCCGTACATAGTCGGTGGCGAAAAGCTATTTGCCGACGACCAGGTCGGCGCCTTCCTGGTAGCGCTTGGATTCGCTGCCATCCCAGAGTTGGCGGTAAACGAAATACGAGGTTGCAGTGAGGCGGCGGGTATAGAAAATCTGGACGCCATCGCGGGACCATTCGCCGTGACGGGCCCACTCGTCCGAGGGGCTCATCAGCGTACGGCGCTTCGCTCTCACTTCATAAAGGAAGACCGCCGCGGCGAGCCCCATCTGATCGGTCGGTGCACCGGCGGGAGCTTTTACATATGGCGCGGCGACGAGCAGCAGATCGGAATTGATTGGATTCACGCGAAATGTATCCGAGCCGGTAATATCGAAGCTATCGCCATAGATTTCCTTGAGCGGGACGGTTTGCGTGGTGCGGCCGTCATCGGTGATCCAGTAGGCGTTTTGCATATCGCTGGCGAGGAACGTGTGGGCGTCGACCCAGCCGTGCAGGGACGTGAGGCTGCCGGTGAAGACCGCGGTGCCTTGTTGCGGCGCGCCGGCGCTGAAAATGTAGAGCTGCCACTTCTGATCCTGATAATTCAGATACGCAACGCGGGCATCGTCCGGCGACCAGAAGGCTTCGCGGACACCGCCGTGGACGAGATCCTGCGAACGGCCGGTTGCCGTGTCGTAGAGAACGATGGCGCGGTCGGAACCGGTCTTGTTGTCGGGTCGCGTGTAGAGCAACTTTTTGCCGTCGTGAGAGAGGGAAGGCTCGGCGCCGTCCGGCGCGGCTACTTTGCGAATTTTGCCTAGGCCGACGATCACTTTGGTGCCTGCGACGTAGGCAATCGCGGTCGGTGACTGGAATTTGATTATGTCGGCGGGAAGCACGGCGGGCGGTTTGTCATCGTCATCCGGGTCGGGCTGATTATTGATCTTCGGAAAAAGTTCGGCGGCGATGCGGGCGCAGCCGTTGAGCGTGCCGATTTGCGAATGCTGGGCGACGACGCGGAACGTGTATTTCGCGCCGTTGGCGTCGGCGGGCGAGCACGGATCGCGCGCGAGGTGCACGCTGACGTCGGCGCCGGTCGCAGAATCCTTGGCGCGATAGGTCCACTCGTCGTTCGTGCCTTCGCGCGTGACATCGACGGGTTCGAGCGTGACCGGGGGGTAATTCGGGCGATCCATTCGCTCCGGGCCTTTTATGCCAATGCGGATGCTCCAGGCGGATTGGGTTCCTTCGGGCGGACCGAATGCGAGCAGCAAGATCGGATAGTGGGTCGATACCGGCGAGTTAGGGGCGGCTGCGGGAGTTTGCGCGGTGGCGGGCGGAGTTGCTGGTTTCTTCGATTGCGACGGGGTCGATTTTGTCTGCGCTTCGGTACGATCGGGCCCGCTGAACAGGGTGGCCGTCGCGATGACCAGCATCAGAATCGCAGAGCGCTTCGAGAAATCCGACACCGTTCGCAAAACTTTCCTCCGCGGGGGCAACGTTTCTTTTCGATGAGTTCAAATCAATTGTCGCACGTCCGAAGAAGAGCGCTGCGAAATTTCGGACGAGCTCCGTATAGAAGTGGAGTCTTAGCGGTAAGACATTCATAGGATCGATTCCGGCAGGCGTTCGCCCTGAATCGGAATTTTGGAAGCGGCCACACCAATCTCTTCAAGATCCTCCGACGTCAGCTCGTGGCGAATTCGGATTTGGCTTGTTGCAGGATGGGCAGGCCGGGGTCAGCGTCCTTCCCGATTGCGAGGAGATCTTTGCGGCAACATTCCACGATGAGCTCTTGGCTTCGCCAACGCAATTGAGCAGATCGACGACTACCGGCTTGAGCGGTTTGAATGATTGGGTGAAAGTTTCGGAAGAACAAATTCCTGGAGCACTCCGGCGAGAGAGGTTTCCGCAAGCCTGATCAGCGCTCCCGAGACCACGAATCCGGATCCCTGCCGATCCCTTGCGGGAATGTAGGCGGCTTCAAGTCCAGCGCCAGCGAAGCTTCCGATCACATTGGAATAGTTTGGCTGCCACTTTCCGTTGTCACCTTTGCATATGAAAGAGCTCCCTACGGCGCGAAGGAGCCGGGATCGCTTGGTGCCGGTTCCTTTGTAGAAGTAGCGTGGGTCCTGTTTGAGAAGCGACGGCATTATGGCCCCGCCGATAAACGTGGCGGAGAAAACGTTTGCGTAGGTCGCTCCGACGCGCTTTGCGTAGCCTTCCGTTCCTTGCCCGTAGTCATGCCAGCGGTCTCCGGCCTGGTCGATCCCAGCCAGGAATGCAACTCCGCCAAGCGTGACCGGATCCGTTGCCGATTTCCAGGCCAGCTCAAATTTATATTTCGTCGAGAGTGGAACAGGATCCGAGACATAAGTGACATAGAAGTTGGGAATAAAGCCAAACACACGCTGCTTTTCCTGTTCCTTGACCTGCTCGGCGACGAGTTCCTCGGTCGGAACGCCGACGTGGACCTCGGTAACCTGAGTGGGGATGACCAAAACGATTACAGGTGTCACGTACGCTTGTGCGGATTGGAGTGTTCCAGACACTTGCTGCGACACCAAGCCCGGTGCCGAAATATTCACGCAGAATGGACCCGGGGTCACCCGGGAGAAAGCGAAAAGCCCATCTTCGTCGGACGTGGCTTCGCGAACGGAAGAGGATTCTTTCCCGCAACCGAGTTTCGCGACCGCCCCTACGATATTTGCTCCGGACTGGTCGACAATTTTGCCGCTAATGCTACCCAGCTGATCAGAAACGTGTTGGCGCGTAGCCACCGGATTGAGGTCCTGACGCGACCGGGCACCAGGACTGCAAAAAAGAACCAACAGGCACAGCCAAACAAACTTCCCTACAGCTGAAAGAAAACCTTTTCTTAAAAGAAAACCTTTTCTCCCCAGGTTCCCAAGCATGGTTTTACTTCTCTCCAGATCTCTGGGTGCGTCCCGATCGTGCTGCTCGCATTTGCCAACGCCCGAAAAGGACTGCCCAGCATCTTGTTTCTCCAGCAATTTTTTGATGCAAGGATTTCGGCGCTAGATATATGAAAATTGAACGAGGTCGGTCAGGTCTGTTTTGTTCTCGAGCTGCGAATATGTGATCGCCAATGAGCCCATCGCTGGCGCATCCGCACTCGGTGTGGAAATATTACGACCATGGCCGACGATTGGAATTTTTAATACTTGCAAGGTCAACGAAGTGGTGGCCTCCATCTTTCTCGACCTGGGCCTCCGGATGGCCAAGCCCGCCACACGTCGCACCACGTGGATTTTTAGCAGCGACCGCGAACACGGGCTGATGGTTCAGGCCAGACGCGGTGACTCTACTCCGACAAGGGAAAAGGCCAGGAAATATAGGTTTCCAGCCAAACTCCTGATCGACGTCTGAAACCGGGGACGGTATCGATCTCGCCTCCGCGACGGGATTTCCGGGAGTGGCGCTTCGTCGTCGGCTTCGCTACACTTCCTCACAATCAGCCATGAAGCGCCACGTGCTCATCTTTGGTTTCGTCGGCGGCATACTCATCGCTACGCTCCAATACACCGAGTACCGGTTTGTGGTTATCGAGCACTCCGTCGAGATGTACGGCGCGCTCGTCGCGATTCTGTTCTCGGCGTTCGGCATCTGGCTCGGACTGCGCATCACGCGGCGTCGCGAAACGATTCGCGAAACGGTGGTGGTGAGGGAAGTGCCTGTCCCCACGGAAGTTCGCGCCCTTGAACCCTTCGTTCCCAATACGACTCAGCAGCAGACCCTCGGCATCACGGCACGCGAACTCGAAATCCTGACCCTGGTCGCCCGCGGCCTGAGCAATCGCGAGATCGCCACGCAGCTTTTCGTTTCCGAAAACACCGTCAAGACACACTGCTCCCGCGCCTTCGACAAGCTCGGAGCCGCCCGCCGCACCCAGGCCGTCCAGCGCGGCAAAGAATTCGGCCTCTTGCCGTGACCGCATCACTCGAAAGCACGATTTTCGCTTCGTTCCCGGAAAATCATCCGAAAGGATGACGACATCCGGTCCGGTTATGCCGCATCGTGACTCCGTCCTCACCCGCTCACTCGCACAAGGAGCCTCACATGAAGAAAATCGTCCTTACCTTCGGCCTCCTCGGAGGGGCCATCATCTCCGTCCTGATGGGCGGCTCGCTGCTCATCGCCAACAAGATCGGCTCGGGCCACAGCATGGCTCTCGGCTACACCATCATGGTGGCGTCGTTCTTGCTGATCTACTTCGGCATCCGCACCTACCGCGACAACGACTTGCGCGGGCAGATCTCGTTCGGCCGGGCGTTCGGCTGCGGCATTCTGATCACGCTCATCACCACCGTGTGCTACGTCGTCTCGTGGGAGGTCGTCTATTTTAACTTTATGCCGCACTTCATGGACGGCTACTTCGCAGCACAGATTCACAGGGTGCAGGCCTCCGGACTTGACCCTGCAACCACCGCTGCGCGGGTTGCCGCCATACAGCGCTCTCAGCAGAGCTACCAGAACCCCCTGGTCAACATGGCGTACACCTTCATGGAGCCGTTCCCTGTGGGCCTCATCATTACTCTCATCTCCGCGGGCGTTCTCCGCCGAAAAGCGCCGGTCGAATCTGCTGCCGCTCGCGCAGTCGTGACCACATAAATCAAAAGGCCGGTGGCGGGCCCTGGTAACGCCGATTGATCAGGTGCTATGTCAATCCAGGCCGAACGATTATTCTGAAGCGTGACTGAAAATTCGGACTTACCGCCCGAGAAGCCGCCTCGGAAAAGCAGGCTTCGCTATTTTGGTCGATGGTTGCTCATCGGAGTGGCGCTGCTTTGGTCGCTGGGTGTGCTGATGCTTGTGGCCGCTCGGTGGATCGATCCTCCGACGACGGCGGTGCACATGGAGCGGCATTTACAGGCATGGATTCATCACACCGCGTATCACGAGCGGTATGAATTCGTTCCGCTGAGGCAAATTTCGCCGGATTTGCAGCACGCTGTTGTTGCTGCCGAAGACGCGCGCTTCTATCAGCATCACGGATTTGACTGGCACGCGATGCAAATCGCCGCGGAAGACGACATGGAAGGCGGACGCATTCGCGGAGGATCGACGCTGACGCAGCAATTGGTGAAAAATTTGTTTTTCGGGACGGGTCGCTCCATTTTGCGTAAGGGAGCTGAGTTCACGCTTGTTCCGGTGGCAGAATTGGTGCTCGGCAAGCAGCGTATTTTGGAGCTCTATCTGAACGTGGTGGAATGGGGGCCGGGTGTGTATGGTGCGGAGGCGGCGTGCCGCTACCACTATCGAGCTTCGGCGCGGGGTATCGACCGTGAGCAGGCGGCGCGGCTTGCCGCAATTTTGCCGTTGCCGCTGAAGCGACGGCCCGATCGGATGAATCGCTACAGTGGACTCATCGAAGAGCGGATGCGACAGATGGGTTGGTAGCAAGACTGAAGATGAAATGAAGATGTCGTGGCGCGATTAGGGCTTTGATGTTCAGCGAAATTTATCTTCCCGTCCCAGACAACGGGATGCTGCTGGGAATGCCGCTATAACTATTCCAGACTTCTAACTCTCCTGATCGAAGTCCTTTGGACTTGGGCGTAAATACAACGAAAACAGTGCAAGTGCCACCCTCTTCGCGCAGAGGCGACAACGCATCACAATCGTTCGTTTCGGTAAACTCGCCATGGATTGCAGGTTTTAATATTCCCATGGGCCCATGCATGTTGTTGGTCAAAGTCACTCGCAGAGGTGCGGTCGAAGTTCCGACTTGCTGCTCACCAAAGTCTAGAGAACGCGGCTCCACGTTCATAACAGGCGGCGGAAAATCGACGGGGATGGGGTGCCGCACTTGCTGGTCGCCTCGGCTATACACTGCCGTAACGAACGCGCGGCCAGGGGCCACGGCAGTAACCGTTCCATCGCGATCGACGGCGACGACCTTCTCGTTTGACGAGGTAAAGGTGAGACAGCAGGACTCGTTTAGTTCCAGCTGAGCTCCATCCGAGAAAACGCCCACGACGTCGATTCGTTCCTTTTCACCGAAGGCTTCGGGAAAGATGCCGGAGTGTTCGGTCCACAGCTTGATGGGCATATCCGGCCTTTCGACATCGATCATGATGGCCGCGCCAGGTTCGGCATCAGCCTGTTGGCCCTCCAGAGCGACATCGGCGTAGAGCGGATGTTTTCCCAGCAACGGGGCGCCGCCGCCCACACTCGTATCTTTGGGGATGGTAAAGGTGAACGACCATGGCGGAGATTCGCGCATCCCGTCGCCCGTGCCCAGAGGACTAATGATCGTCACCAAGCGGATGGGCTTGTCGGAAGCGACCGAAACATCAATGTGAAGGATGTCGCCAGGGTGAACAACGGTTCCGTCTGGTGGGCTGACGATGGAGATTTGGGTCGAGGAGGGCTGTCTGGGCGCTTGTTGAGCGGACAAGCTCCGGTTGCCAGAATCGTTCGTCAGCAGAACGAAGAACAGAAGCAGCAAAATGCGGCTTGCACGCATGCCCGCCATCGGCACTCCTAGATAACGGGTTAGTATAAACACAGTGTCTACCTAATGGGGGACGAGGGGAGGGATCCTTGGTGTTCTGGATCTGCTAAAGGTCGCGAAACATGGTCGAGGCGAGAACATTTACTTGATCGAGTTCCACTATGTGCGACCGCGCGGCAAGAAAATAGGTCGGCGTAAGTCGAAAGCGCCGGTCCGGCAGAGTCTTTGCCTCCCTCCATTCGCTGATTCAGCGCGAGAGGATTCGAGGTATCTGGAAACAATCTGACTCTTCATACGTATATCAGAGTGCGGGTGTTTGGAAGGGAGTCTCTTATGACGATGAAGATGGTGATTGCCCCGCTGGCATTTGTAAGTCTCGCCGGGCTGCTGGTTTACGCGCAACCTCATATCTCCTGCGTCGTGATGGTCTTGGCGAAGCTCGCAACCCACGTGTCGCTCTAGTTGTGCAGATGAAGTGCCGCTACCCAGGTGTCCGATTATCCGGATTGGTGACTCAGGCTCATATAATTCTACGGAGGATGTCGCGTGAACAAGAAACTTTGTTTTGTGTTTGCTGCATGGATGGCGGTTCCCGTTGCCCTGCTCGCGCAGGAGAAATCGCCGCCGGCGGCTCCGCCAGCGAACCCGATCACTGCCAGTGAAAAGGGCTTCTACTCGTTCGTGAGCACAGCGGTGGTCGGCGCGGCGGAGAAAATGCCCGAAGAGAACTATTCCTTCAAACCGACACCGGAAGTTCGCAGTTTTGGCCAGCTCGTCGGCCACGTGGCGGACGCTTCGTACATGTTCTGCTCGCAAGCCATAGGTGAAGCGAACCCCGCCAAGAACATCGAAAAAACGAAAACTTCAAAAGCGGATCTGGTGGCCGCAATCAAAGACGGAGTTGCGTATTGCACTAAGGCTTTCGGCGCGATGACCGATGCCAAAGGCAGCCAGATGGTGAAAATGTTCAACTTTGACCTGGCGAGGCTCACGGTGTTCTCGATCAATACGGCGCACACGGATGAGCACTACGGGAACATGGTGACCTATATGCGACTCAAGGGCATTGTACCGCCGACGAGTGAAAACCAGCCGCCCGCCCCGGCGCCGAAGTAAAACCCTCGAGACGACTAGTCTCGGATGAGGCGGCGTCAGTAGGGGACGCGACCGACTTCGAAGTCGGCGCGGCAGCCACGATCGACCCAGATGCCGCGGCGATCGTAGCCCCACGTGCTGTTGAAGACACAATCGGCGTCGCTGCGCTGGCGCACCAGCCGAACGCCGCCATGGGTCGCGACCGGGCAGACGTTCCGCCGCATATCGTTCGACGCGCAGGTGATGATCTGCGTGCCGGGGCCAGGAGCGGGAGTCCAACCTCCGCCACCGCTGCCGCCGCCGATCTGGAAGTCGGCGCGACAACCGCGGTCGACCCAGATGCCGCGGCGATCGTAACCCCACGTCCGGCCGAAGTCGCACGGCGAGCCGCTGCGCTGGCGAACCAGCTGCACACCGCCGCGCGTGTCGGTGGGACAGACGTTGCGGCCACCGTTGTCGGACGCGCAATAAATGTTGTACCCGTTGTCCCATCCGCCCCAGTTGGGGCGCGTAATGGCGAAGTCGGCGCGACAGCCCCGATCGACCCAGATGCCGCGCCCTTTGATGAAGCCCCAGGTGCGATTGAAGACGCAAGGCGCATCGCTGCGCTGGCGAACGAGCTGCACGCCGCCGCGCACGTCGGCGGCGCAATAGTTGCGTCGCATGTTGTCGGACGAGCAGGAGATGATCTGGCTTTGCGGGTCGGGTGAAGCGTTGGGTGACGCGGCTGGCGTCGCGTTCGCGCTCGAGTGGGCGGCGCTGAGCGCCATCGTGAGCACGAGAACGATGATTGCGAGCGGAGCGAACACGACTAAGGAAAATCGACAGGGAACGTTCATGGACCTCACCTCAGTGACCTGGGACTGACCGAAAAATTGCGGGAGGAGCATAACAGAAGAAGGGAACTGCGGCGTCACGAGGGCGAACGTCGAGGCAAATAAAAAGCGAAAATACGTGTTGACATGGCGAAGAAAAGGCGAAATACTCGGTCGCTGTCTGAGGTGGGCTATGTCGTCCTTTCTCTCCAACACGGCACCGGCGGTTTCTAACCGGCGTCGCCTCGCTTGGCAACCCCAGCTGTTCCCCGTTGGCCCCCAACCTTTAGAACCGAACATGCATGGCCCAAAACAAGTGGCCGATCGTGGTCTTGCCCCGATCGCGATTGGTCCCGGTGAATCTGCATCTCATTTGAACGCCCACGCTGGAACGACGGGTTGCCCCCCGCCATGTTCCGGCGCCGCTCCGGCTGACCCGGCGGCGGTGGCTCGCTGTGGTGACGACGCTCACCATCACAGCGTCCAGGTTCGAGATGCGGAAGCGCCGCTGGTCGGCATTGCCCGCCTCGCAGCGTCTTCTCCATCCGCGGAAAGCACGCGGAAATCGGAACAGCGCCCGGAGTATTTCTTTTTGCCGGTGCGCTCAATCTTGAACAAGTGCGACTCGAACCGGGTCCCGTTTGAGTGGACCATCAATCCGTATCGCGGATGCGAGTTCGCGTGCAAGTACTGTTATGCGCGGTATACGCACGAATATATGGAGCTCGATGGCGGTGATTTCGAGCGCAAAATTTTTGTGAAGCAGAACCCGGCCGCGCTGCTGGCGCGCGACGTCGAGCGCAAGTATTCGTATCAGCGCGCAGGAGCCGATGACGGCCGGCCGGAGCATATTGCGATCGGGACGGCGACCGACCCGTATCAGCCTGCGGAGAAAGAATACCAGGTGACGCGCGCTTGCCTGGAAGAGTTGGCGAAACGCGAGGGGCTGAGCGTTTCGGTGATTACGAAATCGAATCAAATTGTGCGTGACATTGATGTGTTGCAGCGGATTGCGGCACGGTCGGAGTTGTCGCTGAACATTACGGTGACGACGTTGCGGACGCGGTTGGCACGATTGCTGGAACCG
>Ga0307474_10003681_pt1 | contig 11047 bp, 8 predicted proteins | sample atmos_gasesECM1C_2_FD_203312 | JGI IMG/M metagenome (GOLD analysis project Ga0307474, IMG submission 203312) | Hardwood forest soil microbial communities from Morgan-Monroe State Forest, Indiana, United States - atmos_gasesECM1C_05 | ecosystem: Environmental > Terrestrial > Soil > Temperate...
CCCGGCGCGAAACCCTCCGAGGCCGTCATCGCGAACTGGTGGCGCCAGGGTATGATGGGCGGTGCGAAGGCGCACTACGATGGCATCGTCGCGTTTTCGCAAACCGATTTTTCCGAGGACCTGAAGAAGATCACGGTGCCGGTCTTCGTGATGCATGGCGACGATGACCAGATCGTGCCCTATGCTGACTCCGCACCGTTGTCGGCAAAGTTGCTGAAGAACGGGACGCTGAAGACCTACAAGGGCTTTCCACACGGCATGCCGACCACAGAGGCGGAAACGATCAACGCCGACTTGCTGGCTTTCCTGAAGGCATAACACTTGGTCGGATTCCGGGAGAGACCGCCGCCAGGCGGTCTTTCTTTTTGTAGCTCTACGTCAATAGGAGACACATGTTTGATGTCGCCTTTTGGCCCGTCGCGTCATTTCGCGGCCGCGCAGCAATTAGGTCGCTTTTGGAGAGAAGCCGACATCAAATGGCAGGCAAGATCGGTCGGTTCGATCGCGAATGACCCACAACGGAAGTGGACCGCGCTTACCGCGTTCTCGCAATCATTTAACCTCCTGGCAGTGGCAGGCCGGTGGATTCAGTAAACGCGCACGCAGGTCGCTGTGAGATCGATAATCTTTTTGTTGTCGCTCAAGAGGTGGCCAGCGGACATCAACTGGCTGGCCGGACCGGCCGGTTCGGTCGAGGCTGACCCGGAACGGACTCTGCGCGGACATCGCTTCTCGTCAGTTGGTCACCCGAACTGTTCATCGGGCCTGATTTGCCTTAGGAGCCGGTCGTAGCCACCGATGCATTGACCTTATCAAAAGGTTTATTGGTCTCGAAAGCATCCGCTGCCTATCTCCTGAAAAAAGGAGATGACGGCCATGAAGATTATCACCGGAAGAAGGGATGTATTGGGAACATTCGCTTTGACCGTGGCCACAGGCGCGATCGGTCTTGCGTCGGCAGGGGCCAAATCAGCGGCAGCGACCGTCGCGTCCGCGTTGACGCCTCCCGGTGCCACGCATCTTGATGCATTGAAGAAACGTCTCGCGCAGGCACCTCGCCGTCGCGATTTCAGGACCGTGCCGATGATCCTGAACCATCCAGAGCAATGGGATCACGAAGCATTGACCGAAGTGCTCTCCTACAGGCGGGGCCCCAAGCAGGCCTGGGACGGTATCGACATCGGAATTCCATGGCTGAACATTATACGCAACGCGCTCAATACACAGATCTGGTCGTTCAAACATCCGAATTTCCTCGCTGTTTCCGTGACGCATGGTACGGCGGTTCTTGCGCTCTGCGATCAGGCCATGTGGGACAAGTATCAGCTCGCCAGGCTGGCCGGCGAGAGGTTCAAGACCAATACGCTGATCATTGAGCAAAAAGCGGCGGCCGCCGATCCCGCGAACTATGAGGACCCGGCGGGGGTCTTCTCCGGCGAGGATAATTCCATACCTGCGCTGATGCGGCGCGGCGTTGTTTTCATGTGCTGCCACAATGCGATTTGGGAACAAGCCGCCGCGCTCATCAAAGCCGATGCCAATCCTGACAAGCTCTCTCATGCGGCGCTCGCGGCCGAATTGACCAACCATCTAGTCGATGGGGTCGTTCTAATCCCCGGTGCGGGCGGCACGATGCTCGAGTTGCAGCAGGCCGGCTTTCACTACGCATAGTAACGTCGCCCATTGAATCCGTCACGGCATAGAAGAATCATCATGTCCACACTCATGCTCGACGACGCCGCGGCAGCTTCCAATCCCGCCGCTGCTCAAGGCAGCAAGGCCGACGCACTGCGCATCGCTGCGCTCGGTCTGCTTTCTATCCGCTTCATTCAAGGATTCATCTATTGGGGCGGCGGTTCGCGCCGCTTCATCTACGGCCCCGCCAAACTCGATCCGAATGCAGCGAGCTGGATGGCCAACAAATTCCAATCGGCGATGCCGGGCGCGTTGCTGGGAACCGACCATATCATCGCCTTCCTGCTGCATCATTTCTATCTTCTCTATGGCTCGCTGATCCTGTTCAGCGCGGCCGAGCTGATCACGGGACTGTTCTTGATGGCGGGCTTTCTCACGCGCGCCGCGGCACTGATCTCGATCGGCCTCTCGGTCGTGCTGATGCTGATGTTCGGCTGGCAGGGTGCGACCTGCATAGATGAATGGACAATGGCGGCGTGCAATTTGGCGATCGGTGCCACTCTGATGCTTGGCGGCAGCGCGGCGTTCTCGCTGGACAACGCGCTGCTGGCGCGTAACCCGACGCTCGCCCGGCGGGGATGGTTTCGGTGGATGTCTGGAGCCTTGTCGCTTCCGATGCGGAGCAGCACGTTTCAGAAGCTCGCGCTGGCGGTGTTTGCTGCGACTGTCGTCTTCAACGTCGCCACCTATAGCTACTATCGCGGCTCGGTCGTTACGCCGTTTCATGGCGGCCCTGTCAGCCCAAGCAAGCATCATCTCAGCCTGACCGATGCTGTGCTGCTCTCGAACGGGGCCCTGCGTTTCCATGCTTATCTCGACGGCGGTACGCCGGCGGTGCCTTCCAATGTGATGGCTGCGGTGCTGCAGTCCAACGATGGCAAGGTGCTCGAGCAATGGGACGGTACAGCGTTGAGCCATCTGCCGACTTCCGCGATCGCCAACGAGTTCGCCTACAACCGCTTTGCGCCGGGTCCGTTTGGGCTACGGGCGGAGTTGGGGGCGATGGCGACGATTACGCTGCCCGTCACGAGCAATGCGGATCCCGGTAGCCTCCAGAGCGCCGCAACGTTGCAGCTACACACCGTCAACGGCAATACATTCAACATCGGCGTCAGAATGGAATAAGATCGAGGAAGCGGGGGCATGTTGCCCTCGGGCCCCGCCGGTCCCGCCTTTATGATATTTTGCTGCAGTGCATGAGTCTCCTATTGGCCCTTCGCGACATTTTGTGCATGCTAAATCGTAAGGTCGCTTTCGGGGCGAAGCGCACGTTCGCTCGGCCAAATCACAGAATTTATGGTTGCTCAGACGCTGAGATCGTCGCTCAGAGCAACTAGGGGAATTTTGCCAATCCGCACTCGAAAACTTTATAGGTTGATAACATTTTTGAGGCACACAAATCCGACGCATGCGTCGGATTTGAAGAAATCGGTTCGCTGCCGGAACCGATCTTACGGTCCTCCATCGGAAAACTGTATGGACGAAGGACAGTTTTTGCTGACACTCTGTCCTCCCACCGGTCAGAGACTCCGTGACATAGTCCTGGTCATTTGTGATCGCCCGGTGCGACAGGTGCGGGCCTGGCTCAAAATGGCCGTTTCACATCAAAGGTGGAATTTCGCCCGCACCTTTGCATAAACCTTTGAAATGCTTCAATCATGGCACCCCTGTCGTGCCCACCATCTTGATCTTCCTTAATCTTCCATGATCGCTCTCTTCTCGCGGCAACGTGGATCAAGCCGCAAATGCAGCGTCAATCCGTGGTCCGCCAGATCGGCGGTCGCTTCCCGGATTGGGCTTTTCACCGGCGAGACAGCGGCGCACCAAGGGTGTCAGTTTCTTCGTTTGATTTCGGCAGCCAGATAGTCCACCAGCGCGCGGACCTTTGCCGAAGGGCGCGGACCGCCGGGAAAAATCGCGTGCACTTCCACCGGCTGCAGCTTGTAGCGCCGCAGCACCGGCACCAGCAAACCAGCCTCCACTTCAGCCCCGCACATGACGGTCGAAGCCGTGGCAATGCCAAGTCCGGCCAGCACGCTTGCAAAAGCGCCGGGACCTGAATCGGTGTGGATCTGGCCTCGGACATCGACCGAGATTTGCGTACCTTCATCGGTGAACGACCAGCTGTCGCGTCCGTAATTGCCCGGGCCGAAGATGCAGTCGTGGGATGCGAGATCGGCTGGCGTTTTCGGCGTGCCTCGCGCCTTCAGATAGGCTGGAGACGCCACCACCATCCGTTCGAGCGTGTCGAGCTTGCGCGCGCCAAACGCCGAGTCGGTGAGTTCGCCCAGGCGAATGGCGATGTCCGCACCCTCCGCGACGAGATCCTGCCGCGCATCCGTAACCGCCATTTCGACACGCAACATCGGATGTGCGGCTAGAAACTTCGGCAGCCGCGGAATGATCTCGCGCATTCCGTAAATGACCGGTAGCGCCAGACGCAGCGTGCCACGCAAGGAATCGACGCCACGCGCGGCGTTCTCGGCGTCTTCGATTTCGGCCAGGATTTCGCGCGCGCGATCAAGAAACAATTCGCCGGCGTCGGTCACGGTGATACGGCGGGTGGTGCGCAGCAGTAGCTTGACGCCGAGGCGCGCTTCAAGCTCGCCGATGATGCGCGACACCGACGGCTGTGACAGGCCGAGTTCGCGTCCCGCGCGCGAAAAGCTGCCGCTTTCGGCAGCCCGTACGAAAACCGATAATTCCTGAAGCCGATCGCTCATTTGAAATGCAAATAAATGTTGTTCGGGACTGCCGTATACCCATTTTTTTGCAAATGAACCAGTGTTTAGGGGCCAGCCCAAACCAAGGAGACAGAAATGGCCCTGCAAGACCGCCTCGATGCATTCAAAGCCGACTTCGAAGCCGGCCGGCTTGCCCGCAAGCCGACCAAAGAAATTATCGACACCATGCGTCGCGCCACCACCGAACTCATCAACCGCGCCCAGGCTCAACGTGCCAAGAAAGCCGGCGATGCCGCGCCGGCCTTCACACTGAAGGACCCTGAAGGCAAGCTGGTATCCTCGCGCGACCTGCTCGCGAAGGGACCGCTCGTCGTTTCGTTCTACCGCGGCGTCTGGTGCCCATACTGTAACCTCGAACTGCAGGCGCTGCAGGCGGCCCTTCCTGAGGTCGTGGCGCGCGGCGCGAGCCTGGTTGCGATTTCGCCGCAGACCGCGCCGAACAGCCGCAAATCACAGCGCGACAACAAGCTCGAATTTCCGATCCTGAGCGACGTGAGGAGCGAGGTCGCAGACGCTTTCGGCATTCGCTTCGCGCTGCCGGAGTACCTGGTCGAGGTCTACAAGGGGTTCGGTAACGATCTGGCTATCGTCAACGATGATCCGTCCTGGGTATTGCCGATGCCGGCACGTTACGTGATCGGCACCGACGGCATCATCGCCTATGCGGAAGTCAATCCCGACTACACCAAGCGTCCGGATCCGTCCGAATTGCTGCCCGTGCTCGATCGCCTCAGCGCGAGCCGGGCGGCCTGACCGGAATTGGACTGGCGCGATAAAAAGCGCCTAGCTTGCAAGACAATGCTTCCTAAGTTGGTGCCATTGATCTGGGCAGGCACGGCCGGAGGCAATATTGGCGATTTGAAGTCGCCAAAGTAAAGGAGCGCACGTGACCACGAAGCCACGCGCGCTCCTTTGTCAAACTACTAGCAACAACGACGCGGTTAATTATCGCGATCATTATTGCCGTGGCGGTCCTCGACGACGTCTGCGTCAGGAAGGACTTCTTGCGCTTCTATCAGATCGTCGTGCGACTCATGTTTGCAAGTGAAGCTAGAGGCAGCGTTGGTGCTGCCCGTGCCGTTATAGGTCAGCTTGTCCGGATATTTGCAGATCGGACGGCTGACGGTCGCCAAGGCCGGCTTCGCGTTGTTAAATGCGATGATCGAGTCCGGCGCATTTCCGTGCTCAACCCAATTGACAAGGGCTTGGAACAAGGCACCTGAGCTCGATGAATCAATCAAAGGTGCATTCGGCTGATCGGGATTGCCGCCACAATGGCTGTTACCTGGATACGGGAAGAAGCGATAGAATTTTTGCACTTCGGATAGTCCGCCCGCATCTTTGGTGGCTCGGTTATAGTAGTTGTAAGACCCCCGGGGAAAGATCAGCAAGTCTGCCAGCCCGTGATAAATGATCATCTTCCCACCATGCTCGCGGAACTCAGACAAATCCGGGTCGTCTGTTCCGATCACGTCATGGAATTTGAGTTCCGACTGTTTGAATTGGTCGGCGAAACTGGCCTCAGTGATGGTGTGCCAATCGAAAGCGGGATTTTGACCGACCCAAAACTGGAACCATTGTGTCGAGATGATGAACGGCGAGGGAGCATCCAACCCGAGGAAGGTCGTCCCTCGTTCAAGGCCGAACCACAGCCGTTCGCCGTCTTTGTCCCGAGGACCGTCCCAAATCTTGTTGACTGCACTCGCTTCTTGGGATGTCAGGCAAAGTGCGGGATTCCCGGTGCAGGCTTGGGCACTAGCCTTGAAGTGGCAGGCGCGCGGATCCTGGATAACGCCGTCAGTGATCCCGTCGAGCGCGTCGCACGCAGCGATTGACGCACTTTTCACGGCGTTGAGCTTTGCAACGGAAATCGGCGCCCCGACTTCCTGATTCATAGCGATCTCGCCCCACTGCTCCGCGGGAATGAAGCGATCCCAATTAAAGGCGGGAGCACCGGCGAGAATTCCGTCGAAGTCATTGGGAAATTTCTGCGCCTGTTGGTGGCCTTGACGACCGCCCGTCGAGCAACCGTTCCAATAGGTGAATTTCGGTCCCCGGCCGTAATACATATCGGTAAGTTTTCTGGTCCAAATGGCCTGCTGGTGAATCCCGTTGAATGCGAAATCCCTGATAAGGCCCAAGTTCAAGGTGTTGTCGGGGTTCAAGGCAAACGTGCCGCCAGCCGATGCCGAATGTCCCGTGTCCGTCGACGAACCAACATACCCCGCGTCCGTCGCCCCGGTGACCGGCCCCACAATTCCGGCGAATCCGCCACCCCCCAGGTCTTGGATACGTTCATTCCAGGCGCCGACCGAACCTCCGGTCCCGCCATCGGCCGGGCTGAGCGGCAGCCCGATCCCAACGTTGATCATCTGCTTCTGACCCGTCAGATACCCGTCCTTGGGACCAGCCAACTCAGAAATCGTAACGTTGACCAGGCAGTAGGACAGGTGCGGGCTCGCTGCCGGCTGGATAGCCGAAGTCGCAGCACTCACACCTTCACCCGCCAGCAGTTGTGCCGCGAGCCCACTGCAGTTCGGAAGCGGCGCTGCCGCGGCGCGTGATGGAATGAAGGCACTCGAACACATCAAGGCGATCACTAAACCAAACAGTGGCGTGTGCTGCTGCGATTGCCAGCGATTCAGTCTCATCTGTTTCCTCCCGTTTTTTGATGAAGTCATCGTGCGACGCGCTCTCGTGGCATGCACGATTTTCGGAAATGCGCTGATTTTTTTGGCGGGCAAATAGCCGGTCTACGGCTGTGCTTTCAAAGAACCCCTCCCCGTTCTTTGCTGAAAGGCTTGGTGCATAATAATGCACTTAAGTTAGTCCGCAAGCATTAAAGTGCACGACTGAATTGATCGCACTGCAGCAGACAATGGCTCTGAAGCGGATTCAGCCAATTTTTTATCGGCTTGCCGCGAGCGCGCTCGCAAGAAAATATTTTTGGAAATGCCTTGCTTAGGTTGTCGGACCATCCGAGGGAGGCTTCGCTAGCCTCCCTATATTTTCGCTGTCCTCATTGACGGTCGCCGAGAGGAGTCCGGTGGGAACTCGCAGGTCTTGCTCCGATCACGGGACACCAACCGGACCTTCCCCGCGAAAGGAGGCAACTCAAACGCTCGCAATCCTGTGACGGAGCGACAGCTGCCGCTTAGCTCCCAAATGGCGACTTATGGGGAGTCTGTCTAAGCTCCCCGAAAGCCAAAAAAGAACGCTTGAAGCACACGGCCGAGCCGGCCGCTTGCTGATCCGGTCTACCTAGAGGTCGGCCTGACGATAAATTTGCCAATCCCGGACGGATAGCTATGTTGAAAGTGGGGTTTATGGCTTGATTATGCCGAGACAGCGGGGGTTGCGTAGCATTTGTCCTCGGCGGCGGCTTTCGTGCTGAAGGCAGGACTTTCCTATCAAGTTTGTATTCCGACGATTGTTGTTCGGTCAGGCTTTCTGCGAAGCGGAGCCAAGCAAGTAGTTTTTCGCGCATGGTCTCAAACGAGCTTCGGTCGCATGGTTTTGGATCGTGACAAAGAACGGGCATTTACAGGGCAAACGGCTGAAGGAGCGAAAGCTCCAAGTACAAGCAAGCGCCGATAAGTTCGTCGCTCTAGTTGGAGAACGAGTCCGCAAGGCTCGCGAACGACGAGGCATTTCCCGTCGCGTCCTCGCCGAATTGTCCCAAGTCTCTTTGCGCTATCTGGCGCAGCTTGAGGGCGGAACCGGTAATATCTCGATTGCTCTCCTTGGGCGGGTGTCGCTCGCGCTCGACCATCGTATCGAATGGCTCGTCGGCGCCGATGATCCATGGTCGTCCGAAGTTGTCCGCTTTTCCGAGTTCTTTCGGACGGCCACCTTAGAGCAACGCCGCCGTGTAATGCGACTTCTCGACCCCGGCGATCCGACGCGATTGCGGGAGAAGCGGCTATGCCTGATCGGCCTCCGCGGAGCCGGCAAGTCGACGCTCGGAAAAATCGTGAGCAAGGAGCTGTCCTTGCCATTTCTGGAATTGAACCGCGAAATCGAAGAGGTTAGCGGAATTCCTGTCAACGAAGTGATGGCGTTGTATGGTCAGGAGGGTTATCGGCGTCTCGAACGACAGGCGCTCGAAAGAATCGTGGCGACCACTTCCGAAACCGTGCTCGCCGTCGCGGGCGGAATCGTCGCAGAGCCAGAAACCTTCTCCTATCTTTTGCGCCACTTCCACACGATATGGCTGAAAGCACGCCCGGAAGAACACATGGAGCGCGTGCGCAAACAGGGCGATCTCCGTCCGATGAAAGGTAACCCGAAAGCCATGGAAGAGTTGCGCTCTATTCTGACCAGCAGGGAGAGCCTCTATGCGCAGGCAGAAGCGGTTGTCGACACGAGCGGCCGCACCCTCAAACAAAGCACAGAGGATCTGGTGGATGTCGTTCGCAATCTCGAGCTGATGTGAAAAAAAGCCGCGCGAAGTTGAGTCGGTCGCGAAAGCCCTAAGGAGGTTAGGCCAGTTTTGAACAATGGGATCATGTCCGGATCGCCAAGGAATTGAGAAAGCGCGGGCTTACCGTCTCTCCGGCCGGCGCGGCTGCGTCTGACTGGGGGCACGCTGCATAACTCCATCTTGCGCGAGAGCCGCGCGAACGGCACATTTGTTTCCAAGCGCGGTCTGGAGCATGATCCGGACCCGAAGGGCCGCGCTAGCGCAAAGCGGAAACCGGTTTTCCCTCGCGACAAACGCGGAACGCGTTTGCGCGGAGATCATGCTCAAACAAAGAGATTGGATCATGATGCGATTCCACTTGATCGCATCATGATCTAAAATGACCGCCGCGAACGATAATTGCGACGTTTGAGGAAACGACATGGCGGCCACGCGGATCGATTGCGATATCCATCCCGCCGTTGGGGGAACGCGCACTACGCTACTGCCTTACCTCGACGATCACTGGAAGGAGCAGGTCGTGAGCCGGGCCATCGATGGTCTCGATCTCTCGAGCTATCCGCCGAACATGCCGCTGTCCGCTCGCCCTGATTGGCGGCCCAAGAACGGCAAGCCCGGCAGCGATCTGACCATGGTGCAGCGCGGGGCGTTCGACCAGCTGGGCGCCAGTCATGCCATCTGCAATGTGCTGTATGGCGCACAGGCCGTCTATGATCCCTACATGGCCGCCGCCTTCTGCAAGGCGATCAACGACTGGATCAAAAACGAATGGTTGGCACGCGATTCCCGTCTGCGCGCTTCGATCGCGATCCCCTTGCAGGCGCCGGATCTCGCGATCGAGGAAATCGAACGCCGTGCCGGTGACAACAGGTTCGTGTCGGTGCTGGTCCTGGCGCAAGGCGAGAGCCTGCTCGGAAGGCGGCATTACTGGCCGGTCTGGCAGGCGGCCGAAAAACACAGACTGCCGATCGCGATCCACGCCGGCAGCCAGTACCGTTACGCGCCGAGTTCGGTCGGCTGGCCGTCCTATCGCTATGAATATTATCTCGCCGAGGCGCAGGCGTTTCAAGCCCAGGTGCTCAGCCTGATTTACGAAGGCGTGTTCGTGAAATTTCCAAAGCTGAAGGTGGTGCTGATGGAATCCGGCGTCACGTGGCTTCCCGCCTTCATGTGGCGCGCCAACAAGACGTGGCGCGGCGTCCGCGTCGAAGTGCCCTGGGTCGAGCGCGAGCCAGCATCGATCATGCGCGACCACATTCGTCTGACCACGCAACCCTTCGACAGCCCGCCCGATGCCGCCGGTGTCGCCGACATCATCGACATGATCGGTTCGGACAAGATGTTCTTGTTCTCATCCGATTATCCGCACTGGCAATTCGACGGCAACGATGCGATACCGCCGCATCTGCCGCCCGGCATCGTATCGCGCATGTGCGCCGACAATCCGCTTGAAACCTTTCCGCGGCTTTCGCTTGAAGGAGGATCGCATGAGTGACGTCATCGACCGCCCGATGCTCGACCAGGAGCTGCCTGCCAGAAGCAGGCTCAGGATCATTGATTGCGATATTCATCCGAGCCTGCATGCGCGAAGCGACCTCAATCCGTTCCTGTCGAAGCGCTGGCAGGAGCATCTGAAGACTTTTGGCGACCATCTGCGCACGCCCTACATCGGCACCACGCCTTATCCGAGGTCTTCGCCTCTGATCGCCCGCCGCGATGCATGGCCGCCGACCGGCGGCCCGCCCGGCTCTGACCTCGACTTCATGCGCAAGCAACATCTCGATCCGCTCGACATCGAGTTCGGCCTTCTGCAGGTGCTCGATATGTTCATCTTCTCGCAGCAGAATCTCGATTTCGGCGCTGCGATCCAGCGCGCCGTCAATGAATGGCAGCTTGCGCACTGGACCAGCCGGGAGCCGCGGCTGAAAGCGGCGATCCTCGTCGGTCAGGACGATGCCGAGGCAGCCGTCGCCGAGATGGAGCGCTGCGCCAGGATCGGCCAATATGTGCAGATCAATGTGTCGCCGCGCGCCAACGAGCCGCTCGGCCGCCATCGCTATTGGCCGATCTATGCGTGTGCGCAGGACCTTGGCCTCCCGCTCGGCATTCACGTCGGCGGCTATGGCGGCCACGCGCCGACCGGCGGCGGCTGGCCGTCCTACTATGCCGAGGAGCACCAGTCGAA
>Ga0307474_10003682_pt1 | contig 11046 bp, 11 predicted proteins | sample atmos_gasesECM1C_2_FD_203312 | JGI IMG/M metagenome (GOLD analysis project Ga0307474, IMG submission 203312) | Hardwood forest soil microbial communities from Morgan-Monroe State Forest, Indiana, United States - atmos_gasesECM1C_05 | ecosystem: Environmental > Terrestrial > Soil > Temperate...
CGTTCCGGCACCCAGGGCGGGAGACATAAGATGTCGAATGAGCTTCGCATCAAACGAATCGCCTGCCACGCCGACTCCGGCGTTACCTAGAAGGTCCGCTGCGCTCCTACCCATACGACGGATACTTGGACCGACCCGCACCAAGGAAAAATCACTCGTGCCGCCTCCGAAGTCTCCAATCAGAATGAGTTCATCGTGATCAAGCGTCGACTCGTAGTAGTGCGCTGCCGCTATCGGCTCAAATTCGAATTGTACAGACTCATATCCGGCAATCTTGAAGGCCTTTCTGAGACGATTTTCCGCATAACAATCCTCTTCCTCGGTCTCAGCTCCGACAAAACGTACTGGCCTGCCAACGACAGCTTTTGAAATGGGGGCACCGAATTGGAAAGCAGCTTTTTCACGCAGGTCTCTGAGGATACGCGCGATCAGCTCCTCGAGCGTGTATTTCCGGCCAAAAACGTCCGTACTCTGGAGGCTGCGATTACTCAGAAAGGACTTCAGCGATTGAATCAGTCGGCCCTTGTGGTCCGCAGAGAGGCAGTGTTCAATACCTTCGGGTCCGCTCCACGACTTGAGTGCATTGACACCCCGTTCTTTCATTTGCTCGAGATAGAGAAGCGACCGATAGGCGGCCGTTACTTCCCCCATGTATGGGAAGTGAGCAAGCTCAACCTCGCCAGTAGCATTGGCCCGAGCAATCGAACTATTCGTTGTGCCAAAGTCGATACCAATCGCAGCCGTGGTCATTCTTATGGATTTTAAAGGCCACGCACTTCGCCAGCAACCTTGCAACTAACTCGACCATCGCGCCTACCGAAACCGTTTTTGATCGAGCTGCGGTACTTCTATCTCTTCAGTTATCATCGCTCTCAGAATAGGCCAGAGCGCAAGCCGAGTCTGATTAAGGGCGTCAGAAAAGTCTTGACGTTCTCTCCTTCATCAACCCCCCAACGGTGTCCTCCAAACCACCAGTGCTAGGAACATGTGAGTGCCACTCTCCGCTCGGAATACCGAGAATAGGACCTCTTCCGCGAAGTAGCTTAGGGCACGGAGCGTCGCTCTGGGCTCAACTTGCCCCCGACGCACAGCCTGGGCGACTTGTTGCACTGTGGTTTGATGACACCTTTAAGGGTGCTATCATTGCAGTGCGAGGTCATTATGTTTGACATCAAAAAAGACATTCAGGCGATGACGACGTTCCGCCGCAATCCAGCGAAGTTCATGAAGCACCTCAAGAAAACGAAGAAACCGCTGGTTCTTACAATCAATGGAAAGGCGGAAGCGGTGGTGCAGGATGCGGAAGCCTATCAACGCCTGCTCGACATCGCCGCGCAAGCCGATTCCCTTGAGGGAATCCGGCAAGGCATCGAAGATATAAAGAAAGGTCGTGTGCGTCCGGCGCGGGAAGCTCTGGAAATGTTCCGGCGCAACCATGCCGTACCTCGTTAGACTGGCCGACCGCGCCCTGCGGGATATGGAGACTATTTACGAATTCATTGAAGCGGGTGCTTCCGAAAGAGCGGCTGCGTGGTTCAACAGCCTCGACGAAGAAATTTATAGTTTAGAGCGATTTCCTGAGCGCGGTGCCATCATTCCAGAAAGCAAGAAATTTCGGCATCTGCTTTTTGGGAACAAGCCAAGCACCTACAGAATTATCTACGCGGTGGATAAGCGCAACGGTGCTGTGAACGTTCTCCACATCCGGCACGGTGCGAGGGCAACACTCTCCGGAAAGGAAAAAAGACGGCTATAGCTCTCCTCCCATTCACGTTTGCTTTGCTCCTCGGATTCCCTCCTTTCATGCATCAGAACATCTACGTTTTGCGTACCTCGAAATTGAAAACCCGGCCTGGACGCATCGACTCTTCGGAGATTGGATAGAGGATTGTGTTCCACGCCGGTTGCAGTTTGTTGGGCGTGCGGTTGCACACTTTGCGGGAAAGGAGCCGCAAAGTGGGACGAAAAAAGCGACAGCGGTATAGCAACGAATTTCGTCGGAACGCCTTCGAGCGAATGAATGCCTATAACAACATCATCGCGCTCGCCCAGGGGGCTCGGCGTCGGTCGCAAACTGCTCTACATTTGGCGTGATCGATCCGCCGAGACCCATGGGATCGTCCCTCGACTGTATTTTTACTGTCCAGAAACCCTATGTAATTGAGCTCTCGGGGGTTACTTCGAGCGAGAAGCAGATTCCCCGAAATTGTTGGAAACACTAGAAAGCGACGATAAAGGAAGGAATCATTGGAACGAGGGCTCCTGCGTGCAAAGCAGATGCTCTCCCAGCTGAGCTACACGCCCATCCTTGTAACCATTTTATTCTAAAACACTTTTGAGCGCGCCGCACTCGCATTCACGGAAAAACTACAGAAAAACAGAGCGCCTTCTGTCCAGGCAAGTGGTCTCCCACACGAGCTACCCCGCTCCGCGGTGTGACCGTTTCGGCTAGGGCGCGAATCAGAAGCACCCGGTGACAAAAAGTGGAGTTGCGATGCCGTCTCTCCCGCGCAACCTTCTTGTATTACAGTTCGTAATACATTAGACTAACACTCCGAGGTAATGTTATGCCATCTCCAGTGACATTGAGGGTGGATAAGGAAACCAGGCAGCGTATCGCCCGCATTGCGCGCCGCAAGCAAGTGTCCGCGTCGGAGGTAATTCGCCAGGCGATCGAGACATGGATCGAAGAGCAGGAACCAGCCGGATCGCCTTATGAAATGGTTTCGGATTTGATTGGAATTGTCCACGGCGGAAATCGAAAACGCTCGGCGGGAGCGGGCCGCCAGTTCACCGCTCTGCTAAAGAGCCGACGGGGCTCCCGGTGATCTTGGTGGATGCCGGGCCCCTCGTGGCCCTCGTGGACGCAGATGACAAATACCATGAGCAATGTGTGTCGATTCTGAAGAGTTTGCAAGAACCTTTGGCAACGGTGTGGCCGCCTCTGACTGAAGCGATGTACCTGTTAAACGATCTGCCGGCGGCCCAGGAGGCTTTATGGGAGATGTTGGTGAGGAAGGCGGTCGAACTGCTGCCGCTTGGCTTGGGCGATTTGCCTCGCATCCGTGAACTTCTTCGGAAATATGCCGATCGTCCGATGGATCTTGCCGACGCAGCGCTTATCCGGATTGCCGAGCGAGAAGGTATCCGCAAAATATTCACCGTGGACAAGAGGGACTTCGCCGTCTACAGGATTCATGGTCGGATCCGTCCCTCAATCATCCCTTGATCCGCGTACCTGAATTAAACATCGCCTATCACCCGCCTTCAATTCCATCCGCGCTGTTCTTGAATTAGGATGATTTCAAAGGCGTTCGTGCCGGATAGATAGCCTTTTGCAAGCCACATTCTCCCCCTCAGCAGAATAGTTATGCTGCAATAGGGTTAGCGGCCCGACGGAATCGCTGGGGACTTGATTGGGGCGAAGTCGTTACAGTCCGGGCCGCGAAAACAGTGGGCCTACGGCGGGAATTCGTGTTCGAGCTGTTTCGCCAGCGCGAACACACGGCCGTCGACAAATCGGTCCCCTCGCGCGGTCGTAGAGAGCCTCCCACCCGGCGCGTAGCACCTCTCTCTTATCGTTGAAGGTTGAGACGCTCGCCCGCTGCAAGCACCGCAATGCCGGCGGCATACGCGCGGCGATGCTCTTCGGTCCAGGGCGGCCCCGCTGGACGCCCAGCGATGCTGACGAACGACTCCATTTCGCGAACGGGAACCTGCAGGCCCGCTGCCGCGCGGGCGATTTCGTCGCCTCGCCGGCACCGATGTACCTCAATACCAAGGTCTTTTGCCGCGTTGCAGAGCGCCAGCTGATACATCATGCCATCGGCGGCGCACTGGAGTTGGTACGACTGCCGCACGACTGCCACTGTGTCAGGCAGTTCAGGAAATCCCGGTTCGCGAATCGCCAGCGCGATCACGCGATATGCGGGCGCAAGATCCGCGACCATCTCGCGCAAAGCACGTGACGTGCACTCCGCCACGGACCGCCGCACGCGCGCGATGAGCGCGTTCGCGTCGTCCACACTCAGAGCGAGAGATTCGTGGTGATACGGCATCGTCGGCAACCCCCGCACCGATCGTGGTCACCTGCCGTCGCTCGATAACGCCAGGCACTTGGCCCGATGCCGCCACGCACACGAAGTGGGCCCAACCGGCATGATCGGCCGCGGCGATGACGCATGGCGCGGAGGTCACGTTCGTCGCCTGCGACGGTTGTCGCGGCCCCTCAGATAGGGCCGAAGCACCCCGTCGAGGTCCTCGCGCAACCAGTCGGCCGCCGCGCCTTCTCGATACAGCGCCCAGCTCAGAAATGATCCGCGAAGCGTGGCCTCGATCAAACGGGCGAGCGGCCGAACATCAGTCACACCGTGTAACTCGCCCGCAGCGATCGCCTCGGTGAGCAGCTGCTCGTACCACACGCGCGCGGTGCGCGACATCCGCAACAGGTGACGCCGCAGCGCCGGATCGCCCAGATCGTTGAGCAGATAGGCAAGATTCCGGACCGCGGCACGGGGCGAGTCAGCCAGCGACGCATACATGCCTGCGGCCGTACGGAGCGTTCCCAAGGGCGATGAGGTCCGCCGCTCAGGGGCGGTGACACCGGCGTCGCCTGCGGCCGCCGCGCGCCGGGCATGCGCCAGGAGCATCGCGCGCTTGGAACCGAACCGCTGCACCAGCGCGCCTGCTGTGACGCCTGCCTCTCTCGCAATCTCCCGCAGCGTCAGTTCTGCCGGGCCGCGGCGCAACATCACGCGCACCAGCGCTGCAAAGACATCCTTATCTTCCGCCTTCCGTCGTCGTGGGCTCATATACGTGGCATCCGGCTTTGGCAGGATTTGCCCGCTTGACAGTATCTAAACACGCGTTTAGTTTTGATGCAAGGAGAGACTATGGAGAGCGAACAGTCGCGGGTCACGATTCATATGGCGGCGAGTCTCGACGGCTTCATCGCGAGGCGCGACGGACGTGTGGACTGGCTCGAAACGTCAGATCACTGTGAGGGCGGGGATACGCTGACGCCGGAATCAGTCCAGACGTTCCTCAAATCGATCGGCTGCTACGTGATGGGCTCGCGAACATATGAGACGGCGCTCAACTTCGAAGCCAAGGGGCTGGGATGGTCCTACGGCGACAAGCCGACGTTCGTTCTCACCCGCCGCACGCTGCCGAAAAACAGAACGAGCGTCGAGTTCTTCGCGGGCGATCTCCGGCAGTTGGTGGACGAGAGGCTGAAGCTGCGATTCCGCAGCATCTGGTTTGTCGGCGGCGGTGAGGTGGCCGCTGAATGCCTGCGCCTCGGGCTCGCCGACGAAGTGCGTTATTCGATCGTGCCGATGGTGATTGGGGAGGGCATCTCATTTTTCCAGGGGCTCAACCGCGACGTCGCTCTGCACCTTGTCGAGACGACGGCGTACACCAGTGGCATCGTGGCGCTGCGCTACGACGTGCGGAAGTAGTACGTTCGCTCTCCTTCACGCCTCATTCGCGCGCGCGACGGGCGGTAGATAACCCGCGAGAAGCGCCACGGCGGTCAGTTCCGTCGTCTATCAACGCCTGCTCGACATCGCCGCGCAAGGCGATTCCCTTGAGGGAATCCGGCAAGGCATCGAAGATATATTCCCACCGTCTTCGGCCTTCCCCGAATCTCAGGCGGGTCGGCTCCTGCGTTACCCTTTTCGAGGCCTGCTCAGCGTTCACTCACGTTACGGCCTGCAGATTTGCCAAGTCGCCTTTGCGACCTTCTGCACCGAAGGCTTCAGCAGCTTCGTTGCCTCCGCTACTGCTTCGATTGCTACCGGGTGGAACGAATCAGCTCCCGGGCGGGATTCTCATCCGCTGTGGATCAGCGCCTTTTCACGGCGCACTGAGAAATCCGGGCTAAAGGGTCGAACAAGCGACTTTAGTCGCCTAAATCCACATGGACGATAAGGGCGTTAATCAAGCACTTGCCGTTATCGACTGGAGTTCTAACCACACCCGAGCCGAAGTTCATTTATTCGATGAGGACTGCTGCAGCATCTGATCCCACTTGTCCAATTCATCTTGTAGGCGCCCAAGTTTGGCCTGCTCCACACGCAACTGTTCTTCGGCATCGGCCACCTTCGTTTGTATTTCCTGCTCTTCATTAGAGTCCATTTCCAAGCGCCATTTAAGGTTGGCGAGTGTTTGGTCGGCCTCTTTTTTGGCAGCGGGGTCATCGCTTTGATTGTGCGTCAGAGAGTCCTCAAATAGCTTCATTTCCTCGCTGAGCTTGCTCTTCTCTCGCTCTATTTGAGTGAGCTTTGATCGCCCATCATCTGCGCGCTCCTGCAGGCGTCTTACGGCACTTTCCTGAGTTTGCAAGCGATAGATAAGGACTTGCGCTCGTTGTGCGTCCACAATTACTGTCTGCAATTCCTGGCGGAGTTGCCGGACCTCTCCCAAAATGGATCGCAGGGTTTGCGAATCTGTTGGGTTTGTTTGACCAGCAGAATCTTCTGTCACGAAAACACAATTTCCGGCTAAAGATACTAGAGTAAGGAACAGTTTCACGCGCATCGAGCACTCTCCCTTCAAGAGATGTTCAACCTAAAAACTCAGATGCACAGAATCTCATTCTCGAACTCTCGGCGACGCCAATTTCAAATGACGCCATCGCCGGTGCGCGAAAATACTACATCACGTTCCACAAGTCCTGATTTGTGGCGTACTCGTAGAAGTGACCGACCTCACGGCTTCAAAACCCGACCCGACGGAGTATTGGCCCGGCATTTCAGATTTCAGATTGACGGAAACGCTGTTTCTCAGTTTCTTAGGACTTGAGTGAACGCACTCATTACTGTGGTTCAAAAGGGAAGTGTGTTTAGAACGAGACGCGCGTCGAGAACATCCAGCGATGATTGTAGGTATGGAACTGGGTCGCCGCGATTTGCATGCCCGCAGCAGAAGAAAGCCGAAATCGTCCCAGAAGGTGTGCGCGCCCAAATCCAAGTCCAGGTGTCAGGAACAGTTGCGTCTCGCCCACATATTTTCCCGTTGTGTAGAACGTGGAGTTGGCTTCCAGTTCGGGCCAGAGTTTCCATGCCGCCCGATATTGGAACGCAGTGTTCCACAGCACCTGTCTACCTAACTTGGCTGTGGCTCCTGCAGGCAGATTGACGCCCAAAGTCGACTGCACGTCAAATCGCCTCCAGCCTTTGCCGAACGCCATCGTTGGTGTCAGCACAGCTTCGCCTGCTCCATACCGATGCGAACCTGTCGGCACAGTTGCGGCCAATAAAAAGGTCACCAAATAGTTGCCCTCCCTGCGCTCGGCCGAAGATATGCGGAATTTCAACATCAGGGGCAAGTCACCGAATCCGCCGGGTGGACCGTTCGGATACACCAGCGTGTAGGTTGGCACACCTATTAAAATCTGCGTTCGCGAACTGGTGATGAACTCGAAGCCCTTGTTTCCACCAAATTGGTAACTCGTATTCGCGCCGCTGACAGGTTGATCCCAGATATCGTAACGGAACTCCTGTTTCAGGCGTCCCGATGTGGTTGCCAGAGGAGAAAGCCAGTCCGGTTGCGTCTCCTGCACCCTCTCCCCTAGGTCGAGCCAGGCACGGAACAAATTGCGTTTTTTCCCTTTCTCTTCATCACTATTGGAGACCTGCGCCGCTCGATTATTCTGGCTGTCCTGGCATCCACCGGAAATATCACCCGTTGCGTCTTTTCCACGAGCCACGCAGGTGCATCCATCTTTTTTCTTCGGACCGTTATCCGATCTTGCGCTCGGGACAAGCACCGCCATCACAGCAAAGGCCATGGTGACCACGCTTCTGATGGCCCCATATTGGATTCTCCAGTGCATTACGCCTCCAGAAATAAAAACGGCCACTGCCAGATCGAACTCTGACGGTGGCCGCTCAAGATAAGCTTAGAAAACTCCCTATGCCATCAGCCTCCACACGCCGCGTCGCAGACACGGACAGCAGCACAAGGCCTTCCGATCTTGAATACCATTGAGTTTAGGCGTGAAGTTCAACAGAAATCCTTTGCGTCGAATCAAGTCTTAATCATGGAGCGGGTGCCTCCGAGAGTCCAATCCATTTTTTGCATTCTTTGTACGAAGAAAAATGATCACGATTTGAACCACAACCCGGAAACTCCCGATGAGTTAAAAATTACCGGCCAAATCTGTTTGCACTTTGATTCGCGCGTAAGCGCCCTAGAATCAAACAGTTTGGCCGGTAATTTTCGACATTACTGGTCCAATCTGTGCACGCGCTGCCAATTAGCACACGGAAAATGAGTTAAGCCTGCGCGGGCATCATGATTGGCCAGTAATGTCGGCTTCTCGTCAGGAAATGACTCTTGAGGTCTCTTGCAGATGCTCGCGGTTGAAGGTTTTTATCGGGCTGATTAACCCGTCGCTCGAGCCGCTGGCATCGGCCGGGTCCAGGTGGTATGTGGATCGAGACCTTCGACACGCACGCGGAAAACTGTGCACAAATGCTGCTGATTCAATCGAATGTGCGATTTCGCGGTTTGGCTCAGGTCGCTGGGAGATTCTAGAACCAGGGGCAGCCCGAACGTCTTCGTGGCTAGGTTGATTCGAACCATCATCTCTTTCGTTCTTTAGGTTTTGCGCTGGAGGTATCATTGTCAACAGGCGAGTCGCGAGAAGTGCCATTCGATTCGTAAGAAGAGCCACAGCCGCGAGTGCGAACAAAACAGTCGTCGTTACCGCCCAAAACATCTTCCGAGATTGTCTCTCGCACCTGGATAACACCACTAAAGCGACAAGCTTTGGATTATCAAGGAATCAGATCGCGACGTGACCCTCTTGTTGCCCGAAGAGTATTAAGCCGAATTATTTTCAATCCGATCATAATGCCGATTCAGCCCTCAGACTAACCTCGTCACCTAGTAGGGTATAGAGCGGCGAGCAGTGGCGGTATGGTTGGCGGAGGGCGGCGGTGCTTGGTCGCTTGTTCGTAACCGTAGCCAATCTCGACCAATAGCTTCTCGGACCAAGGTCTGCCGAGGAATTCGATGCCCACCGGGACTCCGAGCGTGGCCGTCGGAGTTGGGGATGAAAATCCGCCTGGTACGACGATGGAAGGAAAGCCGGTCACTGATCCAAGAGCGCCGTTGCGCTCCACCTGGGTCTCCCCAATGGGCACCACAAGTCGTTTCTGATGCGGGAACATTATCGCATCGAGTCGCTCGTCAGCCATGATCTTTATGACACGCTGCTGCAACTCGGAGCGCTTCTGAAGGCGCAGGCGATAGCTGTCGTCCATCTCGAGGCCTTGTGCTTTCGTGATGTTGTCCCCGATGTTCGGATGAAACTTGCCGGAAGAGATGATCTCCGCGAGCGATTTAACGGGCGCGTTGCCCGCGGCAAGATAAGCGTTGATGGCCGGCTTAAATTCGTACAGATGAACGCTGATATCAGAGGAAAGCTTTCCGCTATCGAGACCTGGGGTGTTTAGCTCGACTACCGTTGCGCCAGACCTCTTCAGATCCTCGACCGCTTGGCTCGCGATAACATTGACCTCGTCGTCGATGGGTGCAATGCCGAAGAAACTGCGTAATACGCCGATGCGCTTGCCCTGCACACCATTGGCCTTCAGGAATCTCGTGTAGTCCTCCTCGGTATTCCCGACGCTCCATGCCGTCGCCGGATCGTTAGGGTCATAGCCGACGAGCACGTTTAACATCTTCGCCGCGTCAGCAACGTTGCGAGCGAGCGGACCAGCGGCATCCTGGGTGAATGAGTATGGGATAATACCGGCTCGGCTGACGAGACCGAGCGTCGGGCGAATACCCACGATGCTGTTCGCCGACGCTGGTGATCGGATGGAGTTGACGGTGTCGGTGCCAATGCCCGCAATCGCAAAATTGGCAGCCACACCCGCGCCGGTACCACCACTCGACCCGCCAGGCGTTCGCGTTAGGTCATAGGGATTGAGGGTCTGCCCTTGGATCGAGCTAACCGTTTCACCCCAGATCGCGAACTCGTGCAGGTTGACCTTAGCGAGGATGACGGCGCCCGCGCTGCGCAATTTCTTAGTTATTGCCGCATCGGTGACGGGAGTGTATCCCGCCAGGCTGAGCGAGCCGCCCGTGGTCGGCATGTCATTCGTGTTGACATTGTCTTTCAGCAGCACTGGGATTCCATGGAGCGGACCAACGAACTTCCCGGTCCTGCGGAAATGCTCATCTAGCGCGGCCGCCTCTTCCAAGGCCCGAGGATTGAGAAAGATCACTACATTGAGCTTCGGGCCCGCCTGGTCGCAGGCCCGGATGCGCTCCAAATAAGCCTGCACTAACCTTACGGATGTGAGAGCGCCGGACTTGTACGCCGCGTGCACATCGCTGATCGTGGCCTCATCGAGATGAAATGGTTTGACTGAATCCTGCGCACCAGCGCCGTTCGCCATCAACATGACCATCCCAAACATCAAAAGGCGCATGAATTTCATATGAACTCCCATCGAGCCGCGGATCGCGCGCCTGGAACATCCCATGCCGCCCTCACCAATTGGGGCCAGGATTTCGTAGCGACCAAGGTGAGTTCCGGCAGCTAGGGTCATGTGCGTCGTAGCTCTGTCTCGGAATGCCGGTGCACCTCTTTCGCGGGCGGCAGAGTCTCCTTCTCGAGAATCTCGCTTTGCGTCAACAACTCCTGGCGCTGAAGCGTCGACATCCTCGCCCGAGTCTCGGCCTCTCCCCGAGACTATTGAATTGACAGAAGAAGGGTGGGCTACCCGCACGCTCTAGACAGGGGCTCGCTCTTCCCACTGAGCTACTCGCTCACACCGTGTAACCGTAACGTGAGAAACTATCTTTTCGCGTCGCCCTTCACCACCGGCATGTTCTTTGAGCTCCACTCCTGGTAAGAGCCGTCATACATGGCCGCGTAATAGCCGAGATATTTGGCGAGAAAGTACGCATGCGATGCTTGCAGGCCCACTTCGCAGTACGTCACGATTTTCTTTCCCGGCACGACACCGTGTGAAGCGTAGATCGCGCGCAGTTTCTCCGGGGATTGAAAGACCGGATTGTCTTCGC
>Ga0307474_10003683_pt1 | contig 11045 bp, 8 predicted proteins | sample atmos_gasesECM1C_2_FD_203312 | JGI IMG/M metagenome (GOLD analysis project Ga0307474, IMG submission 203312) | Hardwood forest soil microbial communities from Morgan-Monroe State Forest, Indiana, United States - atmos_gasesECM1C_05 | ecosystem: Environmental > Terrestrial > Soil > Temperate...
CCGGACTGCGGCCCGCGCAGCTCGGCGAACAGCGGCGCGTCGCGCCACACGGCGGCGAACCCGCCGGGTCCGCGCACGCTGCCGGCCAGGAAGTTCTCGTGGATCGCGAACGGGCACGCGTAGACGTCGCCGACCGGGTCGATCAGGCAGACCACGCGGCCCGCGCCGCACAGGTTCAGGCCGGGCAGCGGCGCCCCGTACGGGGACAGGTGGAAGAACGAGTCGCCGGTCAGCACCTGCTCGCCGTGCGCCGTGAGCCAGTCGTACAGCACGCGCTGCTGCGCGGCCAGCGGGTGCAGCTCGGCCCAGGTGTCCGCGCCGCGGCCGGACGGGCGCAGCCGGGTGAGCCGCAACTGGGCCCCGTAGCCGTCGGCGAGCGCCTTGAACTCGTCGAGCTGGCTGACGTTGTGCCTGGTCACGACCACCGAGAGCTTGAACCCCCGGAACCCGGCGTCGGCCAGGTTCGCCATCGCGCGGACCGCGGTGGCGTACGACCCGGCCCCGCGCACGGCGTCGTTGACCTCGGCCGTCGCTCCGTCCAGCGAGATCTGCACGTCGACATAGTCGCTCCCGGCCAGCCGCCGCGCCACCACCGGGTCGATCTTGATGCCGTTGGTGGAGAACTTCACGCCCACCTGGTGCCCCGTGGCGTAGTCGACCAGGTCCCAGAAGTCCGGCCGCACCGTGGGCTCGCCGCCGCCGATGTTGACGTAGAAGACCTGCATCCGCTGCAGGGTGTCGATGACCTCCCGGCACTCGGCGGTGCTCAGCTCGCGCGGGTCCCGGCGGCCGGAGCTGGACAGGCAGTGCACGCAGGCCAGGTTGCACGCGTAGGTGAGCTCCCAGGTCAGGCAGATCGGCGCGGCCAGCCCGCGCTCGAACTGCTCGACCAGCGGGGCCGGGCCGGCGGTCACAGTGGCTTCCTGATCATGGCCGCTCCCTGATCATGGACGACTCGGCCAGCGTGGCCAGGGCCCGCTCGTAGGCGGGCAGCGCGGCGGGGGAAACGCCGGCGGCCGCGCAGGCCGAGCGCGCGCTCGGGTGCTCGGCCAGCGACCGCACCACCGCGAGCACCGTGGTGTTCTTCAGGAACGACAGCCGCCGGGTGCCGAAGTGGTAGAGCAGCGCGCCGAACGGCTCGGGCCGCACCGCCACCCGGTCGTCGATCCGCCAGGGCCGGTCCAGGTCGAAGCGGCCGTCCACGGCGGGGCCGGGCAGCTCAGTAGACACCGCACATCCCGTCGATCGACACCTCCTCGACCAGCAGTTCCTCGGCGACCAGCGCCTCGTCGTCGCCGGCGACCAGATTCTGGTCTTCGGGCTCGGTGACCGCCGTCGTGTGTTCCATCACTGCCTGCTCGGTCATGATCGCCTCCATGTCGGCCGCCGGGAACCAGCGATAGTGCCGACAATAAAGACACCGAGTGCCACTGCACAAGGGGGAGCCCGGCCGTGGACGAGACGGGGCGTTAAGAATCCCAAAGGGGTTTGAACTTCGGGCGGCCCTCGCACCCGGGGATCATGGCGTGGCATGCTCCTGTGGTGCGGGCGGTTCCGGGAGACACTCCAGCCGGTCCGGGGACGCGGAGCGGCCGGGCCGGGCGGCGGCGCGTCACGTCCCGCGAGGAACTCGAGCACGCCGCCTTCGACCTGTTCGGGCGGCAGGGGTTCGACCGCACGACCGTCGACGACATCGCGGCCGCGGCGGGCATCGCGCGGCGGACGTTCTTCCGGTACTTCCCGTCCAAGAACGACGTGCCCTGGGGCAACTTCGAGGCGGAACTGGAGCGGATGCGGGCCCGGCTGAAGGCCTCCCAGCCGCATACCAAGCTGATGGACGCGATCCGGGTGGCGGTCGTCGACTTCAACCGGATCGCGCCCGAGCAGGTCCCGTTCCACCGGCGGCGGATGGAGCTGATCCTGCGCACGCCCGCGCTGCAGGCCCATTCCACGCTGCGCTACGCGGCCTGGCGCGAGGTCATCGCCGAGTTCGCCGGCGAGCGGCTGGGCCAGCCGCCGGACGCGCTCGCGCCGCGGACCATCGCCTACGTCGCGCTCGGGGTCGCGGTCGCCGCCTACGAACAGTGGCTGGAGTCCGACGACGCCGAGCTCAGCGAGCTGCTGGACCGGGCCATGCGGGAGCTGGCCGCCGCCTTTGGTCCGGTCGATATGACGGGCTTAGCAGGTCACACCGGCGCCGTCCGGTAATGACCGCGGCCTGCTCACTGAGGGTCCAGCATCCTGGCCACCGAAGTGCTTGCTGCGCGGCGGGCGGGGATCAGCGCGACGGCCGCGGCGGCTGTCACCGCGACCGCCGCTGCCACCAGCGTCGCCTCGGCCGACGGCGGGCTGCCCAGGCCGGCGCCAATCCCGTATACCTGTCCGCCGAGGTTGATCAGGCGAGAAGACAGCCCGAACCCGGCCGCGGCGCCGAGCGCGGCCGCGATGAGCGCGAGGACAGCCGTCCTGGCCACCAGGGAGACCGTGACCTGTGCCGGGGTCAGCCCCATCGCCCGCAGCGCGGCGACATCGCGCAGGTGGTCGCGGAATCCGACGGCCGACGCGGTGAGCAGGCTGGTCAGGCCGATCAGGGCCAGGACGAGGAACATCGCGGCCAGCATCGGCCGCACGATGCCCAGGTCGGCTGCTGGATCAGCGGCCGGGGTCACGTCCAGGCGACCGCCGGAGACCCGCAACAGGTAATCCGCGGCGGCCGCCGCGGCGACGCCGGGACGCAGCACCAGGCCGTAGGAGAGCGGTGGCGTGACGGCACCCGCCTGCGCCAGCGTGTCGGTGCCATAGGCCAGCACCTGGCCGTCGTATTCCGGCTCGATGATGCGGCCCACGACGTGGAAGATCACCGGAGTGCCGCCTATCGGCATCCGCAGGTACTCGCCCACCCGCAGATGTACCGCGTCCAGCAGGCCCTGGCTCGCGACCGCCTCGCCGGGGGCATGGTAGAGCCGCCCCTGCGCTACGTGGAAAGGGTACGGGCGGGCCGATGTCCCCGCCCCCAGCGTCGTGATGGTCGAGGTCTCGCCGGGAAGCAGGGCGGAGACCGTGGCCAGCGGGTATGCCGCGGCCACCTGGCGATCGGCGGAGATGATGCTCAGGGTGCGTGACTGGCCGAACTCGCCCGGCCGCACGGTCAGGGCGGCGGCGAGCCCGATCTCGGCGGGATCGCGCTGCACATTGTCGAGCGTCGCCCAGAAGCCGATCCCGATGGTGATCATCACCGTGGGCAGCGCCACGCCGGCGATGGTCAGGGCGGCGGGGAGCCTGCGGGTGAAGGCAGCACGCGCGCCGAGGACCATGGCGGGCGGCAGATGAGTCAGCAGGGCCGCCCTGGCCAGCCGGGAGAGCCGTTTGCCTGGCACGGAGGGGCGGACCGCGGCGACCGGCCACACCCGGCCGGCCCGCCAAGCGGGCAGGACGGTGGCCAGCAGCACCGCGGCCCCGGTCCCGCCCGCCACCGCCGTCACCCATCCAGCCTCCAGCGGCGCGACCGCGGCCAGGGCGCCAGCCGCCGCATGCTGCATCAGCAGCGCAGTGACCAATCTGGCCACGGCGATCCCCATCGCCTCGCCCAACACCGCGAGCGCGGCATGCTCGGCGACGACCATCCCGATCACCTGGCGCGGCGTGAAGCCCAGGGTCTTGAGCATGGCCAGGTCCTGCACTTGCACCAGGACCCGCCCGCCCGCTGCGTTGCCGATCGCGAGCAGTGCCCCGCCCAGCGCGACGAGCCCGAACATCGCCAGCAAGAGCCCGAGCAACGGGTTTCCGCCATCGACGGACCGTTTCACGTCGCTCCACGTCCATACGCTGATGACCGCGCCGGGGAGTTGCGTCACGGCCTGCTGGACCACGAATCCGGTGTCCGCCGGATTCGTGAGCCGCAGGCCCACCATCTCGACCGTGTGCTGGTTCACCGGCTCGACCGCCTTGACCAGGCCAGGCATGGCCCATACGAGCCCTGGCGTCTGGTCCGGATACAGACCCTGGTCCGAGGTGGAGGCGATGCCGGCCACCGTGGCGCTGACGGAGTTGCCGTCTAGCCCGTCGATAGCGATCGCGGACCCGACGCTGGCGTGCACAGCCTGCGCAAACGAGGCTTCGAGGACGACTCCCCGCGGGCGCGCGGCCGTCAGCCAGCGTCCCTGGCGGACCAGGGGCCGGCCGACGGCAGGAGGGACGGGACGCATGGCCCACAGTTGCACCGGGGCGGTCTGCGACCCGCGCCCTACCGCTATCGTCGCGGCCGTGGCCTGATAGTGCCCGGCCATCTGCTCCACGCCGTCCAGTCTCGCCAGCGGCGCGGTATGGGTGCCCGGCTGGAGGCGGAGCCATACGTCGGCCCCGTTGGTCTGCGCGAACAAAGCCCGCCACGGGTTGGCCGCGCCCTCAAAGAGCGTGGCCGACAGCAGCAGCGCGCTTACCACCCCGGCCACAACGCAGGCCACCGCGAGGGCCTGGCCGGGCCGGGCCCGCAAGTCGGCCCGAATCCAGCGGAGCGCCGCCCGCACGCTCAGTCCCGCAGCTCGAGCACGCCGCTCGCACCGACCGGGTACAACGGGGCAGGACGGACGACCGTGTCGTCGGCGATCATGCCGTCGAACAGGTTCACGACCCGGTCCGCCGTGCTCGCAACCCTGGCATCGTGGGTGACCAGGAGGATGGCCAGGCCCCCCGTGTGACTGCGACGCAGCAGCCGCAGCACGACCGCGGTGTTGGAGCTGTCGAGGTTGCCGGTCGGCTCGTCGGTGAGCAGCAGGCTGGGACGATGCGCCAGAGCCCGGGCCACCGCCACCCGCTGCTGCTCGCCGCCGGATAGCTGGGCTGGCGACGCCTGCGCCTTCGCGGTGAGGCCGAGCTCGCCGAGGAGCTCCTCTCGCCGGGCGCGTGCGCCGCGCCGGCTCGCGCCGCCCACCAGGGCGGCCACCTCGACGTTATCGGCCACGCTCATACTGGAGATCAGGTTGAAGAACTGAAAGACGAACCCGATGTGACGTCGGCGGAGGATGGCCCACTTCGCCTGGCTTAGCGCGTCCACACGCTGGCCGTCCAGCCAGATCTCACCGCTGGAGGCAGGTTCGAGGCCCCCGAGCACATGCAGCAGCGTGGATTTCCCAGACCCGGACGGGCCCATGACCGCGACGAACTCGCCCGTGCGCACCTGCAGGTCGACGCCGCGGACCGCGTGCACGACCCCCCCGTCGGTCTTGAAGGCCTTGGTGAGACCCACGCTGCGCAGCAGGGGCCGCCCCGGCTCGGTAACCTGATCGGCGATGCGCAGCCGGCCGGAGGCTGCGGGCCGGATCACAGCAGTTCCCCCTGGCAGCGCTCCAGCCAGTCGAGATCGGCCTGGAGGTGCAGCATCGCGCCCTCGATGAGCAGCCCGCCGTACTTGTCATGGCCGGACCCCTCCTCGGCCAGGACAGACAGGCTTCGCATCTGGCTCAGGTAATAACGGCGCTGCCTGTTGATGAGGCTCAGCCGGTCAGCGATTCCGGCCTGCGGGCCGAGAACCAGCTTCATGAAGAAGTCATCGCGTACCCGAGGCCCGTCGCTTGGCTCCTCGAGCCAGGTCGCCACCGCTTCCTCGCCCGCGGGTGTCAGCTCGTACACCCGCTTGTTGGGCCGGTCCGACTGGACAACATCCTGGCTGTGGACGAGCCCGCTACGCTCAAGCCGCTGAAGGGTCAGGTAAATCTGGCCGATGTTCGGCGAGGGGTACGCATCGCCGAACGTCTGCTCAAGCCGGGCCTTCAGCTCATACCCGTGGGCGGGATCCTTGGCCAGCAGTGCGAGCAACGGGAGGCGCACTACGGGCCACCTCCCTTCGCGTCCGGCCGACGCATTGACCCGTACCTAACTGCAGTGTATAACACATCAGAATCGCCATGGCCCAGTGGCGAGCGGGAGCGAAGCCGATGAGGACATGGTCCAGGGTGACAGCGGCGGGCCTCCTGCTTGCCGCCTCGGCGTCGGCGGGATGCGCATCCACCGCCACCGCCACGATGGCTTCGCTCAGCGGAACCGGGCCGATCACGATCGCGACCGGCAAGCTCGACACCGGCAGCTATCTGCCCGCGCTGATCAGACAGTGGAACTCGGCCCACCCAGGTCAGCACGTCACGCTCATCCCCCTCCCCGATGAGTCAGACGACCAGCTCGCGCAGCTGGTAGCGAACCTGCAGTCAAAGAGCAGCCTGTATGACGTGATGAGCCTGGACGTCATCTGGATCGCCGAGTTCGCGGCCAATGGCTGGATCAGCCCGCTGAATTCGAGGTCCTTCCCGCTGGGCGACCTGCTGCGTCCCGCGGTGGCCTCCACCATGTACCAGGGCAGGATGTACGCGGCCCCGTTCACCAGCAACGCGGATCTGCTCTATTACCGCAAGGACATCCTGGCCGGACGCCCGCCTCCCCGAACCTGGGCGCAGCTGGCCGATCTGGCGAAGTCGCTCGCTCCCAGGCACGGGATGGCCGGTTATGCGGGGCAGTTCGCCGCCTACGAGGGACTGACGGTGAATTTCGCCGAAACGGTCCAGTCGGCCGGGGGCAGCATCCTGTCTCCTGGCGGGACCCGGGTCACGCTCAACTCCGGATCAGCCAGGGCGGGCCTGAGCTTCCTGTCCGACGGGCTGCGCCAGGGCTGGATTCCCCGGGCGGCGCTGAACTGGGACGAGGCTACCTCGCAGCAGGCGTTCGAGGCCGGGAAGCTGCTCTTCCTGAACAATTGGCCCTACGTCTACGGACAAGCCAACGCGGCGGGACCCGGCAACAAGGTGGCGGGCAAGTTCGGCGTGACCGCGCTACCGGGGCTCGACGGGCCCGGCTCCAGCTCCCTCGGCGGGGCAGATCTCGCGATCAGCGCGTTCTCCCGCCACCCGGTCACCGCGCTGGCTTTCATTAAGTTCCTCACGAGCATGCCCAGCGAGCGCCAGATTCTCGTCAACGCGTCCCTGCCGCCCGTCTGGGCCCAGCTTTATACCGACCCCGCGCTGATCCAGCGCTTCCCCTACCTTCCGGTCCTGGAAAAGGCCATCCTTTCCGCGAAGCCGCGGCCCGAGATTCCGAATTACGCTCAGCTGAGCCTGGCCATTTCGAGCACTATCCACCAGGCACTTGCGACAAACCGGCCAGTGAACTCCACCATCACCACGCTCGCCGGCGAGCTCAAGTCGGTTATACGGAACGGCTGACGCGCGCCCGGTCTGTGTGACCGCGGCCGTTGGGCTGGCCACGGCGTCCCTTCGCTGCATGAGCAGGCCAGGCTGCTACATACTTGAAATACATAACAATTATGTAGAATACTAGGCATCATCGGACCGCCGATGTGCCTCGAGCGACCTTGCCCCGGAAGTGAGAACCATCGCCTCCCCATCCGACCTGCTCGCTTCGTTCGGCGATCCAGCGGCCCGCGCGGATATTCGCGCTCGGCTGACGGGCCGCGACCAGGAGCCGGGCCCCGGCGGCGCGCCGTGCCGAGGGCCTGCCAAACAGCCCGGCGGGCGGTCCGACGCCCACCGCCCGCCGGGCCGCCAGGCGCAGGCCACGCTTCCCCTGGATGAGCCGGGAGCGATCTGGTGAGGTTCATCTTCGGTCCGCCCGCAGATGCCGCATCCGGGCTGCTCACCCTGCCGTGGGGCACCGAACTCGAGGACTGGCAGGACGAGCGGCTCATCGAGATCCGCCAGCGTGGCATCTCGCGGCACGTGGTTCGCTTTGTCGCGGACGCAGGGGAGTTCTACGCGCTCAAGTCCATTAGCGAGCGCCTGGCCAGGCGGGAGTACCGGCTGCTGCGGGCCCTGGCCGACCGGAACATCCCCGCCGTGGAGGTCGTGGGGATCGTGGCCGACCGCGGCCGCGACGCCGACGCGATCCTGGTCACCCGGTTCCTCAGCTACTCGACCACCTACCGTGCACTGTTCTCCACCGCGCGCGTCGGCCGGCCCGCCGAGCGGCTGCTCGACGCGCTGGTGGAACTCCTTGTCCGGCTGCACCTGTCCGGGTTCTTCTGGGGCGACTGCTCGCTGTCCAACGCCCTGTTCCGCTACGACGCGGGAACGCTTGAGGCCTACCTGGTCGACGCCGAGACCGGCGAGCATCATCCGTCGCTGACAACTGGCCAGCGTGAGTGGGACATCGAGCTGGCCGCCGAACGCATCTGGGGCGAGCTGCTCGACCTGCAAGCCGGCGGATCGCTGCCGCCGGACGTCGACCCGGAGGAGACGGCGGAAGACCTGCGGCGCCGGTACGCGCGCCTCTGGAACGAGCTGAATTCGGCGGAGCTCCTGCGCCCCGATGAGCAGCGCTACCGCATCGCCGAGCGGCTGCGCCGGCTTAACCAGCTGGGCTTCGATGCGGACGAGGTGGTGCTGACCGCCACGCCGGAAGGTACCAGGATGGAGGTGCGGACCAGAGTCGCCGAATCCGGCCACCACAGCCGGCAGCTATTCCGCGAGACCGGGATCGACGCGGACGAGCAGCAGGCGAGGCGCCTGCTCAACGACATCGCCAGCTTCCGCGGCTACCTGGAGCAGAAGAGGGGCCGCCCCGTGTCCCCGACCGTGGCCGCGCATCGCTGGCTGGAAGAGGTGTACGACCCGGCGGTCACCGCCATACCCGAGAGCCTGCGCGGCAGGCTCCCGCCGCCGGAGATCTTCCATGAGATCCTGGAACACCGCTGGTACCTGTCCGAGGAGGCGGGACGCGACGTCGGCACCACCGCCGCCGCCGAGTCATACTTCGCCACCGTGCTGCCCGCGGTGCCGCGGGCGGTCAAACCCGGGGCGGTGTAGCGGCCAGCAGCCGCGCGCAGCGGATGAGCCCGACGTGACTATACGCCTGCGGGTGGTTTCCCAGCGAGCGCTCGGCGACCGGGTCGTATTCCTCGGGGAGCAGGCCGGTCGGGCCGACGGTGTCGACGAACTGGCTGAACAAGTCCTCCGCGTCGGCGCGCCGTCCGGTGAGCAGATAGGCCTCGATCAGCCACCCGGTGCACAGGTGGAACCCGCCCTCGGAGCCTGGAAGCCCGTCGTCGCGGCGGTACCGGTAGACGGTGCAGCCGGAACGCAGCTCGGCCTCGACGGCCGTGACGGTGGCCTGGAAGCGGTCGTCGGCGGGGTCGAGCAGCCCGGACAGGCCCACCTGGAGACTGGCCGCGTCGAGGTCCGCGCCCCCGTAGGCCGCGGTGAAGGACTGCACCTGGTCGTTCCAGCCATGGTCGACCACATCGGCGGCGATCGCGTCGCGCAGCGCGGGCCACGACGGATCTATCACGAATCCGTAGGCCTGCCCCATGCGCACGGCGCGGTCTATGGCCAGCCAGCACATAACCCTGGAGTGAACATGGTGGCGGGGGGCTCCGCGTTCTTCCCAGATCCCGTGATCGGGTTCGTGCCAGCGGCGTGCCACGGCCTCGCACATGGCCCGGACCAGCCCCCAGTTGGCCTCGTCCAGGCCGCCCTGCCGGCTGGACAACGCCTCGACCAGTTCCACCACGGGGCCAAAGACATCGAGCTGAACCTGCTGATTGGCAAGATTCCCCACCCGAACCGGCCGCGAGCCGGCATATCCGGGCAGGGTGTCGATCACGGCCTCCGGGCCCAGCGGGCTGCCGTCCAGGGCGTACACAGGATGCAAGCGCTCCGGCCCGGGCGTGCCGGCCACCACCGCGCGCACCCAGCTCAGGAACGCCGCCGCCTCGGCGGTCGAGCCAAGCCGCACGAGCTCATGCGCGGTCATCGCGCCGTCGCGCAGCCAGCAATGCCGGTAGTCCCAGTTACGGACACCGCCGATCTCCTCGGGCAAGGACGTGGTGGCGGCGGCCATGATCGCGCCGGTGCCGCCGTGGCACAGCGCCCGCAACGTCAGCGCGGAACGGCCGACCAAGCCGGTCTCCACCGACGGCAAGGACAGGGAACCGAGCCACTGGGACCAGTGAGCGCCGGACAGCGCGCGCCGCTGGTCCTCCGGCACGGGATGGGCCGACAGATCAGCGGTGCCGCAGCGCAGCTCGAGCACTACCGGCCGGTCCGGCGCAGGGTGCACCACCGCCCGGGCGTAGTCGTGGGGGCTCCCGGTGATGATGTCCCACGCCACCCCCGGGGAGCGCAGCGCCATCGGGTCGGACGTGCCGGTAACCAACAGCCCTTCGGCCGCTGCCTGCAACTGCACCGCCACCTGCCCGAACTCCGGCCGCGGGGCGAATTCCAGCACCGCGGGCGCCGACCCGCTGATCACGCGGATCAGATCGGTGCGGTGCGGCGCCGAATGATGATCAAGGTAGTCGGTGACCAGCAATCGCGACCACCGGGTCTCCAGCGTCATCGTGCCGGGCACGTAGCGCTGGCCAAGCGGCAGGCCATCGCGCTCAGGCCGGACCGAGAAGAACCCGGCCGAGGGGCCGCCGAGCAACTCCGCGAACACCGCCGCCGACGCCGGGCCCGGCGCGCACTGCCAGCACACCCGCCCGTCCGGCGTCACCAGGGCCACCGACCGCCCGTTACCCAGCATGGACAAGCGTTCGATCGGCGCCGCCAGCTCACCGTAAAGCCAGGTGTGCCGCTCCTCCCAGAGGAAGGACAGCGTGGCGGCCACGTCGCCGGGGCCGGCGATCCGGTGTGGGGCCAGCGTGCTTCCCGCCCCCACCTTGATCCCGAGATCCGGACCGGACAGCCTGACGAACACCTCCTCAGCGCTCACGTCATCGCCGATGAAGACGGCCGCCGTGGCGCCGCAGGAGCGCCGCAGCGCCTCCAGCGCCTCGCCCTTGTCGGTCCGGACCACCGAGAGCTCAAGCACCGCATTACCCTCGGTAGACTGCATCCCGTGCCACCTGCCGGGCCCCGATCTGACCTCTGCGAGTACCCGCTCGGCGACCGCTCGCTCGGCCTGGCGGACGTGCACGGCCACGCTCGCTGGCTTGATCTCGAGCAGCACGCCGTCCGCGCCGTCCACCATCTTGCGCAGCGTTCTCACGAGCTCGCCGTGCAGCGAGCGAGCGTGCTCGTCCAGTGCATGCAGGAAGCCGATGT
>Ga0307474_10003684_pt1 | contig 11044 bp, 4 predicted proteins | sample atmos_gasesECM1C_2_FD_203312 | JGI IMG/M metagenome (GOLD analysis project Ga0307474, IMG submission 203312) | Hardwood forest soil microbial communities from Morgan-Monroe State Forest, Indiana, United States - atmos_gasesECM1C_05 | ecosystem: Environmental > Terrestrial > Soil > Temperate...
ATCTCATTCAGTTGGAGTTGTAACTGCGCGATTGGCTCAGGAATGACTGCTGCGCTCATGCGATTCGCCCTCAGCCGCTCTTCGGCGGCTCAACGAAAGTAACAGGGCGAGTTAGCGGTCGTCACGCGTGCTTGCCGAAAAGACACGAAGATCTCCGCAACCCCTCACAGCATGCTGGCCTGAGCACTAGCGATAGAGTCCTAGTAGGTTATCCCAACTTTGTGCCTTTTGTTCGCCAGATAGGCGACAGGGTGGAGAGCTCCATCTCTCGCTCCCGCCGAGGTGTACAATGCATCCGCCTCACTAACAATCAACAAAACAAAAGGAGGACGTATGCGTCGATCACTGTGGATGCTTGCAATCGCTTTGGGGCTCATCGCGGCATGGTCCATCGGACGCCTTCAGGCGCAAGGGGACAAGGTCACCTTCGCTGATCCGAATCACGCGACCTTCACTGAATTGCCGAGTGCCGGCAGGGCAGGTGTTTCCTCCGCGACGCTTTGGGGAGACCCAAACGCAGGCGCGGCTGGCACGTACACGAAATTTGTCGCCGGATGGGATGCGGGCTGGCACACCCACACTGCCGATGTATGGATCGTAGGCATCAAAGGTGCCTATCTCTACAAGGACGAAGCCGGCGAGAAGCGCGTAGGCCCGGGCGACTTCCTCCGCGTCCCCGGCGGACACAAACACTGGAGCGGAGGCGACAAGAAAGAAGGCGCCCTGTTCTATACAGAAGCCTCTGGCAAGTTCGATCTGATCCCGGCCAAGTAAATTAAATAAACATGGAGGACAGCTGCCCTCGGCTGTCCCGTCGAGCCAAACTGCGACACCGCAGGTGCCCATTCGAAAATCGGGTCCTTTGCGATTTTAGAGTGGGGCTGAACGCAAATTCGCAATGAACGGTGAGATCGCGGCAGGGAACGATCATCGCTGACCGCCCCCCCGCCCGTTCGGGTCTGGGGAGGGGTCGCGAGCAATCGCGATCCCTACTCCGATCAAGTGACCCAGAGGAAAACTGGTTTGCTTCGGGGTAGATGAGATCCCGGTAGGGATACCGCTCGCGCGGTACCCCCCCAAGCGGGTGAAAAAGAAAGTCTGAAGTTCTGGCCCACTCAATCGTTCCTTCGTCGAAGCCTCCCTTGATGACGGCCTCCAAATCGGCGAGTTGCACGATTTGGCGCTGCGCTTGAGGCTTTCCTTCGAGGTCCCGATCCAGAACAAAACCGAACTCGTCACGCATGCTTGCCGAAAACACACGCTCCGACAGCTTCGTTGCCTCCGCTGCCGCCTCGATTGCTACCGGGTGGAGCGAACCAGTTCCCGGGCGGGAGTTGCACCCGCTGTAGTCCAGCGCCTTTCACGGCGCACTGTTACAACAGTTGGTAGTCTCCAAAAGCGTCGTGCTGTTTAGTGTGGGAGCGGCTCAAGGTGAATATCCAAAGTCAACCGCGCTCCAGAGTGAACGAGAATGGGCTTTCCCTTTCCTGCTCTCCTCCCACTCGTGAAATCCCGTAGATGACACATGAACGAGGAGTTGTTTATCTGGAGGGACCGGAATTGCGCAGTCGGGAAAGAAGAGACAATTTGAGCTGTCAGCCCATACGTCAGACCATCGCGAGTCCGGGGCGTCAGCGAACCTCATCTTTACGAGGGCAAGCGGAATGAGTGCTCCTGTCGTTCGCTCGGTTAGATGGATCATTAGAATGCCTACCTTGGGGGGAAGGTCTACGCGAACTTCCGCGTTTGGGTGGTCAACCGTGAGTTCAACAATTGAGGTCGGAGGAGGACTGAACTGCGGATACTCCATTTGTGCCTTTCTGGAAAAGACGGAGTACTTCCTCCCAACGGGCAGAGGTCGAAAGTGATATTCTCCGCCTTGACTTGTAACTGTCTCACTACTCCAGAATGAACAGGCACTTGGGCATTGCATAACAGCGGACAACCGTACTCCCTTCGCAGGCTGCCCGTCTGGGTCGATGACGACTCCGTAGATTGTGCCAGTGAGAGGATCGTTTGGTGGCTGCTTAGGTTCCTCGCCGGACACACTGACGGTCAGCCATAACACAGCAAGCGCGAGGGCAATTTTCATACGCCAAAATGGTATCACTTCGTAAGTGGCGAAATCAGGCAATTACGCTCACCGAGAATCGCCACGACCTTCGGCCGAGGTCAACCCGCGCAGTAGCGATGTAACGCCAACCCACGTCTGGAATCCCTACTTGAGGAACACAAAAGAATTGAGAGGTTGTTTCAAGCGGCGCTCAACTTCCGCCGAATCTTTCTTGGTCAACTCCTTGACGGTTCCCGGGTCGTACTCCGCACGCGAAAATTCGTTTTGGATGCCCAATTCATAGCATTTTTTATTGTGAAAAGTTCGATATGCAGGCCCGACTTGGCCACTACTTGTCCAGTTGTCTCCGATCTCAAAAGTTCTGAAGGTAACATGATTGATCGTAGTTGTTTGCCCACTGGATTTGATCACATACCAATCTGGCGATCCTTTTAAGCATGCCTTCTCGGTCTCTGCTGACAGAATCTCTGAAACGTAAAAGGTTCTCCTCAGAAAGAGTGATACGACTCTAATACCGGGGGGATGAACGTAGCGACGATTCCGGCTCGTGATTACCTCAACGCGGCAAGCTCGGCCTTGGCTTGTTTGTAGACCGGAACATCCGGATCGGCATTGCTCCAGAACCCCACAAACTCTCTGTAGGCGGCCTGTGCTTCGTTCGTGTTACCCTCCGCGGCATAGGCGCGGGCAACTCCGAGGCGAGACAGGGCGCCCCAAGGAAAATTTCCCACCATCCCGTAGTGGTCGATGAACTTCTGAAATTCCCCGCGCGCAGCGCCTCCTTCCCGCAACCTCAGATACGCTTGTCCCCGCAGGTATGGTGGAACCAGATAGACAGTGACACCAGCCGGCTCTGAAAAATCCAGGTCGCTTGCTGTCGCCAGCTCCGCTATCGCCGCCTTGGCATCGTTTCTGCTGAGCGCCTGCGCCGCGCGGACCGACGGAAGCCAATAGCGTTGAACCAGTGTGTCCAGCGGAAAATCCTTGTTTAGCTCGGCCTCCAGCTTCGCGGCGCCAGCGACATCCCCGCCCTCGGCCATAGCCAGTGCAGCCATAGCGCGCACATCGCGGTTTGGAGCCAGTTTTATCGCGCCGCGAGCGTCTGCAACGCCTTGCGTTCGGTCGCCCGCGGCAATCTCGCGCAAAGCCGCAAGCGCCTGATACGCGGCGGCGGTTTCCTTCGCTTCATTGCGCACTGCGGAATCCATGGCCTGACGCGTCAGGCCATATGCATTCTTGAACCTGCCGTGCCAGGCTTCAGTGTCCGCTTTCGCGGCGAGAAGCAAATCCTCGACGCCGGGCCTACCTGCCGCGGCCATCGCTGTCTGGGCCATCGTTGGCACATCGCCCTTCAGAAAGGCCAGGGTGTAAAGGTTGACCAAGAGATAGGGGCCTTCGATCTTGCGCTCCGCGGCTTGCTTGTAGACCGCTTCAGCCTCATCCAGGCGGTTGAGGTTCTGATACCCGCCGCCCAGATTGCCGTAGCTGGCGCCATCATTGGGCTGCAAGCGCATCGCCTCGCGCGCCTGCTCCAATGCCTTATCCAGTTTCCCAAGGGCGACATAGATAAATCCGAGGTTCGTGTGAGGCACGTACTCGCGCGGATAGGTCTGCTGCCATAGTTCATAGGTTTGGGCCGCCTTCTCAAGTTCTCCGGTCCATATCAAGTAATAGGCTGCCTCAATCGAAAACCTTTCGCGATCACTCACCCCGAGCCGCAAGTCGTACGCCTTCCGCTCATCCGCCCTTGCGCGGTCCAACTGGTTCAGGTTCCTATAGGCGGCTGACCGGCCGTAATAAGCGATGGCAAAACTCGGATCGAGTTCTATGGCTCGGTCGTAGAAGGCAAGCGACGCGCCGTCCCCTTGGGCGAACTTCTCCTTACCCGCCAGGCTGTAAGCTTTCAAAGCTTCCAGGGAGGGCGTCGTTGCTTCCTCAACAGGAGTGGCGTGTTTCTGGAGCGAGTTCAGCGACTCGCCGAGCTTCCTGCGCAACGCTATCGCGGCCGCATCGAGCGCCTTCAGAACTTCTACCTTTCCCCCGGCTTGCTCCTGCGTTTCGCCCAAGACCTCCCCAGTGCTACAGTTCAGGGCCTTGAGGCCGATGACATACTGGTTGCCCAATGGATCGATCGATCCGGTCACCATGGCAGTGCCGCCGACGCGCATGCAGACATCGCGCGTCGTCTCCCCGGTCAGCCGGTCGGTCACGGGGCGGCCCATGAGCTTCAGGGTGGCATTTAATTTACTATCCGATACTTGCTGGAGGAACGGCGATTGATCCAACTGCACCGCCAGACCCTGTTTAAGGGTATCGTCGAATACCGGATCGCCGGTTCGATTCGTAAAAGCGGAAAGGACGATAGTGTCTTTATCGGTCAAAGGTTTAGCGCGATATAAGCGACGGTAGTAGGCCACGCCCGCGACGATAACGACCATCGTCAATATCACAGTCACCGTGCGCCAAGGCAGGCCAGCCTGGGCTGGCCTTACGTAGATGCGCCTCTCTTCAGAAGACCGTATCGGCTCATTCTCTGATGGTGTGTCGGGAACAGCTTGCGGACCCGGTTTAAGTCGTATATCTACGCCGTCAGTTCCGGTTGGCGCCAGCGCCGCGTAGTTTTCAGGACTTGCCGTATCTATATAGTGGGCCGGTACCAGTAAACGGTAGCCTTGATTCCGTAGGGTCTGAATATAGACAGGCTCATTGCCGGAATCCTTCAAAGCATTTCGCAGGTTCTTGACCGCCGCGTTAATCCTCAACTCGATATTTACGCTTTGATCGCCGGGCCAGAGAGTTTCTCTGATATCGTCTCGGGTGACAACGTCGTCGCCCCGCTCGATGAGCAACAGCAGCACCTTATACGGCTGTTCCTGGAGTACAAGAGTTTCGTCCTGCGAGCGCAGCTCTCGCGTGTTCAGATTGAGTTCGAAAACTCCGAACCGAACTCGCGATGGCATGGAAGACTTCAACCGTGACTACCCTTCGGGCCCAAAGTTTACATCAGCTCATCGGCGTCTTCCAGCCACACTCTATTAAAATTCAGGTGCATCTTCACCCTGATAGTCCGTCGCTAACTCTCTTGCGTTAGTCATTTAGCCATTTCATGTTTCATTCACATTGATTTCATCCTGTTTCTTTTGACGCTATCCCCGTGCTTAGCGCAAAGTTGTCACTCAAGGTACTGAAAACCTTGCAGAACCAGCGGTCTCTTGGAGGATGGCATGCGCAAACTCAGCGTCAATTATCCCGGCCCTTTCGTCCCACTTTTGTTGCTCAGTTTAGCGACCCTGCTAATGCCGTCCAACGTTCGCGCGCAAGGCGCTTCGGGCGAACACGGACAGATTCTGGTATTTCCGCCAGTCGCTGGTCGCACCGCCGCGCCACTCGGTAACGGCCCTGAGCCCACCGTGCCTTCAGACACGCAAGGTCGAGGGGTTGCGTTCGGGGAGCCTTATCGCGTCTGGACCGTTTGGTACATCAATGTTTCAGACTGTACCAGCCTGGGTACCGGCACAATTACCGCATCGCAGGGGCCGAATTATGGCGTAGTCATGACAACTCAGGGCAGCCTGCCGCTTCCGCCGGGTTATCCGTGCGCCGGGGTATCCTTACCCGAAACGACCGCATACTACACGTGGAATATCCGTCCTACCACCACGGTCATAGATTTCTTTCATCTGCACTTCGAAGCCACCGATGGAGCCGCCGCCGACACGGACTGGCAGACTTCGCTCATCGGGAAAGACCTAGGAAGTCCCAATCAATGCTATGCGCCTGAGGGCACTCAAGACACTAGGCCAGGGGGGCCGTCCTGTGGCGACCCCATCGATATCGGGTCGGGAAACGTTTTCGAAAAGATCACCGACTATGAGACGGCAGGGCAAAACAAGCTCAGTTTCATCCGCTACTACAACAGTCTAGGCGTCCCAAACACTTATGCCTCGACGCTGGGCGCCAATTGGCGGTCAAACTACGATCGCTATGTGAATGTCCTGCCGGGCGGCATCGTCGTAGTGGAACGTCCCGATGGCCAATTGCTTAATTTTACGAAAAAAGCGGCCGCCTTTATCGCGGACGCCGACGTTGACTATGTCCTTCTCAACAAGGGCGCGACGTGGACGATGACGGATCATGATGACACGGTCGAGACCTACACCACACTCAGTGCCACCGAGGTCATGCTTGACTCCATAAAGTTGCGCAATGGCTACACCCAGACCCTGAAGTACAACGCCAGCCACCAACTGGAGTCGGTGACCGACACGTACGGCCGCCAGTTGCTGTTTACCTACCTACCGAGCGCGTCGCTAAACATGGTGACAACTCCCGACGGGCTCGTCCTGACCTATAACTACAACTCCATTCCTGGCGGCGTAGACAATCAGCTGATCTCGGTCAGCTATTCCACGACACCGGCCACCAGCCAACAATACCAATACGCGGTTTCAACCTTGCCCTTCGCGCTTACGGGCATTGTGGACGAGAACGGCAACACGTTCGCCTCATGGACGTACGACCAGTTCTCACGGGGGCTTACCAGTCAACATGGCAACGGAGCCGACTTAACCACAGTAAGCTACAACGATAGTGATGGCTCGCGGACCGTCACCAACGCCTTGGGTGTCACCGACACGTATTCGTTTGTCATCCGGCAGGCTGAACCCAAGGTCAGCAAGATCTCGCGAGCCGCTACCTCCACCACAGCCGCTGCGATGCGCTTTTTTGCATACGACACAAATGGCTACACTGCCAGCCAGACGGACTGGAACGGCAACAAGACGAGCTACGTCAACAATGCGCACGGCGAACCAACCACAATAACGGAGCCGACGCGCGTCACGACGATCAGCTACGACCCCACCTTCGTTCACTTGCCGCACCAGATCATCACGCCTGGCCTGACCACGACGTTCAAATATGATGCCAGCGGCAATATGCTCACCCGCACCCTGCTCGACACGACGAACACGACCGTTCCCTACGTCACGAAAGGCGAAACGCGAGTCTGGACATACACCTGGGCACGGTCTCTGCTCTCCTCCGTCAAGACACCGCGCACCGATGTCAAGGGCCTGACCCAGTTCGCCTACAATGCCGGCGGAGCGCTTATGGAGATAACCAACGCTCTCGGCCAAAAGACCAGGATCACGCAGAACACCGGAGGGGGTTTGCCGGAAACCATCGTTGACCCGAATGGCGTCACGACAACGCTGACGTATGACGGTCGGCTGCGTTTGAGCACCAGCACCGTCAAGACATCCGCCGGAAGGCTCACCACCACCTTCGGTCACGACGCCGCGGGAAACCTCACCAGCGTGGAGCTGCCCGATGGCTCCACCCTGACCAATGGCTATGACACCGCACACCGCCTTATCAGCGTGAAGGATCTCTTCGGTCAAACCGTCGCCTACACGCTTGATGCGCTCGGCGATCAAACCCTCACCAACGTCTCAAACTCGGCAAACACGGCAACGCTCACGCACTCCGGCGTATTCGACGCGCTGGCGCGGGTATTGAAGGACATCGGCGGGATGGGGCAAACCACGGTCTATACCTACGACAAAAACGGCAACGCGCTCGCCATCACCGACCCGCTGACGAACAAGACCACGCAGGGTTTCGACGAGCTCAATCGTCTGGATAAAATCACCGACCCTGTCCCTGGCGGTATTACAAACATTACGTTTGACGCCCATGATCGGCCTCTCACGGTGACCGCCCCAAATGGAGCCATGACGCTCTACGTCTATGACGGCTTCGGTGACGCAATCCAAATCTCAAGCCCGGATACAGGCATAACGGTCAACCACTTCGACCCCGATGGCGAACTGACGCAGAGCACGAATGCAGCGAAAGCCGTCGCCGACTACACGTACGACGCCCGCGACCGGGTGCTCACGACTACCTACCCGAATGACACGACGGAGAACGTCGCCTACACCTACGACCAGACTGGGCACGGCTTCGGCATCGGACGGCTGACCAGCCTCACGGACGCGGCAGGCTCGCTCAGCCGCTCTTATGATGAGCGCGGAAACATCCTGACTGAGACCAGAACCGAAACCTCGGCTACCCTCAAAACGGCATACAGCTACGATGCGGCAAGTCGTATCGCTTCGATAACCTATCCTTCCAAGTGGCTAGTGTCCTACACGCGCGACATCATGGGCCGCATTACGGCGGTCAACGCGACCAAGCCCGGAGGGAAAGCGACTGCGGTCGTCTCCAGCGTCACCTATGAACCCTTCGGCCCGATCACGGGAACGACGTTCGGCAACGGTGTGGCCGACGCAAGAACGTTCGACCTCGACTACCGGATGCTCACCCTCACGGACAAGGGTACCGCTTCCGTCCAAAACCTCACTTACGGTTACGACGCAGATAACAACGTGAAGACCATCACCGACGCGGTTACCTCCGCGAATAGCCAAACCCTGGGATATGATCCCCTAAATCGCCTGAACAGTGCCTCGGGTGGGTACGGGAATCTGGCCTACACATACGACAAATCAGGAAATCGCCTGACTGAAAAGCGCGGTATCGTCACCACGAATTACGGCTACACCGCGAATACGAACATCTTGGACACGCTCACCATCGGAACCGCCACCACCGAGACGTTTGGCTACTCTGCCGCCGGAAACATCAACAGCTTCAATCCCGGCATCATGGGGGCAGGCAGCAACCCGATTACCAGCCTGACGTACAACCAGGCCAACCGCTTGGCGAAGGTGCTGGCCGGAACCAGCCAGGTCGCAGGCTACAGCTACAATGCCTTCGGCAATCGTCTCGTCAAGGTCACTGGAACAACCACCCTTTACCAGCACGACCATGCCGGCAATTTGCTTGAAGAAGCTAGCGGCACGGGCACGGCGCAAGTTGATTACATCTACGTTGGCGGAATGCCCATCGCGACAATCGCCCCTGCCGCGGGCAAGCTATACTTTATTCACGCCGATCGGCTGGGCACGCCTCAATTGACTACCGACGGCACCCAAGCCATCGCTTGGCAGACAACGTACCAGCCCTTCGGCACGACAGGCACGGTGTCCGGTCTTATTACCCAGAATCTCCGCTTGCCGGGCCAGCAGTTCGATGCCGAGACAGGATTCAACCACAACGGCTTTCGCGACTATATGCCAAATCTTGGGCGTTATCTTGAGACGGACCCGATTGGGCTAGGGGGAGGTCTGAATACTTACTCCTACGCTGGAGGAAATCCGTTCGTCGCGCTGGATCCGCTTGGCTTGGCTTCGCAACATTCTGAGCAATCCTGTGCTAGGTTTGGATTTCCTGATTGTGCTCCATTGCTTCCATCATCTGTCCCCGCGACCTCAACAGAAAAGATCTACGGGCAAGCTTTAGGCTCCCTAGGAAGCTTTACCATGATGGTTGGAGGCCTTGTCGAAGCTCCTGTCGTGGTAGCAGGGGGGGCCTGTTTGGCCATTGGATCGCTCGTAGTTGATCCTTCTCCGGAAAATCTGGGAGATAAATTAAATGATCTCGCTGCCAAACTTGCATTAGCTCCTTTTGAGCTTGAGGAAAGCACAAACGCTTTTCTTGAACCCGTGCTGTCGTACAGTTTCGGTGCATTAGGTGGGTATTTATTCCCTCAGCGCTCCATACCTACTTTCCCAATATCTCCAGAGGAAACCTATCCGCCAACGTTGGCTCCTATATTTTAATTGCTCACTTCGTGATTGTTGACACTGCATTGGCTTTGGGTATGGGATCTCGCTCACTCTCTTAGTGGCGAGCCCATACCTGTCCGATGCCAAAAAGAACGACCAAATGGAGGAAGCATATTGGATGAAAAGATGAAGGGCGAATCCTACCCCTCTTACTGAATTTCCCGAATTTCCGGTAAGGCTTGATGTAATGCGCGACAAAGGCGGTTCGGTTTGTGCCTTTCAGATACCAGCAGAGCTCTCCGATGCAGCTGGATATCCTGCCGCGGGATTCGGTGCGGCTGAGCCGGGGCACGGGGGTTGTAAGTTCAAGGACGACGCCCCTAACTTCTCTTGTGCGCCCTTGTGACCTGACCGGCTCCCATATTTATCGATGCACTGCAGCGCGTAACGCAGTAAGTCGTCGAGAGTCTTGGCTCTGAAATACGGGTTTCTCATACTTAGGTGCTTCAACGAGTGAGAATACACCGTGTACCAGAGACCCGAAAGGTAGTTTTCCGCCGGTATCCGACGAGCCAATACCACCAAGGATTCGGTCAACTATCATCGACAGGTCAACATGTTCGGTCGCGGCGGTTCAGTCAATGGATAGGGCTCTGGATGGTTGAGTGTCAACGCCGATACGGAAATTGAGGTATCTCGGCTGTTAGAGCAATGACTATTCCTAATTCAGTGGCGAGGTGTTCGGCACTGGCTTCAACCCCTGTTCCCAATTCACAGGCGTCGGAAATCCATCATCAACATCTTCGAGCACCGTAACATCTTCGAGCACCGTTTGTTTCTGAGAAAAAAAATCCTTTGGATCAGGCCTCTCTTCACGGACCCTTAACGCCTGAACCCACTTATGGTTAACGAGTTGAAGACGAAGATCTTCATCCCACTTTCCGTTTGGCCCAGAAAAGCTGAATGAGTATTCGTGGCTGTTCGTTTGAAGTGGTTTGTAGTCGAAGCCGATCCAACGCGCCAGCCCGGACATTCTATCGTTAGTTTGGAGTGGGCCGGTTCTGAGCCACCTACAAGCCCTCCTCATGCGCACAGTAGCTCAGCTGATCGCGACGGAGGGTCGTTCCAAGAGATCTGTGGCTGCCTAGTACTGTTAGGCGCAAAGGAGCAGCCCGGCTCCGAATCAAGCCGGGCTTTTAATTTTCCCCACGACCGGCTTGGAGCGCGAGGCGATCTTGCGAAGTTCACTCCCGCTCGGGGCGTCAGGTTTTTCAGGCTCCGACAGGCGGCGAAAGTGGGGCGACATCTCTGTCCTCTTTTGATCGGTCCTCTTTCG
>Ga0307474_10003685_pt1 | contig 11042 bp, 6 predicted proteins | sample atmos_gasesECM1C_2_FD_203312 | JGI IMG/M metagenome (GOLD analysis project Ga0307474, IMG submission 203312) | Hardwood forest soil microbial communities from Morgan-Monroe State Forest, Indiana, United States - atmos_gasesECM1C_05 | ecosystem: Environmental > Terrestrial > Soil > Temperate...
CGGGATTGCTTTGTTCTTAAGAGCACATCTGGCGCTCAGGACCGGACCTACTATGATTCGGTGACGTCGTGGATTGACCGCGGCATTTTGTATCCCGTGCATGTGGTGAAGACGCTCCGCGGGACGGGACAGCAGAAGGAATTTGTTTACTTTGGGCTGCGGCAGGTCGGCGGCGCTTGGTCCGCGTCCCAAGTGGAGGCAAAGCTTCAAGGCAAGCCCGGCTCATCGCTTCTTGTAATCGAATTTGGCTCGGGAAAGGCGCATCTTGGACGCAAGGATTTTGATATCAGCCACTCCGGCACGCAAGAAGAGAAAGCGAAATAAAATCGCAGTTCCTTCTTCGGGCAGATGCAAGTTGCTGTGCTGTCACTGGAGCATCCACGACTTTCGCGTCACGAGATAAGCTCCTTTTCAGGAGTTGCCGGCGATCCATATAAACCAAAGGGCCACCAATTCCAGTCGCCGGCGAGGTGCAACAATGCCGGCCCGACGACCATCCGCACCACTGTCGCGTCAATGAACACCGCCACGGCGAGCGTAAAGCCCAGCATCTGGACGACCAGAAAGCTTCCCACGGTGAATGCGGTGAAGACTGCAATCATAATCGCCGCGGCGCTCGTGATGAGACCGGCCGTCCGAGCCAGGCCCTCGATCACCGCTGATCTCTCGGATAGACCGCGCCGCCGTTCTTCGAGGACTCTGGCCACCAGAAAGACCTCATAGTCCATGCTCAATCCGAAGACGATGGCAAAGGAGAGGATCGGCACGATCGGGTATACGCTGCCGCTCGGTCCGTCGAGTCCAAAGAGTTTGCTGCCGTGGCCGTCCTGGAACACGACAACTAACGCACCGAATGAAGCACCAACGGAGAGCAGGTTAAGCAGAATTGCTTTGACAGCCGCAAATAGAGAACGTAACCCGATTAGCAGCGCCAACAAGCTTCCCAATACGACGCCAAGGACCACTCTTGGCAAGCGCTCTTTTACCACCGCGTCATAATCTGCGTCGAATGCAGGAACGCCGCCGACGCGCAGCACAGCGCCTGGCATGCCAGTTATCGCCGCGACATCGGAGGAACGCACCTCTCGGACCCATCGTATCTGCTGGTTGGGCGAAAGACTGGAGGTGGGCAGCAACTCAATCAAAGTGGCTTGGCTATCGCTGCGAAGGAAACTCTTGCGGATTGCCTCGGGCACATCGTTGACCGCATCCGCGGTGTCAGACATTCCCGTCAGGGCTGGAAGAGATACAACCTCTTCCGCTCGAGGATCGTTTTGGAAGCTCTTGGTTAAGCGACTGACAGCAATCCAGCCGGCCGGCGAGAGCGGCGGAGACTGCGGTGGCAACTCCAGGACCACTCGGAGGGACTGCACAAGACCCGACCGCCCCATGCGTTGAAGAGTGTGCAGTGCCTGCACCGACTCGGCTGCCGCGGGCAGCGAGTCATCGTCAGGAATGCCGGCAGAGATTCTCCGTGCCTGGAATGCAAGGATTAGCAGAGGAATTCCGGCGACCAATAGAGCGGTCCAGGGCCTGCGGGTAACGAAGCTGCCCCACAGCACCCACCGCTCGCTCGCTGCGCACAGACTGTCCCGCGTTTTGATTCGTCTTGCGGGAAGCCCCACTCTCGCGGCATTGATGCGATGCCCCAGCAGACCAAGCACCCAGGGCAGAATGAATGTGCAAAGCATGACACTTGAAACGGTCACCAGCAGGCCCGCGATCCCGATTGAACGCAGTTCGCTGATGGGCACGGTCAGCAGGGCGGAAAAGCCGATGGCCACTGTCGTGGCCGAGATGATCAGCGTTCGTCCCGCTTGCCCGGCAGCGATATCGGCAGCGGGGCCGGGATCATATCCCTCGGCCAATGCTTCGCGAAACCGGCTCACCATCAGCAATGCATAGTCGATGCCCAAGCCCAGGCCGAGCATCGTCGCCAGATTCTGCACCAGAATCGACAGCTGCAGATAATATGCGAGTAGTGCAGCCGCACCCAGTGCCATCGAGATTGAGAGTACGCCAACTCCCAGTGGCAATAGCGCGGCCACAAGACTGCCGAAGGCGAGCAACAGAAGAAAGAGAGTTACCGGCATCGCTCGTTCCTCGGCGTGGTTCACGTCATCTGCACTGACCTTGCGAAGATCGAAGGCAAGTGGCGTTTCCCCCGTAATCTCCAGTTTGATCTTGGGGTATTGCGACCTAAGCTGACCTTCCATCCAGTCTGCTTTTGCCCTCAGTTTGGGGACCAAAGCCTCGACCGCTTCGTCGTGCGGATCCAACCCGACGATGATCAAGGCGCCGCCATTGTTTCCAGTAAATACGGGATCTGGCAAATCAAGACTCGAGATGGCACCCGACACTCCTGGCGCACTGCGCAATGAACTGGTTAAGAAGCCCAACGCATCTGCGCTTTTGGCTGAATCCGGATCTGGAATACCGCTGATCACCAGAACCAGGCGGTGGGCGTACGGAGACTGAAAACGCTGCGCTAGTTCCTGGTCAACGCTTTCGGATTCTCCGCCCTTGATGTGAGCAGCTGTCTGCAGGCGACGTTCGATTTTGTAGGAAAAGGGCAGTAGCGCAAGCGCCATGACAAATCCCGCAATCGCCAACCAGAATCGGCGGCGAGCGGCATCATGGCCAGTCTTTAGGCTTGGCATTGCCATGGAATATCCACTCGTTTCCGGTACATCTGAGAGCGATTAGACGATTTCGGTGATCGGGCACATACATGATATACGGTCAACCTCAGTATTCATTGGGTTCGGCTTTGAGCTGGTTGACGAAATATCGCCCCGTTTTCGCCCGTTGACTCTGAAGCCACGACGTTGTTCGGCCCGACTCTTCTACATCGTAATCTAAGGCGAGATTTGGGGCGAGATTCGGCAACGCTTTCATGCGGGCCACGAACACGCGCGCTATCGAATCCTCATCGATCTCTCCGGTGCCGCGACTTACCGGCCTGACCACGTGATTAGACCGGGCCAGCTTATACACCATTTCGGAGCCTTGTTAAAATCCCTTGGGCGGAAAATCGCCAGAGCCAATCCTCAAGCGTTCGATCGCGACCATACTGGCGCAAGAAATTCCTTCCAACTAAGAAACCTGCAATGGCTTTCGATACTCAAATCAAACATCGAGCGGAGGTTGCATGAGGAAGCCCGTTTTTCGGCCTCGGTTGATGATTGCTCTGACAAGCGTAGGCGTCGTTGCCGGAAGGCTGTTGCGAACGGAGAGACGTTCCCTGCGTTCTCCGCAGAGCATTCCTCTGCTGCAGGCCAGACGTCGTCTGCCTCGGGTCTTCCCGCGCTCCACGGTATTGTGGATTCGGCTCGTAATGCCGATCTTCGCTGGCCCGACTTTACTGCCTACAAAACAGAGGTCGCCAAACTTTACGAGACGAACGGTTATTCCTTGCTTTGGGTTCAGAACGGCCGCGTCCGTCCCCAGGGGCAGGCCGTGATCACTCTCTTACAAAATGCCGACGCTAAAGGACTCGACACCGAAGATTACGACGGCTCGCGATGGCAGAGCCGCCTCCTCAAGCTAGGGCAGAGGAATCTGGATCAAAAGCCTTCTGAACAAGAACTCGCCTCGTTCGATACCGCGCTTACGGTCTCTGCAATGCGCTACATTCGTGCCATCCACTGTGGTCGCGTGAATCCCAAGGAATTCAAGTTTCAGCTCGATATGGGCGGGGAACAACTCCCGTTGGCGGAATTCATTCAGACCCAGGTTGTGAATGCGGGCGATCCAGCCGCCGAAATCCAGAAACTGGAACCGCCTTTCATGGGCTACCGGAAGCTGCTCGCGCTCTTACCGGTTTATGAAGGATACGCAAAACGGGCTGACGAACCGAAGCTGCCAGCGGTCACAAAGACCGTGCGGCCCGGTCAACCCTACGCTGGTGTGGCCCGCCTGGGGCAGTTTCTGCAAGTCATCGGCGACATTCCTGCCGGCGCACAACTGAATCCGAATGCAACCCTCTATGATGGTGCCCTCGTCGAGGGCGTGAAGCATTACCAGGACAGACATGGGGAAACTCCCACCGGTGACCTGGACGCACGCACGATCAACGAACTCAATACGCCGCCGGCAGTCCGCATTCGCCAGATTAAGTTAACGCTCGAACGGTGGCGCTGGATTCCGCATTCCTTTCCACAACCGCCCGTGGTGGTCAACCTTCCCGAGTATCGTGTACGCGCGATGAACCCGGATGGCTCCGTCGCCTTCTACAAGAACGTCATCATCGGAAAAGCCTACGGTCACAAGTCTCCGGTCTTCGAGAAAGATATCCAATACGTGGTCTTCCGGCCCTACTGGGAGGTGACTCCCAGCATTCAGCGGGGCGAAATCGTGCCCCACATCCTGAAGGACCCGAACTATATCGCAAAGCACAATTTTGAAGTGGTCACGCCCAAAGGCGAGGTCGTAACCGACAATCAGGTGAGCCCGGAGGTTCTAGAAGGCATCAGATCGCTTCACCTGATGGTGCGGCAAAAGCCGGGCGACACCAATTCTTTGGGCCTGGTGAAGATCATCTTTCCGAATCCGGAGAACGTCTACCTGCATGGCACAGATGCTCCGGGACTGTTCTCGCAGGATGTCCGCGACTTTAGCCACGGATGCGTTCGGGTGGAGAATCCAGCAGACCTCGTTGCCTGGGTGTTGCGAAACAATCCGGGCTGGGATTTGGAGAGGGTGAAGGCAACGATGAACGGCGAGAAAAACAATCTTCAGGTGAACCTCGTCACGCGAATTCCGGTTCTGATTGTCTACGGCACGGCTACAGTGAACGAGGAAAACCAGATTCGTTTTTTCGACGATATCTATGGTTATGACGCCGACCTCGACAAAGCGTTGGCCGCCGTTTATCGCTAGACCTAATGGCCCTTAAACAAGGTCACCAGTAAACCGCATCTAACATAGAATGGATTTAATGCAGCACGACATTTTGAATGGGAGTGAAGCAACATCAGTGTCATCGGCGAAAAAAAAGAGCAAATCCAACCTCCGTTGTTTGTCACTGATTCTTTTGTTTCCGCTGCTGTTTCTGGTGCCGCTGCTCGGGCGCGGTGGCGCCGAATCCGCGTCCCCGGTTGCGCACGAATACCGGCTCCGCTTCTATCACACTCACACGGGCGAGCGGCTGGATGTCGTCTATCGTCGCGGTGACCAATACATCCCCGAAGCGCTGGACCAGCTCGACCATTATCTGCGCGACCACCGTACCGGAGATGTTCGTCATTTCGATCCTCGCCTCTTCGACCTTCTCTACGACCTGACCGCATCGCTCCGCGATTCCGGTGGTGAAATCAATGTGATTTGCGGCTACCGTACCCCCTGGAGCAACGAATTCCTGCGCGCGCGCAACCTGCACACCGGCGTGGCCCAGCACAGCCTGCATATGCAGGCCGAAGCGATCGACATTCGGTTACCTGGAATTCCGACGCCGGAGCTGCGTGACGCAGCCCTGCGCCTGCATCGCGGAGGAGTCGGATACTATCGCAGCTCGGACTTTGTGCATGTCGACGTCGGGCGTGTGCGCCATTGGTAGCCGCCACACTCCGGTGAGTGTCCTGACTCTGGGTTTCCGCCTAGACCTGAAGAACGTCGCCCTCGCGCGCAACCATCTCGTACAGGACAGGATTGACGAAGAATCCGATGAAGAGCCGGGAGATGAGGCCGGCCACGATAACGATGGCAAACGGCCTTTGAGTATCTGATCCAATGCCGGTGGAAAGCGCGGCTGGCAGCAATCCCAGGCACGCAACTAGCGCAGTCATCATAATGGGGCGAAGCCGCAAGAGCGAAGCTTCCCGGGTGGCCGGGCGGATCTCCATACCTTCCCGGCGCAATTTGTTGATGTAGGAGACGAGAATCACGGCGGTTTCCACTGATACCCCGAGTAATGCCAGAAGACCAAGAACGGAGGAGACGCTGAAAGGAGTATGCGTGAGCTTCAACGCCACCAGAGCCCCCACCGGTTCAGTCATGATTACACCTAGAGCGATGGTGACGGGAAATTTGAAATTCCCGTAGAGAGCAAACAAGATCATGAAAATCAGGACCACGGCCAGAGGACCAATAAAGTACATCTGCGATCTGGCCTCCAGAAACTGGCTGTATTCGCCGCCCCACTCCATCCGGTAGCCCTGCGGCAGCCTCACCACCTTCTTGACAGCGCTTTGGCCGTCTCGCACCGCCCGCTCCAAATCGCGACCTTCCACACTGTACTGCACACCGATGTAGCGGGAGTTGTTTTCGCGATAAATGAAGGAAGCGCCATTCCCCTGGGTGATGTTGGCGAGCTGGCTGAGCGGGATCTGCTGCCCGTCGGGTGTACCCACCAACAGATTTCCGATCTCATGCGCGCTGCTGCGGAATTGAGGTTGCATTCGGACAACCAGGTCGAACAGCTTTTCCCCTTGAATGACCTGCGTGACCGCCTGCCCGCCGACTGCGGCTGAAATCACAGCCTCTACATCCGCGACATTGATCCCGTACCGCGCGATCTTGTTCCGATCCACGTCGACCAGAAGGCTGGGCTGACCAAGCTCACGCACCACTGTAAGGTCGGTAAACCCCGGCACATTGGCAAGCGCGTTCTTGATCTGGATCGCTTTGTCCTGCAATACATTCAAGTCGTCACCATATATCTTGACTGCCAAAGAACTCTTGAGACCGGTGAGTGCTTCGTCTACAGCATCTTCCGCAGGCTGGGTATAGTTAAAGATGATCCCGGGAAAGGCGGTGAGCTTCTTGTTGATCGATTCGATGAGCTTTTTTTTCTCGCTGATCTCCCCGGTCCAGGCTTTGTCTTTGTAGGGCTTGAGGCCAACGTAGAACTCACAGTTAAAAAATCCGGTGGGGTCAGTGCCATCGTCGGGACGCCCCAACTCTGACCCCACGACGGTGACCTGAGGATAAGACATGAGAATGTCGCGGATTTGAGGGGCAATGCTGCTGGCCTCCTCAAAAGAAATGGTGTAGGGCATGGTCGCCCGCACCCAGAGCGCGCCTTCATCGAGGTGAGGCATGAACTCGCCGCCGATGAAGGGCACTAGCAGGAGAGTCGCCCCGAAGATCAGGGCGGAGATGGCGATCGTGGTCTTGGGCCGGTCGAGCGCCCAATCCAACTGCCCTGCGTATTTCCGCTTCATCCATTCGAAAGCACGATTTGGTTTTTCGCGTACGCCACTCTTGAACCAGTAGGAGGCGAGTACGGGAATCAGCGTGAGCGTCAGTATGAGCGCGCCGATCAGGGCAAACGACATGGTCTCAGCCATCGGATGAAACAGCTTGCCCGACGGCCCGCTCAGAGCGTAGATCGGCAGATATCCAGCGAGGATGACAGCGACCGAATAGAAGATGGGGCGATCTACATCTTTCGCGGCGGCAAGAATAACCTCGTTCAGGTTGTAGTTCTGTCCTTCGCGCGCGGCCAACTCGCGGTAGATGTTTTCAATCATTACCACGGTGCCGTCGATGACAATTCCGAAATCAATGGCGCCGATGGAAAGCAAATTCGCGGCAACGTCGTGCGCGTGGAGCACGATGAAAGCGAACAACAGCGAGAGTGGAATCGTCAGGGCGACGATGACGGCAGCGCGGAAGCTGACCAGGAAAAAAATCAACACGACCAGGACCAGCACCATGCCGCGAAGCAGGTTCGCTTCCACCGTGTCCGTGGTCAACTCAACCAATTCGCTGCGGTCGTAATAGGGATGGATCCTGACGTCAGGCGGCAGGATCTGATGGTTCAGTTCCTCCGTCTTGGCTTCAACTCCCTTGAGGACGTTCTGCGTCTGCTCCCCGCGCAGCATGAGAATGACGCCCTCAACGGAATCGTCATTCCTCTGGAAGCCGAATTCCCCCAGTCGGGGCGCATGCCCGATCGTCACATCTCCAACATCGCGTACTCGGATGGGCACGCCTTTGTTGGCACCAACCACGATATTTCCAATGTCCTCTGTGTTCCGGACCAGTCCGATGCCGCGAATGTAGTAGAACTGGCCACCTTGCGAATAAAACCCGCCACCGGCATTTGAGTTATTGGCCGCCAGAGCCGTGGTGATTTGCGGAATGGTCAGGTGATAGCCATAGATGCGCGCCGGGTCGAGCAGCACTTGGTATTGCATTACCGTTCCGCCGAAGCCTGAGTCGTCGGCTACACCGTGGACCGAACGATAAGCTCTCTCAATCACCCAGTCTTCAATCGTTTTCAGCTCCTGAGGGCTGCGGTCAGGACTCTCCAGCACGTACCGGTACACCAGGCCACTGGGGCTAAAGAGGGGCGCGAGGCTTGGAGTTACTCCGGTTGGCAGCGTGGCTTGAGCGAGGCGTTCAAATACAATTTGCCGCGCAAAGTAACTGTCGGTGCTTTCTTCGAATGTGAGAATTACATCGGACAGCCCATACAGAGAAATAGAACGCATTACCACCATGTGGGGGACGCCGTTCATCTCCAATTCGAGGGGAAGGGTAACCAGGCGTTCGACTTCCTCCGCGGCGTGGTCCGGCCATTGGGTAATGATTTCGACCTGCGGAGGCGCGAGGTCGGGATACGCGTCCACCGGCATACGCTGAAAAGACAGGATTCCCCCGACCGTGATGAACGCGGTCAGCATCAGAACCAGAAACCGTTGCCGCAGGGCCGCTTGGACGATTCGATGGATCATTCGGTTGTGGTGGACACTATCACTATCACTGCCAGAGCGTTGAGGTGTTTCTCCAAAGTCTGCGCCATGCTGCTAGCGCTGCAGTGAGTTCGCGAACTGCAGGAACAAGCTGCCATTTCCGATGACCCGGTCGCCAGCTTTCAGCCCACTGGTAATCTGCGTCTGTCCGTTCAAGCTCTCTCCCAGCGTCACTGAGCGTCTGCCGAACTGGTCCGCAGATGCCGCGGCGTAAACAAAAGGCTGGTTCTCGGTATCGCGCAGGACGGCCGCATCCGGAAGCGCAATGGCATCTTGTATGGTGCCCGCGTTTACGGTGGCAACCACATACATATCCTTCTTCAGTTTCTCGCCTGGATTATTGGTCTCGATGCGTGCCTGCAGTGTGCGCGTGCTCGGATCGAGCGATGCCGCCACGTATGCAATGCGCCCGTGAAACACTTCAGGATAAGTATCCGTCTGAATAGCCACCTGATCTCCCACGCGCACATAGGGCAAATCCTTCTGGTAGACATTCACCAGGACCCACACGGTGCTTACGTCGGAGATCATGAAACACTGCGTGATGCCGGGCTGAATCAGTTGTCCGGCAGACACATCCTGCTCAACCACCAGGCCGCCAATGGGCGCCTTTACCGGAACCTCAAAAGAGGGCGGAGCTTTCACCAGCGCATCGGGATCGATGACACCCATGACTTTCAGTGCTGCTTGGGCTGCAACCAGATCGCCGCTGGCCTGCACCTCGGCGGATTCGGCCTGCTCCAGAGTCTGTTCTGCGATTGCGTGGTGCTGATACAAGTCCTGGGCGCGCGCAAAAGCCATTTGGGCAAGAGAGTACGCAGATTTGGCTTTCAAGAAATTCGTGCGCAGTTGCGAATAATCAGGACTCGCCACGTACAACATAGGATCGCCCTGAGTTACTTTTTGCCCCGGAACGACCACTACCCTGCTGACCGGTCCGCTTACCTGCGTGATGACCGGCGTGGTGCGAAAACTGTTGTACGCCACTGCCCCAGTCAGGCGAAGGGATCGAGCCAGAATCGTGGGCTGTACCGCTAGCACCTGAATATGCGACATCTGGTCTTGCGGGATAGTAAACAGCTCAGGCTTGCTTGAGCTGTTTGCACTGCCATAGTTGCCGGCGGGATTCGAGACGGACCCCTGACAAGACGCAAGCACGAGCAACATCGCCCCCGACACAGCCAGCGCAGCCAATACCCGCCAACGAGCAGTGAGGGCCTTCATGGCAGGTTCCTCGTTCCCACAGCTTCTTTCAGTTGCTCCAGAGCGGTCATATACGCGGCCAGCGCCTGGCGATAAGCCAACTGAACGGAGCGGTAACTGCGCTCCGCGTCGAGGAAGTCCAACAGGCTGGCTGCTCCGCGCTTATACGCATATTCGCTGATGTCACGCGAATCCTGTGCCTGCTTGAGGTATCCCGAAGTATAAAGCTGCACCACTTCGTCATTGCTCTTGACTGCTTCATAGGCATTGGCAACATCCGAGAGAACTGTATCGCTGGCCGCTTGCTGCTGCTCCTGGGCCTGGGTCAGCACATAACCAGTGCGCGCGATCTCTCCTTGATTACGGTTGAAGATCGGCAACTCAAAATTCGCAAAGATCGACGCCGTGTTCTCACCCGAGACATGCGTAAAGTCGTAGGTGCCATTGACGTCCACCTTGGCGTTCGCCTTGGCCAACAGGATCTGACTCTGTGCCGCGGTTATCCCCAATTCCGCCGCACGAAAATCGGGACGCTCACGCATTGCCTTCATCTGCAAGTCTTCAAGGTTCGCCTTGAGCTGTTGATACGCCAGATCGCCAATCACGTCATAATCAGCCGGTACCAGGTTGTAGCCCAGAAACTGACGCAGGCCGACAAGCGCTTGCACTTTCGCCAGCCGGGCAGAGGACACATCGGTCTGAAACTGCAGAAGCTGCAGTTTGATCTTAAGATAGTCGCCTTCTCCGATGTATCCCGCCTTGAGCTGTGCCTCGCCAATATCGACCGTCTGCTGGAAGCCCTTTAGGTCTTGCAGCGCGAACTGGAGAGTGGATTCCGCGAGTAAAACGCTGATGAACTGCTGCCCCACATTGAACGCCAGGGTGCGTTCCGCGTCAGTGACCTGGGCGCGGGTAACGGCGGTTTGATCGCGAGCCGCTTGCAGTCGACGCTGCCGCTTGTGCCCACGTTCGAACAGGTACCCGATCCCAATATCGAACTGCTGAGTCTCGTTGAGATTTTCCCCGGAAAAATCTTGCGGACTGAAAAATGGGACGAACTGGCTATCCGCTCCAAGAGTCGGATTGGGGCGCAGGTTCGCGGTAATCTCCTGCGCCTGATTCTGCAGAATCAGAGTTCGC
>Ga0307474_10003687_pt1 | contig 11041 bp, 9 predicted proteins | sample atmos_gasesECM1C_2_FD_203312 | JGI IMG/M metagenome (GOLD analysis project Ga0307474, IMG submission 203312) | Hardwood forest soil microbial communities from Morgan-Monroe State Forest, Indiana, United States - atmos_gasesECM1C_05 | ecosystem: Environmental > Terrestrial > Soil > Temperate...
CGGCCGCCGCGTATCTCGCCACGATTCAGTATCATTTGCATGTACAGCGACATGTCTTTGGGCGTTGATGCGATCGATCCGGCGGCAAACTCCACCGCCAAATTGCCGGCCGGCACCAGGGCGCCGTGGCGCGGATAAGGCCGATCATCGTGCAAAGGCATGTAGCTCTGCGCAATTCGCGCCCGCGACGCGCTGGTGATGGTCGGCGAAGTGTCGGTCATGCCGACCGGCTTTAAGATGCGGGCCGCGACGGCTGCCGGCCAGGGACGCCCATCGACTGCTTCGATCAAACGCCCCAGGACGTCGTAACCCCAATTACTGTAATGGAACTCGGAACCGGGTTTGAGTGCCTGACGCGGGCGCCGTTCCGGCGAGCTGGGAATCAGGGGCGCGTCATCCGGCATGCCGCTGGAGTGCGTCAACAAATGATGCACGAGAATCTCGCCGTAAGGGGTCTCCATCGATAACCAGGGAAGATAGCCGCCGATGGGCGCCTGCAAATCGACTTTCTGCTCATCGTGCAGCTGCAGAACAGTCAATCCCACAAACGACTTCGAAATCGAACCGATTTCAAACAGATGCGACGTAGTAACCGGCAGTTTGGCGGCGAGATCGACATAACCGTACGAAGCGACGCGGACGGTGCCTTCGGCGCTTGCGAGCCCCAGCGTCAACCCCGGCGCATTCATGGCTGCACAGTAGCCTGCGATAAAGCGATCCAATGTGCGCATCGCATTCGAATTGGCGGCCGGCGCCGCGCGGGCGGGTTCTGCGAGCAGGTCCAACGGCACCGCTGCCAATAGTCCCAACGCCAGCATGTCGCGCCGGCTCAAGGAATTCATCTTCATCGCTTCTCCGCCGTTGATGTTTGATTTCAAAAATGCGATGAGCGCCTAGTGCGGCGCCGGCAGCGGCGGATTTCCGCTGTAACGCGCGAACCAACTCATCATATAAAGCTGCGTGCGCATCCAATTCGAGGGCTTGGAGCCGGTGCCATGGTATTCCTGATCAAAGCGCAGCATGGCCGCCGGAACGCCGCGGTACTTGAGCGCCTGGTAGAACTCCTCGCTCTGCGGAATGGGCGTGCGCCGGTCGAGTTCGCCCGTCATGAGCAGCGTCGGCGTCTTCACGTTGCCGACATGCATCAGCGACGATTCCTCGAGCCAGTCGGTCGGGTCTTCCCAAAATGGCTTCTTGAAGAATCGATAAGTGAAGAAGGGGACGTCGGTTTCTCCCGCCATGCTGATCCAGTCAATCACAGGGCAGCGAACCGCCGCGGCGGCGAAACGATTTGTGTGGGTGATCATCCAACTCGATAAGACGCCCCCGCCGCTGCAACCGGAAACGTACAGGCGCGATTCATCAACGTTGCCCTTTTTTAGCACGGCATCGACGCCGGCCATCAGATCATCGTAGTCCGGACCCGGGTAGTGCTTCAAAATGGCATCGCCGAAAGCTGTTCCATAGCCGGTCGATCCGCGTGGGTTGGTAAAGAGCACGACGTAGCCGTTGGCGGCGAAGTTCTGGAATTGCGCACTGAACCCGACGTTGTACATGCCCTGCGGGCCGCCATGGATCTCGAGCAGCAGCGGATAGTGACGCGCGGGATCAAAATCCGGCGGCTTCACAATCCAGCCTTGAATTTTCGCGCCGCCGCTGGAGTCGTACCAAATCTCCTCGGCATTGGCGAGAGGGACTTCGCGGAGCAGTTCATCGTTAAGGTGCGTGAGCTGCTGCACGCTCTCGGGCCGCTTTTCATTCAACAGCACCACGTTGCCGGGTTCGCGGAAAGATGAGCGAACGGCGGCGATGGCACCTTTGCCAATCGTCGGGCCAAGCACGACTTCAGGGCCGTTGGTGAGTTGATGAATGCCTTTGCCGCGCGACCAGCTGTACAAATGAATGCTGCCGCGATCTTCAGCGGTGAAATACAGCGCACCGCCGTCCGGCGCCCACTTCAGGCCTCTCGGTTCTCGATCGAATCCTTGCGACTGCATCGTGGCGTTGCTGCCGTCCACAGACATGGTCCACAGGTCCATGACGTGATTGGTATCCGTCTTGGTGTATCCTACGTAGGCGATGGTCTTGCCGTCGGGAGACACGGCGGGCTGCCCCCAACTTCCAGTCGTTTTCGTCAGCCGATTGACGGCGCCGCTCTTGAGATCGACCGAGTAGATGTAGCCCTCGCGATCATTGCGGTCCGGATCGCCTTCTTTATAGCCTTCGATGATTACCGAGCGACCGTCGGGCGTGAATTCCCAATCAACGGTGATGGCGACTTCGAATGCGCTGGCGCCGACACTCCAGTTGCCGCTCGTGACCTGTCGCGGCGCGCCGCCGTCGCTTGCCACCAAAAACAGATGGCGCCAGCCGCGCTCGGTGAATCCGGCCTGGTCTCTAAACGTATGCAGCCGTTCCGTATAGCGCGGCGTCTTTGCCCATGTCGCACCCTCCGGCGGCGCCGGCAGGTCGATGGTCCATTTTTCGGCATCGGGAACTCTCATGGTGAACCCGATCCACTTCCCGTCCGGCGACCAGCGCAAATTGCCGGGATCTTCGGTAAGCGATGTCAGTTGGGTCGGCGGTCCCTGAACGCCGAGTTGCAACACAAAGACCTGGGCGCCTTTCGGTTCGCCTGGAGCGAGGAACGCAATGCTTTTACCGTCGGGGGACCAGACCGCGCCCCCGCCCTTGGCAAGGAATCGATGATGCGAACCGTCGGCATTCACGATCCAAATCGCACTCTGGTATTTGTCCGCCTGTTTGTCGATCATGGTTCGCGTATAGAGAACCTGCGAGCCGTCCGGCGAGATTTGCGGCGCGCTCGCCGACTGCAGATCAAGGTAGCGGCCCACCGTGAAGCGGCCGGTAGCGCCCGAATCGGCTGCGCCAACGCGCAGCGCCACGCCCAACAAGACGATAAGAACAATGATGCGATTCATGTGTATCAATTCCCGTTCTAGCTTTTGTAGGATCGACGGGCGGATTGTACGCGATCAATACAATCGGCCGCACGTCAAGCTCTGCTAGCATGCCCGGCCTCCCCTCATTTGCCCATAAGGGATTTCATGACTACGCTGTTTGACCCGATAAAAGTTGGCCGGCTCACGTGCCCGAACCGAATCTGGATGGCCCCCCTGACCCGGGGACGCGGTACCCGCGAGCATGTTCCGACCGGCCTCATGGCCACGTACTATTCGCAGCGCGCTTCAGCCGGGCTGATCATCACGGAAGCAACTCACATCAGCCTGGAAGGCAGCGGCTGGCCCTACGCCGGCGGCTTGTGGAGCGCGGATCAGGTCGCCAATTGGAAAAAGGCGACCGATGCCGTGCATGCGGCCGGCGGACGAATTTTCGCGCAGCTCTGGCATATGGGTCGACTCGTCCACCCTTCTCTGCATGGAGTTCAACCCGTGTCAGCCAGTGCGACCACCGCGCCCGGCAAAGCGCACACCTATGACGGCAGACAGCCGTACGCCGAGGCGCGCGCGTTGATGATCGACGAAATTCCGCGCCTGATCGGCGACTACGTCACCGCCGCGCAAAATGCCCTGGCGGCCGGTTTCGATGGCGTTCAACTGCATGCAGCCAATGGCTACCTGATCGATCAATTCTTGCGGGATGGCAGCAATAAGCGCACGGACTCCTACGGCGGCTCGATTGAGAATCGCGTGCGCTTGCTGCGCGAAGTCGTTCAGGCGCTCATCGATACCGTGGGTAAGGACCGCACTGCCGTACGCCTATCGCCAAATGGCGAAGCGCAGGGGGTGGACGACAGCAATCAGGCGCAACTGTTTCCGGCGGCGGCCGCTGTCTTGGATCGGCTCGGCATCGTCTTCCTGGAGCTGCGTGAACCCGGACCCGACGGCACGTTTGGCCGGTCCGATCGGCCTCCGGTGGCGCCGCTGATCCGCAAAGCATTCAAGGGAATCTTGGTGCTGAACTCGGATTACGATCTCGCGCGGGGGCAAGCTGCGTTGGCCGGCGGAGCTGCGGATGCCATCACCTTCGGAAGAAAATTCCTGGCGAATCCAGATCTTCCCTATCGCTTCGCAAACGATCTGCCGCTGAATGCGGACGATCAGAAAACCTGGTATTCGCAAGGGCCCGAGGGCTATATCAGTTATCCGGCCTATGTTTAGATGGCCGTCATGATGCGCTTGGCGGGCGAGTATGACTGCATCATCGTGGGCGCCGGAACGGCCGGATGCATCCTGGCCAACCGTCTCTCCGCCGATGCCGCACGTCGGGTTCTGCTTCTCGAGGCCGGCGGTGCGGACAATTGGATTTGGTACCACATCCCCGCGGGCTACCTGTTTACCATCGGCAATCCACGCTCGGACTGGATGTTCCGGACTGAAAACGAGCCGGGCCTCAATGGCCGCTCGCTCGCTTACCCGCGCGGCAAAGTCATCGGTGGTTCCTCGGCGATCAACGCCATGATCAGCATGCGCGGCCAAGCCGCCGACTACGATGCCTGGCGTTCGCTCGGGCTGATGGGCTGGGGATGGCGCGACGTGTTGCCGATATTCAAACGGATCGAAGATCATTATTTGGGCGAAAGCGAACACCATGGATCGGGCGGTGAGTATCGCGTTGAAGCACCGCGCGTCACCTGGCGAGTGCTCGATGCGGTGCGCGAGGCGGCCGTTCAGCTTGGCGTGCCGGCAATCGATGACTTCAATTGCGGCGACAACGAAGGGACATCCTACTTCCACGTCAATCAGAAGCGTGGACGCCGTTGGTCAGCCGCGCGCGGCTTCCTGAAGCCGGCGCTGGCACGTGGCAATTTGCGGACAGAGCTCAACGTCGTCGTGGAGCGCTTGATCATCGAAAAGGGCCGCGCCTGCGGCGTTCAGTTTCGACGCGACGGTCAGAAATTTGAAGTCCGCACTCAGGGCGAGGTCATTCTTTCGGCAGGCGCGATCGGCTCACCGCAACTCTTGAGCTTGTCGGGAATTGGCCGGCACGAATGGCTCGCGTCCCTCGGCATCGAGACGATTCTGGAGCGACGCGGCGTGGGCTCGAACTTGCAGGATCATTTACAGCAGCGCGTGATCTTCAAGGTGAGCAATGTGAATACGCTCAACGAGGCCTATCACTCGATGTGGGGGCGCGCCTGGATGGGTCTCGATTATGTTCTGCGGCGCCGTGGACCCTTGACCATGGCGCCGTCGCAACTGGGTATCTTCATGCGCTCAGATCCAACGCAGCCGCGGGCGAACATCGAGTTTCACGTGCAGCCCCTGTCGCTCGACAAATTTGGTGATCCCTTGCACCGATTTCCTGCCATCACCGTGAGCGCTTGCAATCTACGCCCGAGTTCGCGCGGCAGCGTGAGACCCCGATCCGCCGATCCGCTGGTGCCGCCGATCATTGCGCCGAACTATCTGGCGACCGCCGCCGATCGCGCCGTTGCGGCGGACGCCATTCGTGCGACTCGGCGCCTCATGGCGCAGCCCGCAGTCCGAGGCCTTGTTCCGATTGAATTGCTGCCCGGCCCGAGTGTCGGCGACGACACAGCCTCACTCGCTGTCGCGGCAGGAAATATCGGCACGACAATTTTCCATCCGGTTGGTACCGCGAAAATGGGACCCGCATCCGATCTTGAGTCAGTGGTCGATGCGCGCCTGCGCGTTCACGGCATTGAAAATCTACGGGTGATCGATGCGTCCATCATGCCGACGATCACATCCGGCAACACCAACACGCCGACGGCAATGATCGCCGAGAAAGGCGCACGAATGGTCATTGAAGACCTGCGCGGTTGAAGTCTAAGGCTATCGATGGACTGTGATCGCGGGATCCAATTGCCCGAGCGCGCCAGCCGCGGTGGTTTGGCCGGTCTGGTCGATGTCCGTGCTTGAATACGAACGACCATATCCGCGGCACTTCGAGGCCCCGGGTGCTGTCCCGGCTGCCGGCCCGGGTGCTATTCGGCTGCCGGTGTCGGTCAGGCAATTCGGATCCTGCGCTGCCGCAGACACGGCCGGTTTTGACTTCGCATTGTCGGCTGTGGTCGCGCAGCCCAATAAACTGGCGCCGGCGGCGATAACCACTGCGATTCGCATGTAAGTCTTCATAAAGCCCTCCTGATCCAAGGCATTTCCTGGCCTCGAGCGGTAGCTATAGCTCCAGCCGTTCCGGTTGTCTAGTGGTGGTAGGACCCTAATTCAACCCGGATCGCCCGATTTAATGCGAGCCGAGCGCGGCGTGGACATCGAGGGTGCGCTGCATCAACGCCGCTCGAAGCGAGCGACGGTCTCCACATGCTCGGTGAAGGGCATGAGATTGAAGGCCCTGAGCGAGGCGAGGCGCAGCCTGCCGCGCGAGGTTAACTGCGTCGCATCCCGCAGGAACGATTCGAGTCCGCAGCTGACATAAACCAGCCCTTCGGGCGGATGGTCGCATAAATGGTCGGTGAGTTCCGCATCCAAACCCTTGCGCGGCGGGTCCGCAATCACCATCTGGAAGTCGGACGCGGCCAATCGGTTGGCCGCCGCTTCACCCGGCATGAGGGAGATTTTCGCCCGCTCCGCCGAGCTGAGTTGTGCGAGCCCCATCTCGAGCCCGTGCAGCGAACTCGGGCTGAGTTCATTCATCGCGATTTCGGCCACCTGCGGCAGGACCGACAACCCAATGGCGCCCACGCCCGCATAGAATTCAGCGACACGCGCACCCGCCGGGATTTGGTCGCGCACGTGCTCAATAATGAGTTGCGCGATGTCCAGGTTGTTTTGCCCAAATGCCCCCGGCGGATAGTGCACCGCCGCTCCGCCAAATCGTTCGACGACGCTCTGCGGCCCGCACCAAGGATGGAAGTTCGGACCGAGAATGGTGTTGGAGCGCTCCAGATTCGCGTTGAACCATAGGCTGTGCAGATCCTTCCCTAAGCGTTCGCGGATTAGGCCTGCGCATTCGGCGAGCGGCCCTGGCGTTGCGCTGTTGGCGACGATGACGACCTGTGCTGTTTGCGAGCTGCGTTCCACCACCACTTGCAAATAGCGCGCAAGGCCCAGCTGTGCGACGTCCGAATACGAGGTCACTTTCGCCTCGACGAGCGCACGGCGCACGACATTCGCGACACGGTTTATGAGCGGGTGATGAACGCTGCAGTTCGGAATATGAACGACGCGATGGGTGCCCAACTCAAACAACCCGAGCTTCGGGGTACTCAAGCGACCGCGGATAGCGAGTCGAGCGCGGTGGCGAAATCCGGCAGTCGGTCCGGAAACGACCTGCACCGGCGGCAGGCCGTGAGTGCGCGCCAATTCATCCAGCGCGGCGCTCGCGCCGAGCGCGATTCCCGGCTCGCCGAACCTCGGGCAGCCGGGGCACGGCGGCCGGTGAGGACAGACTTTCAGCAAGGCTTCACCGACAGTTTGAATCCGCCTTCCATCGGCGCGCTCTCCCCCTTTTTCAGCGAATAGAGCATACTCTTGTAGGCCATGAGCATTCTCATACAGCGCGGCACGAGCATTACCAACCCGGTCTTCATTGAAGACCGGGTGTCGATGCTCCTTGCTCCGTACTCGAACCGTATGAGGATTGATTTCAATGTATCTAGAAGAGCTGTCTCTATGGCGCCTGCGTATCGTCGCGGATAATGACCCAGGGGCCGTTGCCCGCGTCCTGGAGCGTTTCCAGAATCTCAATGTCTTGCCCCGGCGCATCGTCGCCGAGTGCGCTTCCAACGACACCTTTCACATTCAGGTGGACGTCTTCGGCCTCCCCGAGGAGCAGCTGCGGCTCGTCGCCGCAAAAATTCGCCAGTCTCCGAGCATCGTCAACGCGTACTGGCATCGACTCTAGTGCGCCAGGCGGTATTATGGCGAATGGCCAGCCCGATCGATGCCAATCGTTCCTGGATAGCACAGGCAATTGCGAAGCTCGATGAGGATCGACGCCAAGAAGTCGACACGCCATTGCTGGCGCTTGGCTTGCCCGAACTGCCAGGGTGCCGGATCTACATAAAAGATGAAACGGCGCACCCGACCGGAAGCTTGAAGCATCGTCTTGCCCGTTCGCTGTTTCTGCATGCCATTTGCAACGGGGATATCGGCGAGCATACGACCGTGGTGGAGGCCTCTTCGGGCTCAACGGCCATCTCGGAAGCTTATTTTGCCAACTTGCTCGGGCTGCCATTCATTGCCGTCGTTCCCCGCGGAACCGCCACAGCAAAGCGCGAGGCCATTGCGCGCGCCGGCGCGCAGATTCACCTGGTCGAGCCTCACGATGAGATCTCCGCCGTGGCGGCCCGAGTCGCTCGCGAGACCAACGGCCACTTCATGGATCAATTCACCTTTGCCGAGCGCGCCACGGATTGGCGCGGCAATAACAACATTGCCGAAAGTTTGTTCGCACAACTGGCTCAGCAAACCTATCCTGTTCCCGCATGGATTGTGGTTGGCGCCGGCACCGGCGGCACGAGCGCGACGATAGGCCGCTATATTCGCTACCAACCCAAACTCAATGCGACCCGACTTTGCGTGGTGGATCCTCAGGGTTCCGCATTCTTTCCTTACTTTGAGGCCGGCGATCGACAGGTCTGCGGCGGCTGCGGCGGGATCATCGAGGGCATCGGCCGAGCTCGAGTAGAACCCTCATTCATGCGGAATGTCGTGGACCGGATGTTGGCCGTGCCGGATGCGGCCTCCATCGCCGGCGCACGCTGGCTCGAGAGCCGCTTGGACCGCCGCTTTGGCCCCTCAACCGGCACCAATATCGCCGGCGCACTCGCGCTGGCGGCGGAAATGCAATCTCAAGGTCGGTCCGGCAGCATCGCCACGCTCGCGTGCGATGCGGGAGATCGATACGCGGACACGATTTACGATGATGCCTGGGTTGCCTCGCGAAAAATCGACTTGCACGACTGGCAGCGGCGATTTCAGAATTTGACCGGCACCCACCCTTTCGGCCACGATCTACAGCGCGCCGATCGCGCCGGCGGCTGAATGAAAGTCAACGCTCGCAACTTGGTCAAACTGCTAACGCTGCTGGGCGCTGCGCCGCTATTTTGCCTACCGGCGCCGGCGCGCGCCACGAACCCGCACAGCGCACCGGGGTTAATCCGCCTCGAGCCCTATCTCGATGAACACTGGGCCTTCAAGGCAAGGATCAGAGGACGCGAGGAATTATTCATGATGGACACCGGCGGCGGACTGACCGCCGTATCACCTGAAGCCGCCGCGCAGATCGGCTGTGAACCCTGGGGTCAGCTCACGGGATTTCGCATGCGCGGCGATCGATTGGATTTGAAACGCTGCGACAAGGTAGAGATTGATGCCGGCGGCATACTGCTGCGTCTTCCGACCGCCGGCATTTGGGATTTCAGCAAAATGCTACCCAAGGACGCGGCACCGATCGCGGGAAATGTGGGGCTCGACGCATTCGCAGGCCGCGTGATTACGCTCGATATCGGCAATCGTCAGCTGGTCATTGAGACACCAAAGAGTCTGCTGGCGCGCATCGCGGCGGCGAAGGAAGTACCGGTGCAGTTCATCAAAGAAGCCGAGGGCTATTCCACGACCATCGCCGCCGCGCTGGACACCGCCAAAGGGCGTATCTGGATGCACTTGGATAGCGGCGACGATGTGCCCATTACGATCGGCAGCCACGTCGCCAGCGTAGTTGGCCTCGATCCAACGAAAAAGGGAGCTCAACCGTTGGACACGACGCTCGTCGGCGGGGTGGTCCTTCGCGGGTCCGCGCATGTCAAAGACATCATATTCGACGGCAATATCGGGGCGCCCGTAATTTCAGGATGGATTATGACGATGGACCTGGTGCATCAGCGCCTGTGGATTGCACCCGCGCGGAAAAACTGAGCAACGCTCAATGTCTCGCAGGTCCAACCGTCGCTATTTCTGCGGCGTCGCGATGCACCAAACCACGAACAACAGATAAAAAGCTGCGCCTAAACCAAAATAGAGTTTGTCCATGACCTGCCCCGAAGAGAAATTGATCGCGCCCGTGGGAGATGAATACTCGATCAAATCGTGGACGGAACGCCGTCGGACAAACGCTGAAGATCCGGTCAGATTGTTTGTCGGTTTTCGCGAGGCATCGGCGTTTTTTGCTCGAAACGCCAATTTGCTGTTATGCCGCAGAGGCCCGAGAATACCCAATGGCCAAGGGCTTTTTTCATGAATCACTCGATGCTGCGCTTGCCGCTGGCCTTCACCACCACCCACCAGGTTAGCCCTGAGGAAATCGACGAATACGCGCACGTCAACAATGCGGTTTATTTGCAGTGGCTGGATCGAATCGCCTGGACGCACGCTGCGAAACTGGGCACGCCGCTCGCGAGCTGCCTGGCAATGCGCCGTGGCATGGCGGTGCGGCACACCCGCATCGACTATCTGGAAGCGGCATTGCTCGGCGACAATTTGCTGCTCGCCACCTGGCTGGTCGCCTGTGACGGGCGTTTGCGCTGCACCCGTCGGTTCGAGATTCTGCGGTTGGGCGACGGGAAGCGAGTTGCAGACGCAGAAATCGAATATTTTTGTCTCAATCTGGATACCGGCAAGCCATGCCGGTTCCCGCCGGAATTTGCAAAGAGCTATGCGGTGATACCGGAAGTCGCCACCGCTTATCGGCAATTGCCGCACGAATTGCGTCACGTTGGCTACTCACGTGGCGGGCTACCAGGTCAAGGCACGAACACATGAATGACAATAAAAATGATACCGGCAAGGCGGCTTTGAGCCGCCGCGAAATCCTGGGTCTGGCGGCGGGGGCAACCCTGGGCGCGGCGGTGTACGCAGCTCCCGGACAATCGGCCGAAGGGAGTGCCAACGATATCGTCCTCATGGACGCGACGGTCCTCAGCAAGGCCGTACACTCACGCAAGGTTTCATGCGTCGAAGTGATGAGCGCGTATCTGGAGCATATCGAACGCACCAATCCGAAGGTAAACGCCATCGTGGCGCTTCAAGAGCGTGCAGATCTGCTCATACAGGCGCGCGAGCGCGATGCCCAGCTTGCACGGGGCGAATCCATGGGACCGCTGCACGGTTTTCCGCACGCGGTGAAGGATCTA
>Ga0307474_10003689_pt1 | contig 11040 bp, 12 predicted proteins | sample atmos_gasesECM1C_2_FD_203312 | JGI IMG/M metagenome (GOLD analysis project Ga0307474, IMG submission 203312) | Hardwood forest soil microbial communities from Morgan-Monroe State Forest, Indiana, United States - atmos_gasesECM1C_05 | ecosystem: Environmental > Terrestrial > Soil > Temperate...
TTTCGAATTGTATTCGCCTGCAGAGAAGCTTGTTAGACCAGAGGCATAGCGAGGCGCTGGCGAGCGTAGTCGCACCAGGGGCTGGTGGGGTCGAGACGGATGTAGTGCTGCCAATGCTGGCGGGCTTCGAAGGCGGAGCCCAACTTCTCGCAAACAAACGCCAGGTTGTAGTGAGCATCGGGGTAGTGCGGGTCGGTGCGAACGGCGATGCGAAGGTGGCGGCGGGCGGCTTCGAGGTGGCCTAGTTCGTCCAAGACGCTGCCCAGATTGAAATGGGCTACGGCGTTATCGGCTTCAACGGTTACGGCGCGGAGAAAGCACGCGGAAGCGTTTTCCAGATCGCCCTGTTCGTAGGAGAGCATGCCGAGATTTATTAAGGCTTCGACGTGCGTAGGGCTTATGGCCAATACGCGACGATAGGCCTCGATCGCCTGAGGATGCGTTTCGGGGTCGGATTCGTATTGGAGAGCCAAAGCGAACCAGTCGTTGGCGTTGCGTTCGGGCATGACGCGAACTTTGTCGCCGAGTTCGCGGGTGTCGAAATTCAGGACGAACTGGCCGGAGATGGGTTCGAGATGCGCGCCTTCGTGATCGACAATGACATCGCGGCCGTTGGAGAGAATGCGGAGCTCGGTGAGGGGCTTTTGGACTTTCGATAATTTTTGATTCAGGGCGGCCAAGGCGAGGCGGAGACGGTTGGCGGAGACGCCGCTTGCGATGAGCTGTTTCGCGGTGCGGAGGCTTATAAGGTCGCGGAAGTCGTAAAAGTCATCGCCGGCGGCCTTGCGCGGCGAAACGATGCCCAGCTTCTCCCAATAATTCAGCTGCTTGTCGGTGATGTCGAGTAGGCGAAGGAATTCGCGTCGAGAGAATCGTTCGGTTGCGCCCATCGATCAGGTAGCTCGCATTTCTCGCAAGCACGTGCAGGTGGCACGGAGTGGCATCGGGCGCGGAACTCTTTATAACCTGGAAAAAACCAACCGCTCGAACGGAAAACGGCGAGGCTCCGCGGACTACGCCCAGCGCTACAAATACCACGCGGGGGACCTGGATGCAAAGGGGAGGGGAGGCGTTAGGGGATTGGCGGCGTGGAGTGTGGGTGATGCTGAATTAACCGGCGGAGGATTTCTTGCGCTTCTTTTCGGGGGCCGCGGCTTGAGCTTGTGCTTGGGCAGAGACGGCGCGGACCGGTGGTTTCTTTCCGCCAGAGGTCGTCGGCGTTTTTTCGGCGATGCTTTTCTTCAGGGCTTCCATCAAGTCGATGACGGGGGCGAGCTTCGGATGCTCGGCGGTGGCGATCTCCTGGCCCTGCTGCTTGGCGTCGATCATCGCCTTCATGCTTTCCATGTACTGATCCTTGTACTTTTCTGGTTCGAACGGCGCGGCCAGGCTCTCGATGAGCTGCTCGGCGAGTTTTTTCTCGGCGGGCTTCGGTTCGGAGGCGGCGTCGATTTTTCCGTACTCGGCGACTTCGCGGATTTCGTTGGTGTAGAACATCGTGTGGAGGGTCATGCCCTTGGTGCGCGGGCGGACCACGACGATGTGTTCGCGTTGATGCATGGTGAGCTTGGCGATGGCGGCGTAAGCGGACTCTTCCATGGCATCGAGCAGGAGCTGATACGCCTTGCGTCCTTCATCCTCGGGTGTGACGTAGTACGAAGCGTCGAAGTAGAGCGGATCAATCTCGTCGACCTTGACGAATTCCAGAATTTCCATGGCGCGGGCGGATTGCGGCTCGATCTTGTCGAGTTCCGCTTCGTCGAAGAGGACGTACTGATCCTTTTCGTATTCGTAGCCCTTGATGATTTCGTTGCGCGGAACCTGGCGCTCGCACTGGGGGCAGTAGAGAGGCATGCGAATGCGCGTCTTGCATACGTTGTGAAGCTGGTTGAGGCCGATGCGCTCGGTGCGCGCGGCGGAGAATAGTCGAATGGGGATGGAGATTAGCCCAAACGTCAGGTAGCCCTTCCAGACCGAAGTCGCCATTGCCGCTCCTTAGTTAAGTGGCTTACAAGTTCTGCGGGCGCGCAGGGGTATCAAGGGTATTCGGCAAAAACCGAAGTGACAAGGCGAATACCAGGCGAAGCACGAATAAGTACATCCCTGCCGCGGTCTTAGCCGCGTTCGTTTTGGCACTCGAGGGGAACAACGGTGGCGCAGACGAAATCGTTTCTGGCGAATCCAAAGCTGTGATGGCCGTTTGCAGCTGAGATCCTTCACTGCGTGAGACCTTCGAAGCTCAGAGTACACCCACGCGTTCACAGGAGCGAACGCCAAGGTAAGAGCGTGGCTCGCTTCGTTCAGGATGACAGCTGTGGGAAGGGGGTGACGTCTCGGAGGCTGGCCGGCACGGTTAGCGAAGGCGACATGGGCTAAGGTGCAGTCGCGCTAACGAGATAGGAACTTTGCACAACGCGCGCGGTGGCGCTTCTTGCAGCGAAGCGCGGGGCTAACATAAAATTGTGGTTCGAACGTCTCGGGTAGGGACGTTCCCCGCCAAAGTCTGCGGTTCAGTAGTCGGATCACCAACTTGTGGGTTACCGAGCTTCACGCACGGTCGCCTGCAGGCCGAAATCCGGCTGAGGTTTAGAAAACGAGGGATCGAGTGGCCACACCACTGGAAATGTGGGTCGAGGAGTCGGCGCGACTCACCAAACCGGATCGGATCGTCTATTGCGACGGATCCGAGGCTGAAAATCGGCGCATCCTAGATGAAATGCTGCGTGGCTCCGATTCGGTCACGCTGAACGAGAAAACCTATCCGAATTGTTATTTGCACCGAAGCAGCCCGAATGACGTTGCCCGCACCGAACACCTGACGTTTATCTGCGCACCTGAAAAAGACGACGTCGGCCCGACGAATAACTGGATGGATCCTGCGGCAGCGAAATTCAAGATTGGCGTGCTGCTGGACGGCGCGATGCGCGGGCGGACGATGTATGTGGTGCCGTACATCATGGGGCCGGCGAATTCTCCGATCAGCAAGGCGGGCGTGGAGATTACCGACAGTCCGTATGTCGTGGCGAACATGCGGATTATGGCGCGCATGGGGAAGGTGGCGACCGATCGCATCGGAAACACGCGGGATTTTGTGCCGGGGCTGCACTCGCTCGGAGATTTGGACCCGACGCGGCGTTATATCGCTCACTTCACGGATGAAAAATTGATTTGGAGCGTGGGGTCGGGCTACGGCGGGAATGCGTTGCTGGGGAAGAAATGCTTCGCGCTGCGCATTGCAAGTGTGATGGCGCGCGAGCAGGGGTGGATGGCCGAGCATATGTTGATTCTTGGTCTCGAAGCGCCGGATGGAAAAGTTACGTATATGGGCGCGGCATTTCCGAGCGCCTGCGGGAAGACGAATCTGGCGATGATGGTTTCGGCGCTGGAGGGCCAGGGTTATCGCGTCTGGACCGTGGGCGACGACATCGCGTGGATGAAGATTGGCGACGATGGATATTTGCACGCGATCAACCCGGAAGCGGGATTTTTTGGCGTGGCGCCTGGAACGGGAATGAAGACGAATCGCAACGTGATGGGAGCGTTGCGGCAGAATACGATTTTTACGAATGTCGCGATGACGCCGGATCGCGAGCCGTGGTGGGAGGGTATTGGTGGTCCGCCGCCCAGCGGCATGATCAATTGGAAGAATGAGCTGTGGGACACGTCGAAGGGGCCCGCGGCGCATCCGAATGCGCGCTACACGGTGCCAGCGCACCAGTCGCCGAGCATTTCGCCGAAGTGGGAAGCGCCTGAGGGCGTGCCGATTTCTGCATTTATTTTTGGCGGGCGGCGGGCGCGGGTTGCGCCGCTTGTGTACGAGTCATTTGATTGGCAGCACGGCGTGTTCGTCGGCGCCACGATGGCCAGCGAAACTACGGCTGCGGCGACGGGGAACGTCGGGATTGTGCGGCGCGATCCTATGGCGATGCTGCCATTTTGCGGATACAACATGGCGGATTATTTCGGGCATTGGCTCGAGATGGGCAAGCGCATCCCGAAGCCGCCGAAGATTTTTCACGTGAATTGGTTCCGTAAAGGCGCGGACGGGAAATTTTTGTGGCCGGGATTTGGCGAAAACGTGCGCGTGCTGAAGTGGATTCTGGAGCGCGTCGAAGGACGTGGTGGCGCGGAAGAGACGCCGATTGGATTTGTGCCTTCGCGAAATGCGCTCACGCTGGACGGGATGAGTTTGTCGCCGCAGACGGTGGACGAGTTGCTGAGTGTCGATCCTGAAGATTGGGAGCAGGAGCTAGTGGACAGCAAGGAATTCTTGCAGAAATTTGGGAGCCGGCTGCCTCGCGAGATTCGCGAGGAGCACGACAAGTTGTCGGGGCGGTTGGGGCATTCGGCCGGAGTCGCGCGCTAGTCCCTAAAAAAGATTTAGCCGCTTGATATCCCGGGCTGGCTAAAATCCTTCAGGTAATTTCCTTAAAGAGTGCTTTGGATTTCCGCGTCGATTGCTAGGTGCGTGGCGGGAACGCCGTCGATGAGGAATTTTTCGCCGTCGGCTTCGGTGAAATCGAAAAAGCGGCTGATGTGGTAGTCCTCGTCGTAGTCGGTGAAGAGTTGCTCGGTCTCGGCTTTGTTCAGGCCGAATCCTGAGAGCGGAGTTGCGACTCCAAAGCCTCCCGCGAGTGATTGGTATTTGGCGACCAGTTGTTGCAAGGTCATGATCGGTGCGCGACGCGGTTCAGCGGCCATCTTCGAGGCTCCTTGGGTTGAGTTTACTCCGAAATGTCCGTGGCGGCGGGTGATTCTCACTAAGGGTAACGTCGGTTCTGGTCTGAGCGGTCGGGTGCGCTGATGGCTCGCGCTGCAATGCGCGGGCGGTTGGACCGAATCTGCAAATCCGCTACTATCAAGACGCGATTCAAATCGATGGAGGAACGACATGAGCATTGCCGTGGGACAGAAAGCTCCTGATTTCACGCTGCAAAATCAGGACAAGAAAGAAGTGAAGCTGTCGGATTACGCAGGGAAGAAAAATGTGGTCCTGATGTGGTATCCGCTCGATTGGAGCCCGGTTTGCACGAATGAGCACGCGTGCGTGGTGAATGACATGAAGACGTTCGACACGCTGGATGCAGAGGTGCTGGGGATCAGCGTGGACAGCGTGTGGTCGCACAAGGCGTATGCGGAAAAGATGGGGATCAAGTATTCGCTGCTGGCAGATTTTCATCCGAAGGGTGCGGTGAGCGAGAAGTATGGGATCTATCTGGCGGACAAGGGGATCACTGGGCGGGCGATTGCGATCGTGAATAAAGAAGGCAATGTCGCGTGGTTCAAAAACTACGACATTCCTGTCGTGCCGGACATCAAGGAAGTTGCAGCGGCGCTGACGCAGGTGAAGTCTGCTACTGCGTAGCGATCTTGATCGTGCTGTCGGCGTGCGGAGCAAGCCCGCTCCTACAATGACGTTCACAGGTTTGCCGCACGATTCGCAGGGGGAAGGGCACGGCGTCGCCGTGCCTCTGTTTTTTGGGCGAGCTTTCGCTAGGCTCCGGCGAGCATCGCCGTTTGAAGTAGCGGACCCAAGAACCACAAGATGAGAGTCGTCGCGCTGGCGAAGATCAACGGAATTCTCAAAGGGCCGGGACGTAGTGCACCGAATACGGCTGCGCCAATAGCGATCAGCGCCACGACTACCTGAATTGCGATCACGCTCCAGTGCTCGCTGACTCCGGGAATCGTTCCACCGACCCAGGCGAGGACTGTGGCGCTCGGAAAACCTGGAACTCGAAAAACAAAAGCGATGGTAAGGCAAAATACGAGCGGCGCGGCGATCCAATAATCTTTCTTGCGGTTCGGCCGTTCCTGCGGCACTTCATCATCGACGGAAGGGAACGAGCCCGGCTCAATCGGGAAGGGTGGCGCATCTTCGGGCAGCAATCGAACCCAGGCGAACGCCAGCGGCGTACCCGCACCAATGAGCAAAACCACGAGGGCCAAGAACGCGAGACGATGATCCATCGATAAGTAAGATGCATTCGAATTTGGCCGGGACTTACTTACCGGCCAACTCGTTCTTCACAACGACTCCGCCCTTCATCACAAACTGCACATTTTCCAGCAGTTTCACGTCGGAGGTGGGGTCGCCAGAGACCGCGATGACATCGGCGAAGTGGCCCGCCTCGATCACGCCGACCTTGTCGGGCCAACCAATCAGATCGGCTGCCTTGATGGTTGCCGCTTGAATCGCGTCGATCGGCTTCATTCCCCATTCGACCATTTTTGCGAATTGTTTGGCGTTGTCGCCGTGCCGATACACGCCGGCATCGGTGCCGAACGCAATCTTCGTGCCCGCCTGCCACGCCTTGCGGAAATTTTCGCGCTGCGCACGGCCGATTTTCTTTTCTTTTTCGATCGATTCCGGAAGCATGCCCGCCTTCGCGCCTTCCTGCAGGATGAAATCGTCGTTGTAGATGTCGAAGACGAGATAGGTGCCGTGCTGCTTTGCCAGCGCGATGCCTTCGTCATCGATCAAGCTGCTGTGCTCCACCGAATCGATGCCGGCGCGGATCGCGTCTTTGATCGACTGCGTGCCGTGCGCGTGAGCCGCGACCCTTCGGCCGAGTTTGTGGGCTTCTTCAACGATGGCTTGCAGCTCTTCGAACGTGTATTGCGGGGTGCCCGGCTGATCGCCTTTGCTTAGAACACCCCCGGACGCACAGACTTTGATCAGGTCGGCGCCGTATTTCACGGTTTCACGCACCTTCGCGCGTGCGGGCCAAGGTCCGTCGGCGACGCCCTCAGCGCGATAGTGAAATTCATACGGAAGCAAATTGTCGTCGCAATGCCCGCCGGTGATTCCCAGCGGCGGCCCGGAAACGAGCATGCGCGGGCCTTCGATTTCGCCTAGATTGACGCCGTCGCGCACGGCGACGTCGGTGTAATTGGTCGCACCGACGTTTCGAATCGTCGTGAATCCTGCGTGCAGCGTCATGCGTGCGTTTTTCACGCCGCGAACGGTTTCTTCGGGAACCGAAACGCCGAGAGCTTGGTAGCCCCCATCGGTCGGATCGCTGGTGATGTGGGTGTGCACATCGATCAAGCCGGGCAAACACGTGGCGCCTGGGAGATCGACAACCGTTACGCCGCCCGGCGAGGATGCCGAGCCGGCGGGACCCAGGGAAGCCACCACACCCGATGCATCAAACACGATCAGCTGATCGGTGAGCATCTTGCCCGAACGCACGTCGAGCAGCTTGCCGCATTTCACCGCGCCGGGCCCCGGTGAGCCCTGCGCAACTGGGACCAACCCAATCGCTATCGCGAACACGATCGCCCCTGCCAAATTCACACGCGTGACCAATTTCCGCATCGAGCGCCCCTCTGAACTCTGAATGACGGTTCGTCATTCTCTGCCGAGCAACAAAACCACGGGAGCATACCTCTAGCCTTGCGGGTTGAAAAGGGCAGATGCCGATCTAAGAGAGGCGGCCGGGTCGAAGACAGGCGTCAGTGATAAGGTGTCGGTGTGCTGGAAACCGAGGGACTTCGCCTAGGCGATTGGAAGCCGAGCGATCGCGAACCTTTTGCGCAGCTCAACGCCGACCCGCGAGTGATGGAGTTTTTCCCGAAGTGTCTGAGTCGCGAAGAAAGCGACGCGATGATCGGGCGTATCGAGGATCATTTTCGTTCGACAGGATTCGGATTGTGCGCGGTAAAGTTACGCAGCGATGGCCGCTTCATCGGTTACATCGGACTTCACAAGCCAACGTTTGAGGCGCATTTCACGCCATGCGTCGAAATCGGCTGGCGTCTGGCAAGTGATGTTTGGGGATAGGCCTTGCGACCGAGGGAGCGCGGGCTGTCGCGCATCACGCGTTTCGAGAGCTAGGCCTCGATGAAATCGTTTCTTTCACAGCGCCCGCTAATCAGCGATCGATTCGCGTCATGCAAAAAACCGGAATGACACACGACGCAGCGGATGATTTCGAACAGCCGAGCTTGCTTGTTGGCCACCGGCTGCGCCGTCACGTGTTGTACCGTTTGCGATGCCACAGCGGAGGGCACTGACGCGGTGCGCCAAAAGAAAAAGAGCAAGCCCGAGGGCTTGCTCTTTCGTATCACTGAAACTCCCCTTTGCTCGATAGAAATTGCTGCTTACTTCTTGGGCGCCGCGGCTTTTGCGGCGGCGTCGGCGTACTTCTTCGTGAAGCGCTCGACGCGTCCTGCCGTATCGATCAGCTTCTGCTTGCCCGTGAAGAAGGGGTGGCAGTTCGAGCAAATTTCGACGCGCAGCGTGTCGCCTTTGATGGTCGACCGCGTCGGGAATGTATTGCCGCACGCGCAGTGCACGTTGACGGCGTGGTAGTCGGGATGAATGCCGGCTTTCATGGTGGTGCTCCAGTCTGTCGCGTCCGGTCTGCGCAGCTCGTTGATTGGTCTTACAGCCGCGTCGCTAGGTCGCTAGACAAACTTAGATTATACGACAGGCCTTCCGGATTCCAAAACCTGCATCTGCCCGCTGACTCATCGACTTAGCGGAACTTGCCCGACGGGCCGGGGCCGAAGCCGATGCCGACGCTACAACGAACCTCAAAACGTCCAGCGCGTCGCCGCCTGCACAAAATCATCGGCGTGTTCGTCCTGCGCAAAGGCGACTTTCGGCTCGATGCGAAACACGTTTCCGCTCGACGACTCCAGCATCGGCATCAACTTACCGCCATATTTGCGGTCGTAAATCTCGGCCATCCGCCTCCATTCGGAACGGTCGGCAATTTCTGTGGCAGCTCCTTCCACAATTACCGCCTCATCGGCCTCTTCTGTTCCGAACACGCAATACGGCTGCGCCGCGATGTTCTTCGCCTTGCGTGTCTTCGGACCCGTACTGAACCAGAACGCACCATCCCACCAAATTCCCCAAATCACCATCAGATGTGGGCGTCCATCGGGCCGCGCGGTAGATATCCAGTAGTTGTGTGATTTCTCGAGCCGCTCGACAGCCCAGGCCCACGGTTTCAGTGCGGAGAGATCGTCGGAAGGTTTTCCGATCGCATCGGGCCAGTGCGGACGGCCAACTTTAGGCTCGCTCATCGTGGGTTCCTCCACGAGCCTAGGTAGCACAGACCTACGCACCTGTGCCAGCGTTGATTCGTTTTGATTTGGGCGTGCTCGGTTTACGAGATGAACGCACAGCCGATGCGATACCCGCCGTGCTTGGTCAGCTGCGACCAAATCGGCTTCAGGCTGACGCGGACCGGCGGCAAAATCGGCACATGCAGCACGGCAAGAATGCTCGTCGGCAGCGATTCCTGTTTGTCGAGCTCAATCGCCACGCCGCCGAATCCCAGATCGACGACGCGCGCGCGCCGAGTGTTTTGCTCACCCAGCATCGCGTACGCATTCGTCCCGGTCATCGAGACACGCTCGGCCTTTCGCTGCGCGGTGTAGAGCGGCTGGGAACCCGATTCAGGAGCGACGGATTTCGGAGCGGCCGGCGCAATTTCCGCTGAGCTTGCCGAAGCGGATGCGGCCAGCGTGGCTTCCGGCTTTTCGACCGGCCGGTGAAATTCGATGGAAATCGGTGAAGGTGGGCGAGGCGTGCTCTCGGTCGTCGCCGGTGGCGTCGAGACAGCAGGTCGCGGCAGCGTAGGAGGTGTTACGGTCGGCGCGGTCGCGCTCGATACTGAAGGCACCGACGGCCCAAGGGCCGGCGGAGTTGAGACGGCTTTACTTTCGCCGTTGCCCAACTTGCGATGATTGGCGTGCTTCAGCCGATAGAGTCGCTCATCGGCGACACGAATCAACTCGTCAGCCTGTTCGCCGTCGAGCGGAAACGTCGCGACCCCGTGGTCCATGCTCACGGTGACGCTCAACGGCAGTTCGCGCAGCGTCTCGGTGAAAACCGTTTCGATACGGCGACTCAATGCGAGTGCTTGGTCCGCATCCGTCTGCGGCAGCAACACCGCGAATTCGTCGCCGCCGATGCGAAACGCAGAATCCGAAGTACGCAGCGCTTTCTTCAGAGTCGTTGCCGCGGCGCGCAACACTTCATCGCCGGCCGGATGACCATGCTTGTCGTTCACTTCCTTAAAGCGGTGCAGGTCGAGCATCACCAGACCAAGCGGCAGTCCATAGCGCCGCGCCCGGTTCAATTCTTTTTCGAAGCCTTCGCCGAAGAGCCGCCGGTTATACAGCCCGGTAAGAGGGTCGGTGACAGCGTTGACTTGCAAAATTTTCAGTTCGTCGTATTCAAGGACGATCGGCACGCGAAATAACCCGGCTGAAGTTAGCACGTCCATCAGCGCCGTTTTCAGCGCGACTTGCCGGCCCAGGTGGTCGGTCAGCTCGCGCCGGCGCGTCATGGTCTCATCCCAGAGCTGAACGCACTGGCTCTCGCGAAGATCCAAGTGGGTGATCGCGCGAATGTAGCGCTGGAGAAATTGTCCGCGTGCGACTGTGTCCAAGCCGTCCAGTGTTTCGGCTAGGAGTTCGAGGTACGAATCCTCGATTGGCAAACGGGTGGGGGCGCCGCCAAGGTTGGGCATCTAGGTATGCACCTAAACTTTGCCTGTCCCCGCGGGGTTGGGGAGGTAAGCAAGTAGCTTGTACAGGAGGAGCAAGTGAGAGTCCATCCGTATTTCGGCTTACAATATAACGCACTGGAAGGAATAGCCATCGTGATACCCCCAGGGCGCTGATAAATGGAGAGTTAGTGGACAACCGCCCTGTGGGAAAATCGTTGAATATGTTGCAAAACGGGCCTTCGCAACCTGGATCCCGACCAAAATCCGGTCAGGAATGGCATAAATTTACTCAAGCGGCCGGATGAATTCCAGTCCAAACAGCCGGGTATCGCCAACGACCTCCTGGCGGAGCACTTTGGCCGCGATCGGAGGTGTTTCTGTCGGGACTAGGCTCGAAGAGGTCGGGGAGGGTGCCGGCACGGTGAGTTGGACGAGTTGATCCACGCGCAACTGGTGGGCCGACGTAATGCAAGCGCCGAAAGAGCTGATATTCAGTGTTTTGGTTAGCTCGATGAACTCCACCCCGGACGGATCGGCGGCCCGCAAGAAGACTGGCACTTGCAACCGG
>Ga0307474_10003690_pt1 | contig 11039 bp, 9 predicted proteins | sample atmos_gasesECM1C_2_FD_203312 | JGI IMG/M metagenome (GOLD analysis project Ga0307474, IMG submission 203312) | Hardwood forest soil microbial communities from Morgan-Monroe State Forest, Indiana, United States - atmos_gasesECM1C_05 | ecosystem: Environmental > Terrestrial > Soil > Temperate...
ATGGTACGCGCTTGTCTGCCGCGGATTCTCGATCATCTTGGGCGGCCGCCGTGCCGCCAAGAAATAAATGGAAAGCGGGCTGCCGGCCGGCGAGCCCAGCGCGCTGGCGGCGGGCACGGTCCCCATGGTCGCCCGCCCGGATTTTCGAAATGCCATTTGCCGCGCTGAATTGAAATGCCGGTAGCGCTCGTCGCCGCCGGTCTGCGTATTGATGTTCGGCAAATAATTCCAGATGCGGATCACGTGCGGATGTGCGGTGTCATCCAGCAACTCGAATATTTCCTGGTATGCGATCTCGGTGGCGCGCTGCAACGCCTCCGCCTCGCTGCGCGCATCGATGTCCTGCTCCGCGATCGACAGCGAGCCGAACAGCAAATCATCGGAATAGCGATAGCGTATCTTTCCGTGCTCGGCGCCGCCGGATAACTGAACCTCGGGACTCGCGACCCGCCATACTTCGCAAAGATCGCCGGCGCACAGCGAGCGAATCATGCTGGCGGTCACCGGAATGCGCGCGCGACCGACATTCGGCGGCTTATCGAAGCCGACGACGCCGAGGACGCCCTGCCACCAAGATGCGGGCTGGGACACCAGTTGACGCGAAGACAAATACTCGAGTTGCAGACTGCCCGTGCCGGCCGCGGTGGAAGATGCGGTGGTGCTCATTTAGGAGGCAGTCTATCCTGCCTCTCTAGACGACGGTAGCCGCTGCAGCATAGGGCTTTAGAAGGCGATGTATGGCCCGGTGCCGACGCTAGTCTTGTCGTTTTCAACGGCGACAGCGACTCGCCGGCCGTAGAAGAACGGGAGACCATAGTCAAAGGTCCCGGCGTTCCCGGCCGGAACGGTGCCGGCAAGCTGTGGGTAGGCGTCAAAATTATTGTTAAGCATGGTCTGGGCGTTGCCCACGTCGAATGTCAGATTGTTCGTCATGGTGCCATTCATGCCTTGGATGCTGACTGGCAGGGTGAGCGTGTTCGCGGGACAGTAGAAATCCACGATTTGCGACGACGGATCGTTTGGAGGAGCAACGCACGTGGAGATGCTTTTGTCCGTGAAGTAAATGCCGTTCGAGCCGCTGTCAATGAAGCTTTGCGCGAAGGCCTGGCCATTGAAGTTCACCAGCAATTCCGCATTCTGGTCTAAGGTTAGAACTGTTTGGGTTCCGGATGCATTGTTCGCTTGCGTGTCGATGCCGAAGATCAGCGAGCCGCTGACATTGGACGCACCTCCCGCGGCGACGCTCGGCAAGACAACAATGACGCCGTTGTTGTCGGTCGTGAAACGCGTGACGGGATTCGCCACCTGCAGGTTGAGCGGCACGGTGGTTTCGCTGCATGTAGCCGCACAAGCATAGTAGAACCTAGCCACCGTATCGCAATCTCCGCAATCCAGTTCGAACGGGCCGACGCCCAAAATCCCGTTGGCACCAAACTTTGCGACCGTGTCTTCTTGGGTGCCGCCGGTGCTGGAGCAAGTAGTGGGGATATTGGTGAAGCGGGGATCGCCGATCACTTGCATGGGCACAGAATGCGCGGTTTCGCCGGCGATTTGCAGATCGGCCGAGACAACGGGTCCCCAACTGTAACCATCGACGAATTGGGTGCACTCCACCAGGGAATTTCCGCTCGTCACTGTCTCCACGGGAAGCGTCAGGGTCAGCACCGGCGCCAAAATGCGGAGGCCGTAGGAGCCGGTGTCCACCTGGATGTGATCGATGGTCTGACAACTGGTGGTGCTCCCGGGCACGCAGACCGTGACCGTCGCGAACAGCGTGTTGACGCTGGCGTTGGAAGGACCCTGATCGATGATGACGGTGGCCACGTTGCCTGTGCCGCCGCCGCTGCTGGTGCCGCCGCTGCTGCTGCTACTGCTGCTACCGCCGCCGCTACTACTGCTACTGCTGGTACCGCCGCTACTGCTACCGCCGACGCCACCGCCGCTGCTGCTGCCCGCGGTGCTGCCGCCACCGCCACCGGAGCAGGCAATGGCAGTCACACATAACACGGCACACAGTCCCATCCGAAGCGCGTGCATCGATGCCATCAGTGCAAATCTCCGACATTGACGCCGCTAGGGATGGCGCTCACCAGGTAGGCTCTTCCGGACAGCGCTCGCATGTGGCCGCCGGCCTGCAGCACCAGATCACCCTGCTGAATCTGCACATGCCGGCGATCCGTCAATTTGGATCGGGGTGCCGAGGCATAGGCATCGAAATATTGGCCCAGCGCCTGCCGTAAATCGGGTCGGCTCGGCCCCTGCCATGCGACCGCGAATACCTTGCCGTTAGGGGCAACGAACTCGCGCATCATCGTTCCCGACGGCAATTGGATTTCGTGCACGCGATAGCTCGCGCGATCTTGCGAGGATTTGATCGACGCGTGCGCCCGTGCGACGTCGGTCTGCACCGAGACTTCCGGTTCGCCCAATGTCGCAGAGGCGATGCGGGGACCGAGGGCGGTGACGAGCACCGCCCCGAGCGCGGCGCGTTTGAAAGCATCCGATTGGAATAATGGCATGACTATCCTTTGCAGACATTGGAGAGCCGCTGTGTCATTTGGTTCACAAGGGCCCGTTTTTGTCGGGTATCGGCGACATCACTCCTTCACCGGAGGCTTGGCACGGGCTTGTCCTTGATATGCCAACATCCACGCCGGGTATTCCGCCGGCAATGCGCTGATCTCGTCCAGTTGCTTGATTTCGGCCTCGTCGAGTTGAACACGCGTCGAGTCAATATTGTCGCGCAATTGATCCATGGATTTTGCGCCGATGATCACACTTGTCACGAATGGCTTGGCTAAAAGCCATGCCAAAGCGATCTGCGCCACGGAAATCTTGCGTGCGCCGGCCATCGGCCGCATCGCATCCACGCACTTGAACGCGCGGGGCTTGTCCACCAGCGGAAAATCAAAAGCGGCGCGGCGTGCGCCGGCCGGGCCCTTGTCCTCGGCGCTGCTGAACTTGCCGCTGAGCAAACCGCCCGCCAGCGGACTCCACACCATCAATCCGAGCTTCTGGTCTCGGATCATGGGTACAAGTTCGCGTTCGAGGTCGCGTCCGGCTATGGTGTAGTAGGCCTGCACGCTCACGAACTTGGACAAATTCAAGCGCTCCGATACGCAGAGTGATTTCATGATTTGCCAGGCCGCCATGTTGCAAAGACCGATGTACCGCACCTTTCCCGACCGAACCAGATCATTCAATGCCGACAGGGATTCCTCGAAAGGCGTCAGGGGATCGAACCCATGCAGCTGGTACAAGTCGATGTAATCGAGCTGCAGGCGCTTGAGGCTGGCATCCACCTGGTTGAACAAATGATGACGCGACTGCCCGCGGCCGTTGGGTGAGTCGTCCATGCTGCCCGTGGCCTTGGTGGCCACGATCAGCTGATCGCGCCTAAGACCCAGCGTCTTCAGCGCTTGACCGAGCAACGATTCCGACTTGCCGGCGGAATAAACATTGGCTGTATCGATGAAGTTGATTCCCGCATCAACGGCGAACTTCACTTGTTCGTTGACAGCGTCCTGCTGCAATTTACCGATTGCCTCCCAAATTCCCCCATTCCCGCCGTAGGTCATGGTGCCCAGGCAAAGTTCCGAAACGTACAATCCAGTTGGTCCCAATAGCCGGTAGCGCATGCGTCACCCGATAGTTTCGATTGGCAATTACGAATCCGTTGAAGAAGCTTACAATGAATCGGGCCAAGCCTCGACGCAGTGCCATCGTGGAGCTACACATTTCTTCACGCAAATTTCGCAAAAAGCAGCGCATCAATTCGCGGCGCTGCTGTCCCACAGGGAGCGCGGTCCCCAGCACGAACACGGTGTCGCAGCAGATTTGTAAAAATTTCCGGAGAACATTCGTGAAGATACTGGCCATCGCGGCGCTAAGCGCCGGGGCACTTGCCCTGTCGGGCTGCCCTATAACGGGCGGTGCTCGATACACCGTCGGCGGTACCCTGACCGGATTGACCGGATCCGGTCTGGTGCTGGAGCTCAACGGCGGCGCCGACCTGACTTTCAACAGCAACGGCGGCTTCTCCTTCGGCACCCGGCTCGACAACAACGCCGCCTATGCGGTTACCGTGATGACGCAGCCAGGCAATCCGTCGCAGACCTGCACGGTGCGCAATGGTTCGGGCACGATCGACAAAGCAAGCATTTCCAACATCATCGTCGCCTGCACGCAAACCGGGCGATTTGCCTACGTGGCAGATGTTCAGTCGAACACCATCTCTGGTTTTGCCATCGATACGAGCGGCGCGCTCGTGCCCTTGAGTGGTTCGCCGTTTGCCGCGACCGGCGCGGGGCCGGCAGCGCTCGCGGTCGACCCTGACGGTCAATTCCTGTTCGTCGCCAACAACGCATCCAACTCCATTTCCGCGTATTCGATCAATGCCACGACCGGCGCGTTGACCGCGACGGGATCCGCCATTGCGGCCGGAACCGGGCCGGTCGCCGTCACGGTCGATCCGACCGATCATTTTGTGTACGTGGCCAATCTCACCTCCAACAATGTATCGGCCTACCTGATCAACGGCGGCGCCTTGACTCCGGTCGTCGATGCTCCGTTCAATGCGGGTGCGGGGCCGTCTTCGTTGGCCATCGATCCGAACGGCAACTTTCTCTACGTGACGAATTTCAACGGCAATACAATCTCCGTATTCCTCATCGACCAGGCAAACGGCATGCTGAGCGCCGTCTCCGGATCGCCGTTCGCGACCAGCGCCGGACCCGTATCGATCGCCATCGATCCCACCGACGCCTTTGCATTCGTGTCCGGCAATTCCGCCGGCAGCATTGCCGAGTACGCACTCAACGCGACAACCGGTGCCTTGACGCCGGTCTCCGGCTCGCCGATTGCGGCAGGAACGAATCCACTGGGCGTGACGATCGACCCGACGGGACGCTACCTCTTCGGCGCCAATGCCGAGACGGCGAACCAAGTCGCCACATTCGCCATCACGCCGGCGACCGGCGCGTTGACCGTGTTGTCCACGGCGACGGCCGGTACCCTGCCGATCGTGGTCGCGATCGATCCTTCAGGACAATTTCTGTACGCCACGAATTCCAATTCCAATGATGTGTCTGCGTACACGGTGAGTTCCAGCGGCGCGCTCGTTCCGGTCACCGGCTCGCCCTTCGCGGTGGGTGTGCAGCCGCACGGCATCGCGATCGACTAGTTCTAATCCGCGGATCCGAGTATGTTCATTAAATGAGTATTCACGATGTAACGGCCGGCAAACACGCGCCGCGGGAATTCAACGTCATCATAGAGATCCCGCAAGCGTCCGACCCGGTGAAATACGAGGTCGACAAAGAATCCGGCGCGCTGTTCGTCGATCGATTCATGATGACGGCCATGCATTATCCGGCGAACTACGGCTACGTGCCCATGACGCGCGCCGACGATGACGACCCGGTCGATGTACTGGTGCATACGCCGTTTCCGCTGATGCCGGGCGTGGTGGTTCGCTGCCGCGCCTTGGGCGTGCTGCGCATGGACGATGAATCGGGCGGCGACGCCAAGGTGCTGGCGGTGCCCAGCGACGACATCTGTCCGTTATTTACGCATTGGAAAACCATCGAGGATGTGCCGGAGATTCGCTTAAAGCAGATTCAGCATTTCTTCGAGCACTACAAGGATCTCGAGACTGGCAAGTGGGTCAAGGTTTTAGGCTGGTCCGGCATCGAACTCGCGCACGCGGAGATTCTGGACGGCATCAGGCGTCACCAGACGGAACAACTGCCGCGCAACTAACAACAGCAGCACAACTAACAATTGTCGCGGAATAAAAAAATGGGGATGGGAAGTAATCGCGGCCTGATCATCGCCTGCGCGGGCGTCGCGCTGCTGCTGGCGGCGACGCTGGCGGCGTACCAAACTCCGGCGCCGCTGGGCGCCGACGCTCCCGGGACCGTGTTTTCCGCCACACGGGCCCGTGAAATTCTCAAGGAACTGGTGGGCGACGGCGTGCCGCATCCCCTCGGCAGCGAAGCCGACGCGAAGGTGCGCGATTTGATCGTGAAGCGATTGCGCGCACTGGGCTATGCCACGGAGCTGCAGACGGGACTTGTGTGCAATGACTTCGGCGCATGCGCAACGCCGACCAACATCGTCGCGACGCATGGCGATATGGCCGGCAGGGATGCTGTGATGCTGGCGGCCCACTATGACTCCGTCGCCGCCGGCCCCGGCGCTTCCGACGACGGCGCGGGCGTCGCGAATTTGCTCGAGATCGCGCGCATTCTCTCGGTGCTGCCCGCATCCCGCCATCCCATCGTTCTGCTGGTGACGGATGGCGAGGAAGCCGGGTTGCTGGGCGCCTCGCTCTTCACCCGAGAACATCCACTCGCGAAACAAATCAAAGCCGCGGTGAACATGGAAGCGCGCGGCGTTTCCGGGCCCAGCTTCATGTTTGAAACGGGATCGGCGAATGAGTGGCTGATGCGCCTGTACGGCAAGTCGACCCTCGAGCCGGTCACCAACTCGTTGTGCTACGTCGTCTACAAGATGCTGCCCAACAACACGGATTTCACCATCTTCAAAGCGGCCGGGTATCAAGGATTCAATCTGGCCTTCATCGGCGATGTCGCCCACTATCACACGCCTCTGGACAACTGGGAGAATTCCTCGCCCACCACGCTGCAGCATCAGGGCGCGAATGCCTTGAGCTCCGTGCTCGCGCTCGCCAACGCGCCTGATCTGAGTGCGCCCGCCGCAGATTCCATGTTCTTCGATGTCTTCGCGCGCACGGTTTTTGTCTGGCCCATCGATCTCGTGATGCCGGCAGCCGTCGCGGCGCTCTTTCTCTTGAGTCTTGCGGCGGTTCTATTGGTGCGCAAGGGACACATGACCTCGCGCCAGGCCGTGTATGGTTCACTCGCCGCGCTCGCCAATGTCTTGCTCGGCGGCGCACTGAGCGTGGGCGTGCTCGCGCTGCTGCGTTTCTTGGGAAGAATACCGCCCATGCAAGGACCTCCCTGGATCGCGCACCCACTCCCAATGCATGTTGGATTCGCGGCATTGACATTGCTGATCGCCACCGCGGTCGCCGCGTGGTTCGCGCGCCGCGCGGGCTTTTGGGGATTGTGGTTCGGCGGCACCATGCTGGTCGCGCTGATGTCGCTGACCGCCGCCTTGATCGTTCCCGCCGCCGGGTATGTGTGGTTGCTGGCGGCCGTGGCGGCGGCGCTCGGGTGCGTGCCCAGCCTCGTTGCCGCCCTCAAAGATCGAGCGCCTTCACAGGGCGCGGCTGAATTTGCGGCGCTGTTTCCGGGACTCATCGCGTTTACGGCACTTCTGCCGATGCTGCTGCTGTTGTACTCCGCGCTCGGCGCTCCCGCCTGGCCCATTGGTTCCGTCGTTCTGTGCTTGACGGCCGGCTTCCTGCTGCCGCTATTGGCCAACGCCACCCGCGCCGCTCGTCAACGCCTGGCCTGGCTCGCGGCAGCGACGACCTTCAGCGCGATTTGCGTGACCGTGCTGCTGCCGACCTACTCGGCAAGCTGGCCGCAACGCGTGAACGTTGAATACTGGATCGATGGCGATAGCGGCCAAGCCCACTGGTGGATGCAAACCGCATCGCTGCACCTGCCCGGCGCCATGGGCGACGCATTGAAGTTCGATCAGGTTCCTCGAGAGCGCTTCCCCGGTTATCCGCTGAAGGGTTTTTTTGCGGACGCGCCCGCCTTGAAACTGGCCCCGCCCGATCTGACGCAAATCCATGGCGCCTCGCCGGTGCATGACGCCTCGTCCGCCCATATGGAATTGCTGCTGCGTTCGATGCGCGGCGCGCCGGTCGCGTTTGTGATTTTTCCGGCCAGCGCGAATATTCATGGCGCCGAGGTCGAGACGCCATCGGGTCCACTGCGCATCAAGCTGCATCAACTGCGCAACGGCAGCACGGTGTTGCAGGCCCCGGGGATTCAGGAAGCGGGGTTGCGGTTTGCGATTGATGCGCCCGCCGGACCGATGGCGGCGCAAGTATTCGATGAGAGCTACGGGTTACCTGAAGCGTTGCCGGACGGCAAGAAACTGCAGCAGGCCCGGCCGAAGAATGCGACCAGCTCGCAGGATGGCGATGTTACGGTGGTGCAGCGCACCGTGCATCTTGATCCTGCGGCTGGCCGCTAAAACGTCATACCGTTAACCTGCTTTCGGATTGGCCGCAGCATGTAAGGCAGCGAGCCGCTGATTGTGGATTTTGTTAACTGCCGCAGTCAGGGCCTCCTGCCGGCACTGCAGTACCCGTTCACTCACGAGGCGGGTATTGCTCGCCATGGGGCAGACCTGTTCGGCAGCCCGCTCCAGTCGGCGATAGAGGGCGCGCGTTCCGCTGTCGGTCGCCAGGGAATCGTTGCTGTAGTGCACGACTATCTCGGGCACATCCCCGACCACCGTTCCAGCTCCCGCTGCGCCCGCTACAGCGAGGCCGGCCAGCCCCCCAAGCAGCAGCATACTAGTGGCTATTCGCGTCATGACATCTCTCCTTCGATGAATCTACGAGACACCCCCATAAGACGCCGCGAGAGGGCAATTCGTATGCGCCCCGCCGTCGAGTTCGTCCCAAATTGCAACGGTTTCGTCCCGCAGCGGGCCTCGGGCACGGCAAAATACGGTGTCAGGTGCGTGTGCCGTGGGGTAGGCTTATCGCCATGATCGCACCGGGTTCGGCTCAATCTTCGCAACGCTTTGCCGGAGGGCTGAGCCAACTCCAGTTCCTGGGTATCGTCTGCCTGTTCTGGGTGTATGTGACCGTATCGAATCTCTTGTACGGCTACAGCATGAGCGCCGGCATCGCGAAGCTGACCAACGTGACGGTGTTCGCCACCTGGGACACCCGTCTTTTGCAGCACCTCCTGCTGCTGCCCATGCTGTTGGTGTCATTTTGGGCGTCGCTCAAGGTTCAGTGGCGTCCGATCCTGATCGCGCTGCCCTTGCAAGTGATACTCGGCGCGGTATTCGCCGCGATGGCCTACCCGGTGATGATTCTTTCCGAGGTAATCATGGCGACCGATCCGCAGCACGGCACTGCACTGTCGCATGTGGTCAGCGCCTGGAGCGACCCGTTCTGGGTGACGCTGTGGCTGGCGAGTTTTGTGAGTTTTTTGCCCTCGTATGGTTTCGGGCTGGCCCTGGTCACCGGTTTGGCGCTGTATACGCGCTTTCGCGATTCGGAGTTGCGGCTCGCCGCGCTGGAGCGCGAGTGGAGCGCGGCACGCCTGGCGGCCCTGCGCATGCAGCTCTCCCCGCATACGCTGTTCAATCTGCTGCATACAATCCGCGGACACATTGAATGGGATCCCAAGGCTGCGCAGTCCATGGTGGTGCAGCTCGCCGATCTGTTGCGGCGTTTGCTCAATGCCGGCGAACGCGATTTTTCGCGGCTGGCGGATGAGCTGCATTTTGCGAAACTCTACCTGGAACTGCAGGAGAAACGTTTCACCGATCGCCTCACCATCGAGCTGCCGAATCCCGCTGAGGTTCCCGCCGTCTGGGTGCCGAGCTTGATACTGCAGCCGCTGATCGAGAACGCCGTGGTTCACGGCCTGGCGGGCCATCAAGGTACGGTGCGCGTCAGCGTCACGGTGCGCCTGGTGAACGAAACGGTCCTGATGCGAGTCACCAACTCGATGTCGCCGGAGAGGGCCGTGGGCGCCGATGGCATCGGTCTCAAAAATGTGCGCGAGCGCATGGCCGTGCAATTCGAAGGCCGCGCCGCCCTCATGGCAGGCGCCCACGGCAGCGAATGGATCAGTGAAATTTCCATGCCGGCCATACGCGAGTCGCCCGCGATGACGCGAGAGGCGCCCGCCGGCCACAAATTGCATGCCACCACCCTGCTCGGCACATGATGGACGTCATCATCGTGGACGACGAGGCAGCCGGAAGGCGCACACTGCGCGAGTTCTGCGAAGCCGAAAAGGACTTGCGGGTCGTCGGCGAGTTCGGAGACGGTGCGACCGCACTCGCCGCCGTTCGATTACAGAGACCGCAGATCCTGTTTCTGGACATTCAGATGGACCCGCTGAACGGCATCGACCTGGCGCGCGCCCTGGAACCATCGCAGCTGCCATCGCTGGTATTCGTCACGGCCTACGACACGTACGCGCTCGAGGCCTTCGAGGTGTGCGCGGTCGATTATTTGCTGAAGCCGTTCGACCAAGAGCGCTTTCGCAAGACCCTGGCTCGGGTACGGCCGCGCCATTTGAATTCCGGCATCGACGAACGGCAGACCCTGCTCGCGGGGTTGCTGGCGCAACTCGAGCGCGGCGCGCGCACCGCCGGCGAAGAGAAGCCGCGTCTGCTGGCGGAGTTCGGCGGCCATCTGCACGTGCTCGACGTCACGCAAGTGGAAATGATCGAGGCGGACCGCAACTATGTCGTCATTCGGGTGGGCAAGGACAACTTTCACGCGCGCAGCACGCTGCAGCAAGCCGAAGTCGCGCTGCGCTCGCAACCGATGCTGCGCATCAGCCGCTCCTGCCTGGTCAATTTGAATTTCGTCAGGGAAGTGAACCGCACGCTGCGCGGCGATTTCATTTTGGTGCTGGCGGGCGGCGCCACCGTCACGAGCAGCGAGGGATTTCGCGCCAAGGTGAAGGAATACTTGAGCACCCTGCGGATTTCATCGTAGCTCTCGATCTCGTCGCAGCCCTCGATCTCGTCGCAGCCCCCGTCAGAGGATCTCGTCCGGCGCAAAGGGCGAGAGAATGGAGAGCCAGACGCGTTCGGTTCGGCTGGTCTCCGGTTCCGTGTGCCAGACTTTCTGCGAGCCGACATCGCCGCTCACCCATTCGACCCGACCGTGCTGATCCAATTGCAGCTTGTAGCTGCCGTCTGTGCTGCTGATGTCATCCAACAGACCGGTGACTTCGTGCGCGATCTCCGCGCTGCTGATCACGAGCCCGAGCTCGCTGTTGATCCTGCGCGAGCGCTCATCCATGTTCAAAGAACCGATGAACACGATTTTTTGATCGATCACCAGCGCTTTGGCATGCAGGCTCGCATTGGAGCTGCGGAAGGGATGAAAGCGC
>Ga0307474_10003691_pt1 | contig 11039 bp, 11 predicted proteins | sample atmos_gasesECM1C_2_FD_203312 | JGI IMG/M metagenome (GOLD analysis project Ga0307474, IMG submission 203312) | Hardwood forest soil microbial communities from Morgan-Monroe State Forest, Indiana, United States - atmos_gasesECM1C_05 | ecosystem: Environmental > Terrestrial > Soil > Temperate...
ACGGCAATGCCGGTTGCCGCCGACAGGAAGTTCTGCACCGCGAGTCCGGCCATTTGCACCAGATATCCCATGGTCGACTCGCCCGAGTACCCCTGCCAGTTGGTGTTGGTAATGAAACTGACGGCCGTGTTGAACGACGAGTCGGGGCTGACGGCCGCAAACTTCTGCGGATTGAGCGGCAGGAACAACTGCAGTCGCTGCAGTCCATACACGACGAATGCACCCAGCACATTGAACAGAAGCAGGGCAAGCGCGTACTGCGTCCAAGGCATCTCTTCGCCAGGATCGATTCCGGAGAGGCGATATAAGAGTGCTTCGAATCGGGCACCGGCGCGCAGCACGACATTCGGGCGGCCGTGCTTGTCATGTACGCCCTGTTTGTCCGCCGAGAGTTGCATGACCGCGGCGATGTAGTTGCCCACTGGTTTGACGCAAAGCAGGATGATGCCGACGAATCCGGTCAACAGCACGCCGAACATCGTATTGGCGTCCATCAGAATCGCTCCGCGCGCAGCAGTGCGTACAGCAGGTAGCCGAACAGAAACAGCGCCAGCAGCCCTGCAAGCCAATAGATCGTGGTCATGATGTCTTTCCGAGACGGCTAAACGCCCACACGAGACCGTGCGTGGTCAAATACAGGGCGACGATAGTCAGTAGATAGATGGCGTCCATTCTCACACTCTCCCGAGGAACCGCAGGAATCGACCCGCACAGCAGGAATCATCCCGCGACCTAAGTGCCTAGTGAGCCGGCAATGCTAGGGCCCGGGATATAAAGTTCTTGTAGATTTTTGCGTTTTTGCGAAGGGCACTCGGGATGCCGCCCAGATCCTTCGGGACGGGCGCCGGGACCCGGCTTTGTACACTTTATTTACATGATGGCGGGTAATCTGCGTCTTGTACGACTCGGGTCTGGGTAAATAAGATGCAAGCCTCAATGCTTCTCGCGCGACAGCTGAGCCTGGCTCTGCTGATCATCTTGCTGGCGGAACACGGACATATGCTGGCCGATCGATCCGGCGTGCACTCCGGCTCAATGGGACTGACGCGCCTGGAGCGCGATCTCTCCCGGCGCGGGATTGCCGCGCCTTGCACGGAGATTCGTGCAAAAATGTGCTGATCCGCACCGGAGATCAGCATGACGAGCACCGCAGCGACCGAATCCATTTTGGAACCGGATCTGCCGATCATTGATCCGCATCATCACCTATGGGATTGGCCGGCTGCGATATTGGCCGCCCGACCCGCACCCGACCACGGCTTCACCACGGTGGTCCGTCGTGCGATGCGCTATTTGCTGCCTGAACTTCTTGCCGACCTCAATACCGGGCACAACATTCGCGCCACCGTTTTCGTTCAATGCGGCGCCATGTACCGGGCCGATGGGCCCGACGCGTTCAAGCCCCTCGGCGAAACGGAATTCGTCAATGGCGTGGCGGCCATGTGCGCGAGCGGCACCTACGGCCCGGTTCGGGCCTGCGCCGGAATTGTTGGACATGTTGACCTGACGGCCGGCGCGGTGGTGAGCGAGGTGCTGGAAGCGCATCTCAAAACCGCGGGCGACCGGTTTCGCGGCATTCGTCACAGCGCCTCTTACGACGCGGATTCGCAGGTGCTCGGACCGCTGGCGCGTGTCGGCCCCGGACTGTTTGCACAAAAAGACTTCCGCGCCGGCTACGCGCAGTTGGGCAAGTTCAAATTGTCTTTCGATGCCTGGTTGCTGGAACCGCAGCTGCCCGAACTGATTGATCTGGCGCGATCCTTTCCCGACACGCCGGTGATTCTCGATCATGTCGGCACGCCGCTGGGAATTGCCGGTTATCAAGACAAGCGCGAGACGCGCTTTGCAATCTGGCGCGACAACATCGCAACGCTCGCGGCATTGCCGAACGTGTGCGTCAAGCTCGGCGGCCTTGCAATGGCCTTTTGCAATTTTCCGTCTTTTTTGCAGTCGCCCGCCGCCTCCTCAACTCAGCTCGCGGGCGAATGGCGGCCCTACATCGAAACCTGCATCGAACTATTCGGCGTGAATCGCTGCATGTTCGAAAGCAATTTCCCCGTCGACATGGGCAGTTGCAGCTATCCGGTGCTGTGGAACACTTTCAAAATCCTGGCCAAAAATTATTCGGCGGACGAGAAGACCGCGCTGTTCAGCGGCACCGCGCGGCGCGTCTATCGGCTTAAAATCTAGATCCGCGAGGCCAGACTTGCCATGCATGCCATAAAATCAACTCCCGGCCTGTCGAAGGCCGCCATCTACGGCGAGATCCGCGTGCAACTGTCCGGGCTTTTCTCCGATGAGCGCAACGGCTTGGCCAACGCCGCCAATCTGTGCGCCCTGCTGTATCAAATGCTGCCCGATGTGAATTGGGTGGGATTCTACTTTATGCAGGGCGGCGAGCTGGTGCTGGGGCCCTTCCAAGGAAACGTGGCCTGCGTGCGCATTCCACTGGGCCGCGGGGTCTGCGGCACAGCCGCCGCACGCCGGGAGATTTTGGTGGTGCCGGACGTGAGTGAATTTCCGGGACACATTGCCTGCGACGCTGCGTCGCGCTCCGAGATCGTGGTGCCCTTGGTGCAGGCGGGAAGACTGTTGGGCGTGCTGGATCTGGACAGCCCGAACCTATCCCGGTTCGATCACGAGGATCGGGACGGACTTCAAGCAGCGGCAAATCTGTGGTTACAGTCCTCGCAGCTCGGCAAATTATCCGACGAAGCCGTTTAAATCGAATGAACGCCGGCGGGCTAAGGCACTATAATCGCGCACCCGCACTTTAGAGTTTATAAAATTCGGCGTCCAAATATCGGGGTGATCGGCACAATGAACGCAACTTCGCGCCGCGCGGCGCTGCTCTTTTCCACCGCTTTTGCGGTATCCGGGGTCTTGGCTGCGGAGCCTTTCCCGTCGACTTATCAAGTGCCCGTCAATGCGCCGGTGCTGATCCAGGGCGCGACCGTTCTCACCGGCACCGGTGAGCGCCTCGAGGGCACGGACGTACTGATCAGCAACGGTAAAATACAATCGATTGGCAAAGGGCTGACCGCCCCCGCAGAGGCGCGCATCATCGATGCACACGGCAAATGGGTAACGCCGGGCATCATCGATATCCATTCGCACCTCGGCGTCTACGCAAGCCCCGCGGTTAAAGGCCTCGATGATGGCAACGAAGCGACCAGCCCGGTGACCTCCAACGTTTGGGCAGAACATTCTGTCTGGCCGCAAGATCCTGGATTCGAGATGGCGCTCGAAGGCGGCGTCACGACCCTGCAGATTCTCCCCGGCTCGGCGAATCTCATCGGTGGCCGTTCCGTGGTGCTCAAGAATGTTCAGGCTGTGACCTATCAAGCCATGAAATTTCCCGGCGCCGCCTACGGCCTGAAGATGGCCTGCGGCGAGAATCCAAAGCGCGTCTACGGCAGCAAGAATCAGGCGCCTTCGACCCGCATGGGCAACGTTGCGGGATACCGCCAAGCCTTTGCCGATGCGCAGGATTATCAGCAGCAGTGGGACAAGTATCATCGCGAACTTGCGGAATACAACAAGAAAAAAGCCGAGCATGCGGATGGCGGCCCCAAGAAATCCAAGGACAAGGACGGCGCCGGGGACAAAGAGCCCATGCCGCCGAGTCCTCCCAAGCGCGATCTGAAGCTGGAGACTTTGGCTGAAGTGATGAAAGGCAACATTCGCGTGCACATGCACTGTTATCGTTCCGACGAAATGGCGACGATGCTCGATGTGGCCGACGAATTTGGCTTCAAGATCACGGCATTCCATCACGCCGTGGAGGCCTACAAGATCGCCGACCGCCTCGCCGACAAAAACGTGTGTGCGGCGATGTGGGCCGACTGGTGGGGCTTCAAAATGGAAGCCTATGATGGGATACAGGAAAATCTCGCCATCGTCGATTTCCCCGAACACAGTTGCGCCATCGTGCACTCCGATTCCGGCGATGGCATTCAGCGCCTGAACCAGGAGGCCGCCAAGGCGATGGCGCATGGTGCGCGCGTTGGCTTGACGGTCCCGCCGGAACGCGCAATCCGCTGGCTGACCCTCAATCCCGCGAAGTCTCTGGGCCTCGATGATCGCATCGGCACGCTCGAGGCCGGCAAGGGAGCGGATGTCGTCATTTGGAACGGCAACCCCTTCAGCGTTTACGCGCTCGCGGAGCAAGTGTTCATCGACGGCGCGCTCAGCTTCGATCGCGCGCATCCCACGCCTTCGCCGAGATCCGATTTCCTCTTGGGCCGGCACATTGCGGAGTCGCCACTATGAAGTCTCTTCGTCTTGTCGCTTTGGCCGCAAGCATCATCGTCGCGCAGTGCGCGACGGCTCAGGAATTCCTCATCCGCGGCGCGACTGTCCACACCGCGTCCGCAAAGGGCACCCTCAAGAACACCGATGTTTTGGTGCGCGGCGGCGTCATCGTCGCAATCGGCGCGGAGGCGGCAGCGCCGAACGCAACCCTCATCGACGCCAAGGGCAAGGAGCTGACGCCCGGTCTATTCGGCGGGGTGACTGATGTCGGCATCGAAGAAATCGGCGGAGAATCCCAAACTGTCGATTCGACCTTGAACCAAAAATCGCCGGCATGGGAACAGCAGTGGCGCCCGGAACTCGACGTCACGGCAGCATTCAACCCGCGCTCGTTCGTCGTGCCCATCACACGCGTTGAAGGCGTCACGTGGACTGTCCTTGCACCGAGCGCCGAAGACAGCATCATTGGCGGCCAGGGTTCGGCAGTCACGCTCGATGGCCGATACGACGCCGCGCTGCCGGGCAGCCGTTCACTGTTCGTGCAAATGGGGAGTACCGGCGCGCGAGTGGCCGGGGGAACGCGCGCCGCGGAGTACATGCTGCTCGAGCAGGCCATTCACGAAGCCCGCAACCAGAACCCCATAACCCAAGGGGCGCTGCTCCATGCCGCCGGCCGCGAGGCGTTGAATCGCTACCTCATGGGCGGACGGGTCGTCTTTCAAGTCGATCGCGCCTCCGACATCCGTGAAGTCGTGTCATTCGCGGAGCGTGCGGGCATCAAGCCCGTCATTCTCGGCGGCGACGAAGCGTGGCTGGTCGCGAAGGATCTCGCGAAGGCCAACGTTCCGGTGATTCTCGATCCGCTCAACGACCTGCCGATGGACTTCGATCGTCTCGCTTCCACTCTTGAAAACGCAGCGCGGCTGCAGCGCGCAGGCGTGCGCATTGCCTTCTCCAGCGGCGACACGCCGCAAGCGCGGCTGGTGCGCCAGCTCGCCGGCAATGCCGTTGCGCATGGCTTGCCCTGGGAGGCGGCTCTCGCGGCGATCACTTCGACACCGGCTGAGATTTTCGGTGTGGCTGCGACGCATGGTCATATCGCGGTGGGACAGGTTGCGGATCTGGTGCTCTGGAACGGCGATCCGCTGGAACTCTCGACGCTCGCCGAGCAGGTGTGGATTGCGGGCCGGCCGATGGAGATGAAATCCCGCCAGACTGAACTACGGGATCGGTATGTCGAGAAAGTCAAAGCCCATCAGGCGCGCTAAGGCGCGCCAAAATTGGATTCCCCGGATCCCTCACGGAGCTCATATGAAGCGTTTTTTTGTCGCCACTGCCGCCCTCGCCGCCTTTTCAGCCTTTGCCGCACCTCCCCAGGATACGCCGGCCGGCGAGCAGCGCTTCCGCGAGCTCTATAAGGAACTGGTCGAGACCAACACCAGCTTGTCGGTGGGGAGCTGCACGCTCGCCGCGGATCGAATGGCGGCGCGCCTCAAGGCGGCCGGTTTCCCGGACAGCGACTTGCACCCGTTCGCGGCGCCCGACCATCCGAAGGAAGGCGGTTTGGTTGCGATCTTCCCCGGTAAAGACCCGAAGCTGAAGGCGATTCTTTTGCTCGCGCACATCGACGTCGTGGAAGCGAAGCGCGAGGACTGGACGCGGGACCCGTTCAAACTCGTCGAGGAGAACGGCTATTTCTACGCGCGCGGCTCGGTCGATGACAAAGCCGAGGCGGCGATCTGGGTTGACACCTTTATTCGCTTCAAGGCCGAGAACTACAAGCCGAAGCGCACGCTGAAGCTGGCGCTCACCTGCGGCGAGGAAACGGCGGGAGCCTTTAACGGTGCGGATTGGTTGACTCGCAATCGCCGCGAGCTCATCGATGCGGCATTTGCGCTCAACGAAGGCGCTGACGGCGAACTGGACGCCAGCGGCAACCGGGTCGCTCTCGAGGTCGAGGCAGGCGAGAAGTTTCCGCAGAACTACCGGCTGGAGGTGACCAACAAAGGTGGCCACAGCTCGCGGCCTGTCAAGGACAATGCGATCTATCATCTCGCCGCCGCGCTCATGCGGATCAGCGCCTACGAGTTCCCGGCGCAGTTCACCGACGGCAATCGGGCCTACTTCACCGGCATGGCCAAGATCCTCGCCGCCAAAGGCGATACCGAAACCGCCAATGCCATGAACGCGTTTTTAAAGAACCCCAACGACGCGCAAGCCCTGGCGCTCGTGTCAGCCAAGGATCCCAGCTGGAACGCAACCCTGCGTACCACCTGCGTCGCCACCATGCTCGACGCCGGGCATGCCACCAACGCGCTGCCGCAACGTGCGCGGGCCAACGTCAATTGCCGCATTTTCCCGGGCGTCACCGCGGAGACGGTACGCGCCAAGCTCGAGGAATTGGTGGCGGATCCGGCGGTGAAGATATCCTCACCCGAGACGCGGGGACCGACGGCCTCACCCCCACCGCTGACTCCCGCAGTCATGGGCCCGATCGAGAAGCTGACCACCGAATTCTGGCCCGGCGTGCCGGTGCTGCCCGTGCTGCAGGCCGGGGCGACGGACGGCGAGTTCACGAATGCCGTCGGCATCCCGACCTTCGGTGTCGAGCCCGTGTTCATGGGGCCTGATTTGGGAAACATTCACGGACTCAACGAGTACGTGAGCGTCAAGTCGCTGCTCGAGGGCCGCGAGTTCCTGTATCGGTTGATCAAGATCTACGCAGAGCAGAAATAATATCGGCAGGGCGACCGTTCGGTCCCGGTCGCCCTCTCCGACTTCAGTCAATTGCTGGCAAAATGAATCACGCTGTTCGGACGCAGCGCGCTCAAGGCCGGCGACCCGACATCTTTGACGGCGTTGTCAATTGCGTAATCGACACAATGACTCGTCAATCGAGCCGCTCCCAATGACTCGTACCCGTTGGAGCGGCACACCTCCTTGGCGGCCCTTACGATGCGCCCGTACAGGACCTTGGCGCCCGCCGGCTTCGAAATGTCGAGATCGGCATAACTGACTCGTTTTGAGGGAAGCCCGTCGTCGGCCGCCTGCGCCGTCAGCTGCAGCGCGCACAAAGCGATCGCACCGCAAAGAAAGAAGGCCGCCGCACGAGCCGTGTTTTGGATGGTGGTATTCATGATCATCTCCTAAGTTTTGAAGCAATTTTGGAAACACTCACCACGAAGATCGGTCTCGCCGTGGCTTGGTGAGAGGTTTACGGCGTGGGGCGCCAGTGAGTCCTCAAGGCTTCCTAAAGGCTTGCTAAAGGATTTCTATCTGGGGGGTTGAGACTTGAATTGGGGCCATTGGAGGCTCGCGCACTCGATTTGCGCCGTTGTGAGAGAAGAGGTGACTCTTGAGCGCGCTATGATTGTCGGGCGACCGAATACGCTGAGCGAGCTTGCAGCCCTCTTGACTGCGCGAGAATGGACCCAAGATTACGAATGGTCCGTGCATTAAAGGAGCGGGACGGCCAATGAGATCTCTTGGGAAAAAAGCCACGGGCGCAAGGCTCGAGCGCATGAAAGCATCGCCCCGATGGCTCGGCGATCGGTTTCGCAACGTCTACCCCATCCCGGCCGGACTACGCGATCCCCATTCGACCATCCCGTCATTGAGCGATTTTCTGTGCGGCGGCGAACGGCGAGTGCCGCGCGGACCGCTGCCCACAATCAACCCGCTCGAAGCCTGGCGCGAGACGTCCTCCACCGGGCTTCGAGCCACGTGGTTAGGCCACTCGACCGTGCTGATCGAGATTGATGGATTGCGCGTCCTGACAGATCCGGTATGGGGACCGCGCGCATCGCCCTCCAGTCTTGCAGGTCCGAAGCGATTCCAGCCCGTCCCCGTCAGCCTGAGTGAAATGCCTCCGGTTGATCTCGTGATCGTTTCGCACGACCACTACGATCACCTCGACTACCCGACCATCCGCGAACTTGCCAAACGCAATGTCCGCTTCGTGACTTCGCTCGGGGTCGGCGCGCATCTGGAGGCGTGGGGAGTGGTTCCCGAACTCATCACCGAGTTGGATTGGTGGGAGTCTCACAGCCCGGCACACGGCGGGCTCAGCGTGACCGCCGCGCCATCGCAACATTTCTCGGGCCGGGGATTGCAGGACCGCAATGCAACTTTGTGGTCCTCCTTTATCATCCGCTCCGAACGCCACGCCGTGTTTTTCAGCGGCGATACCGGCCTCACGAGCGAGTATCAACTCATCCGCGAGCGGCTGGGACCATTCGACTTGGTCATGCTGGAGGTCGGCGCCTTTCATCCGGCCTGGGGCGATATTCATCTTGGACCGCAAAACGCACTCAAAGCGCTGGCGCTGCTCGGCGGCGGGCCGTTCCTGCCGGTGCATTGGGGCACCTTCAACCTGGCCATGCATTCCTGGGATCAGCCCGCCGAGGAGCTCCTGAGCCTCGGCGAGAAAGCCAGTGCGCAACTCGTGATGCCCCAACTCGGCGAGGCGATCGAACCTGAACATGTGGGGCGCGCGCACGCCTGGTGGCGCGGCGTGGACACGGTCGCGCCGCCGCGGCAGCCTGAAGCGCCGACAACGCTGCCAAAAGCGATGTCCTGGCCAATCGATTGACACCTCGCAGTTGTATAACGGAGACGATATGACGGCATTTAACCTGACCCCGCCCACTGAATCTCAGCGTCGCGACATCATCACGGGTCTCGATGCGGATGAACGGCGCGTCCTTCTGCAGCACGGCACCGAAGCGGCGTTTTGCGGTGTCTTTCTCGACAACAAGAAAGACGGCACTTACTGCTGCCGCTTCTGCGGCCTGCCGCTATTCCGCTCGAACGCGAAGTTCGACTCAGGCACGGGCTGGCCCAGCTTCTTCAAGCCCTATGATGAGGCGCACATCAAGCGCATCCGCGACACCAGCTATGGAATGGTCCGGGTGGAGGAAGTCTGCGCGCGCTGCGGCAGCCACCTCGGCCACGTGTTTCCCGATGGCCCGCCTCCGACCGGCGAGCGGCATTGCCTCAACTCGGTATCGCTGTCCTTCACCGAAAGCGGCAAGCCCTTGCCGGACGTATTGAAGCGCGGCGCTCCGGAGGGAGCGGTTGACTCTTCGGCCTGATCGGACCGCGGCTATTGCCGGTCGGTTTGGATCGGCTCTCAGGTATGGACCGGGCTGTGGTAGCGCATGGCGCCGATGTCGTTCCCTTCGGGATCGAGGAAGCGCACCAATTCGCCGACCGTTGGAATCACTGCTTTCGGCATGATGACTTTTCCGCCGTTTGCCGTCACACGTGCGGCAATGACATCGACATTCTCGACCGAAAATGTCGCCTCGATGCCGTTGAGTCCGGTCCCGGAGCGCGGCACCAAGCGTTTGTGCATGAGACCGCGAACCCCGGGCGATTCCTCGTCGCCGGTATGTATCAAATAAAAGCCCGGCGGTCCCCAGGGCTCGAACTCCCATTCGAAAACCGCTTCATAAAATGTGCGGGCGCGCTTGACATCATCGACATGGATGGAGAACGCGGCGAGATTGTTTGGCATGGGATGACGATACTGCGGTTTGCATGTTGCCGCAATCCCGCTATTCTGACATTTTATGTCGCAAAAACGTCGATCGGTTGCGGACGAGGCTTACTGGGTGGTGCGCACTTCGGCCGCTGATCTTAAGGCTGCCGCGGTTCTGCCCAATCACGCGCATGAATGGCATCAACTGATCTACGTATCAGCCGGGCTCATGAGCGTCGCCACGGAGGCAGGATCTTGGGCGGCACCGGCAACCTGGGCGATCTGGGTACCCGCAGGTATTCGTCATGGAATTCGCTTTGTCGTGGATAGCGCGTTTCGCACCGCTTATTTTCGGCCCGACTGGACCGACAACTATCCGACCGGCTGCACGGTGGTTTCCGTATCCGCATTGCTGAGAGAGCTCATTTTGCGGACCATCAAGATTGGTAAATTGGACCGACGTCATCCCCTCGAAACCGCCATCGCCGCGCTCATTGTTAGCGAGTTACAGGTTTCGGGCGCCCGATCGCTCAGTCTCAAGCAGCCAACGAGCGAGGCGATGTGCCGTGCGGCGAGGCTCATGACCAAGCGCAGTCCGCAAACCGCAACCGTATCCTCGCTCGCCTCCGCCGTCGGAGCGGGAACAAGGACATTCGAACGCCAATTTTTTGCCGAAACTGGAATGACTCCAGGCCGATGGCGGCAGCACCAAGCGATGCTCACGGGTCTTGAATCACTGGCGAGCGGGACGGCCATTAAAATCGTCGCCGCGCAGTCTGGCTACAGGACCGCAAGCGCATTCATTGCCGCGTTCCGCAAAATCTTTGGCACGACCCCGGGAAGCTACTTTTCACAGTCCGGTTGACCTGATCAGAAAGTGCCGTTCCGTTTGTCGCCGGGATGGTAGTCGGCCTCAACGTTTCCGGTGAGCTGATCCTGGGTGAACAGCACCGGCTTGGTCTTCATGGCCACGAACAGCGGCGTCTGGTCGGCGTAGTGCGGCGAATGCGAATCCAAGGTCGCCGAGCCGAACTGGTTGATGCTGTCGGAGGATAGGGCGCCCGCCTTGTCCCAAGTGACGAACATGATGAAGGTGTCGCCCGCCGACGCGGTCAGGGTGCCGTCCGTCTGCGGAATGCCGTAAACGGCGCGATAGATGTCGGGGCCGCCGTCCAGGCCCAAGTCCAGATTGCCCCGGTGGATGCGATTGACCTGGCCCCACTCCGGATCGATGCGGCCGAAGTGCGTCTTGAGCGTCGTGATGGCGTGGCGCAGAGCGTCGATGGGTGGCACGTCGGGATGG
>Ga0307474_10003692_pt1 | contig 11038 bp, 8 predicted proteins | sample atmos_gasesECM1C_2_FD_203312 | JGI IMG/M metagenome (GOLD analysis project Ga0307474, IMG submission 203312) | Hardwood forest soil microbial communities from Morgan-Monroe State Forest, Indiana, United States - atmos_gasesECM1C_05 | ecosystem: Environmental > Terrestrial > Soil > Temperate...
GCTTTCTGCGCCAGCTCGAGCGCTTCGGTGAGTGACCCGCCATGATCCGCGTACAACCGGGCAAGATTGCTCATCGATTGGTAAGAATTAGGGTCAACCTTCAGCGCGTCCTGATAAGTCTGTCGCGCTCGATCCACATTCCCCACATATTCGTAAACCTGTGCCAGAAGGATGTAGGTGGGAAGATATTCGGGAAACTTGGTGCGCGCGGCTTCGTATTCCTGAATCATACCCTGAGGCCGATTGGTCGCGGCATAGATGTGGGCGAGAGCGAGATAGCCATTCACGTAGTAAGGATTCAGCGCCAACACCTGCTGATAACCGTGCTCGGCACAGTTCCAGTCTTTTTGCGCGATACAAAATTCCGCCTTGGCCACATACAACTGAAAGGCTTTGGGCTGGGCCGCAATCTGGCGATCGATGCGCGCATTCGCCTGCTTTGACTTCCCTTCTTTGGATTGGACCTCCGACAATCCCCGCAAGGCGGGGGCGTAATCCGGGGCGATGGCAAGGGAACTTTCGTAAGCCCTCTCCGCATCCGCGTACTTGCCCCGCATGCCGAGCACAAGGCCAAGACGCTCCTGCGCCGCCGGACTGCGTGGATTCAGGCCAGCGGCCAGTTCGAACGCGCGCTGCGCCTGGTTTTGATCGCCTTGCAACAGATAGGAGCTTCCAGCGATCACGTGGGCCTCCGCGACCCAGAAGCTGGTAGCAATGACCTGGCTGGCATAGGCCAGAGCGGCCCCGGCATTGTTTTGCTGCAAGCTAATGTTGCCCAGGCCAAGCAGCCCCGGCAAAAAGCCCGGTTGCACGCGAATAGCGTCGGTGAGCGCCTGTTGTGCCTGCGCGCCCTGCTCCTGCGCCGAATAAACCTGCGAAAGATAAAAATACACGGCCGGCAAGTCCGGAGAGTCCTTGAGCAGGCTTTGCAGTTCGGTGGCGGCTTCCTGGAGGCGAAACGCACCCAGATAAGCGCGTGCCCGTAGCAGGCGGAAGTCGGCGTCTCTCCGATCTTTGTCGCTCTCGTCTTTATCGTTTTGATCGATCCATTGCTCGGCGTCCTGCCAGCGGCCAAGTTGCAGATAGCATTCGGCAACCTTTTTCGCGGCGGCTTGATCGCTTTTGTTCTTGCTCACAATTGCACGGAAGCGGTCGAGAGCAGCGGCTGCATCACCATTGTCTAAATAGAAAGTCGCGACTGCGCGGCGGCCGTCCGGATAATTGTTTTCATCCGCTTCCACCCCGTTGAGCAGATGTTTGGCCTCAGGCCCACGATTTCGCTCTGCGTAAAGCGCGGCCAGGGCAACCGGCAGCTCGACCGCTTTAGGAACTCGCCCCATTCCCTGCCGCAAGACTTGCTCAGCTCGACCCGGGTTGTTCTGCCCTTTATAAAAGTTGGCCAAGTTGATGTAGGTTTGTGGATCCTCCGGCTTAATGTCGACTGCGGTCTGAAAACTTTTCTCTGCCGCGCCGTACTCCGCATCGAGCAATTGCGTAAGACCCAGCACTTCATAGGTCTGCGGGTCGTGCGGATCCAAGCTGATGGCTTGCTTCAGCTCATTTTCCGCAGGGATGTATTGCATCTGATGAAGGGCCACTTGCCCCAGCAGCCGGTGGCCCCCGGCATTTTTTCCGTCCTGCTGCAGCACCGCCTCAGCCTGCTGTCGCGCCTCCGCATATTGGGTCGATGCAATCAGGAGGTCGCCATAGTGCAAGCGCGCATCCACGTTCCTGGGATCCAGATCCACGGCACGAGCCAGTGACTGGCTGGCGGCGGTAGGATGTTCCTGCTCAATCTGGAGCAATCCCAGCCGGTAATATGCGTCGCCGACCTCAGGATTGATCTGAATGGCCTGCCGGTATTCGTTCTCGGCCGCGGGGAATTGTTTTTGCGCAAAGTATTGGTTGCCTTTTTCAACGTGTTCTTTGGCTCGAGCGGTACTACGACACGCCGGGACAACGGCGAGCATCGCGGCTAGGAGAAGGCCGAGACTCGCCTTGCCAAAGAGAACCCTCCATCGGGAAGCAATCATTCTTATCTCGGGATCAAATAGGAAATATAGAAGCTCAGCGCTTCGATTCTAACGCAGAACACAGGGGCCCGCCGTTCCAAGCAAGCCGAAGTCCTAACTGCCGAGTTCAGCGCTCGCCCCCTGCGTTTGTGAACCAATCCTCGTTGGACAAATTTCGCTGTTCCCGCAGCTTCAGTTAGCCGCCCAAACCATTCTTTGTGTTCTAATGCAGCGTCTCGGTTCATTCCGGGGAAAGTTATGCGAACCGATCTCAGCTCTATATTAGAGTTCGCTGCTGAACGTCCTGGAAAGAAATAGATCATACCGAATGGGTCTCACCAACAACATCTCGCTTAGCGCCGCCGAAGCTGAAGTTCAGGCGCATAGCCGAGTCCTGCGCAAGGAGCTTGGCATTGGCGACCTCATCCTGGCACAGATTTTGATTGTGATCGTGCCAGAGTTTTTCGGGACTGCGGTTAAGGCGGGACCGTCCCACGTTGTCCTCTGGCTGCTTGCGATTCTTCTATTCTTCGTGCCCCAGGCCCTCGTAGTGGCTCATTTGAACCGCCTGATGCCGCTTGAAGGCGGTCTCTATGAATGGGCGCGCCTTGCTTTCGGCGACCGGATCGGCTTTCTGGTCGCGTGGAATATGTGGCTCAATACCACAGTGCAAGTGTCACAAATAGCGCTTGTGACAACCACATACGTTGCCTACGCCTTCGGCTCGAATGTGGAATGGATTGAATCGAATCCGCTTCTACTGGTCGCAGCATCCCTCGCCCTTATCGCAGGCATGATGCTGGTCGCTCGCCTCGGCCTCGGCGTGGGCAAGTGGGTGAGCAACGCCGGAAGTATTTTCACCGTGCTCATTCTCGGCGTGCTGATCGCGCTGCCCTTCTTTCACGCGCGCCATGGTGGCCTGACTCAATATCACCCGCTTCCGCTGGTGCTGCCGCCGTTTAGTTTCTTTACACTCAGCGTCTTCAGCAAAATGACTTTCGGCGCTTTGACCGGCTTTGAGATGGTCGCGATTTTCGCGGGAGAGTCGCGCAACCCAGGCCGCAATCTCGCGCGTTCTATATTGTTCACCGCGCCGCTCATCGCTCTTCTATACATTCTGGGAACCAGTGCGATTCTGGCGTTCGTTTCGCCGGACGCAATCGACGTGATCGGACCCATTCCCCAAGCCCTGAGCCGCGGATTCGCAGGATTCGGTTTGGCGGGCCCGCTGGTCTCGATTGCAATTCTTCTCCTCCTGCTGAACTATATTTGCAGCTATACACTGTATTTTTCGACGAATACGCGATTGCCGATGGTTGCCGGTTGGGACCGCTTGTTGCCGAACTGGTTTTCGGTTCTGCATGCGAAGTACCGCACCCCCGTCAACTCGATTCTTTTTATGGGCGGCGTCGCGCTCGCAGCCAGCACGGCCGTTCTCATCGGCGCCCGAAGCCAGGAGGCGTTCGCGCTCCTGCAAATCTGGTCCTGGACCTTTTACGGTCTTGCTTACCTGGCCTTGTTTTCTATTCCGTTATTCGCCGCAAAGGATAAGGGTCTTCGTCCGCGCTTCTGGATGCGCGCGGGTGCTGCAACGGCATTCGCGGTTACACTGCTGTTTGTTTTGCTCTCGGTATTGCCCGTGGTCTCCGTCGCGAGTGTATGGATGTATTCGCTGAAGATCGCAGTCGTGGTGTTGGCCGCGAATTTTGCCGGCTGGATGATCTACCGCGCTGGGGGACGAGCGGCCCACACGAGTGGATAAAGCCATCAGCCCCGCCGCGCCGAGCCAAATCACTTTCGATCGCGAATGTACCATGGCGCGCTCACCGTGAAGATGCGTTCATTGCCGCGAGCGAGCAGCACCCATTCCAAAAGCCGCGCGCGCTGGTTGTGGAGGAAATATTCGTACCATTTGTCCTCCACCAGCTCTGGGATAACCACAATGATGTTGCGGCTGGGATTTTTCTTCGACAACTCGAGAATAAACTGAACGATGGGAACAATGACAAAACGATAGGGCGAGGGCAGAATGTGCAATTCAGGCGCCTGTTTGCCTGCATCACGAAAGGGTTGTTCTACATAATGCTTCCATTCGTCCTGAAGCAATACGGAATGCTCTCCGAGTTCTACGTGCACGGCAAACACGTCCGGAGAAAGACGGGCCGCAAATTCGACACCCTGGCGGGCAATGCTGCTCCAACGGTCGATCACGAACACTGAGATGGGATGCTCACTCAGACCTGCCGCATCGACCGGAGTCTTGCAGCAGGTGAGCACTTTCACAAAGTGATAGTGGCGGCGCACCAAAATAAATAACGCAATAGTTAAAGGAATGAAAAGTAGCGTGATCCAAGCTCCCTCGACAAATTTTGCGACCAGTACGACTAGCGTGGTCATCCCGGTAACCAATGCGCCGAGGCCATTGACGAAGGCGCTTTTCAGCCAATGGGGCCCACGCTTTTTTCTCCAATGCATGACCATCCCCGCTTGCGAGAGCGTGAAAGCCATGAAAGCGCCGACTGCATAGAGTGGGATGAGTCGATCGGTCACACCGCCGAAGAGCAACAGGACACCGCCGCAGAGCGAAGCCAGAACGACAATTCCATAGGTGTAAACGAGACGGCGCCCGCGGTAGGCGAACGTATGAGGCAGATAATTATTCAGCGAAATGGCTCGACAGAGCCGCGGGAAATCGGCAAATGCGGTGTTTGCGGAGAGAGACAGAACAACCAGAATCGCGCCAATCGTCAGATAGTAAAAAAATCCCTTGCCGAAAACGGCCGAGGTCAACATCGAAAGCACGCTCTGGTAGCCCGGTTGGCCGGGATCGGTGGCGGCGATTCCGTAACTCCTCACCAGAAAAGAGATTCCTGCCAGCAGAACCGCCAGCAGAAAAATAATGACCGTCAAGGTTCGCTGAGCGTTCTTTACCGTCGGCTCTCGAAAGGCCTTCACGCCGTTGCTTACCGCTTCCACTCCAGTTAGAGCGGTGCAGCCGCTGGCGAATACCTTGAGCAGCAGCCAGTAGCTAACGGCCTCCGACACAGCCGGCGGAGGCGGTAGCGCAGCCACGGGGGTTGGGTGGCCTCCGCTGAGGAGAACGCGCAGAATACCCACGGCGATCGTGATCAGAAGAGTGCCGACGAAAAGATAGGTCGGAATCGCAAACGCAGTGCCTGCTTCCCGCACGCCGCGAAGATTCAGTATCGTGATGACGACCAGGATGCCCAGACAAAGCGAAACCGTATGAGGCAACAATGATGGAACGGCGGAGACCAGGGCGCCGACGCCGGCAGAAATGCCCACCGCGGCGGTGAGAATGTAATCCGCCAGAAGCGCAGCAGCCGCGAGCAGGCCGGCGCGCGCTCCTAAGTTGAATCGCGCCACCGTGTAGGAGCCGCCGCCGTTCGGATACGCAGCGATCGTTTGCCGATAGGAAAAATACACGATCACGAGCAACGTAATGATGGCAGCGCTGATCGGAATGATGTAGCGGACTCCCAGAAGGCCAAGAGGAATCAGCAGGCTCAGAGCGGCTTCCGGCCCGTATGCGGCCGAACTCAGCGCATCCAGCCCAAAGATGGGAATGCCCTGCGCCGGACCGATCTCTTCCGCGCGCTCATCGCTGGTTCTGATCGGTTTGCCAACAACGAGATCCAGGATGTTCATGATTTATGTGGAATGCGCCGACTTAGTGACGGGATTGGATTAAAGTGGATGTCCTGCCATTACGCAATTTCGCTCCGGCACAGCCACGATAACATTCTTTGTGCAAAATAGCGGACTATGTAGATGACATCTCGGACCGTCGCGTACAATCAATCCTGGAAAATAAATGGTTTCACGTCTCGAGAATCCAATGACACCGACCACAACTCCCCGCTCGCGTGCCGTTTCCGCCGAAATTCCTGCCGTGCCGCTCACTACCGAGGGTTACAGCGTGCTGCACCAGATGATGCGTTTCCGGTGGACGGCCTGGCGGGCTCTTCCCGCAGCCACACAATCGGCGATTGCACAAGAAGCCGCGGCAATCCTCGGTGATATGGAAAAGAATTCCAGCGGGCAGTCGGCTCTTTTCTCGTTGATTGGACACAAAGGCGACCTGATGCTGGTGCACTTCCGCAAGTCTTTTGCCGATCTCAACCAGGCGGAACTCAAGCTGGCCGGGCTGCGTCTCAGCGACTATCTGGAACCTACATCATCCTATCTCTCGATTATCGAGCTCGGGCTCTACGACTCCACGCTCAAGATTTACAAAGAGCTTGCGGATCAAGGCATTCAGCCGCATTCCGACCAATGGAAGGCGGAGATCGAATGCAAACTCGAACGGCATCGCGAAGCCATGCACCCACGATTATTTCCAGAAATCCCCCAGAACCGTTATATCTGCTTCTATCCCATGGACCGCAAGCGCGGCGAAGAAAAAAATTGGTATACCCTTCCCATTGAAGAGCGCGCACGGCAGATGAATGAGCACGGGCTGGTAGGCCGCCGCTACGCCGGCGAGGTAAAGCAGATCATCACAGGCTCGATTGGCTTCGACGATTGGGAATGGGGTGTTGATCTGTTCGCGGACGATCCCCTGGTGTTCAAGAAGCTGATTTACGAGATGCGCTTTGACCACGTCAGCGCTGTGTACGCGCTGTTCGGACAATTTTATGTTGGAGTGCGCTGCCCAGCCGCGGCGCTGGAAAAGCTGCTCAGCGGCGAATTGCCAGAATCAAAATAGCTTATCAGGATCCCGACCCAAATACGTGCGGATACTCTGGCGGCTTGATGCTGGTTTCGATCACGGTCCGATCGCCCTGAGTTGTAATGCGAATCAGCCGCACACAATCGCGCTCGTGAAAGATCAATTCCTGGCCCCTGGCTCCGCTTAAATTGCGCCGCCAGTCTGGAAGCGCACTTCGATAAAATTCCCAGACTTGCTTGGCCGGGTCCGGCGTCCAATAACTGGCGGAGATATCTCGCGCGTGCTTCGCGCCCAGATGCAATTCCGTAACAACTTCCGGGCTCGCTGGATGGTTTGACATGGCTCCGAGATACAACGGAATCTGCACCAGTCTGGAATCAAGTTTCGCTTCTGGATGCACCTCGAGAGTTCCAATCGGGCTTTCGACGTGAATCATGCTTCCAGTTGCGGTCTGGGTCTGCGAAACTTTCGTTCGCTTGGCGACATACCAGAGCGCGACGCCACCGGCGCAGAACGCCGTCATGAACGCTGCGACCGGAGCCAGTATTAGCCACATTATCCCCAATCCCCCCGCTGCCATTTCCAACTCAGAGAGTCTAGCCGTAGAATCGGTATCGGCAAACATAACCAACGTACTTCTGACTTTTCTGAGGAGAACTCTCGTGAGCGTTTTCGGACTTATTGAATATAAAGACGCAAGCCCCGCCGTGCGGGCGGTCTACGACGACATTATGGCCACGCGCAAAACTGACTGGATCAATAACTTCTGGAAGGCGATTGCACACGATCCCGCCACCCTTAAGCGCACCTGGGAGGACATCAAGCAGATTATGGCGCCGGGTGCGCTCGATCCCTTGACCAAAGAGATGATCTATGTAGCCGTGAGCGTCACCAACCAGTGCTCGTACTGCATCGCCTCTCACACGGTTTCAGCGCAGAAGAAAGGTATGACCGACGCCATGTTCAAGGAATTGATGTCGGTGGTGGGCATGGCCAACGAAACCAACAAGATGGTAACCGGGTATCAGGTGGAAATCGATGAGCAGTTTAAGAGCGGTCGATAGCCGCCCGTCGTTAGTCGTTGGTTAATAAGCCTGCCGGTGTGAGCCGCGAGGAAACTTAAACTCACACTGCTTCATATCCACCCTCCGCCCGCGGAAGCGCACTCCCTCGGCCTCCAGGCGCAATCGCTGCTCGATGGCCGAATCACCGCGCAGCTTGATCTCTCCGCCGGCTCCTAACACGCGTTGCCACGGCAATGCGAAGCCCCGATGCAACACCTGGGCCACCTGGCGCGCCATCCCTGGAAGGCCTGCGGCTCGCGCAATTGCGCCGTAGGTAGAAACCTTGCCTTTGGGAATTCGCCGAATGACAGCTTCAATACGAAGACGCCTCTTTGACGATTTGTCGGAAGACTCTGCATCGCCGGATCCTTTCTTACCGCTCCCTTGCGCGTTTTGTCGTCCCTTTTTCATAACGCAATCCATCCTATGCGGATCATCCACAGCGATCCGACCAGAACCAGAAGCCATAGAATAATTCCCTGCAGCAGCGGCCGATGCCCCACGCGCTTAATCGTTGCCACGGAGATGCCGCTGCCAATCAGAAACAAGGTGGCCGTCAATCCAATCTTTGCAACTTTCACCGCGATTACATATGCATGCGCCCCCACCGGTAAATATGTGTTGCACACGGCCGCCAGACAGAATAGCCCGATAAACCACGGCCACTGAATCTTTGCTTTCGCCCCGCGTACCATCGCAGTTCCCAGCGCGAGCGGAACGATCCATAGCGCACGCGCCAGCTTTACGGTGGTCGCGATCGCCAGCGCTTCTGCGCCGTATTTCGCCGCCGCTCCAACCACCGAGCTGGTGTCGTGAATCGCCAGCGCCGCCCACAGTCCAAATTGCGATTGGGAAAGCTTGAGCGCCGCTCCGATCGCAGGAAAAATCAGCAGAGCAACGGAATTGAGCACGAACACCGTGCCGAGGGCTACGGCCATCTCCTCATCGCTGGCCTGCGTGATCGGCCCGACGGCGGCAATGGCGCTGCCACCGCAGATCGCCGTGCCTGTGGAAATCAAAAACGCGGGCACGCGCTGCACGCCCAGCACAGTGCCCAGTCCCATGCCGGCAAGCAGAGCGAAGCTGATGCCCAGCATGGTGTAGAGGAACCCGCTTCGGCCCGCCTGGACGACCTGCTGCAGGTTCATACCAAAGCCGAGCCCCACCACCGAGGCCTGCAACAAGAACTTGGAGGACTTTTTCGCTTCGTTACCGTAAGGATGCGGGAACAACAGTCCGAACACCAATCCCATCGCCAGTGCGACCGGCGGAGACACGAAACCACTGGCGCTTATTAGCAAGCACAAAATAAAAATGAGGCGAGGGAGCATTCGAGAAAGCCCGGCGCGAGCCGAGGTCGTTCACCACGCGAACCGTTATCCGCAGTGCCTGACCTCGACACGGTTCCGGACTAGGCCACCTTGCGGAAGGCATCGATGGCTTCCGCCTCTGAGTCATACACGTCGAAAACGGTGAGCAGCTTCGTCACCTGCAGCAGATCACCCACGCGCTTGGTCAGGCTTGCTAGTTTGATGGTTCCGTCGGCTTTCTGCGCAGACGTGTGCAGTGCGACTAGCGTACCCAATCCACCGGAATCGATGTAATTCACTTCAGCCAGATTGAGCACGATGCGATTGTTCTCCGGCAGGAGCTTCTTAGCCGTATCGCGCAGCAGTGAGGATTCCTCGCCAAACACAATCCGGCCGTTGCAATCCACCACCAGAATTCCATCCTTGGTTCGCGTCGACAGTTTCAGTTGCATAAAAACGCTCCTCTTCGATCCAGCCAACTTCTCTCCGTAAACCCGCCACGGGGCGCAGGGTTGACGGACCAGCCTATCGCTTGCGCGCTGATTTTAGCAAGCAACAGCGAGGAGTGGAAGAGTACTGACACTGCGCACTATTAGGACACTACCTGAGGAAATAGGTCGTGAGCCTATCGCCATACAATCACGTATAATCGTCTATTCCGGCTCATGAGCTACACCGTCCTGGCGCGCAAATACCGTCCACAGAAGTTCTCCGAGGTCATTGGGCAGGAGCACGTTACGCGCACTCTGCAGAACGCCCTCGAACAGGGGCGCACCGCCCACGGTTATATTTTCAGCGGCCATCGCGGCATCGGCAAAACCACGGTGGCGCGTATTCTGGCCGCGGCGCTGAACTGCCGCTCCTCTGACAAGCCGGTTGCGGAACCTTGCGGCATCTGTGAATCCTGCACCGAGATTCGTGCCGGCAACGCCGTCGATGTCATCGAAATCGACGCCGCCACCAACCGTGGCATCGATGAAATTCGAGAATTACGCGAGGCCGCGCGCTACCGTCCCGCCCGCGACCGCTTCAAAATTTACATCCTCGACGAAGCCCACCAGATTACCGACGCCGCTTTTAACGCGTTACTGAAGACCTTGGAAGAGCCGCCCGATCACATCGTTTTTATGCTGGCGACAACCCAACCGGAAGACATTCCGCAGACCATCCGCTCGCGATGCCAGCACTTCAGCTTCCGCGCCGTGAAGTTCGACGACATTGTCGGCCAGCTCCGCGATCTAATCGGCCGCGAAAAGATTGAAGCCGATGACGACGCTCTCGCCCTTTTGGCCGAGGCGGGTGACGGCTCAATGCGCGACGCGCTGTCCATTCTCGATCAGGCGATAGCCTCATCCAGCGAAAAGCTGACCGCTGATTCTGTTCGCAACCTGGTGGGAGCCGCCCCAGCGCACATTCTTGAAGATGTGATGCAGGCAATTGCGCGTGGCGCCAGCGAGGAAGTCTTGCGGCAGGTCGACCATCTCATCAGCGAGGGACACAGCCCCACCCACTTCGCGCGCCAGATCGTCCGCTTCCTCCGCAATGCGATCGTCGCCAAAATTGCGGGAAAAGACTCTTCTCTGCTGCAGATATCGAGCGAAGAGCGTGAGCGGGTTGAGCGGGTAGCAGCGCTGTTCGGTGAAGAAGACCTCACCCGTCATCTGCAGATCATGCTGCGTACTCACGGCGAGTTGGGATACAAGCAGGAGCAGCGTTTCCACCTGGAGCTCGGACTGCTCAAGATGGCGCACGCACAGCGCCTGCTGCCGATCGAGCAACTGCTTAGCGATGCGAATTTATCTTCAAACGTAGTGGGGCCCGGTACGCTACGAACTCCCGCCCGACCGTCGATTGTGGCCTCGGGCGGGTCGGGCGAGCTTCGACGCTCCGATGCTGTCGCTCCTGCGCGGCCCAATCCGGTATCGCCGTTCGTCGCCGATTCCGCGCGCAAAGGTAGTC
>Ga0307474_10003693_pt1 | contig 11037 bp, 10 predicted proteins | sample atmos_gasesECM1C_2_FD_203312 | JGI IMG/M metagenome (GOLD analysis project Ga0307474, IMG submission 203312) | Hardwood forest soil microbial communities from Morgan-Monroe State Forest, Indiana, United States - atmos_gasesECM1C_05 | ecosystem: Environmental > Terrestrial > Soil > Temperate...
GAAGGCCGATGTTGACGGTCGGCCCGATCTGCAGATTGCTGATATTCCTTCTGGTCGGATCGCCGGCAAAGCTGACGTCGTATCGAAACGTCGGCTCGAAATAGCTGGATGAATTGATCTCCCACAACCCGTAGCGCGCCCCGACGACCGGCATGACCTGCCATTTCCCGGAGCCGAAGGTGTCGCCGCCGGTCGGGGTGATCAGGCGGGCGCCGAACCCGACCGCAAGGCGTTGGCTCACGTCATGGATGATCGCAGCCTGAATATCGACGTCGCCCACCCCGAACAGGTAGTCGCCATCGGGGTTGGTGGAGGAGACGGGATTTTTGGCGAGCACCGGCAGATCGGAGCGCAGCGCCAGGATCCACAACGGCGCCAGGTCGATCGCATGATCATAACGGAAATCGAGCGTACCGGTCGTGACGTTGGTGATGGTTCCATTGCTGCCGCTTGCCGGAGCCGTCCTGTACGTGGCTATCGTCTGAAAAAGATTCGTCGGCGGCCTGAAGAAATCCTCGCCGGCATTCGCAGCCTCATCGCGAACCTCCTGCGAGAATGCCGGGATCGTCTGCAGCATCACCGCAAGGACGAGGCAAGTCCCGATCCGCAAATGGGCTCGAGCCCTTGTTTCAGACATAGCAAAGCCAGCGCCACCACAAAGCTCGCGCGCGTCCATCGCATCAGATTACAAAAAACCCGTGCGTCGCGTCACGCCGAAGTTGCTCGACCAGGCCAAATTCCCAATCGAGGTAGGCCTGCATCGCCTTGGCATCGGCATCGGTACCTTCATAGGGGCGGCGGTACCGATCGGCGGCATCTGGCCTCGGCACTGCCTCCGGCGGCCCCACTTCAAGCGGGCGATCGTAGCCACCCTCGAGCACGTGGGTTTCGAAGCCCATCTGCGCGAGCCAGGACGCCGTCATGTCGGCGCGAACGCTCATATTGTCGGTCAACAACAGGCGCGCTCCGCGCACCGGTGCGGCCATGTCGATCTCCTGGACCAGCTGACCTCCGGGATAATGACGAAAGCCTTCGAGGTGCCCTGCCGCGTATTCTTCGCTGGCGCGAACGTCGAAGCGGTAGAGCGTGCGATGAGACTGTGCCTGCAGAGCGGACGCTTCCTCGATGCCGAGATGACGAACGCCGGCGCGATAGGCGACATCGCGAGCATTGGCCTTCGCGCCCTCGAACAATCCGATCTCGCCGCGACGATCCGCGCCGTGCTCGAGCTTTTGGCTCGCAAGAGTCCAGCCGATCGTGCCGTTGCGGAGCGCCACCACCTTGTTCGCGATCCCGGCATTGATCAGCGACTGGGTGCCGATGATCGAACGGGTGCGGCCGGCGCAATTGACGACAATCGTCGTCTCACGGTCTGGCGCCACGCGGCCGGCGCGCAACACCAGCTCTGCTCCGGGCACGCTGATCGATCCGGGAATGTTCATGGTCGCGTATTCGTCGGGCCGCCGGACGTCGAGGATCGCAATATCAGCCTCGTTCGCGATCATGGCTGCGACATCATCGGCCGGCAGCGACGGCGTATGCCGGCGAGACTCGACCAGTTCGCCAAATGCCTTGGCGTAGGAATTGACGTCCTCGAACAATTCGAAGCCGGCAGCCTTCCAGGCCGCCAGTCCGCCGTCGAGCTTGCGAACATCGGTGTATCCCAATGCTGCGAACGTCTCCGCCGCCTGATCAACGAGACCTTCGCCGGCGTCGTAGAGCACGATGGGCACATTCTTGCGGGGCAGTCTTGCCGCGGCTTCCAGTTCGATCCGCCCCGCAGCCATGTTGGCGGCAAACAAGGGATGGCCCGTGGCGAATTCTGCCTCGTGGCGCAGATCGAGCAGCGCGATTTCCTCGCGCAGCAGCAGCATGCGGCGGACTTCCGAGGGCGTGATGGCTGGAATAGTCATCGAGGGTCGGATCTGGATGAGAATTGTGGTGACCTTTGCACAGTTACGCCCGCCCATTCAAGCGAGACAGGCTCGCGCAAATTCGCGAGCTCAATATTCAAGCGGCGTAGCCTCGCGAGCCTCGCAGCCGTCATTGCGAGCGCTAGCGAAGCAGTGCAGCATGCCTCCACACAACAGCTGTCATCACCGGGCTCGTCCCGGCCATGACGATCTGTAAACCATGTCCCTGCACCGAACACTTTCGCTCGCAGTGACGCGACTTTCCATTCCCGCGACGCGAATGCATCCGGGTCTTGTACCGAAAGTCCCTCAATGAAGAGGGCGCAGGGAAAGCCGGGCGCGCGGCGCAACGGCAGCCTCGCGTGCGAATGAAAAAGAGCACACGAGCATAGTCACCACAGGTTCGCCGAACTATCCGGCCTTCCCTGCGCAATGGTGTTAACGGTTTCCTTCGTGAGGGTGCGTGCTCATGATGCCGGATCAGGCTGCTGCCTGTGAGCGGCGCAACCATTCGTCGAGACTGATGCGGCCGAGGCGCGCCTCGCCCAACGGCACCAGCGAGTTCTCCTCGACCTTGCCGCCCCAGTATCGGGCCTCGGGATCGCTCACGACCTCGCGTGGGTCGCCGAGCGCCTTCAGATAGCGGGCGACGATTTCGTTGAAAGGCGCCCGTTCCGGACCGGCGATCTCAACGATGCCATTGTGCGGCGGCGCGAGCGCCACCTCGGCAACGCTGGCAGCAACGTCGTCCGAAGCGATGGGCTGAAACAGGACGGGTGGGAGCCTGACCAAGTTTCCATCCGCACTCGAATCGGCGATGCCGCGGAGGAATTCCAGGAACTGGGTCGAGCGGACGATGGTGTATGGGGTGCCGGAGGTCTTGATCAGTTTCTCTTGGGCGACCTTGGCGCGGAAATAGCCATTGTCGCTCCGGTCGGTTCCGACGATGGATAGGGCGACGTGGTGCCGGACACCCGCTGCGGCATCCGCCGCGAGCAGGTTGCGGCCGGAGGTCTCGAAGAATTCCAGCACCGCCTTGTCTTCGAATGAGGGCGAATTGGCGAGGTCGATCACGACCTGCGCGCCGGCCAGGGCCCCTCTGAGCCCCTCGCCGGTGATGGTGTTGACGCCGCTGTTGGGCGAGGCGGCGAGGACATCGTGGCCGCGCTGGCGGAGAATGGCAACGGTCTTCGAGCCGATCAGGCCGGTGCCGCCGATAACGACGATCTTCATGCTTTTACCCTCCCTTGTTGACGATCGGAGACCCTTCAATGGGTTCGGATGCAAGTGAGGAAAATATCCGGGCCTCGACGCGGTTGCATCGTGCAAACTTCGAGAACACAAACACCCAGCCGTCACTGCTGAATACGCCGCTCGCCGTGCCTCTCACGACGCTGAGCATGTCGAGCACTGATGTCGCGCTCTTGTTCCGCTCGTCCAAGTCGAATTTCCAGGACTGACGATATACTCGCCTTCAGCACTATCTGCTCGGCTTCAGTGCTATCGCTCGTCAATCCACCCATCTTTTGGCAGCCGCGTCAACGGTGAAGCGTGCACTCGTGCTGCGACAAAAAAATCGTCAGCGCGAATGACCTTTTTCGGTCGTCGTGGCCGCTATCGCCTGATGAGAAGAGCGGAGACGGCGCTCGCGACACACAAGCCGGCAACCACCGGGAAGATCACCGACGTGTCTCCGGTATGGTCCATGAAGCGCCCGATCAGGGGCTCGCCTAGTCCCGCGCACGCATAAGAGATGAAGTTGAGGACGCCGGTGGCCGTTCCCGAAAGACGCCGTCCGAAAATATCCGGACATAGCGCCCAGAACGAGGACGCCGGACCGAAGACGAAGAAACCGCACAGGAACAGCCCGAAAATTCCGAGCGGGCTGCCATGCGGCACGAATCCCATCGCGATCGCGATGATTGCGGCAAGAATCATGTAGGTGATGATGGCCGGATAGCGTCGCGAACCGAACACGACGTCGGACATCCAGCTGTTGGTCGAGGCGCCGAGCGCCATTCCGATCGGCAATGCCACCGTGATCCACGTCGGATCGATCGCCGCCGAAGCCGATTTCCAGTTCGGCCCGAGAAAATGCACGGGGATCCAGACCAAAAGCGCGTATCGCGCCGCGTTTTGAAATCCGATCGACAGGCCCGTGGCATAGAGCCGCCAGTTCGACAGCACCGAGCGGTAGCGTGACGCACTGGTTTCGCCTCTGCCTTCCGCCTCCTCATCGCTCGAGCGATCGTCGGCCGGACGGCTCAATCCAAGATCCTCCGGTTTCTCCCGAACGGTCACGAACATCACGATCGCACCGAACAGCATGAGAACGACGGAGAGACGGAAAATCCAGCGCCAGTCGAGACCGAAGCCGCCGAGAATGATGATGGGAAGGAAATAGGCCAGCACCGACGAAAATCCGGACATGCCGACGTAGAACGAATACACAAAACCCCGGTTCTTGTGTCCCCACCAGTTGGAAAGCAGCCGGCTTCCCGGCGCAAAGCCCATGGACTGAAAATAGCCGTTCAAACCCCACGCCAGCAGGATGCTGACGAAGCTGGTGCCAAAACTGGTGGCCCAGTTGGCCGCGAACGAAAGCACGGCGCCCGTAAACATCATGGTGCGTCCGCCAAATTTGTCGCCGAGGTTGCCATTGATCGATTGGCCAACCGCGTAGGCCCACAGCATCGCGGCGCTTACCCATCCGAGCATTTCTTTGGAAAGTCCAAGCTCCTTCTGGATGCCGGGGATCGCAAATCCAAACGTCTGTCGGCCGGTGTAATAGAAGAGGTAGCAGAACGAGACACCCAGCAAGGCGGTCCACTTGTAGCGCCGATAGAGCGCCGCGCTGTCGGCGGCGGTGAAAGGCCCCGCCATGACCTGCCCTGTCTCAACCATCGCGTCCCCTCCCCCTGACGATCCGTCAACTTCCGTTGTTCGGATTCACTAGTGCGGCGAATTTGAAGTTCCTATCGGTATCGCGGCAAGTTCGTGATAGGAACTTCAAATTCAAAGCCGCTACTCAAATCAACAAGTTGCTAGAGCTCCTTTGATTCCGAAGTTCGCATCAGAGGTAGCCGCGCTTGCTTGCGAACATCGGAATCGGAGCTCAAGACGCCGTTCAAGACGAAATCGAAGATATCGAAATTGCGCAGCCGCCGCGTCTTCTCGAGGTTGGCATATTTTTCGTTGACCGGATGCGAGACGATGAAGGGCACGACCTGCTCGCTCAATCCGCCGTGGGATCGAAGGCGATGCCCGTGAAGGCCGGTGAGGTCATGCTCGGCGCGGCTGGCACCGATCACGGCATGAGTGTCGCCGATCGCAACGAAATCTCCCTCGCGATCGAGCGGCATCTCGTAACGGCCCGCAGCGCTCTTGCCGTCCAGAACCAGCGCGATCCCGGGAAGCGCGGCAGCCGCATCCATCACCGCGGCAAGCTCGAGAGGCTTGCGGAGATAGACCCTGACGAACGATCCGAGCGCGCCATGATGTTTTACGAAAGGGTCGGTGATCGGGCAGATCACGCGCACCGCCTCAGATCCGAAACGTTCGTTGAGTTCCTCTTCCAGGAAGACCACGCGCGGCGTGCCGTCCGCATCGGTCTTGTCGTTCATGCCGTGGTCAGCGATCAGGCCCACGACTGCGCCAAGCCCGGCGAGCCGGCCGACCCTGGCGTCGACGGCGCTGTGGAAGGCATCCGCCTCTAGTTCGCCGGGGCCGTGGGCATGCTGGACCAGATCCGACAATGAAAGGTAGAAAAGATCGGCGCTGTCCTGCTCGAGCAGCTTGATGCCGGCATCCAGCACGAACAGCGAAAGGTCCGGGCTGTACATGTCCGGCGAGGGTCGCCCGACCAGCGCCTCGACATTGTCGATGCCGTTTTCGTCACGCGTTGCATGGGCGGCCTTTTCCGAGGAGAAGCAGATTCCCCCCTCCATGCGATGGCCGAGCATCTTTCGAAGCTTGTCCTTGGCCGTAACCGCGGCGACGCGGACGCCGGCGCGCGACATTTCGGCAAGGATCGTGGTGGCGCGCATCGGGCTTGCATCGACGATCATGATCTCCTTGCCGGAGTTGCGGTCGAGGTAGTAGTTGCCGGAAATGCCATGAAGTGCCGGCGGTGCGCCGGTCACGATCGAAACATTGTTGGGATTGGTGAAGGTCGGCATCGCGGCATCGGCGAGTGTGAAAAAGCCCTCGCGCATCATCCTGGAAATGTTTGGAAACACCTCGGAAGCATTGCCAACATTGAGATAGCGGGGGTCGCACCCGTCCAGACAAACGATCACGGTGGGGCGCTGAGGCTTGGCGTAGGCTCGCCCGTTGACCTGGATCATAATCACCTTGGTTTTCTTGAGGATTTTGGCAGGAGTAGGCGACCACAAGATGACACGGGGCAAAAATCGAAAACCGCGTGATTCCTTCAAAACTATCGGAGCGAGCCGCGATCCGACAAGGGCCATGTTGACAAGCCAGAGATGCTCAATATGCGCGGCCTTCGTAGAAAGTTTGTTTGACCACAACGCGCGGCCCGCTAGATTTTAAGAAACTGAGGAGGTTTCATGGAGGACATCGCGGCCACGCACGCAGCGCAGGCGCTGCTTGCCGAACACAAGGCCAAGACGCGCTTTACGTCGCTGGGCCCACCGGAGGCACCGGCCACGATCTCGGACGCCTACGATATCCAGGACAAGTACGTCAGCCTGCTGCGCAGCGCGCACGGCGAGGGTGCAGGCTACAAGGTCGGCCTCACATCGGCCGCGATGCAGACATTTTGCGGAATTGACCATCCCATCGCAGGTGTCGTGCTCGCAAGCCGCGTGCATCGATCGGGAGTGGCCGTTCATCGGGCGGATTTCGGACGCCTGGGCCTTGAATTTGAAATCGCCGTGCGGATCGGTTCGGATATCCCCCTCGCGGGCGCAACCTTCAGCGCCGAGACGATTGCGCCTCACATCGACGGCGTTTGCGCGGCCATCGAACTGGTCGATGACCGCGATGCCGACTACGGCAAGCTCGATGTGCTTTCGCTTGTCGCCGACAATTCCTGGAACGCCGGCATCGTCCTGTCGGAATTTGCAAGCCAATGGCCCGATCTTGGCGGCGTTCGCGGGGGCGCGACGGAAAACCGCGCCTCGATCGGCGAAGGACACGGACGCGACATTCTCGGGCACCCCTTCAATTCGGTCGCCTGGCTCGCCTCACAACTGGCTTCGCGCGGAATTGGGCTCAAGGCCGGTGAGATTGTGATGACGGGAAGCGTTTTGAAGACGGTGTTTCCCACTGAAGATGCGGAGTATCGCTTTGACCTCGATAAAATCGGCTTTGTCGAGGTCGAGGTGCGATAAAGACGAGCGGCGTCCCTCTCTGACTAGGTCGCGGGTCTTTCCATACCGAGTCTTTCCATGCCAAGTCGATGCGCAACGGCGAGAACCGTTTGCCTGAACCCGGAGGAGCCGGCCTCTTCGAGCGCCGCATGAATTTGCTGCTCGGCCTCTTGCAAGTTGCCCCTCTCCTTCGCAAGCATCGCGCGGACCAGCTTGGCTTGGCCGGCAGAAACGCCGGGAATGTTCGCATCCGCCCGCAGCCGCTCAAGAATGGCTTCGGAGGATGAGAATGCGTCGAAGAACGGCAAGCCGTACGTTAGCAGCGCGTGGCGCACGTCGCGACTAAGGATTTCCTGGTCGGTATCGATCGTCCACCACCGATCCTGCCGTTCCGGCATAAGATTCCCGATCCTTTGTTGAATGGGGAAGAAGGCCGTAGCCGGATTCGCCGGCAGCGGACGGCCAGTCCAGTGGCGATAGAGAGCTTCCGACGTCACCAGCAGATTGACCGTGAACTCGCCGGCTGCCAGACGGCTGGCCTGAAAGTTGAACGAATAAATGAGGTCATTGAATCGCCGATGGAGGTGATTGCCCTGCCGGCGAAATCCGACCGCGCGGAGGTCGCGCTGATAGGCTGCTTTGGACACCTCGCGAATGACGGATTGAATGAGCGATGCAGCCATGACGCGCCCCATACTCCCTTCACATCATCCCGTCGACTCGGGGCGACGCGTTTCCCACTGAAGATGCGGACTATCGCTTCGACCTCGACAAAATCGGCTTTGTCGAGGTCGAGGTGCGATAACGCGGCGAGAGAATAGGCTGATCAGCCAACAGGGAAAACTGCAGACGGCTGCTCTTGTGACCGGGGGTGCCGCGGATTCCATCCAAGCCAACTGCCTCTTGTAATCAGAGGCGCTCTGGCATATGTCATTGGCATATGCTTGGAGGTACTGATGTCTGAAGCGAGACGCGTCCGGTTGTTCCGCAATGGCCGCAATCAAGCGGTGCGTATTCCGGTAGAGTTCGAACTGCCGGGCGATGAAGCGATCATGCACCGGGACGGTGAGCGCCTCGTTATCGAGCCGGCGCGCAGGCGCGGGCTTATCGCCTTGCTCAAGACTATGAAGCCGCTGGATGAGGAGTTTCCTCGGATCGATGACCCCGTACTGGCGCCGGAGCGAGTCCTGTGACTCGCTACATGCTAGACACGAACATCATATCCGATCTGGTCAGAAAGCCGCAGGGCAAGGCAGCCAAGCGGATTGCAAGGGTCGGTGAGGACAATATCTGCACCAGCATCATCGTGGCGGCGGAGCTGCGCTACGGATGCGCAAAGAGCGGTTCGAAACGGCTGCTAAAGGCTGTTGAAGACCTACTTGGTGAAATCACCGTGCTGCCGTTCGATGTCCCCGCCGATGCCGAGTACGGTGCTATCCGCTCGGATTTGGAAGCGACCGGAACCCCGATCGGCAGCAACGATTTGCTGATCGCTGCCCATGCTTGTGCGACTGGTGCCACGATAGTGACGGCGAACGCCAACGAGTTTAAACGCATTCGCGGCCTGAAGGTCGAGAACTGGCTTGCCTGACTTGCCCGAGAGGGACGGGGTCACAATCGTTAGTGAATTGCGCGTGTGCGGTGCGGCGCTGTAAATCTTAAAGCCTGCGGCACGACCGAAACAAACAATGCGCTTGATTTAGATCAACGTCCGTCCTTTCACGCCGTTAAGAATTCGCTTCGCTTTCGAACGAATGATTCCGGGGCTCGGCTGGGTGTTCGGTGTTCCCAAGCATTTACTTTAGATGGGGACGCGATCTGACCTGGGGCGGAGCTTCGCATTGGGAAAAATGGCATGCTCGCCTGGTTGGAACAGTTCCTGGTGCGCTATCCGGAGCTCGCGCTGTTCCTGGTGATCGCCGCGGGTTATTGGATCGGAAGCTTCAAGATCGGGGCATTTTCGCTCGGACCGGTCACGGGCGCGCTTTTCGCAGGCCTGCTGGTCGGGCAGTTTGCACACGTCCCCGTCTCGGCAATGACCAAATCCTTCCTGTTTTTGCTGTTCCTGTTCGGTATCGGCTACTCGGTCGGCCCGCAATTCATGCTGGCGTTGAAACGCGATGGATTAAAACCGGTGCTGCTCGCTATCGTCATGTGCATTACGGGCCTTGTGACTTCGATCGTCGTTGCAAAGATCCTGCATCTCGATGCGGGCTTTGCGGCCGGGCTCATGTCGGGTGCTCTGAGCCAGAGCGCCGCCATGGGGACGGCGACGGATGCGATCAACGGATTGCCGCTGCCCGAGGCCGAGCGGACCCAGCTGGTTGCCCACGTCGCGGTGGCGGATGCGGTCTGCTACATCTTTGGTTATGCGGGCGTGATCCTGTTCTGCACGATGGTCGTTCCAGCACTGTTAAAGATCGATCTGAAGGCGGAAGCGTTAAAGCTGGAGCGCACACTGGGGATGGACCGCGCCAAGCCGGGGCTCGCCTCTGCTTGGCGAAAGTTCGAACTGCGCGCTTATCGATTGGCCGAGGGTGCGCCCCTGGCGAGATCGAGCGTCGCCGAAGCGGAAGCGCGCGTGGCCGAGCACCGCTTGTTCATCCATCGGATCCGGCGGGCACAAGGGATTCTCGAGGCAAAACCGAACTTGATACTCGAGCCGGGTGACGTGATCGCCCTGTCTGGACCGCGGCAGGTCATCGTCGAGCTGATCGGACCCCGCGCTGAAGAAATCGAAGACAAGGAGCTGCTCGACTTCGCGGTCATAGCCGCCGACGTTCTCCTGATCGATGCGAAGCTTGCCGGCATGAAACTTGGCGAGGCGTCAGAGCAGGAATGGGCTCGTGGCCTCTATTTGCGGTCTCTGAGCCGCGGCGGTCAGGAGCTGCCGATTGCGGCCAATGTCGCGCTCCAGCGCGGCGATCTGCTGCGCATCGTCGGGCCCGAAGCCATCGTCAAGCGAGCGGCGGAAAAAATCGGCACGATCGTCAGTCCCAATCCGAGCATCGATTTCGTGGTCATGGGGCTTGCGATATTCCTCGGCGGGCTCGTCGGCGTTCTCGTCTCGTTTCCCGTTGGAGGCATCAAGCTTTCCCTCTCCACCAGCGTAGGGACGCTGCTGGCGGGGCTGTTGGTCGGAAACCTGCGTACTCATTATCCCTTGTTCGGCCGGATTCCCGATGGCGCCATCAGCCTGATGACATCGCTCGGGCTCGCGGCCTTCGTTGGGCTGACCGGAATACACGCTGGCCCGGTGTTCGTGTCGGCGTTGAAGGAGGCCGGCATTGGACTGCTATTGGGCGGCGCCGTGGTGACCCTGTTGCCGCAGATCGTCGGGTTCTGCATGGGCCATTTCGCCTTGCGGATGAATCCGATCCTCCTGCTCGGCGCGTTGACCGGGGGCCAGACCGTGACCGCGGCGATGGCGGCGGTGCAGGAACGCTCGGGAAGCCCCGTCGCCGTGCTGGGCTATACGCCTGCCTATCCGGTCGCCAACATCCTCTTGACGACGTGGGGATCGATCATCGTTGTCGTGTTCGGCGGCTGAATGCGGCAGTTCCCTTAAGCGTGACGGAGCACGGATCGCCATGAACCCGCTATTGAAGGAAATTCGACACAGCCCGCTGTTGTGGATGCTCGTTTTCGTGCCGATCGTCTTGATCGCGGAAGAGCTCGCCCCCTCGTCTCATACGCTTCTGTTTGTGCTCGCCGTTCTGGCGATTGTGCCGCTTGCCGCGCTTCTCAGTCACGCGACCGAAAGCGTCGCTGCGAAAACCGGCGATGCG
>Ga0307474_10003694_pt1 | contig 11035 bp, 8 predicted proteins | sample atmos_gasesECM1C_2_FD_203312 | JGI IMG/M metagenome (GOLD analysis project Ga0307474, IMG submission 203312) | Hardwood forest soil microbial communities from Morgan-Monroe State Forest, Indiana, United States - atmos_gasesECM1C_05 | ecosystem: Environmental > Terrestrial > Soil > Temperate...
CTGCAGCAGGCGCGCACTCGTTTCGCGCAGGAGATTCAACAGCAAGGCCACATCAAGTCCGCAGGGCTCATCGAGGCTCTTGCGACAATCCCGCGCGAGAACTTCGTGGGGCCTGGGCCCTGGAAGATCGTGCGAGCCGGGGCCTATCAGCTCACGCCCGACGACAATCCCCGGCATCTCTACGACGATGTCCTAGTCGCGCTGGACGAGCGACGTATGTTGAACAACGGCCAGCCATCGGCTCTGCTCCTATTCCTGGACAGCTTGACGCTGTCCGCGGGCGATGGATTCCTCCATATCGGCTGCGGCGTGGGTTACTACACCGCGATTGCCGCGCACGCTGTTGGGCCGCATGGCAGCGTTGTCGCCGTCGAGATCGACCCGGCATTGGCCGCACGCGCGAAGCTGAATCTGCAATCGTTTGGAACAGTGAAGGTCGTCACCAACAACGGCGCGCTCGATCGCTTTGGTACCTTCGATGCAATATTCGTCAACGCCGGCTGCACACATCCGCATGCGATCTGGCTCGATCAGCTGGCTGTCGGGGGACGGCTGCTTATTCCGCTCACCGTTACGATCCCCACGATGCCCGGCATTGGCGCCGGCTCAATGCTGCTGGTGACCAGAGTCGAGACCGGGTACAGCGCCAAGTTCACATCTCCGGTCGGCATCTTTCATTGCGAGGCAGCTCGATCGGCGGAGCAGGAAGCGCTGCTCGCCAAAGCCTTCGCGGCGGGAGATCGAACATCGGTGTGTCGATTGCGACGTGATGCGCACGAACAGGGTCCGAATTGCTGGTTGCATACGAGTGACGTTTGTCTGGAATCGGATCCCGCACTTCGGCGAGGACCGCGTGAACCCGTACACCTAGACCCCAATATTCTCGCCAACAATGTCGGACGGTACGAGCTCGCGCCGAATGTCGTCCTGACCGTGACCCATCGGGAGGGCGCTCTCTTCGCTCAATCACCGGGGGCATCCGAGGTTCAGATTTATCCGGAATCAGAAAAGAAATTCTTCTACAAGGCGCTGGATGCGCAAATCACTTTCGTCACGGACAGAACGGGTCGCGCAACCGGACTAGTGCTGCGGCATGACGGCCACGAAGTGCCGGCGCAGCGCCTCGATTGATTGCCGACGCGCGTGCCGGGCATCTAGGGATGACTAGAACGACTCCAAATCCACGATCGCCTCGCGGCTCACTCTTCCTGCCTTGACCACGACCCCCTCCGCCCGCAAACGCCGCGCCTGTTCGCGGTGATTCACTGAGGTGCTTGGAAAAACGATCTTGCCCCCCGCGCCCACCACCCGGTGCCACGGCAATTTCATTTCCTTCGGCAACTCGCGCAGCGCCCGCCCCGCCATGCGCGCCCGTCCAGGCAGCCCAGCCGCACGCGCCACCGCGCCGTAGGTGGACACCGAGCCCCGCGGGATGGCTCCCACGACCGCCCAGATCTCCTGAAACGCCGGATTGTCCGCGGGAAGCGCGCCGCTTTGCGTCCGCGGCTTGCTGCCGCGGGAAGGCAAAAAAAGTTCCTGGAAGGCTTTCGAACGCGCCACTGGCTGCTCCGTGAGTTCAATTGCGCTGGCGGGTTTATCGCCTAGGCCTAGTCCGTCGGACGCCTTTTGAACATCTGATCAATCTTTGCGTTGAGCGCCTCGATGGCGGCGGTATTCGACTCGGCGATCGACAAAGACTTGTTCGCGGCGCCGGCAGCGGCCGACGCAGACGCGGCAGTCGCCTTGTTGGCGGCGCTCGCGGTGCTCGACGATTTCGCGAGGTCAGCCTGCAGTTTATTGACCTGTTCCTGCAGATCCGCAATTTGCGCTTCCATGGGTTTGAGGTCGGTACAAGCCGCAGCCATCACCAGGAAAGCAAAGATGAAAACCTTTGCCATTGTTTTTTGCCTCATTGATGCGCACCAAAGGAGAGCGGACCCTACACCGGGTTGACGGGGGTAATAGTGTAGTGGCGCACCCTGCGTTGAGGCTAGCCCCCTGGCCGCGCCCAATGCAAAGTTCCGCCGCCTCCCCAGCGCGCCGCACAATCCCATAACCGCCGTCTCTTCGGCTGCCGCCCAGTCCTCGCGGCATGCGACAATTCCCGCAAAGCCGAACCTCAGGCTTAGGGAGACCCATGCGGCTAAGCGCCCCCCAAGTCGCACTGATGAGCCGCCTGCTCGACGAGGCGCTGCCCTTGGATGACGCCGGGCGGCGTCGCTGGCTCGAGAGGCTTCCGGCGGAATACCAGGACCTCTTTTCTCCTCTGTGCCAGGCTCTGCTGCCGGAGTTCTACTTGTCAACCGATGGAAGGAACTTCGCCACCTTTCTTCAAACCGCCGACGAGCATGCCGGCCGCGTCGAGCCCACCGGACTTCAGCCCGGTGATCGCGTCGGCCCGTACGAGCTGATTCGCCTCTTAGGCGCCGGCGGCATGGCCGAAGTGTGGCTGGCAAAGCGCGCCGACGGCGCGTTCAACCGCGAAGTGGCCTTGAAGCTGCCGTCGTTGACGCGCGTGCGCCGCGATCTCGAACAACGCTTTATCCGCGAGCGCGACATTCTCGCGAGCTTGGAGCATCCACATATTGCGCGCCTGTACGACGCCGGCATCGAACCCTTGGGCTTGCCCTACCTGTCGATGGAGTACGTGCAAGGCGAACTGCTCACCGACTGGTGCGATGCGCAGCGGCTCGACATCCGCGCGCGGCTGCGGCTGTTCCTGCAAGTGCTCGAGGCCGTACAGTACGCGCACGAGCGTCAAGTCATCCACCGCGATCTTAAGCCCTCGAATATCCTCGTCACCAAGGCAGGTCAGGTGCGCCTTCTCGACTTCGGCGTCGCGACGCTGCTCGATGACGGCGAAGTCGCGGGCAAGACACCGCTCACCACGGTCTACGGCCACGCGCTTACGCCGATTTACTCCAGCCCCGAACTGATCCGCGGCGATCCCGTCACGGCCAAAAGCGACATTTATTCCATGGGTGTGGTGCTGTTCGAACTGCTCACCGGCGATCGGCCCTATCGCTTGAACGCCGGCGCCTCGCGCGCCATTCTCGAGAACGCCATCGCCGCGGCCGAGGTGCGCAAGCCCAGCACGCAGATCGTGCAGGAGGCGTGGGGCGTGCGCGGCGTCACGCACGAGCAACTGACGCGGCAGCTGCGCGGTGATGTCGACCGCATTGTGCTTAAATCCCTCGAGAAGGAACCTCAACTCCGCTATGCATCGGCCGCCGCGATGGCGGATGACGTACAGCGATATCTCGATGGCAAGCCGATCACGGCGCAACCGCCACGCATGGGCTATCGGCTCGGAAAATTTTTGCGCCGCAATCGGATGGTCGTGTCGATCGGCGCGGGTGCAGCCGTTCTGGTGCTCGCCATGGCGGGCTACGAGGTCGAACGGCGCGTCGATCAGGCGCTCGACGACTCTAAATCGGTCTATGTCGCGCGGCCGATCAACGAGAAATCCATCGCGGTATTGCCGTTTCTGGACATGAGCGAGAAAAAGGATCAAGGGTATTTCTCCGACGGACTGTCCGAGGAACTCATCACGCTGCTGGCGCAAATTCAGGATTTGCAGGTCATCGCGAGGACCTCTTCGTTTCATTTCAAGAACCAGGACGTTTCGCTGAAGGACATTGCCCGCACCCTGGGGGTCGCGCACGTGCTCGAGGGCAGCGTGCGCCGTGCCGGCAACACGGTTCGCGTGACCGCGCAGCTGATCCGCACCGACGACGGCGTGCATCTCTGGTCGCAGTCTTACGATCGCGACGTGAAGGACATCTTTCAAGTGCAGGACGAGATCGCCGCCGCGGTAGTCGGGTCCTTGAAGCTCAAATTGCTGGCAATGGGCTCGGATCCGCATCGCAGCGATAGCCCTGAAGCCTACAACCTATTCTTGCGCGCCCGGGAATTCCGCCGCCGCGGCGATTTGGAGGATATCGAACGCGCCGTCGCCGCCTACCGCCAAGCGATCGCGCTCGATCCGAACTATGCCGCCGCCTACGCCGGCCTTTCTTTCGCCGAGACCGCCATCGCCAACTCCACCCAGGACGCCGCACGCTTCGCGCTCGCCCGCGACGCCGCCGAAAAAGCGCTTCAGCTGGCGCCACAGTTCGTCGACGCCTATCGCGCACGAGCCCAGTTGCGGCTCGAGACCCTGGATTTCGCCGGCGCACGCGCAGACAGTGAAATGGCGCTCACGCTCGCGCCCGGCGAGAGCGCTGTGCAAAGCCTGTACGGCGCGCAGATCGCCGTCTTCGGCAAAATTCCTCAAGCCATCACTGCCATGAAAAAGGCCATCGACTTGGATCCCTTGAGCGGCTACGCCTGGGCCAACGTGGGCTTGTTCCAAACCGCCACCGACGACTATCCCGCCGCGCGCCAGTCCATCGAGCGCGCGCTCGCCATCAGCCCCACCGCCGACTCGTTGCACTTCGCCTTAGGTCAGCTGGACCTGCTGCAGGGGCGCCTGGTCGAAGCGCAGACCGAGTTCCAAAAGCAAAGCACCGAGGCGAATCGCCGCATGGGTGTCGCCATGGTTGAATACGCCAACGGTCACGACAAGCAATCGCAGTCCGCGCTCAAGGAGCTGATCGCCAAGAATGCCGGCGACATGGCCTACCAAGTCGCCGATATCTACGCCTGGCGCGGCGAAAAAGACAAGGCGTTCGAGTGGCTGGAGCGCGCCTACCAACAGCGCGACAGCGGCCTAAACGGCATCGCCTGGGATCCGCTGCTCAGCAGTTTGAAAGGCGACCCCCGTTACGGCGCGTTGCTCACGAAGCTGGATCTGTCGGACGGCCCTGCGAATTAGAACCGCCGGCACGGCGTGCGGGACGCCTGCGTCATCAGTGAACCGCAACTGTAGAGGGAATCGGTGGTAATGCCTCACGCTGCTATTGACTTAACTCACTGTTTAAATAACAATCGCGTTAAATGATGCAACTAGATCATACGTTCGGTGCACTTGCAGACCCGACTCGGCGCGCGATACTTGTCCGCCTCGCGCGAGGAGACGCCACAGTCGGGGAATTGGCCGAGCCTTTCGACATTTCACTTCCTGCCATATCACGGCATTTGAAGGTCCTCGAAAAAGCGGCGCTCATTTCAAACGAGAGGACTGGAAAGCAACGCCGGTGCAGATTGCGGACCGAGGCACTGGCGAGCGCTCAGGAATGGTTGGATTTCAACCGCCGCTTCTGGAGCGGCAGCCTTGACCGTCTTGCCTCGCATTTGAAAAACACCCGGAGGTCCAAGAAGTGACAACTTCCGAGGATGACGCAGGGACCCTGGTTCTCACGCGAATACTTGATGCGTCGCCGGCGAGAGTTTTCGATGCTTGGTTGATTCGCGAAGAATGGCAAGCGTGGATCGGGCCAGAAGGCGTGCGGTGCGAGGTGCCACTTCTCGAGGCTCGTGTCGGTGGCCGCTACCGAGTCACCATGCACTTGTCCGCAGGACGGACCATCCCGGTGACGGGCATATTTAAGATCATTGATCGACCCCACACGTTGGCGATGACATGGGGCATGGACGGTGATCCGTCGCGCCAGAGTCTCTTGACGATTACATTCAAGCCATTGGGGCGCTCAACGGAACTCACGCTTCGGCAAGAGGGCCTCGGCGGCGCTTCCAATCGCGACGATCACGGCAAAGGCTGGAACAGCGCCCTCAACAAGCTGGTCGTGTATCTCACGACATTGCCGACTCAAGAGCACACCCTATGAGCATGATCACGGTGACAGCGTTCAAGTGGGTGCCGCCAATCGTCCAGGGACTCGGGCGCGATCTTCGCGTGCGATGGGCGTTGGAGGAAGCCGGACTGGCCTATACGACCCACCTGATTGGCCCGCCCAATCAACAATCGGCGGAGTATCTACACCAGCAACCGTTCGGCCAGGTGCCGGTGTATCAGGAAGATGGGCTCGTACTGTTTGAATCCGGCGCCATCGTTCTGCACATTGCAGAGCGAAGTGAGGCGCTGATGTCGGCTGAGCCCAATTCGCGTGCTCGCACGAAGACATGGATGTTCGCGGCCTTGAACTCTGTTGAGCAGTTCGCACAGATGTTTACAGAACTCGATCTCTTCGCAGCCGGCCAAGAGTGGGCCAAGCTGCGACGGCCGATCCTGCTGGCGGCGACAACCGCTCGTTTAGCGCAACTGGCTCGATGGCTCGAGGGTCGGGAGTACCTCGAGGATCGGTTCACGGCGGCGGATCTCATGATGACGACAGTGCTTCGGATACTGCGTCATTCTGACCTCGTAACCAAGAACTCCACCTTGCACGCGTACCAGAATCGATGCGAGGCGCGCCCTGCCTTTCAAAAAGCTCTCAAAGATCACATGGCTTCTTTCGCGGCCAATGTTCCGGCGTAACGGATAGCGCTCTTGCACAGGCGCCGAAAGTGAGGAATCGGTGGTAATGCCACAGAACACGTTGAAAACAAGTTCGGAGTTCGTGGCGCGGTTCTACGAGCGAATATGGAATGCCGGCAATCTCCAAGCGGCGGCCGAGCTGTTAGCTCCCGACTTCGCCTTTCGTGGATCGCTTGGCCCGGAAATGCGGGGGCGGAAGGCTTTCTGTGAGTACGTCAGTTCAGTTAAATCCGCTCTCGATAGCTACCGCTGCGACATTTTGGATTGTGTCACAGAGGGGCAAAAGTGCTTTGCAAAGATGAGATTCTCCGGCGTGCACATCGCACCATTCCGAGGTTACGCTCCAACTGGCAAATCCGTGCAATGGCTCGGTGCGGCCCTATTTAAAATTCATGAGAACCAGATTGCAGAATTATGGGTTCTCGGAGATCTCATTTCTCTGGACGCCGCTCTCAAGGAGAATCTCCTCGGATAACAGCCGCGCGAAGCGGCGATTGCGTGCCCTTAACCGAATACCGGTCGACCGACGCCCACCCGGAGGCCGACTTCCACGCCAGATCTATCCGCACTCTGCGGCGAGTGGGCCGGATGCTGATCGTGGACAACGGTTCAAGCGAGGCGGAAGTCGTGTGACTCCAAAAGTTCGCCGACAATCCGTTGATCACGAGATAGCTGCATCGATGATCACATGGTGCGGACCTTAATCTCGGTTGCTCTTGCCGATATGCGGATCGCTGACACTGTCGAAGCCGTTTTCCACGTGACCCGCATAGTGGCGCACGAAGCTCGCATCGGTGCTGTCGGTGATCACCAGATCGTACCAGCGGAAGCTGGTTTCGATCAGCACCGGCACGCTGACGCGGCCGTGAGGCGCCAAGGGGAAATGCTCCACGCGGTTAGTGTATTGGTTGGCGATGCTAACCGTCGTCGGCCACGTCGCGAGGTTCTGGATGATCAGGACCAGGGCGCCGCCGGCCAGTTCGGCGAGCGCCTGAACCGCGAGATTGGCGGAGGTACGGGTTAACCCGCCGGCAACGCGGCGGAAGAAACCATTCGGGCCGTAGACCGATAAGTCGTAACCCGTGCCGGCGGTCGGGGACCATTGATCGGACAGCACGCGCTTGGCCGAATCGACCGTGTAACCCCAGGGACCCGTCCCCTTGCCGCTATTTTCCGCGCCTTGGGCGCTGCGCACATGAAAGAACGCGCCCACGGTTCCAGTGTTCTCGAAAGCAATCGATACCGTCTGCGCTGCGATGTCGACGCTGGCATCGGCCTGCAGGCGATACGGCAACGCGCGCGCCAGGCGCTGTCCCGGCTCCTGCGTCGGCATCGTCTGCACCGCCGGCACGGCAATCGGGATATTCGGCGCCGGCTGTTTGCCGGCCTCGATCATCGCCTGGGTCACCGGCGTCAGCGCGCCTTCCGACACGAAACTGACGAAACTGGCCGTGTTCGGAAGTTCCGGGGGTCTCGGATCGGCCACTTTGAAATTGAGCGCCGCGGTCAGATCGCCGCTAATCGCGCGCCGCCAGGGCGTGATGTGCGTCTCGGTCACACCGAAGCGCTTCTCGATGAATTGGATGACGGAAGTATGATCGAACGCCTGTGAACAGACCCAACCGCCTCGGCTCCAGGGCGAGACGACGAAGCACGGTACGCGGGCACCCATGCCATAGGGACCGGGCGCGAAGCTGGCGACGCCCTCGACCCCGGGATAAAGCTCGTTCACGGTGTCGACCGTCGATGCACCGGTTGCCGCGCTGGTGGGCGGCGTCGGTGCGATCAGGTGGTCGTAGAAGCCGTCGTTCTCGTCAAAGTTCACGATCAGCACGGTTGAGGCCCACACTTCCGGATTTGCCGTCAGCGCATCGAGCACGTTCGATATGTACCAGGCGCCCCAGTTCGGCGGGAATGTCGGATGCTCACAATAAGCCTGCGGTGCCACGACCCACGACACTTCCGGCAGCGTGTTATTCAAGACGTCGCTTTGCAATTGCTGGAACAGAGAGCCGCCGTTGAATGCGCCACCGTTGAAGAGGTCGGTGCCGGTTCTGGCCTTTTCGAACAGCGCGCTGCCCGGCTGCGCGTTCTGGTACTGCAGGAAATACAGGGGCGAGGTGTCGCCGAAATTGCCGATGAATGGATTTTCGGTAAAGCCTTCGAATTGCGCGGGCGTGAGACCCAAGCCCACGTCCTGATAAAACTTCCACGAGACGCCTGCGGCTTCGAGGCGTTCCGGATAGGTCAACCAGTTGTAACCTTGCTCATCATTGTTGACCACAGGTCCGCCCGGCAGTACGCCGTTGCCTGTGCTGGGACCCGCCGCGAGCGTAAACGTCCCGGGCGTGGCGCCGGAGAAGGGTTTCTGGATGGTGTCGGTCTGCGTACCGTTCTGACCGACCCAACCGGTCCACATATAGTAGCGATTCGGGTCGGTCGGACCCATGATGGAGCAATGGTAGTTGTCGCACACGGTGAAGGCGTCCGCCAGCGCATAGTGGAACGGGATATCGCCGCGTTCGACGAAGGTCATCGTCTCGATGCTGCCTTTCGCCGCAACCCAGTTGTCATTGTTGCCGCCGTTCCAGGCCCCGTGCGCATCCGACCAGTTATGCGGCAAGTCGCCGACGAACTGGTATCCAAGAAAGGGCTGTGGCGGACGGAACGGCAGCAGCGTGTCAGCGCCGTTCGGCTGCTGGAATACCGAGTTACCCGATGGCAGAGTCACCGCCCGCGGATCATCGAAGCCGCGCACCCCGCGCAGCGATCCCAGATAATGATCGAACGAGCGATTCTCCTGCATCAGCACCACGATGTGCTTCACGTCCTTGATCGTACCGGTGACGATTTTCGGTTCAATGCTCAAGGCGCGCAGAATCGATTCCGGAAATGCGGCGCCGAACGCCGCTGCTCCCATGGCGCGAAGGATTGTGCGTCGATCTGTTTTTTCCATTTGCTTGGTTCCCGAATCGTCTAAGGATGGGAGCAAGCTAGTCGCGCTTCGTTACGCTTTTGTGTTGGAGGCGTTAAAAATCGAGCGCCGAGTGACGCGGATCCGCGACACCACAGGCGCTACAGCCACGCATTGGTTGTCAGCCGCGCACGCATTGGATGACTACTTAGCCTCTACGGTAAATTTCGTCACGAGGCGCTCGCCGACCCCGGCGGCTCCTGCCTCGAGCAGCGCGCCGCTTTGCGCACGAACCACCGCACTGGAATCCATATCGAGTACCACCTGATATTGTCCCGGCGGCAGCGTTGATCCGGGCGTCACGAGCAGCGCGCGTGCATTGTGACTCGGCATGGCGACGCTGACCGGAATTACCAGCGTCCCGCTCTGTCCATCGTCCACTTCAGTGATTCGCTCCAGGCGCACGGCTGCTGGATTCAAGCTGCCGATGTCCAACTCTTGCGTAAATCCAATGACGATGCGTGGAGGCGAAGCATGCAGCGTGTCGCCCGGATTAGGCTGCACCGCGGCGACCTTGAATTCGCTGCTCATCGTCATGGCCGAGCTGCCGGGCAGCGCGCCATCCTGAATCCATTGGATGACAAACGGGATGTCGCTGGCCGGTGCGCCGTCTCCTTCCTTCTGCAAGTGGATTACCAAGTAGCTGTTCGTGGGGTCACCGGGCTTGACGCGATCGAGCGTGGGTTCCTCGGTGCTGGGCACATTGACCAAATCGTTATAGCTATGCTCGGCGTCGAGATTCAGATTCTCCGCAGGATTGGCGCCGCCGTGACAACCGGCGCAGATCGGGGTAAAAATATTGGCCTGAATTGAATCGAAATCGGCGGTCAGCATCGTCGATGGGGGGCTGCTGGGCGGCGGAGCGCTGCTGGCCGGCGGAGGGCTGCTGGCCATGGAGTTCGTGTTCATGCCGCCGTTGCCGCCGGAGCAACCAGTCAATGCCACGAGCAAAGCGCTGCCCGATAAGCGCAGACACCATCCCCCAAGATGCTTTATGAACATGGAATCGCCTCCCACAATCCGCACGGCGGACACGCTCCGAAACTTGAGCGTTCATGAACGTAAGTACCGTTTGATTCGGCGAAGGATGCGAAATCGAAGAATCATTGTCTCAGCCGCGTAGGATTAACGGATTCACAAAGGGTAAGCAGATGAGCAATCCACTTTTCGATCTTTCCGGCCAGGTCGCCCTCATCACGGGTTCGTCGCGCGGTATCGGCAGGTCGATCGCCGAAGAGATGGCCGCGGCCGGCGCCAAGGTCGTCATTTCATCGCGCAAGCTGGAAGCCTGCGACCTGGTACGCGATGCAATCCGAGCGCGTGGCGGTGCAGCCATCTCCCTGGCGTGCAATATCGGCCGCAAAGAAGAAGTCGAGGCATTGGTCAAAACGGCCTTGGAGCAACTCGGGCGGATCGATATCTTGGTGTGCAATGCCGCCGTCAATCCCTTTTACGGCTCGCTCACCAAGCTGGACGATGATGCCTGGGACAAGATCATGATCAGCAATGTGAAGAGCGGCTGGTGGCTGGTCAAGCTCGTGGCGCCGCATATGATGGAGCGCGGTTCAGGCAATATCATGCTCATCTCCAGCATTGGAGCGTTCAGGGCCACCTCCGTGCTCGGCGCCTACGGTATCTCCAAGGCCGCAGAGGCGCAGCTGGCGCGAAACCTCGCGCTGGAG
>Ga0307474_10003695_pt1 | contig 11034 bp, 11 predicted proteins | sample atmos_gasesECM1C_2_FD_203312 | JGI IMG/M metagenome (GOLD analysis project Ga0307474, IMG submission 203312) | Hardwood forest soil microbial communities from Morgan-Monroe State Forest, Indiana, United States - atmos_gasesECM1C_05 | ecosystem: Environmental > Terrestrial > Soil > Temperate...
GAGATGTTTGGGTTCGAGTGCGGCCAGAGCTTTTGCCAGCGCAGCGCCAATCGACCCACCAGCACCTGTGAGCAGAACCACCTTGTTGCGCACGAAATGCATTACAGCGGTTCGATTCAAGAGCATCTCCAACCCAATCCTATCTTTTCGACAAGCCATATTCCAGCCGGAGGACCATACCTCGCATCCTCGCTCAGGATTCCTTCATCGCACGGTCTCCTAAGTAGCTATGGAGTCATTTGTCCACTATTCCCAAAACAGGAAAGAGAACTAGATTGGGTTCTGGATTCCGAGAGGGGCTGGGATGCATTCCCATGTGCGATTCAACCGCGGTCTGGTGAAGCAGTATCACAAGTGGATGAAAGCGATGCACTACGCAGGGACCACCCAAACTACATACTTAAAGGCCTTGCACCAATATCTCGGGTTCATGGGACAGCGATCTCTTGCTCGAGCAAAGCACACCGATATCCGACTTTTCATCGCGCACGCTTCCGAAAATGGCGCCACTCTGGGTTCGGTTTATCGACACCTCGGGATACTTCGGCAGTTTTACGACTTTTTGAATCTCGGAGGTGTGGTTGACTACGTGGCGCCGCGCTTTGTCCGACTGAGATTGCCGTGGCACCAGCGCCCCAGGGTACTCAGTGAAGCACAAGTTCGACGACTAATATCAGCGACAAGAACTCTTCGGGAGCGGGCACTCATTGAGTTTTTTTACTCGACGGGATGTCGCTTGAACGAAGCCCGCCACACAAAGATCGAGCACATCGATTTTGTCGCAAGGCAGGCTAGAGTTCGCGGAAAACTCGGGAAAATTAGGCTCGTGTTACTCGCTGAGAGCGCCTCAACCGCCGTACGCGAGTACATCGGCAATCGTACGAGTGGATATGTATTCGAGGCAGACTATCCAAAGCAGAAAGGACACTTTTCTCCTCAGGCGAATCAATGGAAATCGAAGTGGCATTACACCAGAAAATGCGATAACCGATACATGTCAAAAACTAAGGTCCTCGGTTCAACTGCTCGCATGACCTATGAAGAGGCTAAGCAAAAGCACGAGCGACTCATGGCACAGATGGATCTGTCTCCACCAAAAAGGTCGGGGCCACTTTCAAAAATGGCTCTTCAGCAGGTGGTTATTCGCGTTTCCAGGCGAGCTGGGTTGAAACGAGTAACGCCCCACACTCTGCGCAGGACGTTCGCGACACATCTGCATGAAAACGGTGCAAACCTAGAAGTTATCAGAGCTTTGCTGGGACACGTTTGGGTCCAAACAACCTTGCAATACGCGCGGATCGGACCGGATGGACTGAGCAAAAACTTTGAGAAGTGCCATCCGCAGGGGAATAAGCATGAGACGGTATCGGAATGACATTAGAACTTCGAGTGAAAAACTCCCAAGCCTCAGCGCAGAATCGTACGCGAAACTCGTGGAAAGCGTCCTATTGCAACCTTGGTTCTTGCCCAGGCGCGTCTCATTTGCGATTCACCGCCTCGTGCCGAAGGACTTTTGGCTAAAGATGCGGAATGTTTTTGACGACTACGGTTGCCTCATATGTGGCACAGAATCTGGGTACCACTCAAACGGACTGTGTCACCAATGTTACGATCGAACCAGGAAAAAGGTGCTGTTCAGCACCCGACGACATGCAGGGCGCAAGCGAAAAGGTCGTCTGGACCTTGAGCTATTCCGCCAGCAAAAACTTGCACGGAACCTGCTTTCCCGTTACGCGTCTCAAGGCGCGATCTCACCCAAGCCGCGAAGCGTCCAAGTGGCCCAAAATAATCCGGTCTACGAAGCCTTAGCAGCCAAACTCGAACCATCGCGATCAGATTAAAGGTTCCACCTCGAATACCTCGGTTTACAACCCAGTTGCACTTTTGTGTCGAAACAGATTCTAGATGCCGATTAAAGCTTTTTCTGGCGCTGCCGATGTGAGTTCCAGGAGGACCACATGTCAGCGACAACGCCTGTTCCAGCAGCTCAGTACGTCCGGATGTCAACGGAACATCAGCAATATTCCCTTGAGAATCAGACCGATGCGATCCACAAGTACGCCGCCTTGCGCTGTTTCGAGGTAATCCAGACCTATTCAGACAGCGCCAAGAGCGGAGTAACACTGCGAAATCGGCCGGGACTACAGCAGTTGTTAAAAGATGTGGTCAGCACGTCTGCCGCCTACCGAGCAATACTGGTCTACGACGTTAGCCGTTGGGGTCGATTTCAGGACACAGACGAGCCTGCGCATTACGAGTTTATTTGCCGGTCGGCCGGTATCCCCGTTCACTATTGCGCGGAAACATTTACCAACGACGGGACACTGCCTAGTCTCATCATGAAAGCCCTCAAGCGCACAATGGCGGGGGAGTTCAGTCGTGAACTCGGCGTAAAAGTGCTCGAGGGTCAAAAGCGATTAGCGCGTGAAGGCTTCAAACAAGGCGGACTCGCCGGTTATGGTTTGAAACGGATGCTCCTTACAGCAGCGCGAAAACCCAAACAAGTTCTCGAAGTGGGTGAGCGCAAAAGCATTTCGAGCGAGCGGGTCACTTTGGTCTTAGGCTCGCGTTCTGAGGTCGAATGCGTCCGATCGATTTTCAATATGTTCGTTCAAGAGGAACGCTCCGTCGCTGAAATCGCACGTGAACTCAATCGCAGGGGCATAAAGAATTTTAGCGGTCGCGCTTGGAAGTACCAAGGTGTGAACAACATCCTCATGCATCAAAAATATGCCGGATTTAATGTGTTCAACCGCACGACTCGGAAGCTCTACACGCCAACCCTCAGAGTACCCAGATCGGAATGGATATTAAAAGCCGGCGCGTTCGAACCGATTGTGGATTTGAATACGTTTTTGAAGGCCCAGAACATCCTGTTGACCCGCACCTGCCACGTGACGAACGCGCAGCTTCTTGATGAGTTGCGCAAACTGCTGGTTCAAAAAGGCCGACTCTCGATCTCTTTGATTGAGCAATGCAATTTCCTTCCCAGCGCGTCGGCGGTTCGAAAGCGCTTCGGAAATATGAGGGCCGCTTATAACCTCCTCGATTACGGCCAGGATAGATTTCGCAACGTTGACGTTCGGCAAAGAACGCACGCCTTACGAGAAAAGCTTCTGGCGCAAATTACGGAGGCATCGTTAGACAAAATAAGAGTCGTTCAGCGAACGACGAGGCACCGCGCCACACTCGAGTTGCCCGGGAAACGTACCGCGTCTGTCCTTTTGGTGCGTTCAGCTCTTGTATGGAAAGAGACGCGCCGTTGGCTAATGGATCCTGTTCTAGCGGAGAGCCATCTGCCAACGCTTGTCGCATTACTGAATCGGAGAAATGACGGTTTTGAACGCTTCTACGTCTTTCCTAAAATTGGATTCTGCACACGCGCACGTATCACGGTCGCTGATCCATGGTTTGGAGCTGGCATTGAGGTAAAGGATCTGTCCAGACTCCGCGAGGCTTTTGAACAGGCGTTCGAACGGGCGAGGTAGTAATTCTACGTATGAGAAATGCGGTCAATACGGATAGACACGCCGTCCCGTCCTGGCTACCCTTCCGATGTCAGCGACTGCGGTCCGGACCGAATCGCTGGCAGGGCTATCGCGTCAGGAAAGCGATGGCCCTTTTATTTTGGGAACAACTGGATGACGCTTACCACCGGCAAATACGCCCATTGCCGCCAGGTAATGCTTTGACAACGGTTGGCGATTGTTTTACAAGCACATCTGACGGAAGCTTTACAGGAGAATTCTATGAGCGGAGTGATTTGGTGGCTGATCGTAGGGGGCATCGCGGGGCTTCTTGCTGGACTAGTGATGAAGGGCGGCGGCTACGGGGTTGTCGCTGACATTATTTTGGGAATTCTCGGTGCTTTCGTGGGTGGCTGGGTATTCGGTTTGCTTGGGTTGGGCGCGAGTGGCGGGATGATAGGTTCCATAATCGTTGCATTTATCGGCGCGTGTATTTTGATTGGAATAACGCGAATGATAAAACGTGGTTGAGGGTGGCGCAGCTAACCGAACACTCAGAGAAAATGGTGAATTGCGTAAACAACGGGCGAAGTATCCGGCTTCGTTCCAGATCGGCTGGGATTCTTGGGCCATATCAATGATGCTTGGACGACGCGAGCCGAGGACTACCGGAGTCGCGTCCAGCTTTTATAGCTTCTGCGTTCCCGCATTCACGAGTTCGTAGCTCGATCCTACCAGCAGGATCGCTTTGGATTTCTTTTGCCCCAAACGGTTGAACGATTTTTTTGGATGGCTATTCGCCAACACTAGTGCGCTCGGGTTTGCGATCGAACAGCCACAAATATGCTGGAAACCAAGACGAGAGCACGGTCGTGAAGACCCACGTTGCTAAGACGTGCATCGGAAGGTCTATCAAGTTTCGTGGCACAGAATCGCGAAAAGAAATCACTAGGGTGATCGAAGCGGTTAGAGACAACACGGAGATTTGCCAAACGACAAATGGTGAGCGACTAGCCAAAGCAGTGATTAAAGGCAAAACGAATAAACACACAAAAGTGTATTCCAGGGCGCCTGCAATTTCAGGGAACTGCAAATAAACTGCACAAACCGGACCGACGGCGGCCGCCGCTATGAAACTGGCGATTTCGAGGCCGCGAACTCGGAAACGATTGGCCATGATGGGATTCTAGCACCTTGAGTTTCCCGTCTTGAAGGCGTTGGTTTGCAAGAAGTACATCATCTAGCCCTGCAGCGTTACCAGACGATATGAGGACAAAGCCGTGCCGTCATTGCGAGCTGTTAACCGTCAGAGTAAGCGGGATGTTCTGCGATACGGCTCCCGATGTTGCGGTGACCGTAAGTGTGTATTGTCCCGGTTGGATACTTTTCTGGGGGGGCGTTTGACCGCCACCACACGAGGTTGCCAGGAGCACGGTGGTGAGCGCAGCTGCAATCCCCGCTTCGCGAGCGAATAGTCGAAGTCCGCTCACAGTGGGGATCGCTTGCCTCTTATCTCGGATTACCATCAGCGCGAAGAACACTAGGAACATCCCACAAGCCTGTACCAAATTGCTCGTCCGAGAATTCTTTGCCCACAGAGTCTTGTTCCCAGTGAGAACGCTGCCGGTCATGGTTACACCCACCGTCACGATCACTGGAACGGTAGTCGTTCCCGAAGCCTGGAACGATATAGGGCTGACCGAGCAGATAGAATTTGCAGGCGCGCCCTTGCAGACCATTGAAACGCTTCCCGAAAAATTTCCAACGGGTACGAATTGCAAATTGTAATTCGCCGACCCCGTCGGTGAGATGGTCGCGGTGGCTCCACCTGGTGTGGTGGGTGCTATGTTAAACGGTGCGTTAGCGGTTCCGCTCAGGCTGATTGATTGCGGCGAATCCGGCGCGTTGTCCGCAAAGGTAACCGTTGCGGTCCGAGTTCCCGGCGCCTGTGGTGCAAACATAACTGTCACAGTACAGTGTGATGCCACATTGACGCTTGTGCCGCACGTATTCGTTTCCGTGAAGTCGCTCGGATTCGGGCCACCCAATGTCACACTCGAAATTTCCAAGGTCACTGAACCCGTATTCGCGAGCGTGAAATTCTGCGGCGCACTTGTGGTACCAATATTTGTGGCAGGAAACGTGTAACTGTTCGGCGTGAGGGAAACCGTAGGTGCTGGAGCCACACCTGTTCCGCTGAGTTCGGCAGTCTGCGGGCTCCCGGTAGCGTTGTCGGACACGCTAAGAGCGGTCACGAGCGGACCAACCGCGCCTGGTGTAAAAGTGACGTTGATCGCGCAATTCGATCCCGCTTCGAGCGAGGCAGGGCAGTCATTCGTCTGCGAAAAGTTGCCATTTCCCCCGCCAGTGACGGAAATTTCGGTAATACTCAAGGGAGCGGTACCTGTGTTGTAGAGCCCAACGATTTGAACGGAATTTTCTCCAATTAATGTGTCTTCGAACGTCACGGCCGTTGGAGAAAAACTAGCTGCGGGTGCAGGAGACGTCGGTGAATAACCAGTCACCGCAATAGATTCTACTAACGCGGACGTCGTATAGGGCGATCCCGGCGCAGGAGTTAAAACACCAGTAGTCGAGCCGATTTGGTACGCGTTAATTGTCGAATGCGTAGGATCTCCCGAAAAAACGAATGGGCTGATGAGCGATGCAGTCCAAGGGACGTAAGCGCTGCTACCACCGGGGGGTTGAGTTAGAGTTAAGACCCCTGTGGTCTGATCGATCTGGAATCCACCCAGATTTGTAAAAAGAAAATTACCAGTCGAATCCACTGTCATCGCAATCGGCATTTCGCCTTGTTCGACTTGGTCACTCGTTAGGAGGCCCAGCGAGCCGTCCACTTGCGAAATGGCGACGGTGTCGATAAAAACCTCGTGCTGACCGTGGTCACTGAAGAGGAAAGCTGCGTCTCCGGCAAGACTTTCGGGTTGTTCGCCACCCTGATAGGTTGTTGAAAACGCCGTCAAGTCGCCGGTCGCCAAGTTGATGGTGTAGCCTTGAATTATGTTACTGAGGTCTGAAGCCCCAGTTCCATAGCCAGAGACATAAATCCACTGGCCTCCAGGATGGGCAAAAATACCCACCGCATTCAGCGGACATTGAACCACTTGTCCAGCGGTTGCGGTGTTCGGAGTTGGCGTCAACCCGCCTGTCGCCGGATCGATAGCGTAGGCATCGATTTCACCCACCGCCGGGTCAGCTGTGTAGACGCTATTGGCAACGTAGAGATATTTACCGGTTACGTCTGTAGTGAGATACGCGGGACCCACACCATTGCCCGCAGAAAATGGTGAACTGGGAACCTCCGTCAATGCGCCATTTGTTTGATTTATTCGAAAGACGGATACATCGTTGAAGCTGAAATTCGCAACGAACAAGAAAGTCCCCGAAGGATTGACCGCCAATTGAAAAGGATCCAGTCTTTCGTTAAACGGCGAACCGGGAATTGAGCTTAGGGCTCCGGTGGTTGGATTCAATTGGAAGCCCGAAATGCTTTGCGTCGCCTCGTCGGCGGTATAGACGAATTGTGGTGGCGTACTCTGTGCAATCGCGAGCGAGGTTCCGGATAGCGCGCCTATGCTCGCAATCACGGCAAACGTCAGCCCTCGTGCAAAAATACAAAACCTCTTCAACATGATCGAGGTAGGGTCATGATCGCTTCTCATAAATCGGATTGCTCTCAGTTTCCCTAAAGAACAATTGACATTCGGGTGTTTGAAGATCGTACGTCTCCTTAGTTAATCAATCAATGCCTATTGAGGAATCTCAATGACTGTTACAGTAGGGGCTACGTTCGATGGTGGGCATCGTCTGCACGGATTCTTTGGTGTGCGCTTCCGATTGGCGCTGCGACTTATGGTGTGTCGGTAACTAGTAGCGGAGCACTTATGGAACACGCAACGGTTACGGAGTCCAATCGAGTTCTTCGATCTTCTGATTAGCGCTCCGCTTGTCGATATAGGCCTGGCGAGCGGCGTCCGCTTCATCCTTAACCGGGAATTCCTTACCGTCAACGGGTTGCCCATCGCCATGCGGTTGCCCAGCGAATTTAGGGGAATCAGGGTTCCACTCAGGCTTCATTTCCGGGTGTTTTTTGACCACCCACCTGCCGAAATCCGTGCACCTCGAGTGTCCGTCTTCGGCAAGCTGATAAACCGGGCTAATGCTGATGTTGTACCCCGTTCCGGGTGCTGTCCAAATCCAAGGGCACGATTCGAACCACGTATCAAGCATTGCGGAAGTCGTCCAAGCGCGTGCTGTCACGTGATTCGAACGAGGCACCGACATACCATTTTGGATACCGACGACGGTTATGAGACAAAGCGTGATAACTAGTCTTAGGCCCATAAGCCGATTATTCATTTTCATACCTTTGGTTGCAAGATTACCACGCCGCCGAAGCACCTGAGACAAGGTCGCCGAGACGAATATTCGCACCAGTCTACTATGAGCAACTTAGAAACGTTTGCCCATATCTTCAATGAGGAAATCGCGACTGTGAGATCAATGACCGGTCCAGCCGACGACGATGCTCGGGTGCGGTGCCAACGTTTACTAGCACAATTGCGTCCTCACCTGAATTTCCCGAGCCTTTGTCGGCTGCCATTCTCAAAATTCCTCAGGGGCTCTTGCCCGTCACAGCGTCGCTTCTCGATTTCGCGTCCGGCTGAAATTCTTGTTTTCTCGAAGCTCTTAGGCGAGCTCCAACCACCACATTCTGCACCCGTCGGTGCACAATAAGAGCTCCACTGCCCGTCACTTTCGCGCCCGTTATCAAACGGGGGCTGCTGTCCACTTTTGATTTCTCCCTCACCTTTTTTCGCATCTTCATCACACATGTCCTTCTGGCAAAATCGGACGTGGTAGGATGTTTGAGGGTTTGAGTCATTGTTGAAAATTCTAATCTAAACATAGAATAGGAGATCTGTTGGCAATTCTCATAACGGGCGGTGCGGGATACATAGGAAGTGTTACTGCTGAACGGCTACGGCAAAGTGGCGAAGACATCGTTGTCTTGGACGATCTCGCACGAGGACACCGTGCGACAGTCGACGCAGCGGTACCCTTTTATCAGGGGCGAATTGGCGATCGTCAGCTGTTAGAACGGATCACTGAGGACCACAAAATCGATTCGTGTATTCACTTCGCCGCGCTCGCGTACGTTGGCGAGTCTGTGGAAAAACCAGCGTCTTACTTCGAAAACAATGTTGAACAAGGTTTGGCGTTTCTGCGGGTTCTGATGGAAGCCGGAGTGCGCCGGCTCGTGTTCTCGTCGACTTGCGCTACTTACGGCGAACCCCCGGAGATGCCGATTCGAGAAGAGAGTCGTCAATGGCCTAAAAATCCTTACGGCTGGTCAAAATTGATTTTGGAACGAGTCTTAGATAGTTACGATCGAGCCTGCGATCTGAAGTTCGTCGCCTTACGTTACTTTAATGCCTGCGGCGCTACAGCGAAGCTTGGGGAAAACCATGATCCCGAGCCGCATCTTATTCCCAATGTGCTAGCCGTGTGTGCCGGCAGGAAGAAGGTCGTATCTGTATTCGGAAATGACTATCCGACTCCAGACGGCACCGCGATTCGGGATTACGTACATGTAAGCGACCTAGCTGAGGGCCACTTTCTTGCGCTGGAGTATTTACGGAAAGGAAAAAGTTCCGATTTCATTAATCTAGGAACCGGGACTGGTAACTCAGTTTTGGAAGTTATCGAAAAAGCGCGCGACGTAACGAGCCGCGAGATTACGGTGCGATTTGAGCCCCGCCGCCCTGGAGATCCCTCGCGGTTGGTCGCAGATCCGACAAAGGCGAAGACAATCTTGAAATGGAACCCCAAATCCTCCGACCTAACGACGATTTTAAGGTCTCAATGGGAATGGAATCATCGTTACCCAATCGGCTACGATTCGATTACTCCCTAATAATATTCGTCTCTTAAGGACGTTATCGTCAGCCCCTCGTTGGACTTCTTCTGCCCGATTGAAGCCGTTCAAGCTGATTCAAAGTGCGATCGAACTCCCGACTTATATGTGTCTCATACCGTAATATGCGATCGAGGTCAGTTTCCCTCAGGATGAGTGCTGAATGCGACGCGAACGTCACTTCCTTTTCTTTTCTTCTATAGAAAGATACCTAAAACAGTCCTATTCCACTTTAATTATGTCGATCATCTCTTCCAGGTAGTTTTCGGAACGCTGTGGCCTATCAGGCGGATTTCCTTTGGTGCTGAGAATTCCAAAAGCCCGATCGAGCCATTGGGCTCATTTAAATCACGGGTCTCAAGCCATCCATAAACACTTCGGATTACTAAGGCGTCCTTTGCCAAGCCGAATCCTCGAGCCTTGACGGCCATCAAGAGCCGTTCATCTGTCGAGCGGCGTTCTCAAGGAGGTTCGCTCGCGTTTTTATTGGAACCGAACCGCCCGATTCGCTGAGTGAATGTGGATTCGGTAACTCAAATTCGGACCGACTGCCCATAAAACTCGGGCACCGCGAGATCAGGGAAGTTTCGGCTCGGTAGTGCACGCCAAAGAATGGAAACCCAGTCTGAAATCGGAATGCTTCCGGACTCTCATCGCGCTGTCCGCCGAGATGTCCAGTATTGTAATCATTCACTGAGCCCCAGTTCCGCAATGTCAATTCGGAGGTATTTGAAACGTCAGTAAGATTACGAGTCTAGATCGCAACTATGGTTGCCGAGGCTCTCGCATTGAGGGCTCAAGGAATATCGCGCTTGCACGCAAGATACGTTCTCGAAGCCGGGGAGGCTGAATGCTTAGTCTCATCTCTCCATACCAACGCAGCGAAGCGCGCAGAATAAGGACGAAAATGAGAAGCAAGATGCTTGCTACCACCGCGCCGAAAGACTCACGTTCCACGAGGAGCGTCGCGAAAGTGGAGTCTTCCCAGCCTGGGAAAATGTGATTGAAAAAAACCTTCACGGGTCTTCCCATCAAGGGGAGGCCGGCGAGTCGAACATGGACCGTATGCTCAAACGAATATTCCGGAAGATAATTCGGAATCTTTTGCCTGGCCGCATTGAACGTCGCAGGGCTCAAGAGCTCTTCGCGCGTTAGAGTCCGTCCTGCCGTGTCTCTAAATACGTAACGGTACGCAGGATCGACGATAATCCACCTTCCATCGATCAAAACTTCGGCGACGACGTGCTTGGTCATGTCGTGCGAATCCAGCAAAAGCAGACGACGTACCTGCAAATTGCTGGAGTTCGCTAGATTGATGAAAGCGTTTGTGGCGGTACCGCAAACCCGCAAAAGGGCGTCGTAGTTTAAGGTGTCAGTCGGATCGCGATCATGATCAAAGGCCGTCGGTTGATAGGGCAGCCGCGTTGGCCCGTATACCATCCAAGCGAGAATGGATTGGACTTTCTCTTCCACCGGAGCCGTGGCTGGCACAATAGCGTCAGAAAACCCCTTTAAGTATCGTTGCGTTGAGAATTCCCACCCGATTGAATACACGGCAAAGAGAAAAGCAGCCAACAAGAAGATGTTTACAGTCTTCCATGCGATAACAAACAACCTGTGGGAGTGCTT
>Ga0307474_10003696_pt1 | contig 11034 bp, 8 predicted proteins | sample atmos_gasesECM1C_2_FD_203312 | JGI IMG/M metagenome (GOLD analysis project Ga0307474, IMG submission 203312) | Hardwood forest soil microbial communities from Morgan-Monroe State Forest, Indiana, United States - atmos_gasesECM1C_05 | ecosystem: Environmental > Terrestrial > Soil > Temperate...
AACGCTGCTTGGTCCTCTGCGACACGTGGCTTTGAGCCGCCCCAATTTGTCACGCCATCCGACGTAACAAGTCGTTGCCTCGGTGTTTATCGCTAACCTCAAGCGTGGTTTCCGGGCTCCCCGAGTCGCTGCCAGCGCGAGCGGTTCCCGTACTTCTGATATCTATGCCGGCGGCACGCCATGGGCTAATCTCGTGCCGTTCCCAGACAGACCCGGTCAGGCAGAGGAATCCCAGCGCATGCGTGCGTCCTCTAGTTGGCCGAACATCCAAGAAAGACCCTAAAAACTGATTGTTGAGGACTGATGCGCACACTCTTTGCTGCAGTTCTGCTGCTGTCCGTGTGTCTGATCGGTTGTGGTTCTCATGGGGCGATGCAAGCCACCACCGCAGGTCAAAACGTCGCAAGTCTAACAATGGCAAGTCAAACCGCTAACAATACGAGTGCGTCCAGCAGTTTCCAGAGCCAGCGGAACGGCAACCTGGGGGCGAACAATGTCAGCAAGGTCGATGTTCACTCACTGCTGTATCCGGGTACGACGACCAAGGTGTATGCGCAGTTGCTGGTTTGGTTCGGGCAATCGGGCCACATCGATGTGGGATACAGCTCCACTGATCCCGACCAGGTGCACCGCCAGATAACCGACATGATAAGCCGCGGCATCGACGGGGTGATCGTCGATTGGTATGGGCCGAACAACTCGATCGACAATGCGACTCAGCTCGTGATGCTCGAAGCAGAAAAGCATCCGGGCTTTAGTTTCTCGATCATGATCGATGCGGGCGCAATCGCAGGAAGTTCGTGCTATGGCTGCACGCCAGAGCAGACGTTGGTTCAATTGCTGAAGTACGTAGAGCAGCACTATTTCACGTCCCCGGCCTACACAACCGTGCAAGGACAGCCGCTGGTGACTGACTTCAATGTCGACCGCTCCTATTCCATCGATTGGAATGCGGTGAAGTCCGCACTGTCATCGTCACCGGGATTTCTTTTTCAGGATAATGGCGGATTCAGCCATCCGCTCAGCGATGGCAGCTATTCGTGGGTCATGCCTCAGACTGGCGACTACGGGCTGAGCTACCTCTCGACTTTCTACGACATTGGGGTGACGTTTCCCAACAAGAAAACCATGGGCGCTGCCTACAAGGGCTTCAACGACGCGCTCGCATCGTGGGGCTCAGGACGTGTGATGGATCAACAGTGCGGGCAGACCTGGCTGCAGACCTTCTCGCAGGTAACTAGCCTCTACAGCGCGAACCGGCAACTGCCCTACCTGCAGCTCGTCACCTGGAATGACTACGAGGAAGGCACCGAGATCGAATCAGGCATCGATAGCTGTGTTTCTCTGCAGACCTCCGTCTCGGGCAATACGCTGGAGTGGGGGGTCAGCGGCAACGAAAGCACGGTGGACCATTACACGGTATACACCAGCGCCGACGGGCAGAACCTCACGAAGATCGCGGACACAAAGACTGGAGTTCATTCCGTCGATCTGTGCAGCCTGCCGGTGCCAAAGGGTACCAGCCAGCTAATCGTACAGGCCGTCGGCAAACCATCGCTGGCGAATCGGATGCCGCGGCCGGTGAGCTATACGTCATCGTGCGGCGGCTCCCAGCCGTAGTTTTCGTCTGCGACCAATATGCCGAGTTTGCATGAGCGCTGCTTGCGGACGCGGAGTGCGGGAGCTTTCCGAAAGAGGGATGACGCGGCTTGAGGCAGACCAGAGCGATGTTAGGCGAACAGCGACTTCGCTGGTCAATGGCCAGCTCTGCCGCGGATGGTGAGGTCGGCCTCGGCCGGCACATCCGAGAGCGTCATGTGCAATGCGTGTTGCTTCGGGTCATAAGTTGTCTTCAACGGATAAGTGCTGCTGGAAAACTTCGCTTCAGCGTGGGCCGATGGCCAGTCATAAATCACCACCTCGATGAACTTCCACCATGGCGCGTATGAGCCTTCACGCGCGTGGAACTTCATGCGCATAGTGTTGGCGTCGGACTGGCAGGTGAACGACTGCCGCAGATACTCGCCCTTCTGGTAGCGGAAAGTATGGCCGTCGTCGAGATAGATTGAACCGCTGCACTGCTGGCCGGGATAGACGCGAAGTTCGAGCGGACCGCTGGGGGTTTCGTCCGTGTTCTGGATCAGCGGCTGAAGCGGCACGATGCTTCCGCCTCGAACATAGACCGGCATGAGGTCGAGTGGCGGATGGATTCTGGGGACAGCGGCGGTCTTCAGGCCAGTCCAGAAGTCGTACCACTCGTGGTCTTTCGGAAACGAGACGGCGTAGTCATCCAAGGTCTCGGCAAATGGCGGTGGAGCGATCAGCAGGCTGGGGCCGAGCAGAAATTCGGTGTCGAGATGATCGAAATCAGCTGCGAAAACATCCGGGAATTCGAGAAACAGCGGACGCATGAGAGGAAGGCCGGTGCGCGACGACTCGTCGGCCAGGGAATAAATGTACGGCAGCAGGCGGTACCGAGTTTCGATGTAGCGGCGGCGAATGACTTCCTGCTCGAGTCCGTTGTTCCAAATCTCGTGCGGCAGAGTGCCCTTGGCGGCATGATCGCGAAAGAAGGGCGAGAACGCTGCCTGCTCAACCCAGCGGGTGAGCAGAGACGCCTGTGGAGAGTCGTTGAACCCACCCACATCGGCGCCGACAAACGGGATGCCGCTGACGCCGAGATTGAGCACCATCTGCGTAGCCAGGCGGAGATGGTTCCAGGTCGCGGAATTGTCGCCCGTCCAGGTGAATCCGTAACGCTGGCCGCCTGCGTACGTCGCGCGGGTCAGGACAAACGGGCGTTCGTCGGGACGCAGTTTGAGCAGGCCCTCGAAGGTACCGCGGACATTTTCCAGTCCGAAGACGTTGTGAATCTCGGCGTGGGTTGCGGTGCGGGTGGTGAATCCGGTCTCTTCGATGCGATGCACGGTGTTCACAGGCATCGTTTTGTCGGGAACCTCAAAGACTGAAGGCTCGTTCATGTCGTTCCAGAAACCGGCCACGCCATCCTGAACGAATTCGCGGTAGAGGCCGCCCCACCACTCGCGAGTTTGAGCGCGGGTGAAGTCCGGGAAGACGGCAGGGCCGGGCCAGACCACGCCGATGAACTCACTGCCGTCAGGATTCTTCACGAAGTGGTCGCCGGCTTTGCCGGTGTCGTAGGGAGCGTAGCCCTGGTTGGGAGCGTGCGCGATGTGCAGGTCTGTAATGGTGACCAGATGGAAGTGCTGCTGGCGTAGATCGGCAACGAGCCCGGGAAAGTTCGGGAAAGTTTTCGGGTCGACGGTGAAGGGACGGTTCTTGTATTGGTAGTCGATGTCGAGGTAGAGGACGTCGGAAGGAATCTTGTCGGTGCGAAAATGCTTGGCGATCTCGCGCACCTGGGACTCGGGTGTGTAGCTGTAGCGCGACTGCTGGAAGCCCAGGGCCCACAGCGGAGGGAGCGGCGGCGGGCCGGTGAGATAGGCATAGGCTTCGACAACCTGGGTCGGCGTCGGGCCGTAGAAGAAGTAATAGTCCAGCGGACCGCCTTCGGCACCAAAGGAATATGCGTCCCGCGCTTGCTTGCCGAAATCGAACCAGGTGCGCCATGTGTTGTCGAGGAATATCCCGTAACTTCTCGTTGCGTTGATGCCCAGGAAAAAGGGGATGCTTTTGTAAAGCGGATCGGTGGATTCCTGCGGGGCGACGTCGGTGTTCCAGAGAGTGTAAGTTTGATTCCTGCGGTCGAAGGAGCCGGCCTTGTCGCCCAGGCCGAAATAATGTTCGTCGGCGGGCATTTGCTTGGAAACGGAAAATCCGCCGAGTTGGAAAGTCACGGGGCGGCCCACAGCGTCGGCGGAAATGACGTTGCCGGCGAGATCGCGAATGACGATGCGGAGCGGCTTGCGCTCAACACGAACCTCGAGCGCCGCAGTGCGGAAGCCCACGAATGCGGCATCGTCGACCGGCCTCACGTCCACTGTTTTGCTGCGCGTTGCGGGAAGCACTGCCCAGGACGCGTCCTCTGGGAGAGTACCTTCGGCTGAGATGCGCACGCGAATGATGTCGTCTCGGAGCGCCGTGATGCGCACAGTCGATGAGCCGGCCTGAACTTCGACACCGTCACGAAGAGGTTGGGATGTGGTTACGGCATCGACCGTCGTCTCGGGCTGAGAGGCGGTCTGTGCAACTGCGAAGATCGACATCGAGATTGCTAGCAGGAGGAAGAGACCAAAAAAACGAGGGCGGCAATCGGGCATCAGGGACTCTTTCCAGGAATGATTTTTGTGCATCTGGTAAGACCATACTAATCCAATGTGCAGAAATGGATGAACCTCCGATTCCGCCGAGCCCCAAGTCCAAAGGCAGTCGATCGAGCAGGAAGCGGGAATCTTCCCTGCTCCTGCCCCTGGATGCGATTCTGTGGTTTTATTTTCCCTTGTGATTTTTAACTGCGATCTCTAGTTCAAGAAAGGTACATCCATGCAATCTGAGGCGGGTCCAGTGTCGAAGACGATGTTGTGGACGGGGCGAATCATGAGCGCGATCCCGGTTTTGCTCACGCTGCTCGGCGCCGTAATGAAGGTGGTAAAGGCGGCTCCGGCGATGGAAGGTATGGCGCGGGCTGGATTTTCGGAGAAATTGACAGTGTCCGTCGGAATTCTTGAGTTGGTCTGCGTTGCTGTGTATGTGATTCCGCGGACTTCCGTGCTGGGAGCGATTTTGCTGACGGGATTGTTGGGCGGAGCAACGGTCACCGCTCTGCGAATTGGAGATCCGACGTTTCCGATGCCGGTCATTCTTGGGATGATGGCGTGGGGCGGGTTGTACTTGCGGGATGTGCGATTGCGGGCGCTGATTCCGCTGCGCAGAGTGTAAGGCAACGAGAAGCTGACGACGAGCCGGCGAGTGTACGACTGAATCCGCGGCGAAACTAGGAGCGCTCGCTTCGCTCGCTGGACGGGCGAATGCGCCCGTCCCCACACAGTCTCAGCAAGACAGCCGAGGCGGCTGTCGCTATGTGATCAACTTCGCAATACGGGTCGCGTCAGGCAGGTGGGGCCGCCGCTGCCGTTGATGCAAAGTTCGCTGCCGGGGAAGGTGCGGACATCGAATCCGGCGTCGCGAAGACGGGCGTCGGTCCTGTGGTTTTCTTCGATCGCGAGCAGGCGATTGCCGCCTAGTGCCAGTACGTTGCAAGCGAGGGTGTCACGTTCGGACTCGTCGATCTGAATGAATTTGTAGCCGCGCGACCGCAGCAGTTCCACTGTCTCTACCGCCAGCCATGGTAGATCGACCAGTGCGGTTTCTTCGTCGAGCAGGCTGATCAGCGACATTAGATGCAGGCACGCCGACGGTCCGGGACCGTAAGGCAGCGGCGCAGACAGGACCTCGATTCCTTTGGGTGCGAGCAGCTTGCGCAGCTGCGCGATGCCGGCAGCATTGGTGCGATAGCCATGACCGATGAGCAGCGTCTTCGAGTCGAGCCAAAGAATATCGCCAGCTTCGGTCGTCCCCGGCGCAACGATTGTGCCAAAGATTGGGACACTCACGGTTGCGCAGTACGCTCCGTGAAGACGCGCTTCGGCCACGCGATTTGGCTTGCCGGGGCACATCAGGATCAGGCCAAAGTCGGTGGCGAGAGAAGCGTCGTGAGCGTAGATGGCGTCGAGGGAGAGATCGTTGTCCGAGGGTAGTTCGATAATTTCGGCGCCGGCGGTTTGCAGTTCGTAGCATAGAGTTTCGTGCTGCGCCTGAGCCTTGGCGAAGTCGGGCGGATGATGAAAGCCAAGATCGCGCCAGGTGGCAAGATTTTGCGGCTGGTTCCATCCCGCGGTTCGAGGCGAACATACCAGGACGCGCTGGAGCGCGCCAACCATGGAGTGTCCATTAAAAGTGACGCCAAGTGCGGGCAGAAGGGCCTCCTGGGGATTCAAAGCTCGGATGATTCTAAGGCAGATGCGATGCAACGCAGAAATTGTTCGGGCAGGAGTGTCTTTCGCCCCTTTGGGGCTGGCTTCTCATTGACTCTTGGTCCCACGCCTTGCGGCGTGGGCTGCATTCTTACGCCGCTTCGCGGCTACCGGAAACGTTATGACGCTTCTCGTTTCGAATTGGAGTTCGAAGTTGCTTCGCAGTTAGGAACCAGGGTCGCGCACACTTCAGGGCTTACTCCGAGACAGAGAAGGACACGTGCGCGTCGGCGGGCGGCATTAGATCGTGCACCGCACTTTTGTGTTTGTCTTTGTTTTGAGCATTGCGCTTGTTTAGCCAGCTCTTCAGGTGCTTACGCGCGGTGGAACTAAGTTTTGTGAAGAAGAGTCCGGCGCGGCCTTGATCGCTAGCCCACATTACATCGGCGTGTCCGTGCAACGTGACGCGAGTGCCCGGCAGCACGCAGCGAAAAGCCAGGTTCGAACTCACAGGCACCGGGTCGGGAGCCTGCACGGCGAGTCCGTGTTCACCGATATCGATGCTGACTCCGGAAAGAGGTCCACTTTCGAGTTCCAGGTAGACCAGGGTTTTCATTTCGTAACGGGTGGACTTGCGGCGATTGGCGCTGCTGTTCTTCCTTTCTGCCTCCAGGGCCTCTTTCAACTGTTCCGCTTGGAGGGGCCGGTACAGAATGCGGCTGGCGCCCGACTGAAATGCCTGACCAGTTCCTGGCCAAGCCCGGCTGGCGACGGCCAGCAGTGCGGGTTTTTGGCTGGGCGGCAAAAGGGCCGCCATGCGGATAACCTCTTCGGCATCTGGTAAATCAAAATCCACAATGAGCGTGGACGCTCGGCCACTCATGACCAACTCGAGCGCCTGGTGTCCGGAGTGGCAGTTCACCAAGTCGATGCCTAGCTCGTCGAGAGCAGAGTGCAACGTTTGAAGAGATCGTTTGTCATGACACAGGACGGCAGCAGGCTGGCGCATGAGTTACAAACTACGGCCCGGCGCGCGGTGGGTAAATGTCACAGCGGTAATCTGGATATGGGTTACTGAAGCACTCTATAAATAGCAGGAAATGCAGGTGTTATATGCCACTCCCGGGCGTGTAGGGGAGCGCTGTTATAATAAAGGATTGCGCTCATGACCACGAAGCGACTGATTCGATCCACAACAGTTTTGTCGGTTCGCCGCAACGGCAAGGTGGTTCTTGCCGGCGACGGCCAAGTCACGCTCGGCGAGTCGGTGATCAAACATTCGGCTAAGAAGATACGCCGACTTTATAACGATAAAATTGTGGCCGGGTTCGCGGGGTCGACGGCGGACGCGTTTACTCTGTTCAGCCGATTCGAAGCCAAACTGGAGCAGTATCACGGCAACCTGGGACGGGCCGCAGTTGAATTGGCCAGAGACTGGCGCACCGATAAGTTTCTGCGGCATCTGGAAGCCTTGTTGCTGGTGTCGGACCGGGAGCAAACCTATCTGCTTAGTGGGCAGGGAGATGTGATCGAACCAGATGGCGCGGTGGCGGCCATCGGAAGCGGCGGGCCTTATGCGCAGGCTGCGGCACAGGCGCTGGCGGAGCACACGGACCTGTCCGCGCACCAGATCGCTGAAGAAGCAATGAAGATTGCGGGCAAGATGTGCATCTATACCAATGACAAGGTAACGATTGAAGAATTGTAAGAAAAGTGGTCAGTGGCCAGTAGGGCCGACCACTAACCACTGATCACTAACCCTGAATTTATGGCCATTTATCTCCCATCATCCGCCGAAGAAGAACAGCTTGCGCTGGACGAACTGACTCCGCGCGAGATTGTGGTTGAACTCGACAAACACGTCATTGGCCAGAAGGACGCGAAGCGCGCTGTGGCCATCGCGCTGCGCAATCGAATGCGTCGGCAAAAGCTCTCGCCCGAACTCGCCGAAGAAATCATTCCGAAGAACATCATCATGATTGGGCCCACCGGTGTGGGCAAGACGGAGATTGCGCGACGGCTGGCGAAGCTGGCGAATTCGCCGTTCTTGAAAGTTGAGGCCTCGAAATTTACCGAAGTCGGCTATGTCGGTCGTGATGTGGAATCGATGGTGCGCGACCTGGTGGAGATCGCCATCGACAATGTGCGCGAAGAGAAACTGGAAGACGTCGCCGACAAGGCTGAACTGAATGCGGAAGAGCGCCTGCTGGATATTCTGCTGCCGCCGTCGCCTCCGCCCCGAGGGGATGGGAGTTCGACGACGTCAGGTGGCGTGGTGATTGACGGGAGCACGGCTCTAGCAGAGTCTTCGAACCGGACGCGCGAAAAATTGCGGCAGCAATTGCGCGAAGGAAAGCTGGATGACCGCACAGTGGAGATCGACGTGCGCGAGCGCAATTTTCCGTCGTTCGAAATCATGACCAACCAGGGCGTAGAAGAGATGGACGTCAACATTAAGGATATGTTGCCGAACATTTTCGGACAGCGCACCAAGAAGCGAAAGATGAAGGTTAATGAGGCCTTTGAATACCTGATTCAGGAAGAGGAGCAGCGGCTGATTGACATGGATCAGGTCACGCGCATGGCGATCGATCGCGTGGAGAATTCGGGGATCGTGTTTCTGGACGAGATCGACAAAATCGCGGGACGTGAAGGCGGCCATGGGCCGGACGTTTCGCGCGAAGGCGTGCAGCGGGACATTCTCCCCATCGTGGAAGGAACGACGGTGAACACGCGCTACGGAATGGTACGGACCGACCACATTCTGTTCATTGCGGCTGGGGCGTTTCATGTTTCGAAGCCGAGCGACCTGATTCCTGAATTGCAGGGGCGGTTTCCGATTCGGGTGGAGTTGCAGTCGTTGACCATGGAAGATTTCGTGCGGATTCTCACCGAGCCGAAGTCGTCGTTGGTGAAGCAGTACACGGCACTGCTCGAGACCGAAGGTGTGAAGCTGGAGTTTACGCCGGAGGCACTGGACGAGATCGCGCACTTTGCGTTCCGCGTAAATGAGAGCACCGAGAACATTGGGGCTCGACGGCTGCACACCATCATGGAGCGGGTGCTCGACGAGTTGAGCTTCGACGCGCCGGAAAAGAAGGGTCAGCAGGTCACAGTAGACGCAGATTACGTGCGCAAGATGCTCACCGACATCGTGAAGGATCAGGATTTGTCGCGATACATTCTTTAGGAAAAGCTTTAATCACAGGGTTACACAGAGTAGGCCAACTTCTCTGCTCGGCGTTGGGGCGGTCTGTTAGTCTGAGTTCTTCCGCATGAGACGCTCTACGCCGATGGCTTTGCTCGCTCTGGGCGCGCTGCTGATGTTCGCGGCGTGCGCGACGGTTGCTCCGCCGCAGCCTCCGTCGCTGGAGTTGCCGAAGCCCCCTTCGGATCTGCGCGCTGTGCGCAAGGGCGATCACGTTACTCTCACCTGGACTGATCCCACCAATACGACCGATCGGCAGAAGATTCGACACCCGGGTGTAACCGGGATTTGCCGAGGACTTGTGCCCCAATTAATGGATTGCCGGACTCCGGTGGGCGAGGCCGACGCACCGCCAAGCCCGGCTACGACTCTTTCTTACAAGCAGGGCGTGATCAGGTCCTACGTCGACCAACTTCCCGCACAGCTTGAAGGGGACAACCCCTCAGCCTTTGTGACGTATGCCGTCGAAGTGCTGAATTCGGGGGGGCGGGGCGCGGGGCTTTCCAACCAGGTGCACGTTCCGCTCATCCACACTGTTCCACCGCCGCCGGACTTCGCCGCGCACCTCACGGGTCAGGGAGTCGGGCTGACCTGGACAAACAATGCGCCAGCAGTTAGTCCCAACTCGCTGGTGCACTACGTGTATCGCGTGTACCGTCGTCCGGAAGAAAGCACACAGCAGATTTTGGTCAGCGAGGTCGCGGCCGGAAGCGAACCCACTCTCAGTCTTGCCGATTCCAGCATTGAATGGGAGAAGACGTATGAATATCGCGCCGAAACAGTGACGGTGATTGCCGAGCAAAACAAGCCTGAGATTGAGAGAGAAGTAGAAGGGGACGCTACCCCACAGATCAAGATTTTCGCGCACGACATTTTCCCGCCAGCCGTTCCTTCCGGGCTGCAGGCTGCGGCATCGGGTCCGGGACAGAAGCCTTTTATCGATCTGATATGGGCGCCGGTTACGGACGTCGATCTCGAGGGATACAACGTTTATCGTCATGAAGAGGGCGAGGCTCCCGTGAAAGTGAATGCGGCGGCGGTGAAAACGCCGGCGTACCGCGATGAGAACTTGATGTCGGGAAAAAATTATTTCTATTCGGTAACTGCGGTGGATGTGCGCGGCAATGAGAGTGACCGTTCGGAGGAAGCCAGAGAACGGGTGCCCTGACGGAGCGCAGATAACACGTGGATAGAAAATATTTCTTCGGCTGTGCGCTTCAAATTCCGCGGATGTGGTTAGATAGATGGCGATGAAATATTGCCGATTTCAATTCAATGGGCAGGCTCAGTACGGACTGGTTGAGTCCGTGGGCGGGCGGGACGCGATTGTGCGGATCCTGCTGACTGCTCCCGAAGAGGCCGACGGAGACATGGAAAGCTTGCGCACGCGGCGGATCGAAGCCATTCCGCTGGAGGAGGCTTCCCTGCTGCCCCCGGTGCGGCCGTCGAAGATCGTTTGCATTGGGCGAAATTATCGCGAACATGCGGCGGAATTGGGGCACGACGTGCCGCAGGAGCCGCTGATTTTTCTGAAAGCCACGTCGGCGCTGCTTCCGCCGGGAGGGACGGTGCGGCGTCCGAAGATCTCGCAGCGGGTCGATCATGAGGGCGAGTTGGGCGTGGTGATTGGGAAGACTTGCTATCAGCCGGCAGCGGATGCGGACATCCGGCAATACATTTTGGGTTACACGTGTGTGAATGACGTCACGGCGCGCGACCTGCAGAATAAAGACGGGCAGTGGACCCGGGCTAAGGGCTTCGATACATTTTGTCCGGTGGGGCCGGTCGTGACCGACGAGATTGATCCGTGGGCGGGGATAGGCGTGGAAACCCGCGTCAATGGCGAGGTGCGGCAGCAGGGGAACACGCGGGATTTCATTTTTGCGCTGGACGTGGTGATTCGGCATATTGCGCAGGCGATGACTTTGTTTC
>Ga0307474_10003697_pt1 | contig 11033 bp, 3 predicted proteins | sample atmos_gasesECM1C_2_FD_203312 | JGI IMG/M metagenome (GOLD analysis project Ga0307474, IMG submission 203312) | Hardwood forest soil microbial communities from Morgan-Monroe State Forest, Indiana, United States - atmos_gasesECM1C_05 | ecosystem: Environmental > Terrestrial > Soil > Temperate...
TCAACGGATGAGATTGTGGAGTTGGCCAAGGTCGCCCGCCAATACGGCGGCGTCTATTTCACGCATCAGCGCTCGGAAACGGACGCCATCTTCAGTTCCCTGGACGAGGTCTTTGCGATTGCCCGGCACGCCAACATTTCTACGACGATCTGGCACCTTAAGACCGCGCACCGCGAGAATTTTGGAAAGATGCCGGAGGTACTTTAGACCACGAGTCTCAGATAGAACCATGGTTGACATCGTTGTACAACCGGCCGGCTTGCCTAGTTTCACGATCCGACGACGTCCTCGCCACCAGAACCGAGGTTGACTGAGATGGAAAAAGAAAATCCACAAAGCCTGTCAGAAGCACATCAGAAGCACGCGGCTTTCATCGCGAGTAGGGGCTGGAAGTCAAGAAACTCTTCTCCACTTTCAGTCGAGGGAGAAGTATTTTCCTTGACATTCCCCTTTATAGAACAGGTGTTAATGGGCGATTTGGGATGTTTCGCTGTCACCGAATTTATTGAACGATCCAGTAATACAGTCGATGAGGTCGAACTCCTAGCTTTTGCCACCAACGGCGTGAGCGGAACTCGCGGCCGGAATTTGCGCTCCAACCGCGCCAATGATTAGCTCGTGCACCGACTTCATTTCGCGTGCCACCTTCGGCCATCGCTCGTCACCGAATACACTTTGAAAATAGCCAAAAGGAGCGCCTTTGCTTCCACTTGGGTTCATGAGACACTTCGTCGTCCGGAGGCTTTCGACACGCTGCCTGAAACTTAACATCTGTTGCGCCAGATCGCTTAACGGCCGGAGTTCCGGTTCAAATGCCTCGCGGATTCGCTTAGCCGGAAACTCCCGGCCCGCCGTCGACTATATCGATAGCGCTGGTCTCGGAGCGCTGGTCAGCATTTACATGCATGCGAGAAGGGCAGGTTGCGACCTGGAGATCGCCAATCCGAAGCAGCGGATTCGAGATCTATTCAGCCGCAGCAGGCTTTCTTCAGTATTCGAAGGGCACGAAGATTTGCTTGGGATGACTCCCGACTAACTGTCAGCAATCCGTTGGCATTTTCGGCATCCGAGCGGACGTGTGCTGATCTCCGTTAGCTTCCAGCAAACCCGGCAAATAGCGCACTGCATGCCCATTCTGGCGTACTTTGCAGGCCCGCCCCGGACGAGTTTTTGCTTGACAAAATCGTTCTGCGGGTCCAAAGTTCTGCCCCAGGAAGGCTTGGTTTATCGGGCGATCAGCTGGAATGGGCACGGTGGGCGATCCTGGTGCGGGCAATCTGTTGCTTCGACAGTTAAGATCCCTGACGTCTGTGTTTCATTTCAATTTTGATGGCCATTTCCCGTGGTGGCCCTTGGAAGCTCTGTCACCGTGAGCCAATCCACACCTCTTTCCCCGTTATTGATTTAGAACCTTCGTCTAGGTTTTCCAATCCGGTCTGTGCGATGTGTCCGGCAGTGCGGCCTGGGTAGTACCTCGCCTATTCAAGAAATTTGGGCCCCCGCAGCGACGTTCCGTAGTCAAGTCGACCTTTGCCAAAAATGGGGAGCACGCGAAATATGAAATCGCATTACTCTGAGCGCCCGGCCATTTCTTCTGGCTACATCGCCGTCTGTCTGGCACTGGTTATCTGGTGCCTTCTGGTAACACCAGCTGTCTCCCAGGTGGCCGGAGAAAACGTCAATATGGTTTCTGGACTGACATGGCCATACGGCGATCCATTCCTGGAGCGACAAGACGAGCCCAGCATCGCGGTTTCGACCCGCAACCCGTTGCACCTGTTGGCGGGAGCCAACGATTACCGGAGCGTCGACCTGAACCTGCCGGAAGTTCAGCCTGGCGACACATCTTTGACGAATACGCCTACGGGAGAACCGTGGGTGGGTCAGTACGTCTCGACCGACGGCGGAGCGCGGTGGCAAAGCACATTGCTACCTGGATATCCTCAGGATACGTCGGCTCGAGGAATGGCCTCGCCCCTGCATGGCTTCACCACCGCGGCAGACCCGGTGCTCGCCTCTGGCACGAACGGAATGTTCTACTACGGCGGCATTGCCTTCAACCGCGGATCAAGTCTGGGACTGGTCTTCGTCGCCCGGTTGATGGATCTGAACAACAAGGAGAACGGCGACATATCGCAGGACAGCTTTCCAATCCGATACATCAATACTGTTCCGGTAGCGTATGGCACGATTACGCCGTCTCAATTTCTTGATAAGCCGGCGATTGCCGCCGACATTCCGCGCAACAGCAACACGTGCAGCTTCTCCGTTACGCAATCGGATGGGACAGCCGTGCGACAGAAAATTCCTGCCGGAAATGTCTACGTCGCTTATTCAAATGTAGTTACAGCCGCGAATGGTGCCCAGACCAGCACAATTTATTTCAGCCGGTCCACGAACTGCGGCGTGAGTTGGAGCTCTCCGATCGCGATCAGCAGCGGAATTCCAGTCAGCCAGGGCGCAACCATCCAGATTGATCCTGAAACCGGGATCGTTTATGTCGCATGGCGCGTGATCCACAGCACTACCCACCCGAACGATGGAATCGCCATCACCGCCTCGCTGAATGGCGGCCAATCCTTTTTTCCGCCACTTACAGTGGCAAGTCTGCCTCCGTTCAACTTCAATAATCCGCTTGCCCCTTCATTCTTCGATCAAGGCACCACTTATAGCAGTTTCCGAACGACGGCCTACCCTGCGCTGGCCGTTGCCGACAGCGGTATTCCATTCATCCCCGGGCCAATTTATCTGGCATGGTCGCAACGCGGAGTCGGACCAAACGGTGAGGCCCGCATCATGATGTTGGCCGTTCCAGGAAACGCCAGTATTTCGTCTAACGGTTTCAAACCGCCTGCGCCATTTCCAGTTGATAACGGCGCAGTAACCAACGACTTAGGTGGAACATTTCCTGGCCTGACGAGCGGGCACCAGGTTATGCCGGCGATGACCTTCAACCAGGGCAAACTCATGGTGCTCTATTACGACCTGCGCCAGGATCACACCGAAGGCGAGTTCACGCCCAGCGTTTCCCCGCTCACTGACGACTTCACTCCCGACGCCGAAGGAAACTTCTTTGAAGAGGGCCGCAACCAGGTCGCGGAAAATCCGACCCCAGCCTATCTGCCTTACTTCATTTCCGACGCGGGTCTCACGGTTCGGCGCCACACCCTCGACGTAGTCCTGGCGCAATCGAATTTCGGCATCATCCCGCAGTTCACCTACACGCGTGTCAGTCACTATGATTTTGGGCTGTTTGAAGGAGAAATGGGAGGCGAGACCGCCCCATTTCATCAGCTGAAGTACGATCCCCCGAACCTGCCCATGTTCATGAAAGGGCAAGCGTCTTTCATGGGCGACTACATCGTCATTACGGGGCAGCCGTTTGTGTTGGTCAAATGCGGTTCGTCACAATGCTGGACTTACAACAATCCGTTACCTCCCGGGGTGGCTGGTTCGCCTTTCGCCGCACCGAAACCAGCTCCATCCTCTGCCGTTCACTATGCGGGTTTCACCACCAATCAGGACGTTCTTCCGCCTTTTGACAACAACTGGGCCGACTATACGCCTATCGCCACCGGCCAGAGTATTTACGATCCCACGCAGCAAGTGACCGGCTGCACACCCGGGCAATCGGGAAATGAAGGTGATCGCAATCAGAACGTTTACGCGAGCCGCATCAATCAAGGCCTGGTCGTCTCTTCTCCCCAGGTCTCAAAGCCGTTGAGTTCGAGCATCCAGCGTGGCTTCGTACTCCTGATTGAGAACCGGACGAGCGGCCGATCCACGGCGAACGGCCCCGTAAATTATTTCCGCGTGACGGTTGCGAATCAGCCGGTGAATGGATTCGCGTCGTTCGCGCAATTCGTGCCTCCAAGCCCGGTTCCGGCACCCCCGTTTCCCGCCAAGAATAATGGGATAGCCTTCCCGCTCACCAGCGTCGACGTGGCAATTGCTCCGCACACAGGAGTGGCGCGCACGATTTTTGCCGTTTCGAGCAACCCGACGGCCAGCATTCTGGTGAATGTCACGGAGATCGACAGCCTCGGCGGAAAAGTCATCGCCGGGGGGCTGTCAGGTTTTCTGCTTTTCAACGCGGATGGCACGGTCCCTGCGAACCTGGTTGATCCCAATGGGCAGACGGGCCCCAATAGCATTACCAACGTTGAGCTGTATAACCCGAACGTCGCCGCGCCCAATGTGGCAGCTCCGAACGTGGGTGCGCCCAATGTAGCGGCGCCCAATGTGGCAGCTCCGAATGTGGGTGCGCCCAATGTCGCTGCTCCCAACGTAGCCGCGCCGAATGTCGGAGCTTGCAGCATTACCAATCCCAACGTCGGAGCTCCGAATGTTGCCGCGTGCGGCGTTGGGAATCCCAACGTCGCTGCTTTTGGCGTGGCAAATCCGAATGTGGCTGCTCCCAACGTTGCTGCTCCCAATGTCGCGGCGGCGCCACCGTCCGACGCTACTTACACAGTCACGAACCCGAGCGGAAACACCAATACCACCCTGAGTGTGTCGGTTACCGGGAATTCTCCGGTGCCGCTGCAGTTGCTGCTGTCGAAGATTTACCTGACGCCGCAAACCGATGGACTGTGCCACCTGATCACCGTGCAACAGGACATCACCCTGTCGAACGTCCCCAACGTGCCACTCATTCCTCTTAATTCTCTGACGAATCCAAACGTCGCCGCAGCGCCCGTAACCCAGCCCACGATTTCAGTGGAGCCCGGAGGCACGGCGCTGATCACGGTTCGTGGAAACGTGGACATTCCGACGATGCAACAAATCGTGACGGGAGTTGCGCCGGTCGTACAACCTGTCGCAATTAACAGCAACAACACGACCGCGACAACGCCGCCATTCTTTGCTCCAGTGTTTGTTACGACTGCATCTCTTCCCGATGCGGTCGTGAACAAGACCTACAGCGCGATGGTGCAGGTGATCGGCGGCAAGCCGCCGTATAACTGGATGGCAAGCAACCTGCCCGTTGGGTTAACCACGACGGTCAGCACCGACACTACTACTCTGAGCATTTCCGGAAGCCCCAATCCGTCGAACCTCCCCGGAACGCCGGTCATGTTCACCGTTACGGATTCCGAAGGTGCCTCCTCGCAGACGGCGACTCGCACGCTTACCCTGAGAGTGGCGAACCCACTGGTCCCGAATCCCTTCACGCTGTCACCTGGCGTGCAAGGTTTGTCGTACGGCCCGTTCACGTTCACCGCCGCGGGCGGAATTTCTCCCTTAACGTGGCAACTTAACTCGGGGAGCCTCGACGGGTTAGTTCTGAGCAGCAATGGCACCTTGAGCGGAACTCCCACGAGCACCGGCTCCTTCCCCTTCGTGCTGCTCGTAAGCGACAATTCTTCGCCGAGCCAATCGGCGACCGCCGGGGGCACGCTTGTTGTCGGTTCAACTGTAACTTCGCTGTTGTCGTTCGTAACCCAACCGAGCAACACGCTGGTCAATGAGGTGATCGCGCCTGCCGTGACGGTACAGGCAGTCGACGCCTCCCACGCAGTGCTGCCGGGTGTTTCGATCACACTCAGCTTGACAACAGGACCGGGAACGCTAAGCGGAACGCTGACACAAGTGACGGATGCAACCGGCACAGCAAAGTTCTCCAATCTCAGCATCAATGCTACGGGCACTGGAGATGTGCTGACGGCTACGGCGGGCAGCATCACCGCGACTTCGAACGCTTTCAATATCACTTCACTGACGCCGCAGGCGTGCGCCCCAACTCCGGGAGCGCCTATCAGTTGGTGGCCATTCAACGGAAACGCGCTCGATATTCGGGGAGGTAGACCGGGGACGCTACTGGGCGACTTTGGTACCCTAAGCCAGTTCGTTCCCGCCGAAGTCGGCCAGGGCTATAAGCCCAACGGCGCAGCAGCCATGATCACCGTACCGAACGCTTCTGCACTGGTTCCGGTGAACTTTACAGCCGCCGCATGGATAAGAGTCGATGGTATCAACACCACTCCAACCATGTTGATCGTATGGCAAGGGAATAACGCCGGCACGGACACGAGTTCCCCTTGGGCTTTGGGTGTGGTGGGTACGACATTCGGGAGCACCCCCCCAGCAAATGCCACCTGGATTGGTACGCCTGCGCCTGGAAGGGTCTTCGCCATTTTGTCGGACGGTACGAACGAGCTGGACGTGTTTTCGAATACCATTCTCCAGACCGGCGTTTTTTACCACGTGGCGCTCACCTGGATTGGCCCACACGTGGGAGCGATTCTATATGTGAACGGGAATCCCGAAAATTCAGGCACCGGGGCCGCAATGGGATTACTGAGCACACCAACGAATCCGTTCCAGATCGGAGGAATTCTGAATCCTACATCCTCCCCAGATTCGTTCAACGGCGCCATCGATGAGCTGCAGGTCTGGGGTAGCCCGATCAGTCAGTTCCAAATTGCGACTATTTACAATGCCGGCGCGGCGGGCCAGTGCCAGAACCTCTGGTTCACGGAGACGAACGGCACCGTCACCAACAACATCGGTTTCATCACACCGGACGGCGCGACAATCAACGAATTTACGCCACCAACCCACGCCGCCTTCCCGTACAGCATCACCGCGGGCCCGGATGGAAATGTCTGGTTCACGGAAAACCAGCCGAACAAGATCGGCGAATTTAACTCAGTCGGAGGGGGCGCCGGAATTGGCGAGGACCCCATTACGAGCGCGACGCTGCCCGGGACCAATAGTAGCTACGGAGCCCTAGGCCTGACCAGTGGACCCGACGGACAACTGTGGTTCACCGAATCAGTGTGCGTAACCGACCCGTGTTTCGTCGGCAGCATCAGCACGACTGGGACGCTGAACATCTACGGGGTGCCTACTAGCGATGTCGGGCCACTGGGCATCACGGCGGGTCCCGACGGCAACTTGTGGTTTACCGAGACTGGACTTGGAGCACATTCGGGGATTGCAAAACTAACCACCGCCGGGACAATCACCGAGTACCAGACTCCGACCGGTGGCAGTAATCCAGCGGCCGTCACGACTGGAGGGGACGGAAACCTGTGGTTCACTGAGACCGCTGTCAACCAAATCGGCGTGATCACCACGGCGGGTGCTTATCTCCACGAGTTCCCCATTCCGCCTGGACTCGGCAGCGTCATTCTTAATGCTGGTGGGTCGAGTTACCAAGCGGGAGACGTTGTGACCGTCATTCAAGCCGGCGCCAGTGGGGGAACACTTGTCATCGGTAGTGTTGATGGCAATGGCGCGGTTCAGAGCTTTACCACCGGCAGCATCGGTACCGGCTACTCCGCTGCCACCGGGCTCAGTACATCGGGCGGGCACGGTACGGGGCTGGTGGTCAATATTCTTAACACCACGAACGCCTTTCTTCCTGAAGCCATCACGCTTGGGCCGGACGGGAACATCTGGTTCACAGCCGAAGACCAAAATAATGTGCTTGAGGTCACGCCTGGCGGGCAGTTTACAGCTTACCCGGTGCCCAAAGGAGGTAGCGCCGAATTCATCACCGAAGGGCCGGATGGCAACATCTGGTACACAGATAATCTCAACAGTGCGATCGCTCGCTTGGTACCGAGCACGGGAGTCACTACGGAGTTTCCAACTCCAACGGCGAGCAGCGGGCCGTGGGGCATCGGCATAGGGCCAACCGTTGCCCAAACTCCGGCTGCGCCGACGGGTGTCTCACCATCAGCCGCATCAACCACAAGTCAGCCGGTCATCTCTTGGACCGCCAGCACGAGCCCCAATGTGATTGGTTATAACGTGTACCACGCGACCGGACTGAATTCGACGGGCCCGAGTGTGCCGTATACGCTAGCGAACACCTCGTTAGTGACGTCTCCCTTTACTGACAACGTTACAATTCCCGGCAGCAACGCTTGCTCTTACTTCTACTACGTGGTCACCGCTGTGGGAATCGGCAACACCGAAAGCCCACTGTCCACTGTGGGGTTCATCCAACTTGGAGGTGGGTGCTGAGTCGGCGGAAACGGCCCTGTGGTTGGTGCGCCTTTGATCGAGGGAGAGTGGTTTGAAATGTCGGTGATCGACTTAATTTGCCTGCACGCGGCGTATCTACGAAGCGCTGACAGATTAGTGTTGCCCACTAACGGCTGCCGCACGCTTGGTTGCATCCGCCACAAGCGGATCCTGGCCGCCGTTCTTTATATCGATGAACGCCTTGTACGAATCCGCGGCGGCGGAGCTCTTCAGGCCTTCTTGGGCGCGACCAAGGTAGTAATACACGGGCGGGAAGACATAGTAAGTCGGCGACTCGTCCAGGAAGAGAGCGGTCGCCTCTCCGCGGCGCTTCTGGCAGGCTTCCAGTTCCGTATCGGCTTCCGCAAATGCGCCCAGATCGATGTAGGCGCGTCCAGCATCGAAGTGGCCCATCCAGGTGTCGGCAATCTTTCGCGAGTCGAGAATCAGCTTCAAGGCGTCCTGCGGTTTGTTGTGCTTAAGCTGAATCTCGCCTTCCAGCAATGAGCTGTATGCCTGCGGATCAGCATCCAGGCGGCTGCTCAGGTCGTGAGCGATGGCAAGCGCCTTGGCGTCCTGGTTTGCGCCGATGTAGGCTCGCGCCGCCCAGAATTGAATCGGGATTTCGTGGCTGGCGGCGAGGGCCCGGTCGCCAGTGCGTGCCGCCTCGGAAGCATTTCCGGCCAGTAATTGCGCCTGCGAAAGCGTGGCGAGCTTCACCGCCGCGGCATCGGGATTCTTGTTGACGGTATCGCCGCTGATGCCGTCGTTGAGAATCTTGATGGCATCGGCAATGCGGCCCTGGTACAGAGCGACATCAGCCAATCCCGCAGCTGCCGCGGAAGCGCCGTCTGCTCCGACTTTCTCGAGTTGCTGATATATGGTGATGGCTTGATCAGGATGGCCGAGCGCCAATTGCGGAACCGCGGTGCCGACGTATCCGAGCACAAAATTGGAGTTCACATCGAGGACGCGGCGCTGCTCCTTGATGGCGGAATCGAAGTCTCCCGCATACATTGCGTACAGGCCCACATTGTTGCGATAGATCGTATTCCTGGGATAGAGGTCGGCGGCGCGGGCGCCTTCTTCCAGAGCGCGGGCCATATCGCGACGATAAAAATAGGCGAGCGCGAGATTACCCCGCGCCGTGTTATCGGCGGGATACTTAGCCACAAGCTGCTGCAGTTCTTCCAGGGCCTTGTCTGGCTTGCGGGCGACAAGGTAGAACGAGCCGCGGGTTCGGTACTTCTCGCGGTCGCTCATGTGATCGATCTTCGACAGAGCCAGATTGAAATATTTCTCGGCTTGCTGCGGTTGCTTCATATTGTTGTAGACAACCGCCAGGACCACATAGGCCCTGCCCATCTCAGGGTCGAATTGCAGCGCCTTTTGCGAGTGCTCGATGGCATCGTTGTAATTTCCGCTGAACTGGCCAAGCTGAGCCAAGGCGTATTCGTGAGCCGCGTCGAGCGAGTGGGTGGTGTAAGTTTCGGCCGCCGCCAATTGAACGGACTCCGGAGTTTTATCGCCGAGGGCCTTGCGGATGCCGGCGGCCAGCTTACCCATGGCTACCAGCACGTCCTGCTTGGCGACCTTTTGGGATTCGGTTGTCAGGTCTTTGCCAGTTACGCCATCAAGAGCGTGCACGTTGAGTTGGTACGAGTCGCCGACTCGGCTAATCAAGCCCGTAATCACAATGTTGATGCCTTCGCGAGTGGCGACCAGGCGGGCGAGTTGTTCATTTAACTTGGTAGCGCCGGGCTGAAGCTTGGCGGCAATCTTGTGCGCCGTCCCTCGGTTGTACGAACTGACGAACGACGCACCCTCCATGGCCACGCTGAACGCGGGCTCCAGAGTCTCGTCGAATACGGCCTCCGAGGTCTCGTTGTCGAAGTCGGAAACCAGAATGCTGACCGCGGGCCGGGCTGTTGGCGCGCCCCCGAATCTGGACTTCGCCACAAAAAATGTGATCGCCGCTAGGAGCAACACCCCAAGCGCGATGGCCAGGTATTTGTAAATCGCGCTCGCCGTCGTTGGACGCCGTATGACCCTTGTAGTCACAGAGGGTGTCGATGGCTGATAGGCTTCCAGATCGGCGAGCAATTCCGCCACGCTTTGATACCGATTCCCCGGGTTGGGTTCCAGGCAGCGGCTGACGACGTTGCTGAGAACTCGGGGAACCGCCTTCTCGACGACGCTGGCTGGAACGGCGCGTTCATGGCTGCGTTTGAGCAAACTGGCCATTGCGCTATGTGCCTCGAAAGCCATTTTCCCGGTCAGGAGTTCGTAGAAAATTAGCCCCGCGGCATAGATATCCGAAGGCGGGGCCAACTCCAGGCCTTGAGCCTGTTCCGGGGACATATATTCGAGTGTGCCCAGAAGCATGCCGGTCTGTGTCAATCCGCCGGTTTGAGCGGAATGGGCCAAGCCAAAGTCCATGACCAGAACTTTGCCGCTCCTGTCGCGCATTACATTGGAAGGCTTCAGATCGCGGTGGATGACCCCTTCGGCATGGCAGGCATCGAGCGCGCGGCAAACTTGCTGCATGATGCTTACGGCTTCCGTGGGAGGAAGCTTTCGTACTCTCCGCAGAATGCTCTTTAGGTCCTCACCATCGAGGTACTCCATGGTGATGAATTTCACGCCGTCAGCCTCACCCATGTCGTAGATCCGCACGACGTTCTTATGGGTGATTTGCCGCGCGAGAACCAATTCCTGCTTGAATCGCTGCAGAATTTCACGATTGGCCGCAAGTTCGGGGCGGATGACCTTCAGGGCGACGAGGCGATCTACCTCGATGTCGCGTGCCTTGTAGACGGCACCCATGCCGCCTTCGCCAAGCATTTGCAGGATCTCGTAACGGCCGCCCAGAACCTTATTTGGGCTCAAGGTGGGAGTATGCAACGGGCCGGCGTTTGCTAAGGTCGCTGCATCGGATCCGAAAGCGGACGAAGAGGCTACTCCGATAGTGGCGCCGTCAGAGGCAGGAGATGACTGTGAATTTTCTGGCTTTCCACCCTGCATGCCCTTCTCGCAGTCTCGGGGAAGACGTGCTG
>Ga0307474_10003698_pt1 | contig 11033 bp, 8 predicted proteins | sample atmos_gasesECM1C_2_FD_203312 | JGI IMG/M metagenome (GOLD analysis project Ga0307474, IMG submission 203312) | Hardwood forest soil microbial communities from Morgan-Monroe State Forest, Indiana, United States - atmos_gasesECM1C_05 | ecosystem: Environmental > Terrestrial > Soil > Temperate...
CGAAATCTGGGTCAATGGTCATCGCGTTGCCGACTCGACAACGGTGGCCGGTGCGTACCGCACCTATGAATTCGATGTATCCGAGTTGCTCGAGCCTGGTGCCAAGAACGTCCTTGCCATCGAAACCTTTGCACCCACCGAGAAAGACCTCGGCATCAACTGGGTAGATTGGAATCCCTGTCCACCGGATAAAGACATGGGCCTTTGGGGCGAAGTCAATCTCATCACTAGCGGCGCTGTCACCGTCCGCTCGCCCATGGCCGTCACCCATTTTCTCGATTCATCGCTCGCCGCTGCCGACCTGACCGTGTACGCCGAATTGCACAACGCCGCTACTCATGCAATCAAGGGCGTAGTGGAAGGAACGGCGGCGGGCATACGCTTTGAACAGTCCGTTGAACTCGGTCCGAACGAGGAGAGGACCATCGTCTTCACTCCCGCGCAGTTCTCCGCGCTGCATGTCAGGAATCCGAGGCCTTGGTGGCCCTACCAGATGGGCGAGCCCCATCTTGAGAGGCTAACGGTCAGCTTCATTGAGCAGGGGGCTAAGTCCGATGAGCAAAGGTCCGATGAGCAAAGTGTCAACTTTGGTTTCCGCGAGATCACATCGGAGCTGACGGCTAGCGGAGCCCGGCTCTTTCGCGTGAATGGCAAGCCCATTCTCATCCGCGGCGCGGGATGGTCACAGGACATGCTCCTCCGCACCGACGAAGGTCGCCTGCGCGATCAACTCCACCTCGTCCGCGACATGCACCTCAACACCATCCGCCTTGAAGGCAAACTCGAAACCGAAGAATTCTTCCATCTCGCCGACGAGCAGGGAATCCTGGTCATGCTTGGCTGGTGCTGCTGCGACCATTGGGAACACTGGAAGGATTGGGCGCCCGCCGACCTCAGCATCGCCACAGCATCTCTGCGCGCACAAATGTTGCGCCTGCGGTCGCATGCCAGTTTGCTCGTGTGGCTGAACGGCAGCGACAACGCGCCTCCCGCCAATGTTGAAGCGGCGTACCTGAAAGTCGAGGCCGACACGCACTGGCCCAATCCCACGCTTTCCTCCGCCGCCTCGACAAACACCGTCGGCGCCGGTCCCAGCGGCGTCAAGATGACCGGGCCGTATGACTACGTTGCCCCCAGTTACTGGTACGTGGATCAGCACAACGGAGGCGGCTTCGGATTCAACACCGAGACCAGCCCCGGCCCCGCAATTCCGTCCCTAGCCAGTCGCCAGAAGTTCTTGAGCGACCCTGACGCATGGCCTCCGACCGCCGACTGGAGCTATCACAACGGGGGCGGCGAGTTTACCAACTTAAAAGCTTTGAACGACGCTATGACTGCCGTCTACGCTGCGCCCCACTCGGCGGCCGACTACGAACGCATCGCGCAAACCATGGAATATGACTCCGAGCGCGCCATGTTCGAGTCGTACAGCAAGAACAAGTACGTCTCAACCGGCGTCATTCAGTGGATGCTCAACAACGCCTGGCCATCGATGATCTGGCATCTTTACGACTACTACCTCGACGCCAGTGCAGGGTACTACGCAACCAAGAAGGCCTGCGAACCCGTGCACATTCAATACTCCTACGATGATCGCTCCATCGTGCTGGTCAACAGCACCTATGAGGCCGTCTCAGGCCTTCATGCCAGCGTTCATGTGCACGGGCTGAACTGGAAAGAGCTGTACAGCGCCGCGGCCACTGTCAATGCCGCCGCCGATGGCTCGCAGCGCGTCTTCCTTCTTCCCGACTCGCTGATGTCCGGCGCCGAGCGCCTCTTCTTCGTCGACCTCGAGCTCACCGACGCCTCCGGCCGCGTTGTCAGCCGCAATTTCTACTGGGTACCGTACACACTCACTAGTTTTGAGTGGGGCCGTACTGAATACACTCATACCCCTGCGGAGCGTCACGAAGATCTGACCGCCCTCGCCAGTCTGCCCGCTGCGCACATCGACGCCATCTCCGAACTGGAGCACACGTCTCAAGGCCGCGTACTGCGCGTGCATCTGCACAACACCGATGGGGCGCTTGCCTTTCAGGTCAGCGCTGCCGCGCGGACGCAGTCAGGCGGCCTCATTGCCCCGGTATTCTGGTCAGACAACTGGATCGAACTCGTGCCCGGGGAATCGATTACGCTCACGGCTCAACTCCCCGACGATGCGCCCGCCGATCCCGTCGTTCAGATCGAAGGCTGGAACGTGGCGCCACTTAGGTTGAAGCCCCAGGCCGCCGCAGCAGCAGCGCAAGGGAACTGATGCCCGACTCCACAGCCACTGTCGCATCTCCCGGCCTCAAGCGCACCCTGCGCTTTCGCGACCTGGTGCTTTACGGCATCATCCTCATCCAGCCCACGGCGCCCATGCCCAGCTTTGGCGTTATCTACAACGAAGCGCGCGGCCACGTGGTTACCGCGATCCTGCTCGCGATGGTCGCCATGATGTTTACGTCCATCAGCTACGGCCGCATGGCCCGCGTCTATCCGCACGGCGGCTCGGCGTTCCTCTACGTCGGCAAGGAGATCCACCCCAGCCTCGGCTACATCACCGGCTGGTGCCTGGTGATGGACTACGTGCTCAATCCCCTCATCTGCACTATCTGGTGCAGCCGCGCGGTCATGAACTTCCTGCCCGGCGTGCCCTACTTCGCGCTCGCTATTTTCTTCGCGGTCTTCTTCACGCTGCTCAACTGCAACGGTGTCGAAACCTCCGCCCGCATCAACGCCGGCATGGCCGCCGCGCTCGGCTTGGTCATCGTGCTGGTGCTCATCGCCGCCGTTCGCTGGCTGCTGCTTCTGCAGCATCCGGCCACCGGCTTCTTTGCTGCGCCCTTCTACGATCCCGCCACCTTCAACATGAAAGGCTTGCTGCGCGGCACATCCATCGCTGTGCTCACCTATATCGGGTTTGACGGCATCTCGACACTCACCGACGAAGCCCGCGATCCCGCTCGCAGCGTGCCCCGCGCTATCGTGCTCACCTGCTTCGTCACGGGCATTCTCGCCAGTATCGAAGTCTACGCCGCGCAGCTGGTCTGGCCACGCGGCCTCGCCTTCCCTGATCTCGACACCGCATACGTCCACGTCTCCGGACGGATGGGCGGCCCGGTCCTCTTTCTCATCGTGAACAGCTCGCTCTTACTGGCCAACGTCGGCTCCGGCATGGCCTCGCAGCTCGGAGCCGCGCGCCTGCTGTACGCCATGGGCCAGGACGGCGCATTGCCGCGCCGCTTCTTCGCCGCACTCAGCCCGAAGAACCGCATTCCTCGCAACAACGTGTTCCTGATCGGCGCCATCTGCATGGTCGGCGCGCTGATCTTCAGCTACCAGCTCGGAACCGAACTACTCAACTACGGCGCGTTGCTCGCCTTCATGGGCGTCAATCTCGCGTCCATGCTGCGCGGCTGGCGCCACGGCCGCTTCACGCAGTGGTTCCCCATGCTGCTTTCACTGGGCGGCTTTATCACCTGCGCGCTGCTCTGGTATAGCCTTGGGCCGCTGGCCAAGCTTGCCGGTACAGGCTGGGCTCTTGCGGGTGTCCTGCTCTATCTGGCGCGCCGCCGTTACACTGTGCTGCCCGCCGCAGCCTGACCAGCACGGCAATCACCGCGTATTACGCAAATGACAGACTCACAGCCGCCGGCAGCGCCGCAACCAGCGAAGCCATGACACTGTCGTCAATCTCCGTGCTCAGCGTTTGTCCCTGCGCGGCCTGGAAGTTATGCAGCGCTGTCAGGGTGTGCGCTCCCGCGCTGCCGTCCACTCCGTGCGGGTCGTATCCCAGCAGGTAAAGCAGCATCTGGGCCGAACGCACCGAAAGGTCGGGTCGTTTGGCCGGATCCTTGAAGGTAATGTAAGCCGAGCTCAGCCGCGTGTCGTACTGATTCTTCGCGTAGTCGATGCCGTTGTAGGCTCTTGCGTATGCCGCCCAGTTTTGTTGTTGAAGCGCGCCCTGCAGATTCTGCCATTGGATGAACCCCACTACCGCCTTGAGTTGATCATCCTCCGATGCAGCCATCGCCGTCACCATATCGTTCACCGAGGCGTAGCCGACATGGATGGCGTGCTGGCCCAGAATTTGGCCCAGCCCCCACGACGCTGCTCCGAGCGCCGCATCCGGGTTCAGCGCGTAGGCCTGCGCCAGCCGCGTGTACTGGTTGTCGCCCCCTAGCCCGTAGCCACCGGCAACGGGATTGCTGACATCGGGCGCCGTAGCGTCGAACTGGCCGCCAGTGCTCTTCGAAAAAAGGTGCCGTTCAAAGAGAATCTGCGGCCGCCGGCTCGAGAAGTACCCACAGCCATGGGTTTCAACAAACACCATCGCCCACAGAGTGGCGGCGTCAATGTTGAGGGTATCCATCGCGAACTGCAGTCCATTCGCGGTGAGCGGCGTTGCCGTGCAGGAGCAAGCAAGTGTAGCCATGTATCGTTCCTTTCTGGTTCAAGTCGGCCCCGAGGAGACGAACACTCTCCTTCGGCCGACGGGCAGCTTATGGGAAGAAAGGAATTGCAGCTTGTCTCCAGCGACTAGTCTGGAGCTTCTTGGGATATGCGGGTCCCAGCATAAGCGGCAATCGATGCGGGCGCAAGGAATATTCGCGCACCCGGCCGTGCCAACGAAAATCTCACTTCGTGAAAAGACTGCCCGCAACTCTGCTTATTCTGGGCTCGAATATGCCACGCGGCCCTCCGCGATCGTCCAGCGCACTTTGCCTTGCATCGTCCAGCCATCAAAAGGAGTGTTCTTCGCCTTCGACTTGCCCTCCGCGGCGCGATACGTCCACTCCGCGTTGGCATCGAAGATTACCGCGTCGGCGCAGCTTCCCACGGCCAGCGTTCCTCGACCCTTGAGTCCCAGCACTGCGGCCGGCTGCGCGCTCAGCAGGCTCAGGACCCGGCCGAGCGGCATCTTCAAATCGCCGTGCAGATAACGAAGGCACAGTCCCAGCGCTGTCTCCAACCCCGTAATTCCATTCGGAGCGCGGTCAAACTCGACTTCTTTCTCGTGCATCGCGTGGGGCGCGTGATCCGTGGCAATCGCGTCCACCACGCCATCCAGAATCGCCTCGATCATCGCATCGCGGTCCGCCGCCGAGCGCAGGGGGGGATTCATTTTGTAGTGCGTGTTGTAGCAGCCCACGTGCTCATCGGTGAGCAGGAAGTGATGTGGCGCCACCTCGCAGGTCACGCGCAAGCCGTTGCGGCGCGCCTGCCGCACTGCTGCGATCGCTGCGGCGGTCGACGTGTGCGCCACGTGTAGATGCGCACGCGCTTCGCGCAGCTCCGTCACCAGGCGAATATCGCGTTCTACTATCCCCGACTCCGCCTCTGCCGGCATGCCGCGCAGCCCCAGCTTGAACGCCGCCGGGCCCGCATTCATGCTTGCGCCCTGTGTCAGCCGCGTGTCTTCCGCGTGCTGAATCACGCTCAACCCCACGCGGGAGGCGGCGGCCAGCGTCTCGCGCATGACACTGTCTTTAAGGATGGGGTGCCCGTCGTCGGTCACGGCCACCGCTCCGGCCGACTTCAACGCCGCATAGTCGTTCAGAGTCTCGCCCTTCGACCCACGGGTCGCAGCGGCAATGGGAAAGACGCGCACCTGCGCGCCGCGCTCCGGCGACTGCATCCAGCGCGTGATCTCGGCCGAATCGTTTACGGGCGCCGTGTTGGGCATGGCCGCCACCGCCGTGAATCCGCCCGCCGCCGCCGCTGCGGTTCCGGTGGCAATCGTCTCTTTGTAGCCCTGGCCCGGCTCGCGCAGATGCACATGAATGTCGATGAGCCCCGGCGCCACCACCAGCCCCGTTGCGTCAATCGACTGCACATCGGTGGCACCGTTCAATTGCTTCAGCTTGCCCGGCGCGGCGATCTCCAAAACGCGGTTGTCTTTGAAGAGGATGTCCTTCACCGCGTCGACGCCTGCCCCTGGATCCACCAAGTGCCCGTTGCGAACCAGCAGTGTGCTCATGCGCGGCCTCCGGTGGTGCCGGCCGTTAGCGCACGCTCCACCACCGCCATGCGAATGGCCACCCCGTTCGCCACCTGCTCCAGAATTGCCGACTGCGGCCCGTCGGCAACGCCCGCTGTGAGCTCGAGGCCGCGGATGATTGGACCCGGGTGCATGACGATGGCCTGCGGCGCCAGCGTGCGCAGCCGGTCGCCGGTGAGCTGATAGCTCGCCTTGTACTGTTCCAGGTCGAGCTGCAGTCCCGCCAGCCGTTCCGCCTGGATGCGCAGCATCATGACCACCTGCGACTGGCGGAGGGCCGCTTCAAAGTTGCGCTCGATCGTGACACCTGGACCTGCGCCCGCAGCCAGCCCTGGCAGCAGCTCCTTTGGCCCGCACAGCAGCACCTGCGCGCCCAGCCGCGGCAACAGCAGCATGTTCGATCGCGCCACCCGGCTGTGCAGGATGTCGCCGGTAATCGCCACCGTCACGCCGGCAAGCGTGTCCGGTCCCACATCCGCGACGCCAGGCCGGAGGTGGGCAAGAATCGTGCGCAGGTCCAGCAGCGCCTGCGTGGGATGCTCATGCATCCCGTCGCCCGCATTCAGCACTGGCAGCCGCGTGTATTCTTCCAGCACCCAAGGCGCGCCCGAGGAGTTGTGCCGGAGGATGATTGCCTCCGCGCCCAGCGCCTTGATGGTCAGCCCCGTGTCTTTCAGCGACTCGCCCTTTTCGATGCTGGAGGAAAGGCTCGACACCAGGGTGGTGTCGCAACCAAGCGCCTTGGCTGCCAGTTCGAAGCTGGTACGCGTGCGCGTAGACGACTCGTAGAACAGCAGCGCCACGCGTCGTTTCGCCAGGATGCGGTCCCGGCTCAGCGGATCCTGGTTCGTCAATGCCGTTGCCCGGGCCAGAATATGGTTGAGTGATTCGAGTGTGAGGTCCTCGACCCCGAGCAGCGAACCCGGATGATGAGGAAATGGGGAAGGACTAATCTGCGGAGGATGGAACGGTCGGCGGGCAGCAGTGGCGGGCATAAAGCAGCTCTTAGCTCTTAGCTTCTAGCTCTTAGCTGTTCTTGCTTCGAGCTGAGTTTGTGGATGAACGCCGTTAGCATCTTGAGACTTCGTTGCTGAGTGCCGTCGCCTCTTCGATAGCTCCTTGATTCACCATTTCAAGCCTGTTGGCCACAACAAGCTGCGTCTGAACCTCAAAGGTGGAACCAAGGGCGATTCCAAGAAATTGCCTGAACTCCGCGTGGTTAAGCCTGCCTCGTCCCTCGGCGATATTACTTGCCACAGAAACCGCCGCCCTGCGCAACTGGGATGCCAGTCCATAGGTTTCTTCTTTGGGGAATTTCGGGGTCAACGCATAGATGCAAACGGTCAGGTCGATCGCTTTTTGCCAGACCGTCAAATCGTGGAAATCCTGCGGCATAGAGGCAGCTTCTAGCTCTTAGCTTTTAGCTCTTAGCTGTTCTTGCTTCGAGCTGAGTTTAGTGGTCGGTGATCAGTGGTCGGTGATCAGAAAAGACCGCTGACCTCTGCGACATGTTGCTAAAGGCTAAGAGCTAATAGCTATTAGCTGTCTCTCTCTACGAGCAGCACCTGCTCGTCGTGGTCGACCTCCTGAAACTTAACCTCGATGATCTCGCGGCTGCTGGTGGGCACATGCTTGCCCACGTAGGTCGCCTCGATGGGGAGCTCGCGGTGCCCGCGGTCGATGAGCACGGCAAGCTGCACGCGGCGCGGGCGCCCGTGATCAAACAGAGCGTCCAGCGCGGCGCGAATCGTGCGTCCCGTGTAGAGCACGTCATCGCAGAGGATCACATCCTTGTCCACGATATCCGCGCCGATGGCGCCGGGTGTCACAATGGGCCGCACGTCGGCCGTCGACAGGTCGTCGCGGTAAAACTGGATGTCGAGGATGCCACGTTCCACCGGGCACTTCTCGATGGTCGAGATCAGGTTGGCCAGGCGTTCCGCGAGGGGCACGCCACGGCGCTTGATCCCCACCAGAACCATGCCTTTGCAGCCATCGCTCTTTTCCACAATCTCGTGCGCCAGGCGCACCAGCGTGCGTTCAATCTCCGAGGCGGACATCAGCCTGCCCTTGATACGCAAGGATGATTTCGTTTGGGTTTCGCTCATGGGTCTCTCGACGCTTGACTCTCGACGGATCATAGAAGGCCGAGCGGGGTGGGAGCAAGTTACGCGCCGGTCAATGGCGGCACCCGCGAATCGGACACACCCACACCGACAAGGGGATCCTCACGCCTGCGGCCGGCGGCGCGCCATCAGCCGGGCTCCAATGGCTCCGCCAGCAGCGGCAAAGACCAGCAGCGCGCCCTCCATCAACATCAGCAGGCAAAGCGCGGTTCCCGCCCTGCCCTCCGGGGTGAGAAGCAGTCTGGAAGCCGAATTGACTGCAGTAATGGTCTGTGCGTCCAGGGACATCGAGTGCCATTGCTGCGAGGCCTGCGCCACTGCCCCCTGCCATTTGTCGTCGAACTCCTTGCCTTGCCCGAAGACGGTTCGCATCCCGTAAAGAGTTGTGCTGCTGACGGCAAACGCGAACCAGCCTGCGAGCAGTCCGGTCACCAGCCCGATCCGTGCCCCTGCGCCGGTGGTGACCCAGCCCGGCCGCTGCCCGCGCGCATAGAGCGTCACAGCCCAAGCCGCGGCAGCAGCCATCCACAAAAGGCTCAACGGCCACACCGGGCCGCACGATAACAGTCCCGCCGGAACCGCCAGCATCAACGCCACCCGCAGCGCCGGCCTCCACTCAACGGTTGCTGCATCGTGCGCCGCGCCCGTCCACCGCTCGGCCGCCGTCGGCGCGGAGGGGTCCTCGCTGCTGTAGACAAGCTGCGGCAGCCCGCACGTGGGGCAGAAACAGCTCTCAGCGGGGACGCTCTGATGGCATCGATTGCAGGAGGCTTCCATCTACATACGAGCCTATAGCATTTCTTTCGGGAAGGGCAGAATACCGGGCCCACAGCTTGTGCTGCTCTCGCGACTCCGCTTGAAAAGAGGTAGTTGAGATTTTCTCGAAACTGCCTTACCTGGCCAACCGCTTGAGAGGTTTCTGCTTGATCGCCAGTACGGCGAAAATCGACGCGAACCTCCGCGCATAACATACCGCGCAACGGACCGGAAACCGCAAAAGGATCAGCTTGGTCAGGTCCGACACGCGAAGATGGGAGCGACGGAATTGCGTTGAACCGCAGTCATGGCATCGAAGTTCCATGGGATTCCTGGGTCGTAGCTCTCTTGCGATTATGCCCGCAGCGAGGAGAGCTGCCGCGGGACAGGGACTTAAGTTCGAACGGTTTTGAGGTATACCGTCCCCAGTCTGTTCCTGATCGTGACACGCCAACCCAAGGGGATCAATGAAAAAAACGCCAATTCTCACGGTACTTTTGTAGCGGGTCTTGACGGGCGGGATGCAGGGGAGACGGCTCTCATCTCGGGTGAGCCGCAAGTCTCTCCGCGACAATTGCTTCGGCCGCCTTTACGGCTTCATCGAGCGTCATGTTGGTTGAATCCAGCAGGACCGCGTCGGGGGCTGGCCGCAGAGGCGAATCAGCCCGGTTCCGGTCCCGCAGGTCGCGCTCGCGCAGGTCGCGAATCACTTCTTCCGGCTGTTGCGCGGGAGTCGGCCCAAGCTGGTCGAAACGCCTCATCCCGCGCACTTCAGGAGCGGCATCCAGAAAAATCTTGGCGTCGGCATGGGGAAAGACCACTGTGCCGATGTCGCGGCCTTCCATGACCACGCCGCCCGTGGCACCGAGTTCCTGCTGCAGCCGCACCATCCAGCTTCGTATGGGCGGGAATGTGCTTACCCGCGATGCGCCGTCGGTGACGGTCTGGTTCCGGATCAGCCCGGTGACGTCCTCGCCATCCAGCAAGACGCGATTCTCCGCGTCCCCCGGCTCCAGGCGGATTGACGTCTCTCGGGCCAGGCGCTCCAGCGCCGCGCCGTCGCCCAGCGGCACACCATCCCGCAGCGCCTTCAGCGCAAACGCTCGATACATGGCCCCGGTTTCGAGGTTGAGAAGGCCGAAGTGACGGGCCAAGTGCCTGGCAATCGTGCTTTTACCCGCTCCAGCCGGCCCGTCGATGGCCACAATGATATTGCGGGTTCGCGGGGAACCCGGAGCGCTCTGTTCCCCGGTCATCCCCGCTTCTTCGATCCCTGCTTAGCGCTGAATCCAAAGCGTTTACCCCGGGACGCGCCCCCGGCGGCCAGCGCCGGCTTGCGATTCCCGCGTGCTTCTACCCGATTGTCTTTGTGCGATGGGGCAGCGGCGCGAGACAGGGTGGCGTTGCGGCTTGCCGGCTTTCCCGGCCGCGCGGTGGAAGGCCTTGCTCCGTTTGTCCGGGTCCCATTCGTTGTCCGGGTCCCATTCGCACGGGTTCCGTTGGCAGACCTGGCTGGGCTGGAAGGACGCGAATGGCCATTGGTCCCCGTTTTGGCCGCGGCATGGCTTCCATTGCCGTTTCCGTTGCGCGAGGCACCGTCGGAGTGCGCGGTCTTAGCGCCATTGGCGGTCCAGCGCGTCGCTGCCGGGCGGCTCGAAGAGCTGCGTGCAACACCGGTGCGGGAGTCGGCGGCTCTCCGGTTGGTCCGGCTGCCCGAACCCGCCTGTGCGGGCTTGCGGTCGCGCGCTGCGGTGCGGTTGAAGTGCGGGCGCGGCGCCGCGGGCTTCCCGTTCGACGAGGTTCTGCGGGCGCCATTGGAGTGCGCATGAACCTCGGGCGTGGCCGGAAGCACTTCCTCGGTTGCGACAAGCTCCAGGGGAGCCGGCTCGGGTACGGTCTCCTCTTCGCGGACGTAGGGCAAGTACGAGGATCCGATCGAGCTGGAATACGTATTGACCGCAGGAGCAAATTCGGGCAGCGTTCCCGCCACGTAGAAGTGGGGCGCGTGGCCGAGCGAAAGAGTATGGACCTGGCGCGTCGCCACCAGCCCGCGGATGACCTCGCGGATCTTGCTGCGTGCGGTGAGCGGCGAAAGGAAGATCTCCACCTCTTCCATGCTGGCCGCAATCACAGCCTGCAGGAAGATGGAGGCCAGCACCGAGATCGCA
>Ga0307474_10003699_pt1 | contig 11030 bp, 7 predicted proteins | sample atmos_gasesECM1C_2_FD_203312 | JGI IMG/M metagenome (GOLD analysis project Ga0307474, IMG submission 203312) | Hardwood forest soil microbial communities from Morgan-Monroe State Forest, Indiana, United States - atmos_gasesECM1C_05 | ecosystem: Environmental > Terrestrial > Soil > Temperate...
CCAGCGGCGCGTAGGATGCGACTGTCCCACGGATCAGATCGCGGCGAGTGAAAGTCGCGACTTAGTGACGAGAATTCCTGCGTCTTGAAGGTGGGCGATGGCCAGCGCTTCGTTGAATCCTGCCCGAGCAACCGAGCAGATCCTCCGGACTCCAGACACAGACACTGAAGCTAGAGAGCATAAATACCCGTGCCTGTACCAGATCAATACGCGTGTCTGGCTGAGAGACTTGTCGCAGAGCTTGGCGCGGCAGGCGACATTGGACGACATCCCTGACGGCGAGCTGGACCAGCTGGCGCAAGGGGGCTTTGACTGGCTCTGGTTTTTGGGCGTTTGGCAGACAGGACCGGCCAGCCGGCGCGTGTCGCTTGAGAATTCGGAGTGGCAGGGCGAGTTCCGACAACTTCTGCCAGATCTTCAGCAAAAAGACGTCTGCGGTTCTTGTTTTGCGATTACAGATTATGCGGTGAGTTCCCACTTTGGCGGAGATGTGGCCCTGGAGCGACTCCGGCACCGGATGCACGAACGGGGAATGCGACTGATGCTAGATTTCGTGCCCAATCATACCGGCCTGGATCATCCGTGGGTTCAGAGTCACCCGGAGTTTTACGTGCAGGGCACGGAAGAGCAGCTCGTCCGCGAACCCCAGAACTATGTGCGCATCGCGGTCGGCACAAAACCCCGGGCGCTGGGCTACGGTCGTGATCCGTATTTTGCGGGCTGGCCCGATACACTGCAGCTGAACTACGCGGAGCCATTGCTCCAGGAGGCCATGCAACAGGAGCTACGGAGAGTGGCCGCCAAGTGCGATGGTGTGCGTTGTGACATGGCGATGTTGATTCTGCCCGAGGTCTTTGAGCGGACATGGGGTTTGCGAATAGAGCCGTTTTGGCCCAAAGCGATCCAGTCCGTCCACGAGGATCGGCGAGGCTTTCTCATGATGGCGGAGGTCTATTGGGACCTGGAATGGACGCTGCAGCAGCAAGGCTTCGACTATACATACGACAAGCGACTCTATGATCGGCTTCGCGAAGGGCACGCACGGCCAATCCGAGATCATTTCCGCGCGGACGCAGAGTTTCAGCGGAAATCCGCGCGGTTCCTTGAGAACCATGACGAGCCGCGAGCCGCCGCGATATTCACACCAGAGATTCACCGAGCAGCTGCCGTCTTGACGTATCTTTGTCTGGGCCTGCGGTTCTTTCACGAAGGGCAGTTTGAGGGTCGAACAAGAAAAGCTTCCGTACACGTTGAGCGCCGGCCTGCTGAGCCGGTGGAAAGCTCTCTGCGTGACTTTTACGCTCGCCTTTTGAGCTGCGTAACCCAGTCTGAGACCAGAGACGGGGAGTGGCAGTTGCTTGATGCCGCGCCGGCGTGGGACGGCAATTCGACCTGGGACTGCCTCGTCTCGTTCGCCTGGCAGCAACCGGGCAGCCACCCGCTTGTTGTTGTCGTGAATTACGCGCCGAATCAGAGTCAATGCTACCTGCGGCTGCCGTTTGTCGAGATCCGCGGACATGCCGTGCGCGCGCAGGACCTGATGGAACCTGCCGTTTACGAACGTAGCGGCGATGAACTGACCTCTCGGGGCCTGTACCTGGACATGCCGCCCTGGGGTTTCCACGTATTCCGATTGGAGACGCTCTGAAGAATAAGGGCGTTCGAGCCGTTCGAGAAGATTTTGGGGAGGGCTGTGATCATGAGCAAGACCTCAGAAGGACTGCGTTTAGAAGCTGAGCGCGACCAAAAGGTAGCTTGGAAAAGGTGGGGACCCTATCTGAGTGAACGCCAGTGGGGCACCGTCCGCGAAGACTATAGCCAGGACGGCAATGCCTGGGACTATTTCAATCATGACCAGGCACGCTCGCGCGCGTACCGCTGGGGAGAGGATGGGCTCGCGGGCATTTCCGACGATGGACAGAAGCTTTGCTTTGCCCTGGCGTTATGGAATGGCCAAGACCCAATCCTGAAAGAGCGGCTATTCGGACTGACGAACAGCGAGGGCAATCACGGAGAGGACGTAAAGGAATACTACTTTTATCTGGACAGCACGCCAACGCACTCCTACATGAAGTACCTCTACAAATATCCACAGAGAGCTTATCCGTATGACCAGCTGGTGAGCACCAACCGGAATCGTACGCGCAACGATTTCGAGTACGAACTGCTGGATACGGGCGTCTTCAATGACGATCGCTATTTCGATGTGTTTGTCGAATATGCGAAAGAGGCGCCGGAGAACATCCTGGTCAAAATCACGGTTTTCAACCGGGGGCCGGAGCCCGCTACGTTGCATGTGCTCCCGACGCTGTGGTTCCGCAATGAGTGGTCGTGGAGTGGTGATGTTGTTCGTCCGAATCTCAAGGAACTATCCACGGAAGGTGGCGCTAGAGCGATTGTCGCTTGGCATCCCAAGATAGGAGACCGGATTCTACATTGTGAAGGCGCGGAGGAGTTGCTTTTCACCGAGAACGAAACGAACAATGAACGGCTTTTTCATTCGCCGAACCGGACTCCGTATGTCAAGGACGGGATTAACAACTACCTGGTGAATGGACGGCGCGAGGCCGTGAATCCCGACAAGAATGGGACGAAAGCGGCGGCGCATTATCGAATCACGGTGGGTGCGGGCCAATCTCAGACTCTTCGTCTGCGACTGGCCGAGGCAGCACCGGCGACCTTACCGTCGACGGAGAAAAAGCAAAGCGTTCCGTTTGGCAGTGGCTTCGACGCGACAATGCAAGCGCGGCAGAAGGAGGCAGATGAGTTCTATGCCACCGTCATTCCATCGTCGTTGACGGCCGATGCGACCAACGTGATGCGGCAGGCATTGGGGGGCATGCTTTGGACCAAGCAATTCTATTTTTACGACGTTGACCGATGGTTGGCAGAGCATGGAGCCGACCCGTTCAAGGCTAACGGCCGTACTGCCCCACGCAACGACCACTGGCACCATATGTACAACGCAAACATCATTTCCATGCCGGACAAATGGGAATATCCCTGGTATGCGGCGTGGGACCTGGCCTTCCACATCTTCGCACTGACGCTGGTGGACCCGGACTTTGGCAAAGAGCAGTTGGACTTGATGCTCCGGGGATCCTACCTGCACCCCAACGGGCAATTGCCCGCGTATGAGTGGAACTTCGGCGACGTGAACCCTCCTGTACATGCCTGGTCCACAATCTTTACCTATCGCCTGGAGAAAGCTCGCGGAAAAGGTGACCTGGACTGGCTGGAGCGGAGTTTCCACAAGCTGCTACTGAATTTTACATGGTGGGTCAACCGGAAGGATCGCAGCGGCAAAAACGCTTTCGAGGGCGGATTCCTTGGACTGGATAACATTGGCGTTTTTGACCGCAGCGCGCCGCTTCCAACCGGTGGGCACTTGGAACAAGCAGACGGCACTGCATGGATGGCGCTGTTCTGTCAGAACATGCTGGAGATCGCGGTGCAGTTGGCGATGGAGAAGCCAGCCTATGTAGATATGTGTGCCAAGTTCCTCAAGCACTTCCTATGGATCGCGGCAGCCCTGGTACATGGGGGCGGGGACGTAGGGATGTGGGACGAGGAAGATGGGTTTTTCTACGACGTCCTGCGGCTGCCTGACGGCAGCGCTCAGCGCCTGAAGGTGCGTTCCTTGGTGGGACTGCTCCCACTGTGCGCCGTTACAGTGTTCGAGGGAGAAGTTGTGGGAAAGTATCCCGAGCTTGGCGAACACTTACGCCGGTTTCTCGCTGCCCGCCCAGAACTCACTACCTTCATCCACGACCCCGTCAAGGTCGGTTGTGGCGGACGCCGACTGACTTCCGTTTTAAATGAGACCAAGCTTCGTCGCGTGTTAGCGAAAATGCTGGACGAGAACGAATTCTTAAGTGCCCATGGCATCCGGGCACTCTCCCGGTATCACGCCGGGCACCCCTACGTGTTTCGGGCGGACCATCAGGACTACAGCGTCTCGTACCTGCCGGGGGAATCTGACACTGGCATGTTCGGGGGTAATTCCAACTGGCGCGGGCCGATCTGGATGCCCGTGAACGGCCTGATCATCCGCGCGTTGCTGCAGTATTACAGCTACTACGGCAATGATTTCACCGTCGAATGCCCTACTGGGTCGGGACGACAGATGAACCTGTACCAAGTCGCGGAAGAGCTATCGCGCCGCCTCAACAACATCTTTTTGAAGGACAAGGATGGCCGGCGGCCGGTCTACGGGGGAACGCGCAAGTTTCAGGAAGACCCCCAATGGCGCGACTACCTTTCGTTCTTTGAATACTTCCACGGAGACAACGGGGCGGGACTGGGCGCAAGTCACCAGACCGGTTGGACGGGTATCATCGCCCGCGGCATGCATCTGTTTGCGACGACCACGGCGGAGCAGGTGCTTGCAATTGGCAAGGCCGCGGGCGTCACCGAGGTGGCGGAAAAGTCTCGGAGCGCTCAAGCCGGAGCTGCTGCTGGCGGAAACACTCGCTGACAGTCACACCGGTGGATTGAAGCCCGCGAGTTGTGCGTAGACTACACCCGCAGGCAGCGCTACCGCAGCTACAGACAATCCCGCGATCGGACTTCGCCGCTGACTCGGAGGGAGGGTAGTACTTTTTTGATGCTTGGCGAGTGCAAGCAAGACTTGACCTCAACGTCGTGAGGCCCTACGCTCTCATTGTTTCGCAGATATCATGGTATTGAGAATGTTTCGTAGATACGATGGTATGGGGCCGACTGGAGCCGTTTTACGTCGCTCAAGTCGAGTTGCGAGGCACACCTGAGTAAACAGTGCGTGATCCATGACCGTGTAGAGCGAACCTCTTCTACCAACGGCGGAATGCGAAGTTTGGGAGAAGAGACCATCACTGACGCGTCGAATCTTTCACCAACGATTACGCGCATTCTGGTTGTGGAAGATTTCGAACCGTACCGCGCTTTCGTTACTTCTTTCCTCAGAGAAAAGCCGGACATGCAGGTGATTTGCGAAGTGTCGGATGGATTAGACGGGGTCGCAAAAGCCAAACAACTTGCCCCCGATTTGATATTGATGGATATCGGCCTCCCCAAGCTTAATGGAATCGAAGCAGCGCGACAGATTCTGGAGTTCGCTCCGGCGGCGAAGGTCATCTTTCTCACACAAGAAAGCTCCGCCGAAGTAGTGCACGAGGCGCTCCAGTCGGGGGCATGTGGGTACGTCCTCAAATCGAGAGCTGGAAAGGATCTGCGGGAGGCCATCGACGCGGCTCTTCGGGGCGAACAGTTCGTAGGCAGAGGTTTGGCACGACCGTAACAACGGAACAGCTCAAGACTTCGACCGAGTCCAGCTAAAGGAGGATTCGCTCAGTTCTCACATTCTTCTGAAGTGTAGTCGTTTCTTCGAGCGAGAGATTGGACCGCATAGACCCGCAGTTCAAGCACACAATTATCTTTGGAAATACAAAGATCGATGGCTTTTCCAGCCCCCTCGATCCAGGAAAATGGATGTTCACCTCAGAGTCGAACTCCGCCAGATTGTCTGACGCACATGAATTACAAATAGAAAGATCGGTTTTCATGGTGTATCACTGCTTTCATGGAAACAGCAGGTGTCGGGCATCTTCGCGCTTTCAGATGTCAATGTAAAGAGGCAAATTTCGATTGGCTTTAACCAGGATCATACATAGCTGACGTAGATATATCGTTCGATGTACAGAATTCTTATGCCCTCGCAGACTTCACAGCAACATCAAGAGGCACTGTGGCACGAACCATCGTGCCGCGCTGAGGTTGCGACTCGACGAAAAGCTCGCCATGGACCAGCTTGAGCCGTTCCTTCATGCTGGTGAGGCCCAGACCGCGCCCGGCGATAGCATCTTCAGGATCAAAGCCAATCCCCGAATCGCTCACGGCCAACTCAATCTCATTCGGTGTACCTCTGAGCCAAACCTGCAGGTCCCGTGATCCGCTATGCTTCAATGCATTCTGAATAGCTTCTTGCAGGACGCGGAAGAAACAGAGGGCGATCTCCTGCGGTAGTTTTTTCGGGACGCCCTCGGAATGAAAATCAATCCGAACTCCTTGCGTCTCGGATATCTCCCTGCAAAAACTGGAGGCCGCTGCTGTGATGCCCAAGTATTCCAGCTTTGAAGAATGCAGACGGTGCGATAGAGCCTGAATGTCGCTTCCTAGAGCCGAAACCTGCTCGCTTACTTCGTCAAGGCTGCGGCGGACTTCGGTCGCCGAGGCGGGAAGGTCGCCTTTCAATCGTTCCAGATTCACTGCCAGCAACGCGATACGTTGATTGACATCGTCGTGAAGCTCTCGCGCAATCCAGGTACGTTCCTGCTCTTGAGCTTCAATAAGTTTGCGGCTCATGCCGGAGAGCGCCTCTTGCGCCAGCTTGCGCTCGGTGATGTCAATGCACGAGCCGATATAGCCGGCAAAGGAGCCGTCCGCCTTGAAGGTCGGAACGCCCAAGTCGGAAACCCAGCGGTATTCTCCATCGTGCCGCCGCAGGCGATACTCGATCTCGAAAGAGTCGCGCCGGTCGAATGCGCTTGTGTAATTCTTCAGGCAGCCATCGAAATCCTCGGGGTGAACTTCTTCCGTCCAGCCATTTCCAAGTTCCGCCTGAAGGGAGCGGCCAGTGAACTCCAGCCAGGGCTGATTAAAAAACGTACATAGCTTGTCGGTACCCGACATCCAGATCATTACGGGCGCGGCATTAGTGATCAAGCGAAAGCGCTCTTCACTTTCGTACAGCAACTCCTCTGCGCGTTTCCGCTCCGTGATGTTCCGGGCGATCTTGGAAACACCCACGATCTTGCCTGCCGAGTCGCGTATCGGAGAAATAGTCAAGGAAACATCGAGCCGATTTCCGTTTTTTGCCATGCGTATCGTTTCGGAGTGCTCGAGTGAATCACCTGCTTTGATGCGTCGTAAAATCTCGACTTCCTCCTCCATCAGCTCGGGGGGGATGATCATGGTAATCGGCTGTCCCAGCGCCTCGGCCTCGGTGTATCCAAACATACGCCGCGCGCCTGGATTCCAGCTTGTGATGACATTCGCCAAACTCACAGAAAGGATGGCGTCATCGGAAGATTGCACGATGGCGGCGAGCTTGCGTTGTGTGTCCTCAGCCCGCTTGCGCTCGGTGATATCCCGAATGATGTAGGTGGACAGCTTCCTGCCGCCGGCTTCCACCCGAGAAATGGAGGCTTCCATGGGAAATTCTTCTCCACTTGCCCGAAGGGCCCACATTGCATCCAAGGCTCCCTTGGCGCGGTCGGTGCCCGAGGTCTCTCCGAAATGGGGAATATGCGCTTCATGAACGGCGCGGAAGTGTCGTGGTATAAAGCGGCTGATCGGAGTTTCAATCGCATCTAGCGCCGGGCAACCGAACATTTTCTCGGCAGCGCTATTGAACACAACGATCCGCTGTTCCTCATCGACAGCGATGATCGCGTCCATTGCTGATCGGATGATGCCCTCCAAACGGCCCTCGCTATCGCGTAGCTTCTCCTGCATCTGCTTTAGCTCGGAGATATCCACCTGGACTGACGCGGTATGTAAGATGTTCCCCTGGGCATCTTTCACGGTCCCCACATTGAGAAGCACCGTTCGCTTCTGCCCCTGCTTGGTGATTATCACCATCTCTTCATTGTCAAGCGTGCCCACCCTTTTCCATTTCTCAAATAGATCAGCCAATTTTGAATGTGACTCGGGAGCATAGATCGTGGACACAGGCTTGCCTATGAGTTCTCCCTTGGTGTAACCGTAGGCTTGGCAAGCTGCTGGATTGGCGTCCAGAATATGACCACTCAGCGAGACCATGTAGCAATATTGCGGCACGGTCGCAAAAAACTGTGCGAAGCGATGCTCGGAAGACCGCCTGGCTGCTTCTGCTCGCTTCATGTCGGTGATGTCGAGCGCGACGGATAGAGCGCATGGCTCGCCACTCACCTCCATCAATTCCGCTGATGCCAAGCCCGTCAGTACCTCACCGGTTCTTGTGCGGAATTGAAGTTCAAGATTGCGAAGGCCGCCTTTTGCCAGTAGCCGTTTCGCGAGTTCCCTTCTTTGGTCGGGATCAACCCACAACCCGATGTCGAAGGGAGTCCGGCCGATTACCTCTTCGCGGCTCCAACCTGTTAAACGCTCAAAGGTTTCGTTGACGTCGATGTAGTGATGATCCTTGGCGCTCGTTAGAGTGAGAGACATAGGGCTCTGGCGAAACGCCTTGGAAAATTTCTCTTCAGATTTCTTCAGTGCCTCGCCTGCGTTTTTACGCTCCTCAACCAGCGCGGCCAGAACCATGAAAGGTCCAGCCGTAAAAAACAGGAACAACTGGAGCGAAAACACATTCTTGAGCGGCCCCGATTCGATAAACGGACCCCGTCCATGGACTACGCCCCAAATGGACAAGAAAGCAACTGCGATGACCGAAGTACCGACCCCAAGCAATTCGAAACGCAAAGCGGCCCACAGGAGAAACGGCACGGGAGAATAAAGCATTGCTGCGGGGAGGGTCCCCCCGGGAGCAGCGAAAGCGAAGTACCCTACGAGAGCTAACCCCGCGAACAACGCGATTGCTTCCAAGTAGTGTTTTCGCGGTTTATCTACCCATGCTGGAATTTCTCTGCCCCAACCCCAAATTACCGGTACCAGGATCAGAAATCCTAACGCTTCTGAAAAGAAGGAAATTTTCCAGCTACTCCAGTAGTCCCCCTTGGTTGCAAACGCGCCGATAAACGCTCCAAGGCATGGCGCGAGGAATACGGCAAAGAACGAGTACTTTGCGAGAGCATTCAGGCCATTCAGCTCCGGCGTGCCACTGAAGGAGTAGCTAAGACATAAGGCGGCTATGAGGACTTCAACCGTGTCAGTCAAAATAAGGAGGGCAATTGAAACCAGCGGCAGGCCCTCCTGTAAGTCATAGAGAACAAACGCTGCAAAGGCCGCCGCGATGAGTAGTGGCCAGAGTCTTCGTTGCACGAGCAACAAGATGGACACCAGAAGCACGTTACCCGGCCAGAGTGCCCAACTCATCTGCGGACGAATCACCAGCGATCCGCCCAGCTTTGCGGCCAGGTAGGACATCGCAGCCACCAGGCCCACCAACATCACTATGTGGAACGAATCCAGATTCGGGAGCACAACCGACTGGCGTCCGCGAGTGGTTTCGATGGCCTACCTCCGATGCCGCTGGAATGGTCTGTGGCGCAATTGGACCCCGAGCGAAAGGGCGCTCGAAAGCCCATGCAGAAGATGCGAGGATGCTACACCCGACGAAGGGTAGTTAGCCACTTAGTCTTATAACGCCTGGTCCGAGGTACGGGAGGCAGGCACCAGAGTGGAACGGTGCTCGCCACGATGTCGATCGTTTCGTTCGACGGGCTGGAGATCGCGATGAAACGTGAATTGGCGCAACCCGTGAATATACCAACAGGTAGGAGCGCGACGGGAAACAAGACCCTCACTACGCGTGAACTCGCTCATGTTCAGTTTGAGATCTCGCACTCGCTGGGGACGCTCAGGGCTTATATCGCGATGCTAACCTTGGCATTACAGCCTACACATCACGGCACTATGGATGTTCTTTCCACAGCCCATCTCTTGCGGTACTCGTCGGTTATTTCTTTGGCGGCGGATAATTCTTCAAAAGCTTTTGGACAGCTTTGGTGATGTTCTTTTGCCTTTTTTCGGGCTTAGCCTTGGGATCCAAGGTCTTTGAGGCTGTTCCGCGCCACACGAGTTGCTTCTGAGCGGCATCGTACATGCTCAAATCGAGCTGGCCAATATAGATGGTAGACGTGGAGCCGTATGTCGTTGTCGTCGCCATTCCACCATATCCATACCATCCTCTTCCCCACCCGGGGCCGTAACCCCAACCCGTGTTGTATGCCGTGAACTGTTTCTCCGTGCCGACCGCGGTCTGATAGCCGATATAGAGGTCGGCAGAATCGAGATCGGTCTTGGTCAGCCCTTTGTTGGCGAGTTCCGCGTCGATCGCAGCCGTTATCTGCTTCGCTGTCAGTTCATTCGGTTGGTCGGCATCTTTGATCGGCACCCATTTGTAAGTTTTGTATTTTGAAAAGTCTTTGTCTTTGTCGAAGTCGTAGCGGACGTCCTGAGCGACCGCGGAAGTTACCGCCACGAAAAGCAAAGCAATTGCCAGCAGTATCAGCCTTCTCATTTCCTCGTTTCTCCTTTGAAGAAAGTCAAGATTCCTTCAGGTCCTTCGTGCAGCGTGCCGTGCGTCACCAATTGTCGTCGGTAGGCTGCCAAGTCTTGTCCGGGTTGTAGAGCTCCATGTTTTTGAACAAGTTGAGCGTGTCCGGGCCTAGATCCTTCTGATAAACGACCCCTTCATAGCTGACAATGAATGTCTGTACGCCGGTGACATGGTAGTCCGCAGGTGCGGCGGCAAGAGCAAATCCTCCGATCATCGCACCGTTTACGACGAAGTCCATTTGGCCTAACCGCGTGTCGGGGCCTTGTCCCTTCAAAATCTTGAAATAGTAACCGTGATAGGGCTGGCTCTTACTCGAATAGCCTTGCTCGATCGCCTGGGCAATTCTTTCTCCGACGGGGCCTCCCCAGCTTCCATCCGGATTCTTCCAGGCAAGGCCATCATGTTTTCCTGGCGTGCTGATGATGCGCTGCGCGTATTGGTTCACCTCGTCACCATCATGTTTTTCCAGAGCATATTCGTCCTGGGCTTCCACATAGCCACGGCAGATTTGGATAGCGTCCAGTTCGTTGGCACCGATGCGCCGGAATAGAATCTCCTCGCGCCCTGCTTTGGTATCGAAAGACCACTCCCCTCCCTTTTTTACAAGCGGGATGGGAAGTGGCCAGTTGTCATTGCCTACGGATAGGATGGCGCGGTTGGAATCGTTGGGATCGGGAGTGATCTCGTTTTTTTCGCGGGCTTTTTCGGCAAACGCGGCAGCAGCGTTCTTGTCACGCACGGGATCTTCCGAGGACACCAGGTCTTCGCCATCCGAGCCAAGAATCTCGTTCAGCGCGGGCTGGTCAAATCCTTCCGTCGCGTGAATTAA
>Ga0307474_10003700_pt1 | contig 11029 bp, 7 predicted proteins | sample atmos_gasesECM1C_2_FD_203312 | JGI IMG/M metagenome (GOLD analysis project Ga0307474, IMG submission 203312) | Hardwood forest soil microbial communities from Morgan-Monroe State Forest, Indiana, United States - atmos_gasesECM1C_05 | ecosystem: Environmental > Terrestrial > Soil > Temperate...
GTCTTTGCCAAACGAAAGAGCAAGAGCAAGAACGACCCAGTGTGAGGGCACCCCAGGCGTCGCACGACGCAGCCGGATTCTATACTGAACCCACCATGACGATCCGGCTCTCTCCCAACCGCACTCGTTCCCAGGCACTGCAGCAGCGTGCCGAGCGCTTCTTTCCTGGCGGCGTTAACTCCCCGGTGCGCGCCTTCCGGGCGGTGGGCGGCAATCCGCCTTTTGTCGTCAGCGGCGAGGGGGCCTGGCTCACCGATGCCGACGGCAATCGTTACATCGACTACTTCGGCTCCTGGGGCCCCATGATTCTCGGGCATGCCTTTCCGCCCGCGGTCGATGCCATTCAGCGGGCCGCCGCCCGGTCCTCGAGCTTCGGCGCCTCCACCGCGACTGAAGCCGATCTGGCCGAGCGCGTCGTCGCCTGCTACCCAGCCATCGAAAAGCTCCGCTTCGTCTCCTCGGGCACTGAGGCCACGATGTCGGCCATCCGCCTGGCACGCGCGGCCACCGCGCGCAACATGATCATCAAGTTCGAAGGCTGCTATCACGGCCACGCCGACGGCCTGCTGGTAAAGGCTGGCTCGGGAGTCGCCACCTTTGGAATCCCCGGATCAGCCGGCGTGCCTGACGCCGTTGCCTACCTCACGCTTGCCCTGCCCTATAACGATCTCGTGGCCGTCGAAGCCGCCTTCGCCGCGCACCCAGGCCAGATTGCCGCCATCATCCTGGAGCCCGTCGTCGGCAATGCCGGGTGCATCCCGCCCAACGACGGCTACCTCTCGGGCCTTCGCAAGATCACCCGTCGCGAAGGCGCCCTGCTCATCGCGGACGAGGTGATGACCGGATTTCGCCTGGCGCTTGGCGGCGCGGTCGAGCTCTACAAGATGGAACCGGATCTGATCACGCTGGGAAAGATCGTCGGCGGCGGACTGCCGGTGGGCGTCTTTGGTGGCAAGCGGGAGTGGATGGATCTGCTGGCTCCGCTTGGGCCTGTCTACCAGGCCGGCACGCTGAGCGGAAATCCGCTGGCTATGGCCGCCGGCATCGCAACCATCACGTACCTGCAGGAACGCGCGAGCGAGGTCTACCCGCGTCTCGAAAAAACATCCAAGGCCGTTGCCGAAGGTGTTGCGGCCCAGGCAGCGCACGCGGGGATTCCCCTCACCACCAATCGCGTAGGCGCCATGTGGACGTGGTTCTTTACTGCGGGACCGGTAATGGACTACGACGACGCTGCCAAGTCAGATACAGCGGCTTTTGGCCGCTTTCACAATTCCATGCTGGAGCAGGGCGTGTGGCTACCGCCCAGTCAGTTTGAAGCCGCCTTCCTCTCCACTGCCCACGGAGATGAAGAAGTTGCGGCCACCATTGCCGCCGCGCGGACGGCCTTTGAGGAACTGGCTGCAAGATAAGTTGTCTTATAGGTTATCTGTAATCTCTCGAATCTCTTGCGACGGCACGAACCAATAACAGCACGAACGAATCACTCAGGACGCGTGCTGACTTAGAACGCGGCGGCAGACTCTTCAGTCCGCAGTTATTCTCAAAAGCAAACCGGCGGCACCTGGAAGAGGCAGCCGCCGGATCGCGTTAGTTAGGAATATCTAGGGACGATCGCTGTCGTAACTCCGGTCGCGATCGAGATCGTCATCGTTCTCGGTCTCATCGCGATCGGAGTTCTTGGTGACGTCCTTGAGGTTGGCCCACGCCTTTTCCAACTTGCCCTTCACTTGCTGCGTAGCGCCCTCCACCTGCGTCTGGGTGTCTCCTGTCCACTCGCCAACCTTCCGCTTGGCGCGGCCGGCCGCGTCGTCAATCGCGCCCTTCACTTTGTCGCTATTCATCTACGGAACACCTCCCATCGGTGCTTGCACACGGCCTGCTTGCACAGTTCACAACAAGCCGCGGGTTGAATTGCCTGAGCTCGAGACACAAGCGAATGTGTCTCCGGTTAGTCATACAAAGTCAGTGGCTGACGGTTCAAACGACGGGCCGGCGTCCTGAGATCAGTTGCAAGATCAGCACGATCACTGCAGCCACCAGCAGCAAGTGAATAAAACCACCCAGCGTGTAGCTGCTCACCAAGCCAACGAGCCACAGAACCAGGAGGATCCCGAATATCGTCCAGAGCATTCCTTACCTCCCAAGGCTTTCGCAACTCTGAGGGCCGTGCCGACTCGAGAGTTGCCATAAGTCTTGCCTCAACTCAGTCACCTTGGATTCCAGTGGAAGAGCAGATGGTTGTTTGGCTTCCCCAAGCTTGTTGTAAGCCTCGCCGAAAAGGCGCCCTTCTCACCGTGCACGCGCGCCTTGCCTTGGTCGGCATCTAACTTCCTCCAGCAGGGCGATCTGTTGCGACGCCCGGTGAACTCGCAACCCCAATCCGGCGATTACAAATAAAGGAGGCTAAATGCTACTTCTTATCATCCTCATCATTCTCATCTTCGGGTTCGGATATGGCGGATATCGCGCGGGCCCGGGATGGGGTTACTACGGCGGGGGCGGAATCAGCCTCCTTCTGCTGATCGTGCTGGTCCTGCTCCTTCTCAATGTCATCTGAAGACCCTGGCGCGACGCAAAGGCGTTCCACGCGGGCAGTGCGATACACTGCAACCCGGTGGAGGTTTCTCAGTCTTTGCGTCTGCGCGACGTCGTTTCCCTGGCATTGACCGCATATCTGGCTTGTTCCGTCGCGGCATCTCCGCAGCAGCCCGCGCCCAGCCAGCAGCCTCCGCAACAGCCGCCCAAGGGCGGCATGAGCGGCATTGCCGGCGGCCTTGGAGCAAAGCCTGAATATGACGCGGAGAAACGGCCCATCACTGCGGGCGGATTTGTCGACAGAGGCCCCGTAATCTTCGAGGACATTACAAAGCAGGCTGGGCTCGCCGGCTGGGTCCACAAGATGGGCTCGCCGGCAAAAGATCTCATTATTGAAACCAACGGCTCCGGCGTTTGCCTCATCGACTATGACAACGATGGCTGGCTCGATATCTATCTCGTCAACGGCGCCACCTTCGATTCACTCGACGGCAAGGAGCCTCCTCCGCACGCCGCGCTCTTCCGCAACAATCACGACGGCACCTTCACGGATGTAACGCAGAAGGCCAAGGTGGCCAATGACCGCTGGGGCTATGGCTGCTCCGTGGCCGACTACGACAATGATGGCTGGCCCGATCTCTACGTAGGCAACTACGGCAAGAACCGCCTTTACCACAACAATCACGACGGCACATTCACTGACCAGGCTGAGCAGGCGGGCGTGGCGCTCGGCAACTGGTCCCCAGGTTCGGCGTGGGGCGACTACGACGGCGACGGCAAGCTCGACCTCTACGTCACCGGCTACGTCCACTTCGACCGCAACAACCTGCCCATCGCCGGCACCAAGGCCGTGGGCTTCGCGCAATGCCAGTATCGCGGCGCAGCGGTGAACTGTGGCCCGCGCGGCCTGCAGGGCGAGCCCGATCACCTCTTCCGCAACAAGGGTGACGGCACCTTTGAAGACGTCACCGTCAAAGCCGGCGTGGAAGACAAGGAGAAGTACTACGGATTCACGGCCATCTTTGTCGACATCAACGGCGACGGCAAGCCGGATCTCATCGTCGGCAACGACTCCGAACCCAACTTTCTCTACATCAACAAGGGCGACGGCACCTTCGACGACCAGGGTTACGTTTCCGGATTCGCGCTCAACAAAGATGGGCGCGAGATCGCCTCGATGGGCATTGCCGCCGGCGACTACGAGAACAATGGGCAGATTGATTTCTTCGTCAGCGACTTCGGCGACGACTACAAGGTTCTCTTCCACAACGATGGCGATGCCAGCTTCACCGACGTCAGCTACAAGGCCGGGATCGCACAGCCGACGATCCCGTTTGTCGGCTGGGGCGACGGCTTCATCGACTACGACAACGACGGCTGGCTCGATCTCTTCGAGGTCAACGGCCACGTGTACCCGCAGGTGGATCAGCACGACTGGGGAACCAGCTTCGCCGAGCGGCCGCTGCTCTTCCACAACATTCCCGATGGCAAGAACCGCAAGTTCGAAGTGGTCCCGGCGGTCACGGGCACAGGCCTCGCCGATGTGATTGCCGCGCGCGGCGCCGCCTATGGCGACCTTTTCAACGACGGCAAGATCGACGTCATCATCAACCCCGTCGACGGCCCGCCGGTGCTGCTGCGCAACGTAAACCCCGACAGCCACCACTGGGTGGAGATGAAGCTGGTGGGCGCAGCCAAAACCGAGCGCAACCGCGGGAGCCCGCGCGACGCCACCTGCGCCACGGTCTATCTCAAGGCCAACGGGATGCGCATGCGCCAGGACGTGCTCGCCAGCGGCAGTTACATCTCCGCCAGCGATCGCCGCCCGCACTTCGGCCTCGGCGACGCCAACGATGCCGGCTCGGCTGAGATTCACTGGCCTTCCGGCAAGGTGGAAACCATCAAGCTCCCCGCGGTCGACCGCATCTTCACGATTGAAGAAGGCGTCGGCATCACCGCCGCGATGTGCGGCGGCAAGCCGTGCACGGACATGCCCAAGCCGCCCGCTGCCCCGGCGGCGCATTAGACCGAAGCCGGACCTCCACTCAGTGCGCTATCCTTTGCTTCAGTTCCGGTGATGCATTCGAAACAAACCCAGTTGTTCCCGATTGGTCGTTTCTCTTGCTGCGCGAATCTTCGTCGAAGAATTGCCCTCGCGCTTGTTCTTTCTCTCGCCGCGCAAACGCCGCTCCTCGCACAGCAATCATCAGGCCAGCCGCCCAGCCGCCCGCCCGCGCAACAACCCGGCCCCATGGGCGGCATCTCCTCCGCCGGCACTTTCGCCCCCGTCTATGATGCGCAGAAGCGCCCCATCACCGCCGGCGGATTTGTCGACACGGGCTCCGTGGTCTTCGAGGACGCCAGCAAATCCTCCGGCCTCGCAAAATGGCAGCACGTCATGGGCACACCGCAAAAACAATACATCCTCGAGACCGACGGCTCCGGCGTCGGCCTCATCGACTACGACAACGATGGCTGGCTCGACATCTACCTTGTCAACGGATCCACTTACGATGCCCTGAGCGGCAAGAAGACGCCTCCGCACGCCGCGCTCTTCCATAACAATCACGACGGCACATTCACCGACGTTGCCGCCAAAGCCGGCGTCACCAACGACCGCTGGGGCTTCGGAGTCGCCATCGCCGACTACGACAACGACGGCTGGCCCGACATCTTCGTCTGCAACTTCGGCAAGAACAGGCTCTACCACAACAACCACAACGGGACTTTTACTGACATCGCTGAGAGCGTCGGCGTCACCCTCGGCAACTGGAGCGACGGCGCCACGTGGGGAGACTACGACGGCGACGGCCGCCTCGACCTCTTCGTCACCGGCTACGTGCACTACGACCTGGCGCACCAGCCCACGGCCACCGACGGCAGCGTCGCCTTGGCGTTCTGCCAGCTGCACGGGGTGCCCGTCATGTGCGGACCCCACGGCTTGCAGGGCGAGCCCGACCACCTCTTCCACAACAACGGCGACGGCACCTTCACCGACGTCAGCGTCAAGGCCGGAGTCTCCGATCCCGGCGCCTACTACGGCTTCACTGCTATCTTCGTCGACGTCAACAACGACAGCCGCGTCGACCTGCTCGTCGCCAACGACTCCGAGCCCAACTACCTCTACATCAACAAGGGCGACGGCACTTTCGAGGATCAAAGCTATGTCTCCGGCTTCGCTTTGAACAAAGACGGCCGCGAGATTGCGTCGATGGGTTTAGCAGTAGGCGACTACATGAACAACGGCCTGCTTGACATGCTGGTCACGGACTTCTCCGACGACTTCAAGGCGCTCTATCGCCACGACGTTGATACAGGAGTTCCCACCGGCCGGCCTGGGTCTGGCGGGGTGGTAGAAGCCAGCTTCACCGACGTCGGCGACGAAGCCGGCATCACGCAGATGGCCGTGCCCTTCGTCGGCTGGGGCGCCGGCTTCCCCGACTACGATAACGATGGCTGGAAAGACATCGTGATGATCAACGGCCACGTCTATCCGCAGGTCGACCAACACGACTGGGGCACCACCTTCAACGAGCGCCCGCTCCTCTTCCACAATCTCGGCAATGGGAAATTCGCCTATGTTCCTCCGGTGAAGGGCTCCGGACTCGCCACCCTGACCTCGGGGCGCGGAGCAGCCTTTGGCGACCTCTTCAACAACGGCAAGATCGACGTGGTCATCAGCCCCATCGACGGCCCGCCGGTGCTGCTCAAGAACGTGAACCCAGACCGCCACCACTGGGTTGAGCTCAAGCTGATCGGTTCGGCGAAAACCGAGGGCAAACGCGGCAGCCCCCGCGACGCTGTCGGCGCCACCGTCTACCTCACCGCCAACGGCATGCGCCAGCGCGAGGACGTGATGAGCGGCGGCAGCTACATCTCGTCGAACGACCAGCGCCCGCACTTCGGCCTCGGCGACGTCACCGATCCCGGCACCGCCGAGATCCACTGGCCCTCCGGCGCCAAGGAGACCGTGAAGCTGCCCGCCGTCGACCGCATTTACACGATTCGTGAGGGCGCTGGCATTGTCGGTGCGCTCTGCGGCGGGAGACGATGCCCAGCGGACCATTGATCGCAAACAAGAAAAGGCGAATGGCTTCCGCCATCCGCCTTTTGACCTACTGGTCCCTGTTCCCTGATCCCTGCTCTAAAACACGCCAGCCAGGAACGTCTCGACGCTCGAAACCCGCTCGCCGGTGGCCCCGCACCGTGACAGCACCATGGGCGAAAGAGTCATCACCGGGCACTGCGCGTGCGCCAGCACCTTGTACACCACGCCATGCCGTGTAATAGCGGCAAAAGCCGACGCCCCATGAGCGCCCAGCACGATCAGGTCGGCATGCTGCGCCCGTCCCTGGTAAAGCAGCTCCTCAGTCGGGTCGCCCGGAACCACGATCGTCTGCACGTCGATCTTGCTCTGCAACTCCACTGGAATCAGCGAGAGCAGATCGCCTTCAATCTGGTCGATTGTCCGCCCGGCTAGAACCTGGCTGCGCTCCTGCGGTTTGATCACATGCTGCAGAATCAGCCGCGCCTTGTGTCTCATTGCTAATTCGGCTGCGTAGGTCGCCACCACCACGCTGGTATCCAGCATGCTCACGGCGCACAGAATCGTGCGGGTCTCAAACTGGCGGAAATGCCCGTCCACCACCTCCGGGCCGATAATCAGCACCGGCACCGGCGAAGTGCGCAGCACAGCCTCTGCAACCGAGCCCACCAGCAGCTTGCCGATCGGCCCCGGCGAATGCGTGCCCATCACCACGCGGTCGATCTCCCGTTCGTGGGTCAGAACCAGGATCTGGTCTGCCGGCAACCCCGGCCGAACGATGATTTCGCAGTCCACTCCGGCAGCCCGCGCCCGCTCCGCAAGCGGCTCAAGATGTTGTATTTCCGCCCGGGCGGCGGCGGCATAGTCGTAGTAGCGGATCCCCGACGTCTCCGAGGCGGAGACTACAAGCGTGTCGTAAGCGTGAAAGAGGATCAGCTCCGCCCCAAATTCGACTGCTTGCGCCAGCGCGTAGGAGAAGGCCTTCTCATTCGCAGGAACTTCCGTCGCAAACAGAATGGTGCCCGGCTTGCTCCATTCCGGCTTCATTGCAGTGGCCATCGGAAACCTCCTGGCGTGCGGATTGTTATCGTGACACACTCTAACGCTGGGCTATCAGTGTCCCCAGTCACACCGGGGTGTGATCTATCTCACATTACGCTGAAAGAGAATTCAACGCCTGTTAGAAGCAATCTTTTCACGGAACCGTTGCTTGTCCTGAAAATTTTTCTTGACACACGGAAAACCGAGGTAATAGGCGCAAAACGTGATCCCAATCACAGCCTGAACGCCCAAACCCCTGCTCTCCTAATGATCGGAACGGAATCGGACGAATTCTCTCCACCTCGCCGCGGTTCCTTGAGGAGGCCCCATGCAGCCCATGCATCAGATTCCCGCCCGCGGCGGGCTCAACTACGATGATGCACCCTTCCTTGCCATCTGGGAAGTCACCCAGTCCTGCGACCTCGCTTGTAAACACTGTCGCGCCGCCGCCCAGCCCATCGCCCACCCTGATCAGCTCTCCACTGAGGAAGGCAAGGCCGTCATCGACCAGATCGCCGCCATGAAGATCCCCATCTTCGTCTTCACCGGCGGAGACCCCCTCAAGCGCCCCGACCTCTACGAGTTGATCCGCTACTCGGCCGAAAAGGGGGTCAAGGTCGCCGTCACCCCCAGCGCCACCCCACTGCTCACCCGCGACGCCATCTTCAAGATGAAGGAAGCCGGCGTCGTGCGCCTCGGCATCTCTCTCGACGGCTCCAGCCCCGAGATCCACGACAAGTTCCGCGGGCTCCCCGGCGCCTTCGCCCGCACCATCCAGGCCGTCCAGTGGGCTAATGAAGCCGGGCTGCCCATCCAGGTGCACTCCACCATCAGCCGCCACAACGCCCACGACCTCAATAACCTCTGCCTTTTGTTCGAAAAACTGGCCATCGTCATGTGGAACGTCTTCTTCCTCGTCCCCGTCGGCCGCGGCCAGCTCGCTGACCTTCTCTCAGGAGAAGAATTCGAGCAGGTCTTCGCCAAGATCTACGAGCTCTCCCACCGCGTCAGCTTCCAGATCAAGACCACCGAGGCCATGCACTATCGCCGCTACCTCCTCCAGCACAACCTGGAAGAAAGACGCATGGGTCACGGCCACGCTCCCTCGGCCCCAGTAGCGGTATACGAGCCCGGCTCCCCGCAGGCCGACCCGCAGACCCGCGCCCACGGCTGGGCGACCCGCTGCGTCAACGACGGCAAGGGCTTCATGTTTATCTCCCACGTCGGCAACGTCTACCCCAGCGGCTTCCTGCCCATCCATGCCGGCAACATCCGCGAAACTCCGCTCGCCGAGATCTACCGCGAAGCCCCCATCTTCAAGACCCTGCGCGACACCAGCCGGCTCGAAGGCAAGTGCGGCGCCTGCGAGTACAAGGAGATTTGTGGAGGATCACGTGCCCGCGCCTATGCTCTGACCGGTGACCCCCTGGCTCAGGAGCCCTGCTGCATCTACCAGCCGCGCAACTGGAAACCCCGCGCTGAGGCCGAGCCCGTGGCCATTTGTCAACCCGAAGTCCCCAGCTCGCTGATTACCCTTCAGTGACGGCCAATGACCCCTGCGGGGGATACGTTACCCGCCGTGCTGGCTGATAGTCTTCCTTTGCGAGTGAGGCGAACGAAACACCTCCCGCGTAAGATCCTAACGATCGAGGAGCCATCCGGCTCCTCGTGTTTTTTGCGGGCGATTTTCCAACGAGGCGTACACCTATCGTTCCGAAAGACCAGATCTGGTTCGAATCGGCACTTGCCTGGCCCCTGGGTCCCTGCCCCCTCGTAGTTCCTAGCCCCTGCCTTTAATCGTTACTCATAACGCAAAGCCACCGTCGGTTCCACCTTGGTCGCCCTGCGCGCCGGCATCCAGCACGCCAGCACGACCACCAGCACCATGAAGCACCCCACCGCCGGCATCACCACCGGATCATTCGCGCTCAGCCCGTACAAAAAGCTCGCCATGACCTTGCGCAGCAGAAGCGCGGCGCCAACGCCAATCACCGACCCGGTAATCGCCAGCCTCGCGCCCTGTTGCAGAATCAGGCGCAGAAGGTCTCCGGAACGCGCTCCCAGTGCCATGCGAATGCCGATCTCCCGCGTGCGCTGCGAAACGGAGTAGGCCATCACCGCGTGCACGCCCACCGCGGCCAGGGTCAACGCCAGCAGGGAGAATCCGCCCAGCAGCATCAGGTCGAAGTTGCGCAGCGAGTCGGTGTCCGCCAGCATTGATTCCAGCGTCTTGATGTCGTACACCGGGATCTCCGAACTGAGCCCCGCCACCGCCGCCTTGATCTGCTGAACCAGTTCCCGCTGCGCCAGGCGGCTGCGGACCGCGATCCCCATATTGGCCTCAGCCAGTGGGCGCATGCTGTCGGGGACTTGCGTGTAGGGATAGTAGGCTGTCGGCTCGGTCACCACATCTCCGCCCCAGTGCCGCACATCCGCCACCACGCCCACCACGTCGCACCACGCGCTGCCCGCAAATCGCGGCTTGATGCGCTTGCCTACCGCACTCTCGCCCGGCCAGTACTTGCGCCCCAGGCTCTCGCTCACAATGGCCACCGGCGCCCCACCGGCCGCATCCCCGGCATTGAAGGTGCGCCCCTGCAGTACGGGGGTCTGCAGCGTCCGGAAATAATCGTCGCCCACGGCGCGGTAGCGCGTCACAATCTCCCCCTGCACCGGCGCCGGCATCTTGCCCTCGGTCTCGATCGGCATGGAGGGATCGACCCCGGCCAGTGGGAAATCGCGGGCCACTGCGGCCGATTCCACCCCCGGCAGCGCCCTCACCCGTTCCGTGACATCGCGATAGAAGTCGGAAACCTTTGCCCCCATCAGCTGCGAGGGCGCCGCGATGCGGAAGATGAGCACGTGCTCGGGAGTAAAGCCCAGGTTCACGCCCTTGAGCGACCAAAGACTCTTCAGCGCCAATCCTGTCCCGATCAGCAGCATGCAGGCCAGCGCCGTCTCGGTGATCACCAGGATGGACCGGTTCAGGCCGAACCCGCCGATGATCGTGCTGCTCGACTTCCGCAGCGCGTCATTCACATCAACCCGTGCGGCGTCGAAGGCCGGCGTGAGCCCAAACAGAACCCCCACCAGCACCGAAACCACCAGCGAAAACCCCAGCACAGTGCCGTCGATCCCGGTCTCGTCGATCCGGGGAAGGGAGGGCGGATGCAGCGCCAGCACGCCCCGCAGCAAAAGAAAGGCAACCCCGATACCGGCGATGCCTCCTGCTCCCGCCAGCACCGCGCTCTCCGTGAGCAGCTGGCGGACGATACGCAGCGGAGAAGCGCCCAGCGCCGTGCGCACCGCAATCTCCCGCTGCCGCACTGCCCCGCGGGCCAGCAGCAGGTTGGCCACATTCACGCACGCAATCAGCAGCACAAAGCCCACACACCCCATCAGCAT
>Ga0307474_10003701_pt1 | contig 11028 bp, 5 predicted proteins | sample atmos_gasesECM1C_2_FD_203312 | JGI IMG/M metagenome (GOLD analysis project Ga0307474, IMG submission 203312) | Hardwood forest soil microbial communities from Morgan-Monroe State Forest, Indiana, United States - atmos_gasesECM1C_05 | ecosystem: Environmental > Terrestrial > Soil > Temperate...
CGCTCTTTTGCTACTTCGCAGATCCGAATTGTGCGGTTGAGCGATGTCCACGGCGACGTCCAGATCGACCGCAACACGGGGCAGGGTTACGAAAAAGCATTTCTGAATTTGCCCCTTACTCAGGGCGCAAAGATCCAGACCAAGCAAGATGGCCGCGCCGAGGTGGAGTTCGAGGACGGGAGCACGCTGCGCATCACGTCAGACGCGGTGATTGAATTTCCGCAGCTTTCCCTTCGCGACTCTGGTGCGAAGGTTTCGACCACCAGCGTACAGCAAGGCACTGCCTACGTCGACTTCTCCGGCGCCAGGAATGACGAGCTCACTCTGACTTTTGGGCACGAGAAACTCACGCTCAGGCACCCTGCCCATCTTCGAGTTGAGATGGGCGACACGGATGCCACCGTAGCTGTCTTCAAAGGTGACATTCAAGTTGAAGGGCCGTCCGGTACGGTGGAGGTAGCCAAGAATCGGACTGTAACCTTCGATCTCGCTGACAAGGATCGCTACGCCCTGGCTAAGGATGTGGAGCCGGATCCGTATGACTTGTGGGATAAACAGGAGGGTCAATATCACCAGCGCTACATGAGCGCCGGCTCCGATAGCAGCTACTCGCCTTACACATACGGTACCAGCGATCTCAACTACTACGGCAGCTTCTTCAACGCGCCTGGTTACGGAATGATGTGGCAGCCCTATTTCATTGGCGCGGGCTGGGATCCATTCATGAATGGCGCATGGACCTTCAATCCAGGGTACGGTTATGGCTGGGTATCTGGGTACCCCTGGGGCTGGACGCCGTACCACTACGGCTCCTGGGTATTCCTTCCATCGCGTGGATGGGCCTGGCAGCCAGGTGGTTCATGGGCAGGATGGAGTACCCCGAGGGTGCTGAACGCTCCCGCCCACTTTCTTATTCCGCAGCCACCGGCAAATTCAGGACAAGGAATACTCACCGTGAACCGGGGCCCGATACCAACTCCGTTGGGAAGATCGTTCAACAAACTGGAAATCCCTAACAACTCCGCGGGGCTAGGAATCCCTCGCGGAAGCATTAAGAGCCTTGGCCGGCTTTCGCAGTCCGTGCAGCAGGAAGGATCTGCTACGACAAAACTGCACACGGCGCAGATTGGCGGCTCAAACTGGTGGCTCGGTGGATATGCAAAACCAACCTCACGGGCGGGAGCATGGCACGGCGGCGGCGCACACAGCGGTTCCGAGGCGGCATCTATGGGGCATTCCGGCGGCGGTCATTCCGGGGGTGGCCACAGATAGCTCGAAATAAGTTGCTGCCAAAGGTAGTTCGTGGACCGTGACTTTCCCAGGCAACGAGTGAATTTAAGTACGACCGTAAAGTAAACCGTGCACGATAAGAGGCGACAAAGATCATGGCAGACCAGATCATCCACCATCACGACTGGAGGTGCACAAGCAGCGCAGAAAATCCGCGCATCGCTCGTGACGATTCCGTGCGGTGAATCTTAAAAAGATTCAAGTAATGAACAGTCATGAGAATTCTGCTTTACAACCCCGACAATGGCGTGACTCGCAACTTCATGCCGCACCTTTGGATGTTCTTGCTCAAAGCTCTGACTCCTTCTGGTCATGAAGTTCTGGTGATTGACGGCAACGCCCAGCCCATGGACGAAGGCCAAGTCGCGCGATACGTCCGCGAACAAAAGATCGGACTGGTGGGCATCGGGGCCATGACCCGAATGATCGCTAAAGCGTATCGCATCGCCGATGCTATTCGCTCGACAGGAGTCCCGGTCGTCATGGGCGGACCTCACGTCACCGAGCTTGCCGACGAGGCCCTCGGTCGCGACGGTGGGGATCGCCACGCCGACGCAGTCGCTCTTGGAGAAGCCGATGAAACATGGCCGCAGATTGTAAACGATGCCGTTCACGGCGAGCTGAAAGACATTTATGCTCCGGTCGATGCTACTGGGAGAGAGCACAAGCCTTCGCTGAAGCAATATCCCGTGATCCCATGGGACTCAATTGACCTCGATCAATTCAACCTTGTCCCGAAACTCGCGCGCGCTCTGCTCCAAAAAGTTGGTGAAGGCTGGGGAACTTTTCGCATCATTCCGGTCGAGTCCGGGCGTGGTTGCCCTTACGGTTGCGAGTTTTGCACTGTCACTGGGTTTTTCGGCGACTCTATCCGTTTTCGCTCCAACGAAAGCGTCGTCAACGAACTGCTCCTGCTGAAAGCTCGCGCTCGCAGAGAAAAGGGACAGATGGCGGTTTTTTTCATCGATGACAATTTTGCTATCAATGTGAAGCGAACCAAGTCCTTGCTGCGTGACATCATCGCTGCCAAAGCCCAAGTCCACTGGGTAGCGCAAATCAGCGCCAATTTGCTGCGCGACGAGGAACTGGTTGACCTGATCGCCGCATCCGGCGGTAAATGGATCTTCATCGGTATGGAATCCATTGACCCGACCAATCTGAAAGACGTGAACAAGGGATTCAACAGACCAGGTGAGTATGCTGCCGTGCTCGAACGCCTCGCGCAACGCAATGTGTATGCGATCACATCATTTATTTTTGGTATGGACAACGACACAACCGGGGTAGCCGAGCGCACGCTGACCCAAGCCAAAACCTGGCCTCCGGGTCTGCCGATCTTTGGCTTGCTAACGCCGTTGCCCGGAACTCCGCTGTACAAGCGTCTAGAACTTTCCGGCCGGCTTACACGCCCCAAACACTGGCAGGAGTTCATCCCGTTTGCGATGGCTCACACGCCGCTTAAGCTAACCATTCAAGAAGCTCATGCCGAGGTGAAATACGGGTGGGAGCAAGCGTATAGCCCCGAAGCGCTGGCCCAAGCGGTCGACTCGCTCAGTAACAGGCCCGTCGGTTATCGCATTAACATCTTCCTCGCACGCCTGTGCTTTCGCGGGATCTATTTCCCAATGATGGGGAAGATGGCTTGGCTAAAGGTGGTCTTCCGAAACCGTCAGACGATATTCAAACTGGCAAGAGAAGCCATCTTCGGTCGAGGGCGAACAATGAACTCGAATCCGCACGATGCTTATTAAAGGGGGTTGAAAGGGCACGCGCTTGGAAACATTGTCTCAGGTGTGATTTCACCCTATACAGGCACAATCCGTGACCAGGGCTCAAACTCAGAAGCGAAGTCTGTCGCGCCTAGCCAATCTGGTTCAGTCCTTTTGGGATCTCGTCAAGGCAGGATCACTTCAACGCCAAACACAACAAAGCCCGACCCAGACTGGTCGTGCGGTTGACAGAAGCTCCTGTTAGCGACGGGTTTTCCGGCGAACAAGTGTTCCCATTCCAATCAGACCTGAACCGAGCAGGATTAAGCTGGAGGGCTCCGGTACGGGCGCCACTTGAGTAACATGGGATCCGGAGACGATTTGAACGGAGCTTCCTCCGGCGACTAACTCGCCATCAATGAACCCGTTGCTTAACTGAACACTCCCAATGGGATCAAGGACAATACCGTTGATGGTGGCCGAAGGTCCGCTAGTGGATAGATTGCCAGTCACATTGAAGACGACGTCGTCTTTGGAAAGGCCGCCTGTCTCATTGATCGAGCTGCCGCTCTGCACATTCATGTTGCCTGAAATGTTGATAACGAATTGCGTGCCTGCGGCCCCCTGCAAGTTCAACGTTGCACCATTAAGATTGATGCTTGTGAGATTTATGACGTTTAACCCGCCGTTGTTTTTCGCGATAATCGTGATGGTTCCGCTGCTCCCAGTAATCGTGTTCCCGGAGACCGTCTGCGTTGGCTTCAGGCCCTTAAACGTGGTGTAAGCACTGGCGGCAGCCGTGTTCGCCGTGGCGAGGGTGGTGAGGGTTTGGCCGGTAAAGACCTTGCCACTTATCGTACCGCTGTTATTGACGGTGGCTCCAGTGGCGACGTATACGTTTCCATGTATCGTACCGCTGTTTTGCAGCGAGCCAGGGGAGTTGATGTACACGTTTCCTGTGATCTGGACGGCGCTGCCGCCGCTAACGCTCAGTTTTCCGCCGTCCACGCCGACGGTGCCAATGGTGTCTAGCTGATTGATCTGAGGGTTTGGAGAAGAGCTGAGAATCAAAACACCCCAGTTACTCGGACCGGCAGTACCCAAATCGCTTGAGACGGTGTCCGCGTGAGCCACGAACGAGACACCTATGATAATTGCAAAAATTAAGCCAATACGGTGGCCAACCCCGACCCTCTCAGGTGCGCGCACTGTTATCTGTGAAGTCAAAGATCAAGATTGTGCTCGCACGTCATCCGCCATTTCCCAGCAATCTGCAAGTTGCTGAAGTAGAACAGGCTAATAAATCAGCGCTTTGAACGACTGCACAAAGCATTGCACACGAGCGCTAAAAGTGGAATCGGATTTCCGTTTCCGTGGCTACCTGTAGGCTGGGCGCCCGTTTCTCGCTAGCTAATCTGGTTCAGCGTTTTGCGAATCTCGTCCGCCTGAGGGAATTTTGGATTGATCTGCAGCGCCCGTTGCAAATGTTTCTTCGCCTCTGCCGTGTTGTTCTGCTTTTCATAGACCATTCCGATGTGGTAATGGTAGGTCGCATTGTCTGGCGATTTTTGCAGAGCTTCTTGCAACAGGTTGGTGGCGAGGCCGTAGATACCCTTTTCGTAGTAAGCCCATGCCAAGGTATCAGCAGCGTTGGGCGAATCCGGCATCTTTTGGCGTGCGATTTGAGCGAAGGAGAGAGCCACATCGGTGTTCTCGCCGTGCTGCAGCATTCCATAGGCAAGATTATTGGCGGCAGGCGGGTAATTTGGTTCTACCTGAAGCGCCTGTTGATAAAGCGCTTCCGCCTTCTGCCAATTGCCGTGAAATTCTTCAAGCAATCCGGCAACGAAGTAGCCAACTACGCTCTTTGGATTGTCCTCAATAGACTTGCGTGCCGTGGCGAGCGCCTTATCGGCAGAGCCCAAGGCCATCTCAACGTTGGCCAAAAGTACAAACGCGGCGAGATTGTTTTTATTCAACGCAATCGCCTTTTGCAGTGACGCCTCGGCTCCAGACAGGTCCTTCGTCGTCACCTGTAGGTTGGCAAGGAGAGTGTAAAAGGCGTCGTTTTCGGGTGCTTTAGCCACCTGTTGCTGAACCCGGTCCAACGCCTTCGCATACTGTTTTTGACGCATCAAGATAGAAACCAATCCGTTCAAAGAATCGAATTGGTTTGGATCACGGTCGAGAGCTTGTTCGTAGTATTTCTGCGCGTCCTGGAGCTTGCCACGCCTGGCTAACCATCCTCCCATCGAGGAATAGCCCAAAGGACCTTGCGGCGCGACCTGGATCGCTTTCTTGAGGTCCTCTTCACCCGCAGCCTCCTGTTTCGCAGCAAATTCAGCCTCCGCCCGCAAAATGTACCCGCGCGGATCAGCCGGCATATTTCTTATCAGCTGTTCGGCGGTCTGGCTGAGAAGATCGCGATCATGTTTGCTAAGCGCAACCTGGGCTAAAGCCAGCTCGGCCTCATTTAATCGGGGGGCCAGCCTCACAGCCTGACGCCATTCTTGTTCAGCACGACCCATATCCCCGGTCTTGCTAAGCGCCAGTCCCAGTTGGTAGTGGCCATATGCATGTTCTGGGGCGTTCTTGAGGGCGCCCTCCAAAACTCGCGCGGCCTCATCGAATTTGCCTTGCGAGTTTAGGATTTCCCCGCGAATCATTTGCGCGCCTGTGTCGTTCGGATTCGCTTGCAGAATTGCAGCGGTTTGCTTCGTAGCTTCTTCCACCCTGTTGTGTGACAGCAGCAATCGGATGTAGTCCTCTCTGGTTACGAGATCCTTCGGGTGGTCCTTCGATACTTGGGCGAATTCCGCCAGGGCTTTGTCGGCTTCTCCGATATTGTTGTAATAGTCGCCCAAAACTCGATAGAGATTTCCTTCTCCGCCCAAGTCCCTCTTGGCCTGAATCATTACCTGCTCGGCTTCAGCCTTGCGCTGCTGGGTGTAGTACAAACGCGCCAAATCCACGCGGGGTTGTACACTCCCCGGTTCAAGTTCGATTGCTTGTCGCCGCTGTTTTTCGGCATCAGTCCACCGGCCAGTCATCTCATAAAGAGAGGCGAGATCTTGAACAGCGGGGGTGAACTTCGGATCTACTTCCAGTGCCTTTTTGAACGTGATCTCCGCGGCATCCATTTTCCCGGTCGCGGACTGCAGGGTAGCAAGCTGCACGTAATACTGTGGCCTGCGAGGGTCGAGGAGGATAGCTTTGTTTATTTCCTGAAAGGCAGTATCCGACTTTCCTCGGGCCTGGTTCTCCTCCGAGAGAAGGAGATGGGCGTCCGCGCTATTAGGCTCCTTTTCAAGCATCTCAGCCGCAATGGACTCGACTTTGTCAAAGGACTGGGCGGCAATGAGCATAAGCCCGAGATCAAGACGTGCTTTGTTATTGCCGGGATCAAGATCAATCGCACGCTGAAGCTCACCGTACGCGTCCTGCCAGCGCTGCATTTTCAAATAGCCCTCGGCGAGCTTGAAATGCGCCGCCGCATAGCTCGGATCTATCTGAACTGCGTTCGAAAATTGGATTATCGCCTCAGAGTACTGTCCCTTCTCGAAATAACGATTGCCACTCTCAAAATACTTCTGTTTTCTTACGTTTGGGTCTCGATTGCAGCTCAATGACGCGATCAGAAGCACAATCAGCGAAAAACGAGCCAAGATGCTATACAAGAGAATTCCTTTGCAAAGAAAGAGAATGTAAGGGGAAGTAGTTCTTAACCAGAATACCGCGTTTCGCCAGCAACTGATAGATGAAAGATCGCGTGCGTTCAGCTATAGAACAAAGATCTCCGTCGCCGCACAATAAAAAAGCCTGACCTTACGGCCAGGCTCCAGATCACTCTCGCAAAAACACCTACCCTCCCAAGCGACGATCACCTATTCGCGCGGAGCTGACTCCCCCGTGTCAGTTGCCTGACTCCGAGGAAATCTGCGTCGGACCATGGTACCTAGCGCCAAGAGTCCGGACCCAAATAGCGCCAAGCTGGAAGGCTCGGGCACTATCGGTGCGCCACTCCCAGAGTTGCTCAGAGCATAACAATTCCCGCTCGGGTTGCTGATGCAACTGCCGTTAGACAAAAAATCCCAGCTGGGGCCAAGCAGCAGTTGACAACCCACACCACCGTGAGTAGTACATTTGCTCGTGTCAACAGTGATCGTTAGCTGAAATGTAACCGTTCCACCTTGTCCAATCACCACCTCGTTCGCCGTATTGGTAGGGAGGTTTGGCGAGACGCATACGGCCCCGTTAACGTTCGAATTGCACCCATTACTCCCGTTGTTGGTCTTTCCATCCGCGGCAAAGTAATTGGGGTTGGTGACCCCGTTTACGGTCAGGTTGCCTACCGACACCGCGGTATCGTTGGTATTGCCGTTAAACAGGGTGAGAGACCAGCTCCCGACGTATGCATTCTGCGCGGTATTGGTTGTGTCGAGGTTCTGGATTGTATACGTGAGGGTGTAGGTTTGTGTTCCGCTTAGGTTGCCCGCAGCGGTATTTCCCACAAGGTTGGCTGTGAAGCTGTACCCTGGACTACCATTTATCTGTCCGCAATTAGTCCCACAGCCAGTGACGGTAACACTCTCGTCAGCATAGCTTGTTGATGTACACACGCAAACCGCCAAGATTACTGCGGCTGCGATGAGCGGAAGACGTACGACGTGGCGCATATTTACTCTCTCTCTCTTGGGGGAAGGAGAACAGACCTATTCGCAAATGACACTGTGCATTTCAGATTCCAATTGCTTCCACACTCATAACACGTTACTTAAGTAAGCCGGGGGAAATTTGAGACGGTAACCGAACTCCACTTAAGAGCAAAGCACTACATACAACGCTATCTGCACTCAGTTGACCCGAACCAATACACACTTCTTGATCGACTTACCTTTGAGGAGAGTAGGGGTGAGGGAGGCCTCGATCTCCGCAGGAGGAATCTTTCACGCTAAGAAAACAGCTTCTTCCGCAGACTGCCGGCCAATGCCAGCAGACCGGTTCCCAACAACGAGAGCGTCGCTGGTTCAGGAACAGGGGAGAATCCAGCAAACGTACCACCCCCCCCGTCGAGGAGCCCGATGCTGCCTCCGTAAAAGGTTGTCGCATTCGTGAATATTTCAAGGGCCATGGTGGTTTCGCCGGCACCCACTGGTGTGGCGAGCCAGTTAAACTGAACGACGCTACCATCGGGGCTCCGTGTGGCATTTGGTGGCTGAATCTGAGTCCCGCCAAACGCAAAGCAAGTCGGAAGGCCGCACGTGGCGTATTGAGCGTCGGTGAGAAAGGATCCGAAATTGAAGGCCGAGAGACTGTCGATAATGCCCGACGTTACCGTAAACTGGTAAATAAACGCAAGACCGCCAGGATAGGGGTTGGTAAGACCACTTACGTTTCCTACCCATTCCTGGACACTCCCAGTGTCGCCAGCAAAGCTGAATGATATCGGACCTGTGTATGCAAGCTGCGTAAAAGGTCCGCCATCCAGAGTCGGGGCAACACTTCCGCCAGGTGGCAGCGACGTCGCAAACGAAGGTGTCGCGGTCGCTACAAGCAGAAGCAACATTGCAGTTAACGAGATCCCAAACAGAACCTTCTTCATATAGATACATCCTCCCGTACACCGGTAATGCAGGTCGGGGGCCAATTCGAAACTTTCGTAAGTTACTGAATCCTGCAGTGTCGATCGCGGGTCATGTGCAACATTTTGCATGATCTTCCCGAAAGTGGAAATCGGCTACCAGATGCAACGAGAGAACATGTGCGCCGTTCCACAGGCATTTGAGCTTTATCTGCCACCCACACAACTTCGAACGCAGATTGACAGTAACAGCTTGCCAACTATCCAAGCTCTTTGAGCACCTTCAGGATCTCAGGCGCTTCAGAAGACCTCGGGTCGATCTTCAGGGACCGTTCTAAATGTAGTTTGGCCTGGGTTGGATCATTCTTTTTCTGATAAATCATCCCTAGGTGGTAGTGGAAAGTCGCATTGTCCGGAGAATTCTTGAGTGCCTCCTGCAGGAGATCAGCGGCGAGGCCGTATATGCCCTTTTGATAGTAGGCCCAAGCCAGGGTATCGGCAGTATTGGAGGACGTGGGCATTTTCTGGCGGGCTATCTGCGCATAGGAAAGTGCAACATCCGTATTCTCACCGTGCTCGAGCATGCCGTAAGCGAGATTATTTGCTGCTGGTGCGTAATTAGGTTCGACTTGCAAGGCTTGTTGGTAAAGCTTTTCGGCTTTCGCCCAATTTCCGGCAGATTCTTCTAAGGATGCCGCAAGGAAGTACGCGCCAACTTTTTTGGGGTTTGCTTCAATCGACTTGTAAGCCGTCGAGAGCGCTTTATCCACTGAGCCCTGTTTCACTTCGACCTGTGCCAATAGAGCGAACGCCGGCTGATTATTCTGATTAAGCTCTGTAGCCTTGTTTAGAGATGCCTCGGCTCCGCTGAAGTCCTTGCTGCGTGCTTGAAGACTTCCTAACAATGTGTAGAAAGCGTCGTTGTTCGGCACCCTGGCGATCTGTTTTCGCACCCGCTCCAGAGCGTCGTTATCTCTTTTCTGCTGAATGAATATTCCGACAAGACCATTCAACGCATCGAACTGATCCGGACCGCGATCGAGAGCCTGCTCGTAATAGGTCTGCGCCTCTTGCAACTTACCACGCCTGGTCATCAGCCCTGCCAGGGCGGAGTATCCCAGAGGGCTTTGGGGGGCGACAGCGATCGATTGTCTGATGTCCGCCTCAGCTGCGCCGTCCTTCTGAACGCCCAACTCAGCCGTGGCACGCAAGAGATAGCCACGCGGGTCTGACGGCAGATTTTTCACGAGCTGTTCGGCCGTCTGGCTGAGAAGGTCGCGGTCGCCCTTCACCAGCGCGACCTGAGCCAGAGCTAGTTGTGCCTCGCTCATTTGAGGTGCCAATTTCCCAGCTTCTCGCCATTCCTGTTCCGCTCTTCCTAAATCGCCTGTTCGGCTGAATGCGAACCCCAGCTGGAAGTGTCCGGCCGCATTTTCGGGGGCGTTCTTGAGTGCGGTCTGCAAGATGTTGATTGCGTCATTAAACTTCCCATTCGCATTCAGTATTCGCCCGCGTATGAAGAGGGCGCCAGTGTCTTTTGGGCTTTCTTTGAGAATCTGATCATTGAGCCTGGTCGCCTCCTCGAGCTTATTCTGCGTGAGCAGTAACTCGATGTAACTCTCCTTGACCTTCAAGTCTTTTGGATGTTCTTTGCAGAGGGATGCGAATTCCGCTGTCGCCTTGTTGAGATCTCCGGTACTCACGTAGTAGTCGCCAAGGACACGGTATGACCCTCCTTGATCGGTGAGTTCTTTCTTAGCTTGGATCATGACCTGCTCAGCATCCGCTTTCTGATTCTGCATGTAGTAAAGCCGCGCAAGAAATTCACGCGGTTCTAGGCGTTTCGGTTCCAGTTCGATTGCCTGCTTTAGCAGCTGCTCTGCCTCAGGCCCACGGTTCGTACCTTGGTAGACAAAAGCAAGTGCCTCGATCGCAGGCACAAACCTGGGATCTACCTGCAGAGCCTTTTTCAGACTCGTTACAGCCGCGTCTGCGCTTGTGGCACTCTGGAAAGATGCAAGCTCCGCATAAAATTGCGGCCGCTTCGGATCGAGCGTGATGGCTTTCTGGACTTCATCGATAGCTGCACCGCGATCTCCTTGGGAAGCATGAAGCCTGGCGAGCAATATATGGGCGTCTGCATTATTTGGATTCGTTTGGAGAATCTTGTCGATGGTTGTCCGCGCTTCTGCATAGGAATGTCCGCCCAAGAGGAGCCCCCCCAAGTCAAGCTGCGCCATAATATTGTTCGAGTCTAAGTCGACGGTGCGCTGCAACTCGCGGTAGGCCCCCGGCCAAGCTTGTACCTGCAGGTAACTCTGCGCAAGTTTGTAGTGGGCGTTGGCGAACTTCGGATCTACCTGGATGGCATTCGAGTACTGAATCGCTGCTTCACGGTATTTGCCCTTCTCAAAATAGCGATCGCCACTTTCGAGGTATTTCTGCTTT
>Ga0307474_10003702_pt1 | contig 11026 bp, 10 predicted proteins | sample atmos_gasesECM1C_2_FD_203312 | JGI IMG/M metagenome (GOLD analysis project Ga0307474, IMG submission 203312) | Hardwood forest soil microbial communities from Morgan-Monroe State Forest, Indiana, United States - atmos_gasesECM1C_05 | ecosystem: Environmental > Terrestrial > Soil > Temperate...
CGCGAGACGGAAAAGGCGATGTGATGCACGCAGCCAGGCTCCGTCGGCGTCCGCCGCGAATCGGGTTTACGGTTCTCGTCGGTGAAAATGGTGATCAGCCTTCCATCGCCGGGATCGAAATAAAGATGGCTTTCGGACGCCCTGTCGAGATTGGGTTGCTCGAACACGAAGGGCATGCCGAGCACGCCCTCCCAGAAATCGATTGATGTTTGCCGGTCGGCGCCCGTGAGCGTGATGTGATGTACGCCCTAGCTTTGGAGCTTTTGCATAGTTTTTACCAGCCGCGCCGCCAAAATATTATGGTCGACATTTCAGACTAAGTTGTGATCCCAAAATCGTACCCAACTTCGTTCTCTGGGACAAGGCGCTAATCCCGTCAATGGCCAAAAAGCCTAGCCAGAAGTTGAAGGTTGCCGGGCGAGCCTGCGGAGTGAACGTCGTGGCCGCGGAACTCCGCACACCCGTGAGCTCGATGGCGCATTGCAAGCGCTAGTGTCCCGGTTCTGACATTCGTATCCTATCGCGGATGGTTCGTTTACGAATGTCAGAACCAAAGGGACACTAGAAAATATTAGATTCTAGTGTGGCTTTGGATTTGACATTCGCATTGAGGACTCGCTGCTATGCTTGAAGCGAATGTCAAATCCACCACACTAGCGAGTGAACGGCTCGACGTGATCAGTGCTTGTGGCGGCTTGTGCAGCGCTCATGCGCAACAAAACCTGTACGGCGGTTGAGATATCATTTGTAACGGCGAGAACCTCAACGGCGCGGCTCATGACGCGGCGCCTGAGCCTTGGGTCGAGAGAGCGAAACAGCGCCAGCACCCTCTGATGCTGGTCCCCAAGCAGGCCATTGCCGCGTGGCATCAGTATTATGCCGCTGTAATTACGCCGTCGTCGCATCACCCCACTAAGATCAATGCAGTCAGCATCTATGAACTGACTGAAGGCCTTACATCTGTGCCATGTTGGCGACGGTTAAGGCCCGCTGCACTATGGCGTTGGGAAATTCTTTCCGTAAATCCTTCGAAGTGTGGCTCTTCGGTAGCAGACTAGCGATTCAGTATCGTCCAGACCGTGTACGTCGAATGGCACAAAGCAAGCAAGTCCGCTGCGCTTCACCTCCCCCCTTATGAACTTGCCACCCCTCTGCGGTGCGAGCTGCTTAAAAACATTTGATTTAGCGTCACCCTCAAAGCTCCACGTGATTTTCTGATTGTCGATTTTGCCAGTGAAGTTGAGAGTCGTAACATCAGCGTCAGAGACAGTTATTGTTAACTGGCAATCACCAGCCTGCGTCAGCCGGGGGTTAGCACCTGCCGGTAGGCCCTCCCTTGAGAGAATGCCGCATTGTACGCGGTAGTAGTCTAAGCCCAGCGGGATTTTGTCTCTTTCACTTGGTGGATTTTGGGCAGTTGCTGGTCCGGGGATCGCGAACAGCGCGACGGTTGTTGCAATCGTGAAAGCACGTAGACCCATTGTGGGTTCACCGCAATCTATCTTCCGAAAACGCGTCGGCGCGCTTGTTGCACCATGCCGTCGTTCACCTCTATCAAAGCACGATGATCAGCGCGGTCAGCAGCGCGCAGACGATCATGAATGCGCCGATGATCTTCCAACTTTCGTATTTATGTCGCGACATTAGCGCACCTGTGTCGAGAGCAGCATGAGGATCAGCATGGCGACCAGCCCCCAGTTGCTCAAGTCGAGACGCCGCATTACGATGTTCGCGCGTATCGGAGTCATGCGGGCATTGAATCGCCGCGCCGAACGAGTGTTCAATCCCGACCGCAAAGAGCATCATTGGGGGCGGCGCAAGCTGGCGCGGGTCGATGACGCTAGGCCGCTGCCACCTCGATAAATTTTTTGTACAACCAATGACGACCGTCGTGACGCCGCCAAACCTGTCCGCGCACAAGCCGACCCGTAATTGTGCGTCTCGGTATGATGACCCTCCACAGATGCCAGGTCGTCGCCCGTGACGAGCGCTGGTTCAATCCGAGCACTCGCATGTTGATCGCTGTGAAGCTGATGGATGCCATGGTGTGACCCCCCTTGGCTCAATCGACCACCTTTGGCTCAATCGACCACCCGGATCTTCTAAGGGAATGTCCGGCCACAGCGGGCAACAAAATGGCGATTTCTGCCGGATTTGCGGTGAGTGCGATATTTTTGTCGCGTCAGCCACCGCGTAGCGATCAGCGGCGACCGACGGGGCGATGAAGCTGTCTGATCTCGAGCCCCAGTTTGTTTGCTCAGCTTGTGGCAAGCGGGGCCGCTGACGTGCGGCCGGATTTCAATTGGGACAGGCCTTGCGCCTGAACTCTGCGCAAAAATGAAGCCCACCCGAGGCATCCTGCCACAAGCCGCAAAGTGCACCTCGCGCTAGATCAAATTGGCTCACGGATCAGTGACTCGCCTTGATTTTGTGACACGTATCACTGCAGCCATCCGACTTTTTGCTTAGGGTTTTTAAGTCCGACTGCGGCTTTGTCGAGTTGGGGCAGAGCATTTGAAGCGGTTGGCAGGGGCCGCTCTGATTTCCTTCGCAAGGGCGGCCCCACTGGGCGTTCGATCTCGCTTAAAACGCACACTTGTTATTCGTACACGTATGCCGCTGCTTTTCGGCCACGGAGGGGTTCCCATGACGAAGCATCGTGTGATTACCGGGTTCGTGACTGTCGCTCTACTCATCGTCGCCGCTGCTACCGCCAACGTGCGATCGCACTCGCATTCGGCATTGTCGGTGATGTCGCCTTGGGAACTGACGGTCGCCATGAAGAACCTCCCGATCGAGGATTTCGACGACCAGTCCCTGGTTTTCCCGAGAGGGACGAATCGTTAAGCGCGGGGTTCAAGATCAAGAACCGCAAGCACCCCACACTGGAGCGGGTGATGGAATCTTTCCGCTGAGCTGCCGCGAACATGATTGTGAACCAGCTCATATTTGATCGGTGAGGGGCCCTGCTAGATCTGACGGCGCCACATGCGCGACCCAGGCTTGCGGTCCGAAAGATTTTCGCAAAGGCCGCGTCGCGGATGCTCAAGCCGCCGTTATAGGCGCCAAACGCCGGCATCACCGCGCGCTCGCCGTCGTGGCAAAACAGCGTCGCTCCACCGAGCGGGCGATGGCGGTTGTCAGAGCTGCGATCAGGATAGTGAGCTGGTGCATGTTCCGCTCGACTTTCGGACTTTGCGGCCTGTTCCAACAACTGGCAAATTTGGCTTAGTAAATAAGCCGATTTGTGATGCGTATCAATGCAGCCATCCGACGCTTTACTTATGATCTAAAACCCGGCTGCAGCTGCTGTCGATTTGGGGCAGAGTGATTGAAGCAGTCGGCAGGGGCCGCTCCTGATTTCTAGCGCGGTTGGGGCGGCCCCACCCACATGGCGTTCAGCGCCCTGCGAACCGATAAGGGCAGAGCGCCATAGACGTTCGTAGCGGTCGGTGACCCCATCGTTCAATTGAGCCGCTGATCGCGATCAACTTAGATAGGGTATGCGGTAGCGACCCCCCACCGCTATCACTGCCCTTCCTGGGCGTTTCCTCCCTGGACTTGGGGCCGCTTGTGGCAACGCAAGCGGCCCTTCTTTCTGGGGCAACAGGGTGAGTTCGATGGTCGAGGTCGTAGCAGCATTTCTTGGATTATGTAGCGCGGGCATCTTTCTGGCGCACGCTGTCGAGGCCTACAATACCCGGTAGAAGCGTCCCTTGGTGCGTCTGAAAACTCAATATGGCGCGAGCTTGTTCGGGCGCTTTCCGATAAATCACAGATAGGTTCTCAACGAGCCTTGGCGATCATAAACGCATCGGCTCACACGATATCTTCATCTTCGGTCTCGCGCAGAAGCTTTCGTTTGTCGTTGATGAAATAGTAGCTGGATGATTGGCCGATCAATCCGCGCCGCTTCAGTTCGGTCAGGGTTCGACTTACGTTTTCGCGCGCAACGCCCGCCATTGCCGCGATATCGCTCTGCCTGATCTTGTGGAGGATGACAATTCGTCCGGATTCCGTCTCGCGACCGAGATGCTCCGCAAGTTCGAGCAGCGCGCGAGCGACCCGGGCCTTGACCGTCAGGAAGCTTGCCGCTGCCATCGCACGATCGGCCTCGCGCAGACGTGACACCAGGATGGCGACGAGATCGCTGTAGATTTCGGGATATTCTCGTAGGCAACTGACGAACGCTTCCCGGCTGATGAAACTCAACTTGCAATCCCGAATCGCGACCACGGTCGCCGATCTCGGCAGCCCGTCGATGATCGCGAGTTCTCCGACGATCGAGCCCGGGCCAAGGATTGTCAGTATCCGCTCGTCACCTTGAGGCGAAGCGATGCTGACCTTGAGCAGGCCCTGTTCAAGCCGATAGCAACCATCGGCGACGTCGCCAGCCTCGAATAGCACTTCTCTTTCGGCGAGCGATTGCGGCTTCGCGTTTGCCAACACGCTCTCGGAAAACTGGATCGGCAGGTTGGGCAATATGTCGGAAAAGCTGCGCTTTGACGGCACACCTGTCGTATTACTTCCGGTCTTCGGTGAGAGTTTTCGCGCCGCCATGGATGGAACAATCGTTCAGAAAGACCTAAAAATTTGCGTTGTTTTGATTCATATCACAGACACTCGTCGCGGCGGGCCATATACTTAAGGTGGTTTTCTTCGTCCACTAATAGTTATGTTCTGGTACGTTTTTGGAGTGTTTCAATGAATACACTTCAGCGCCGGGCAGCGTTTACCGCCGCGACAGCTAATCTCAAAGCTCTGTTACGAGAATTGAACGAACTGCGCGAGCAGGTCAGGAAAGCAGAACTGTCGGCCCGAAGATCGCGGCCGATAAGTCGAAGGAAAATAACCTTCGACAATGAAAGACCAATGAAAGACCGCGCCTTCCGTTAGCGCGACCGCATCGATAATATCTACACAGTCCGAGAGCCGTTTTCGTGTGTTTGCTTACGCGTGAACCCGACGAGCGTAATCAGACGAATTATGAATTCGGAAATCGTCGAGTTTTTTTCCGGACCTAAGCTGTGGACTGAGCCAACGTGGCTGCCTCCCGCGACCTGACCAGGTCTCAGTGGGATTTTTCGGATTTTGATATTTAGGAAATACCTTCGGGTAGGGGCGGCGCATGCGATGGTGTTGCGGCCGCAGCTGACGCAACCGTTCCTCAAGCTTGGTCTTTTCCGCAGCGAGTATGCTGCTTAGTCGAACGATTACCTCCTCATGAAGCTTCCACAGGTCATCTAAGGACATCGACTTCAGGTCGCTCGTTTCCATTGGAGCCTCGCGAGTTCCATAATGGCGCTTGCAACACCTGGACATTCTCACAAAGTCGTGGTTCCCAGCATTGACAAAATGCATGGCTAATCCCCGCCATATTCAGACCGTTCGGAATTTTGCATCGCAACAAGCGGAGTCCCTTCCGGGCAAGTATGGATCGACCAAATCGAATATGACGGGCTTCGGGTCTTCGATCAATTCATCGCTCAAGATCGTTTGCATCATGGGAAAGAGCTCCCGGCCACGCAGTTTCCGAGGCTGCCGCCGACTCTCCGACGTTAGCTGGACGCGGCACCTTCGGAGTGGCCGCGGCGCCTTGGCGCGATGTTCGTCCGCTTCACCCTCAATAGCCGACATCAAATGGTTGCTGCGTTCTGCCGCTCCGCCAAAATTTTCCCTCGACATGCACATCATTGTGAGCCGGGGACCTGTGGATGAACGTAACGATGGCGTTGCTCGAGCGTAAAGGATTGTAACGAACGCGCTTCTGCGCGCCAGCCGAAATCAATCTGTATCAAGGAGTGATCCAAGTGAAAGGATCTTTCAACGTCGCTGAAAATGGAGGCGGGTCTTATCGTCTGCTGGCTATTCTCCGCTGGGTTATGGTTGTCATCTTTGTGTCGTTCGGCATGCAAAAATTCACGTTGCAGTCGGCACAGGGCATCGTTCAGTTCATCAGCAATAGTCCATTTGTTTCGTGGCTATCATTATTCGGCTTCAGGGGAGAAGCGTATTTCCTCGGTATTGTCGAGTTTGCCATTGCCGCGCTGCTTGCGGCAGGTGCCTTCAGCCCGATCTTCTCAGCCGTCGGTTCGCTGATGGGCGTGCTCACTTTTGCGACCACGTGGTCATTCTTCTTCACGACGCCGGGGGTCGTTAAATGGAATTTATCGGCTGACCCAATAGCCTGGAATTTGACTGGCGAGTTTCTATTCAAGGATATCGTCTTGCTTTGCGTCTGTGCCGTGTTGTTCCTGGCCTCTTTGCCGCAATCTGTTGTCCAATCACGGACTGCCTAGAACTTCCGTCAGCCTGCGCCGAGCGTTTCGAAGGTCCGCTGATGGGACGGCACGGCTCATGGCCGGGTATCCCGCACCGCGACGCACACGCCCCGACTTGACCGTGCTCAATAGCAGCGGGACGCCGCGATTGCATGCAGGCGGAAATCGCCGAGCACATGCGCGACCAGGCCCGCGGTCTGAAAGATTTTCGCAAAGGCCGCGTCGCGGATGCTCAAGCCACCGGTATAGGCGCCAAACGCCGGCATCACCGCGCGCTCGCCGTCGCTGGCAAAACAGCGCCGCTCCACCGAGCGCGCGCGCGTGGCGACCCGTGCCTTGGGGTGGAGGTGACCGGCGATCTCGCCGGCCGCACCCGTGGGCTCGTGCCGAAACGCGATCGGCCCGATCGCGACTTCGGTTGCGACGATGCCACCGAGATTGGTCGGCAATGCCGGATCGTGATTGCCGGAAATCCAGATCCAGTCCCGCCTCGCCTGCAGCGCCGCAATCGCGTTGCGGTCCGCAACCGACAACCTGTCATGGGCACTGCGGTCGTGAAAGCTGTCGCCGAGTGCGATCACCATTTTCGGATCATGGCGCGCGATCACCATGGCAAGACGGCCGAGGGTAGCGGCCGTATCGTAGGGCGGCAGCAGCACGCCCCGCGCGGCAAAGCTCGAACCTTTTTCCAGATGCAGATCCGAGACCACGAGCAGGCTCTGCTCTTGCCAGAACAAGGCGCCGGAAAGGTCGGCAACGAAACTGACTCCGACGATTTCCAGAGAGCCCTTAGCGGCGACGGCGCGAAACATATTCGTCATGGCCGGGCGTGTCCCGGCCATGAACGTCTTGCCAGCGGAATGAAAGACGTGGATGCCCGGCACAAGGCCGGGCATGACGCTGTGGTTAGAGCGGGGCGTAGTAAAATCATTTCTTACGACGTCGCCTCCTTCACCAATTCCTCGGCGGTTTCCGCCAGCAACTCATCGGATGCTTCGCCATAAACTGCTTCGCGGCCGATTTCCAGCATCACCGGCACCGCAAGCGGCGAAACCCGCTTGAGTTCCCTGTGGATGATTCGTCCCTTGGTTCGCAACAGCATATCACTCAGACGGCGAAGATCGAGCAGTCCGGTGGCGGCATCGGCGCGGGCGGCGCGCAGCAGCACGTGATCGGCCTGGTGCTTGCGCAGCACGTCATAGATCAAATCGGTGGAGAACAACACCTGACGGCGGGTCTTTTCCTCGCTGGTAAATCGCCGCGCGATCAGGCCCGAGATCAAGGCGCAGGTCCGAAACGTGCGTTTCATCAGCGCCGATTCGGCCAACCATGCCTCCAGATCGTCACCGAGCATGTCGGGATCGAACAACGCGTCGAGATCGAGCCGGCCTTGCCGGATCATGAACGACATGTCGCCGAGCCCCCACACCGCGAGCGCATATTCATTGGCGACAAATCCGAGCGGCCGCGCGCGGGCGCGTTCCATGCGCCGCGTCAGCAGCATGCCGAGCGTCTGATGCGCCAGTCGGCCCTCAAAGGGATAGCAGACGAGGTAATGTTTGTTGCCGCGCGGAAACGTCTCCACCACGAGCTCGTGCGCGGCAGGAACGCGCGAGAAATGCGCCTGCAGCGACAACCAGTCACGCACCTGGTCGGGCAGGCCTTTCCACGCGCGGCTGTCGGCCAACAGCTTTCGAACCCGTTCCGCAAGATAGGTCGAGAGTGGAAATTTGCCGCCCATATAGGACGGCACCTTGGCGTCCGTGTCATTGGCGCGCGAAACATAGACCTGGTCCTCGGCAAGATGCTCGTAGCGCACGACCTCGCCGCCGAACACAAAGGTATCGCCGACCACCAGCCCCTCGATGAAATATTCCTCGATCTCGCCCAGCACGCGACCGCCGCGCCCGAGTGCGCCGGTCGATCCTGATCCACCAGCGCGGGAGCGCACGAGGCGCACCTTCAGCATCGCCTCTTCGACGATGGTGCCGACATTGAGACGATAACTCTGCCGCACCTTCGGATTGGTGACCCGCCAGCGGCCGCTCTTGTCCTGCTTGATTCGGGCGAAGCGTTCATAGGTTTTCAGCGCATAGCCGCCGGTGGCGACGAAATCGACCACGTCGTCGAAATCGGCACGACTCAAGCCGGAATAGGGCGCGGCCGTGACCACCTCCTGATAGAGCCGATCGGACGTGAACGGCTCGCCGCAGGCACAGCCGAGCACATGCTGCGCTAGAACGTCCAACGCGCCGGTGCGAAGCGGCGGCGTATCCTGCGCATTCTCGTCGACCGCGTCGATCGCGACGTGGCATTCCAGCACCTCGAAGCGATTGGCCGGCACTAGCACCGCGCGCGAAGCTTCATCGATGCGGTGATTGGCGCGGCCGATGCGCTGCATCAGCCGCGATGAGCCCTTCGGTGCACCGATATTGATGACGAGATCGACATCGCCCCAGTCGACGCCGAGATCAAGCGAGGAGGTGCAGACCACGCCGCGCAATCTGCCTTTCGCCATCGCGTCTTCGACCTTGCGGCGTTGCGCCACATCGAGCGAGCCGTGATGCAGCGCGATCGCAAGGCCATCGTCGTTCATCCGCCAGAGGTCCTGAAACAGCATCTCGGCCTGGCTGCGGGTGTTGACGAATACGAGTGTGGTCTTGTTGCGCTTGATCAGGTCGTAGATTTCGCCAAGTGCATGACGCGCGGTGTGCCCTGCCCACGGCAGCCTTTCGCGCGTGTCGAGCATTTCGACGATCGGTGCTGCGGCGCCGCCCGCAATCACGACGTCGGCGGCGTTGCTCTGGCCGCCATGCTGCGGCACCAGAAAGCGCGCGAGCTGTTCCGGCTCGGCCACCGTGGCAGAGAGCCCGATCGCGCGAATTTCGGGCGCGAGCCGCCACAGCCGCGCAAGCCCGAGCGAGAGAAGATCGCCGCGCTTGGAAGTTACCAGCGCGTGCAGCTCGTCGAGCACGATGCGTTTGAGGTGCGAAAACAGAAACGGCGCATCGTCGGAGGACAGCAAAAGCGCCAGTTGTTCCGGCGTGGTGAGCAGGATGTCCGGCGGATAACGCCGCTGGCGCTGCCGCCGCGATACCGGCGTGTCGCCGGTGCGAGTCTCGACCTTGATCGGCAAACCCATCTCGGCAATCGGCGTTTCCAGGTTGCGCGCGATATCGACGGCGAGCGCCTTCAGCGGAGAGATGTAAAGGGTGTGCAGACCGCCGGTTCGCTGTACTCCCCTCCTCCCGCGAAGCGGCGGGGAGGGGTTGGGGGGTGTTTCAACAGACCCGGAATGAGTTTGAACCGCAGAGCTCATGGAGCGACCCCCCACCCCCAACCCCTCCCCACCACGCGCAATGCGCACGGGGGGAGGGGAGAAGGAAGACAACTCCACCAGGGTCGGCAAAAAGCCGGCAAGCGTCTTGCCCGCGCCGGTGGGCGCGATCAGCAATGCCGAGCGGTCGTCGCGGGCTTTCTGAAGCAATGCCAGCTGATGCTCGCGTGGCGACCATCCGCGCGAAGCAAACCAGCGGCGGAAGCGGTCCGGCAGCAGCTCGGCTGAAAGGTCCGCAGAGGTGGGAGCAATGAGAGAGGGCACGGCTCAAGAGGTAAGCCGTCGCCGCGATTTCGTCGAGGGGCTCGCCTCGTTTGCGGGGAGAGGGCGAAGGCCCCGCTACTCCGTCACCGGCCGTTCGGAGATTTGCCAGTCCTTGCCGTCAAACACCGAAATGTGGAGCGTCTTCATCGGCGAATAGTCGTCAGGCGTATAACTGTAAGTGATGTCGTCGAGGAAGAATGGCGAGTGGAAACCGGCGAGCGTCGTCGCCTGCTTCAGCACATTGTCCCGCGTCAGCTCGTCGCCGCAGCGGCGCAGAATTTCGCCCATCGTCACCGCCTGGCCGTAGCCGGCATAGGCGACGGTATTGTCCGGATCGACATTGGGGAGGTATTTCGCCCGCAGCGCCTCGAACGCCATCGCGTCCGGATCCTTTAACCAGCGGCCGGTCCCGGCCTCCTTGGAATAGCGGATCGCCACGATGCCGGCGGCGTTCTCGAAGCCGGCGGCGTTGAGGATCGTGCGGCCGGTCGATCCCGCCGATATAAGCTGCAGCGGCTTCCAGCCGAGTTCGGCTACTTTTCGGATCGACTGCGACGACGCCTTGCCGGTGGAAATGTTGTAGAAAACGTCGGCGCCCGACTTCGACAGATTGATGAGCTGCGAATCCACCGTCGGATCGCTCAAATCATAGGTCTGCTCCATGATGACCCTGGCGGTGCCGCCGGCGTCCTCCAGAACCTTTTTGAAGGGAGCCAAGAAATCGCGGCCGAAATCGTCGTTCTGGTAGAGGATTCCGATCTTCGCATTCGGCTTGGCGTTCACGACGTGCTTGGCAAGAATCCGCGCCTCGGTCGGGTAAAGCGGCAAGCCTGCCATGGTCCATTTGTAGTTTTTCGGATCATTCCATTTCGACGCGCCGGTGTTGAGCAGAAGCTGCGGCACGCCCTTCGAATTGAGATATTTGTGCACGGCGGTTTGCGGCGCGGTGCCGAGCGATCCAAACAGCGCCAGCACTTCTTCCTGCTCGACCAGCCGCCGCGTCGCCTCGACGCATTTGGGCGCGCTATAGGCGTCGTCCAGCGTGAGGAATTTGATCTTGCGTCCATTAATGCCACCGCTTTCGTTCAGCATCTGGAAATAGGCCTCGCCGACCCGGCCGAGCACTCCATAGAGCGAGCCCGGG
>Ga0307474_10003703_pt1 | contig 11024 bp, 13 predicted proteins | sample atmos_gasesECM1C_2_FD_203312 | JGI IMG/M metagenome (GOLD analysis project Ga0307474, IMG submission 203312) | Hardwood forest soil microbial communities from Morgan-Monroe State Forest, Indiana, United States - atmos_gasesECM1C_05 | ecosystem: Environmental > Terrestrial > Soil > Temperate...
AATGCGACGCGCTCGCACGATCAACTTTTCTTTATTCTTTGCAGCGTGGCTCATATTTCGAGAGCATAGCATAGGGGACTATAGGGCACAATATTTCGGAGTTCATGGAACCTGCAGCCTCCACTGCGCAGCCCGATAATAGCTCCCCTTTGCGCGTCAGACTTCCGCCGCTCTCCATGAAGACTCCGTTTCGGAAAAGGTGAGTGCGAGCGCCGGCTTGTGCGCGGAGCGCGTTGTGAGCTCGATCACACGGTTATGAGACCAGGATCACTGAGGATTTCTAGTCGCGATAAGAGGATATCTACATGTAGATGTCCACAATGCTCTCCACCACCTCCCAATACGCATTGCGTGCCCTTTCCTATCTGGCAGCACAGTCCGGCGAAGCCGTGCTGGGGCGGGAATTGGCCGAGTCAGTCGAAATTCCGGCGAATTACTTGTCGAAGGTGCTGCTGACTTTGCGGAACGCCGGGCTGGTAGCTACAGCTCGCGGATCTGGCGGCGGATACCGGCTTGGCAAGCCGGCAGAAGAGATTCATTTAATCGATGTGGTGGAGCTGTTTGAGGAAATTTCGCGTACCAGACCTTCTTGTTTCCTGGGCCGTACGCGAGCCTGCTCTGAAACCACGCCTTGTAATGCACATTCCTCCTGGCGAAACCTGCAGACTGCGTACTTGAAATTTCTCATTTCTACTCCGCTCTCAGCAATTGCAGGAGACCGAGACGACGTCTGGACAAGCTCTGGCCAAAAGTGCGAGTCGCACTCTCAACCAGAACAAATTACTCATCCTGGAGAATAAAAGATGAACGTTGCTTCGGAAAAAACCGTGCGCGAGCTGGCGCTTGAGAATCCAGCTACAACCAGAGTTTTCGAGAAGCTGGGCATCGATTACTGCTGTGGCGGCAAAAGGTCGCTCGAGGAAGCTTGCAACACCGCCAAGCTGAATATCGATGAAGTGCTCGAGTCACTTGAAAAGGCGTGGGAGGCGCCCTCCGCCGTACAGAAAGACTGGCAACTCGAACCGATCTCGGAGGTGATCACCCACATCAAGGAGACTCACCACAAATACACCCGGGAAGAGATTGGCCGACTGGGCCCCCTTTTCGCGAAGGTCTGCTCGGTTCATGGCGAGAATCACCCCGAACTGATACAGATCCGCGGCCTCTTCCAGGACCTCGCCAACGAACTCAGCGCACACTTGATGAAGGAAGAGATGGTTTTGTTCCCTTTCCTGATCAGGATGGAAGCGGCAGTCACCCGAAAGGAGTCGATCGCGCCTGCTCCGTTTGGCTCCGTCCAGAATCCGATTTCGATGATGGAGTATGAACACGATTCCGCGGGAAGCGTCTTGCGAGCCATCAGAGAGGCAGCCAACGGATATTCCGCCCCCGACGGCGCGTGCGTCAGCTACCAGACCCTCTACCATGCGCTGGCCGCCTTCGAAACAGACCTTCATCAGCATATTCATCTGGAGAACAATGTTCTGTTTCCGCCCGCGCTTGCCATGGACAGAGCACTGAAGGTCCAGCATGACGGAAACCAATCACATTGTCGACACCGCCGAACAGACTCGCCGGCGAGCCATGATCGTCCCCCGCGAACATGGCGCCTGGGGTCTGCTGTTGGTGCCTCTCTTTACCGGGCTGGTTGCAGGATTTTCTCCCGAACATCGCGTCTGGCAGTTGTTTCTCTTCACGTCCGCCACGCTTTCATTGTTTGCGCTGCGAACGCCCCTTGAGAGCCTGCTTGGTATAGGCGTAATCTCCGCCCGAACCTCAGGAGAACGCTGGACGGCGTTCATTGCCTCGACTTGTTTCGGTTTGCTGGCGCTCGCTTGCCTGGGTGTCTTGCTATGCAAGTGGCAGTATCCCGCTTTGCTTCTGTTGGGGGCCGTGAGTGTCTGCGCATTTGTTATGCAGGCACTACTCCGGAGGCTGGGTCGCCGGACACGAATGATTTCCCAGGTCGTGGGCGCAATTGCCCTGACATCCACCGCTCCCGCTGCCTACTACATCGGTACTGGACGACTGGACACGCGAGCTTTCCTACTGTGGATTGCGAACTGGATCTTCGCAGGCAACCAGATTCATTTTGTTCAACTGCGCATACACGCCGCGCGTGCGACAACGTGTAGGGAAAAGCTAGCGAGAGGTCGAGTCTTTATGGCGGCCCAGGCGGTATTGCTGACGGGGCTGGTTTTGGCCGCGCTCTCGAACCGCTTACCTTTATTGGCTATCCTCGCGTTTGTGCCTGCATTGGTGCGAGGCTCGCGATGGTTGCTTCACAAAAACGAACCCCTCGACGTCAAAAGACTGGGGGTGGTCTGAAATGAAGCAGGGAGTTGCATTCGGAGTGTTGTTCGCTGTCGCCTTCCTGTACGGGTAGTTTATTGGCCCGTGGGCCTCAGCGGCCGTAGCCAATCCCCGAACGAGCAAAACGAACGTCATCGGAACCTGTTGTCAGTTTATTGTTGGCTGACCATCCCCTACTGGGCTTAGATCTCTTTGAGGCCCTCCCTATGGATCAGGAAATACAGCGCCACTAACGTGAGTGCCGCACCGTTGACTACCAACATTACCGGCGCTGAGCCAACCCGCGTGATCAGCCATCCACTCGCAAGACCGCCCAGTGGTGAGCCGCCCAGGAACGCGACCAAGTAAATAGAGACCACTCGTCCGCGGAACTCTGGCGGCGCGAGAATTTGCGCCAGGGAAGTGGTGAGCGAAGAACACATCACGAAGAGCGACCCACCGATGAACAGGATCAATGCAGACAGGTAAGTGTTCCGCGACAGTCCGAAGCCGACAATGATCGCGCCAAACAGCGTGAGCAGGATCAGCAGTATGCGTCCCATGTGCTGGCTCTTGCCCAGCCACGCAACGACGAGCGCTCCCATGACTGCGCCCGCGCCCGAGAACGTCATGAGTTGTGTATAGAAGCCGACATCCCGGTGAAACACGTCTCTGGTGATGACGGGAAGAAACGTGAGCAGCGGCGCTCCGAGAAACGCAGCAAAGAAGCCAAGAGCCATCACCGTCACCAAATTCTGCGAGCCCTGGACGAATTGCAAGCCACCCCTGAGCTGAGCCACCATGCTTTCGGTGGCCATTGGGGGCACGCGCACGTCCCGCAACGCCAAGATCGCTGCGATCACAAACAAGAAAGAAATCCCGTTCAAACCGAAGCACGCGACCATGCCGAACGCAGCCAGGACCGCACCGGCGACGACGGGGCCAATCACCTGCGCAAGGTTGAACTGAATGGAATTGAGTGCAATCGCGTTGGGGAGATGTTCTTTCCCCACGAGCGTGGGTATGAGCGATTGATACGCGGGCCCCCCAAACGCCCGCACGCATCCGGTGATGAGCGAGAGGCCGAGCACGTGTGCGATATGGATGCGCCTGGTGTAAACCAGCACCGCCAGCGCTAGAGCCACCAGCATCTGGATGATTTGCGACATCAGGATCATGTGACGCCGGTCGCGTCGGTCCGCGAACACCCCGCCAATCATGGTGAAAAGCAGAAGCGGCAACTCGCCGAGAAAGCTGTCCAACCCCAGAAAAAATGCCGATCTGGATCCCGTCATCGTGACGATCAGCCACGCCTGCGCCACCTTTTGCATCCAGGTGCCGATGCTGGACGTGAGGGCGCCCAGCCAGAGGAGGCGGAAGTTGCGGTGGGTCAGAACTATCGCAATCCGGCCGGGGGCGGATCGAACAACGTCGAGCCAACCAACAAAACATCCACCGCCTGCACGCCGAGTTGTTGGCAAAGCCAGTCTCATACACTTCCACGGCTGCAGGGCCCGAACCAGCCGGGTCTTCCTCTCGGCTGCGGATTCTCTGCCGTCCCTTCCCCGCTTTCGTCATTCTTTACAGACGGTTATTATGTCGTCCAATGAATTAATATTTACTCTGTGATAATGGCAGATTATGAATCTGGAATTCTCAGAACTCGCTGCATTTGTGGTCCTGGCCGGCGAACTCCACTTCCGCAAGGCGTCGGAGCGGTTGTTTCTATCCCAGCCCGCACTCAGCAAGAAGATTCAAAGACTGGAGGAGAAGCTCAAGGGAGCCCTCTTCGTGCGCTCGCGACGGAAAGTGGCTCTGACGGATGCGGGCAAGAGGTTCCTTCCGAAAGCCGCAAAACTATTGCAGGACGCCGAGGATGCTTTTCGCGAAACCCAGGCTGCCTTTGAAGGTCGGGCCGGCACGCTGCGGATCGGCTTCGGGATTGCTTCGGTATCTGAAATCCTTCCACGAACCATTCTGCGTTTCCGCAAGCTTTACCCCGAAGTCGAACTTCAAATGCGGGAAATGCCCTCTCCTTCACAAGTCTCATCTCTTATTGAGAGTAGGCTGGATGCGGGAATTCTGCGGATGCCGGTCACCAACCGCAAACTGATCAGCGTCCCGCTATTTTCCGAGCACCTGGTTTTGGCGACTCCGGCGCATGCACCATATCAGCCGAAGAAGGGCATCAACGGACTCCGTAACAGCGGTTTTATCTTCGTCTCGCCCTTGGTCTCTGAAACTTTCCACGATCGCGTGCTAAGCCTGTGCCTGCGCGCTGGATTCACTCCCCGAGTCGTGCAGGAAGCAAACGAAATCCTGACCATCCTCCACCTGGTTCGAGCTGGCGTGGGGGTCTCTTTGGTCCCCAGGTCGGCCCTGCGCCTTAAAGTGCCGGGAGTGCGATTTCATGAACTGGGCTGGAAGGAGCCGTTGTGGCGCATCGGCATGGCATGGAATCGGAACTCGGAGAAACTTCCGCTGATCTCTCAATTAGTCAAAGTCGTACAGGCTGTGGTCGCCGAGCAAGAGATCTAGCCATGCATGACAATCAAAACCAACGAATCCCTAACAACGTATTACATCTCACGCTGTGTCATCGAGCCGGTTCTGGTAGAGTGCAGCTAAAACCCCAGCCGCAATGCAAACTGCACTTGGCGGGCAGTTCCGGTTCCGCATCATCGACTACATCAGCCACAGCAACGTGTGGTCCTCGTCCGCGATCTTCATTGAGGAAGACGATGCGCAGAGGGGCGTCGACCACGTCGACGGTCATCGTAGCCCGGGCTATAGCGTCAGCCCGTGCGCCGTGCAGAACGTTTACGCCTCAAATGCAAAGTCCCACCTCCTTACGTTCACGCCTTCAAATACCACGGAACATTGACAATATTGATCCGGTTATCCCCGTGCAATAGCAAGAGTGCTGTCAACATCTCTGCGCGCTGGTTATGCAGAAAATAGTGATACCAGTGCCGCTCCACCATCGATGGGATGACCACCGCCACTGTCCGCTGGGGATTCTCTCGCTCCAACTTCAACACATAGTCCACAATCGGATGAATGATCAGCCGGAAGGGCGACGGCAGCGTCACCAATTTGGGCGCCCGTCCCGGCGGCGGGTCTTCTTCCCAATTCCATGGCGTTTTGCAATCGGCGTCCGCATCGCACGTCACGTGCAGGGCCTGCACATCCGGAGACAAAGTCATCGCAAACTGTAACGCCTTTTGTGTTGCGGCGTTCCACTGCTCCACCGGAATCACCACGATGGGGGGCATAAGATTCTCGGCACTCAGCACCATTCCGTGCTTCAACGCAAGTTCTTCATGCGTCAACTCGTAGTGCCGCTTCACCCGCCCCATAAAAACCAGCAGCGCAGGCAACAACGCCACGACTACCCATGCGCCACTGGTAAACTTCGCCGCCAGAATCACCAGCAAGGTCAGCCCGGTCGCCAGAGCGCCGATCCCGTTCACGATAATGGCATGCGTCGCGCCCTGGTCCTTTGCATTCTTCCACCAATGCCCAACCATCCCGGCTTGCGAAAGGGTGAATGCCATGAACGCCCCGATGGCAAACAATGGAATCAACCTGTCCGTCACTCCACCGAATAAGAGCAACAGCAATCCGGAAAGAATCGCCAGTGCCCAGATTCCTTGTGAAAACACAAGCCGTCTTCCCCGCGTGGTAAGGGAATGCGGGAGATAGTCGTCGCGCGCCATCATCCGGCACAGCCGCGGAAAATCCGCAAATGACGTATTCGCCGACAAACACAGGACAATCAGCACCGAGAGCATCGTTACGTCATAAAAAAGTCCCCTGCCCGCGACGGCCGCCGTCAGCATCGACAGCACACTCTGATATCCCGGCGCTCCCGGGTCCGTCGCTATGATGCCGTAATACTTCACCAGCACGCCGATCCCGCCCAGCAACAAAACCAGAATCACAATAATCGCGGTCAGTGTCTTCCGCGCAGCGGGGACCACCGGTGGCTTAAATGCCTGTACTCCGTTGCTCACCGCCTCCACGCCCGTCAGCGCCGTGCATCCCGACGAGAACGCTTTGATCAGAATCCAAGCTCCCACCATCTGCAACGTTGTCGATGCTCCCGGGTGCAGAGGAGCAATCACCGCAACCGGATGCCCTTGTGTCACCAGCACTTTGTAAAATCCCACGAGAACCACAATCGCTAGCGTTCCCACAAAAAAGTACGTTGGAGCCATGAAGGCCGACCCGGCCTCCTTCAATCCGCGTAAATTGATGATCGTCAGAATGGCCAGCACCGCGAGGCACAAGGCCAGCGTGTGCGGCTGCCACGATGGAAGTGCTGAGACCAGCGCTCCAATCCCCGCGGAAATCCCCACAGCTACGTTCAGCAGGTAATCGATCATCAGCGCTGCGCCTGCCAGCAATCCTGCTCGCTCACCCAGATTCTCCCTTGCGACGGTATATGACCCTCCTCCATTGGGGTACGCAGCGATGGTCTGCCGGTAACTGAAGTACACAATGATCAGCAGGGCCACGATCGCCATCGTGAGCGGCACGATGTATCGCGTACCCTGCAATCCTAGCGGCAGCAGAATGGTCAGCGCCGCCTCCGGACCATATGCGGCCGAACTCAGCGCATCCAACCCGAACGTCGGAATACCCGCCGCCGGCGTAATCCGTTCGCCCTCGTCTTCGGCGGACGACAGCGGTCGCCCGAACAGAACGTTAATGAACCCCATAGTTCCTCATGTTTCCAACGCTACCAGAGAGATGTAGTTGCCTCATGATCTCGTCGAACGAGGTAGGCTTCCGCCTGCCTTGATCGTATTCCGGGGGTTGTCCGAATCGCGGTTCATCTTGCTCGGCAATTCTACCTTCGGCCTTGCTGCTATGTGCTTTGGACTCGATTGTAGAAATCACTCACTGGACCTGGCGTAGAAGAACTCTCTGCGGCTCTTGGGAAGTAAACGAAATATGAATTTTTTTCCTCAGCAATCAGGCAGACCTGGCTTGAATAACTACAAGTCATTCCTCATGAAGGGACAACGTCAGCTTCGCGGGTGCGCACGCCAGGCCATTCCCTCCCCGGATGCGGGATTCTTTTCCTTTCGCTAGAATGTCTCCGCACGAAAGGAGCACCATGGCAAAGAAGAAGATCGATCCATTAAACAAGAAGGCGTACGGAGCAGTCTCGGCCGCGCTCACCGTTGCAAACATTCCTGCCGCAGTCAGCTTTTACCAGAAGGCGTTTGGCTTCGCCAAGCGTGGCATCATGAATGGTCCCGATGGCAAGCCGATGCACGCGGAGCTCACCCTGCGCGGCACAGTGCTCATGCTCGGTCCCGAGAGTGCCGCCATGGGAAAGCGCACCGCCAAGAACGTCGGCGCGTCGCCGGCTGCTTTGTATCTCTATGTCGAAAACGTGGACAAAGTGGTCGAGAAAGCGGCCAAACTCGGCGCGACCAGCCAAGGCCCGGTGATGGATATGTTCTGGGGTGATCGCTGCGGCACCCTCGTCGATCCCGATGGCTATACCTGGATGGTCGGCACGCATAAAGCCGAACCCTCAGCAAAAGAGATGAAGAAAGGGATGCAGGAAATGATGAAGCAGCAGCCGGCGGGTGCGGCGGCGGCAGACTGACGTCGTTTCAGTCGAAAAGTGCCGGCTGCGACTCGGTCTCTTGCAGTTCTCGGAAATTACTGAAGCCCACGCCTACTAACCGGTAACGTTGCTGTGGGCCAAGATCGACCCGCTGTCGCAACTTCAGCGCGATGTCCGTCAACTCATCGCATGACGAGGGCGGGTCATCTGGCGTGTGGCTGCGCGTGAGGACCTTGAACTCCCTCGTTTTTAGCTTCAGTACGACTGTCCTTGGTATTCGCGACTCCTTGCGCGATGCGGACCATAGCTTTTCCGCCAGGCGGCGGATCATCGGTTCGGTATCTGCCAGCAGGATATCTTCTTGAAACGTGTCTTCGACGGATATGGACTTCGTCGGCCTGTCCGGTACGACCGCGTTCTCGTCAATCCCTCGAGCAAGTTCGTACAGACGCACGCCGTAGCGGCCAAAGTCACGTTCAAGGTTGGCTCGCTCCAGACTGCGTAGCTCGCCGACCGTTTTGACTCCAAGTTTTGCTAATTTCTCTTCGTTGACTTTCCCGACTCCGGGCAGCCGTCCGACCGGGAGCGGCAGCAAGAACGCATCCACCTCTTCCGGTTGGATCACGCAGAGTCCATCCGGTTTCCTCCAGTCGGAAGCAAGTTTGGCAAGAAACTTATTCGGCGCCACACCAGCGGAAGCGGTCAGGCTCAACTCGTGCCGGATATGCTCACGGATGGTACGTGCCACAAGCGTTGCCGTCGGCAGGCCTGTCTTATTCGTAGTCACATCGAGATACGCCTCGTCGAGCGACAATGGCTCAATCACATCTGTGTGGCGCTTGAAGATCTCGCGCACATCCCGCGATACCGCCCGGTACCTGGTGAAATCCGGGGCAATGAAAATCGCATCGGGACACAGCCGTTCTGCCCGGGTTGCTGGCATTGCGGAGCGGACACCGAAAGCCCTCGCCTCATAAGAAGCGGCGCACACAACCGAACGCTGGCCCTTCCAGGCGACGATTACGGGTTTTCCTCGTAATCGGGGATCATCGCGCTGCTCCACCGAAGCGTAGAATGCATCCATGTCGCAATGAATGATTTTGCGCACGATCTTCCCGAAACAATACTAGCCGAGGCTGGAGGGAATGTAATCGTGCGGTAGACCGGTTGCTCACTGCGCCTGCAGTAAATTCGAATCATGCATGCCGGCTCAAACCTCTATTCGGCTCTTGCGACTGCTGTACTCTTTCTGCACGCGCTATTTATCGTCTGGGTGATCTTTGGGGCCGTGCTCGCGCGAGCGCGTCTGATTCTTCGCTGGTTGCATATCATTTCCTTGATCTGGGGAATTCTCACGGAGTTGATGCCCTGGCCTTGTCCTTTAACTCTCCTCGAGAACTGGCTTGAACAAAAGGCGGGTGTCACGCCGTACCAGGGAGGCTTCCTGCTCCACCATCTCGACAAGCTGGTTTATCCGGCCATTTCCGCAACAGCATTGACAGTGGCTGGAGTGATCGTTTGTGCCTTCAACCTTGCGATCTATGGCAGGCAAGCCTGGAGGCTTCGCTCTCAGAACGCGCTCAGGAGATGATGCACGGACTAGAATGGATTCTCAGCTATGGTCAAGCGGGCACCAGCACGACGCCGTCCTCGGAAAGCCAAACCCAGCACAAAGGGCCTAGTCCCACGCGAATGCTGTCTCGACCAGCCTAGCGGAGACACTGCGGCCCTTGCCGAAGCAATCGAAAAAGCTGGTGGTTGTGTTGTTGGATCCTACAGAGAGCCGCTTGGTGGACATCCTCTGCTGCTTTCGGTTTTGCCCATCGGCGCTGTCGAACCAACTCCTTTTCAGAGAGATCTGTCGGACACCCATCACAAGCGGCTCGCGGATGTGATCAACAAGACCGGGCGTTTCCTTGATCCGATCATCGCCGTCACTGCGCCCAACGATGGATTCTGGACTCCGAATGGCCGGCATCGCCTGGAAGCCATGCGCCGCCTTGGAGCCAAGTCGATTACCGCCCTGGTTGTCGCTGATCGTGAAGTGGCGTGGCAAATCCTGGCGCTCAATACCGAAAAGGCTCACAACCTCAAAGAGCGGGCTTTAGAAGTAGTCCGCATTTATCGCGGCCTGGTCGAAGAAGATGCCAGCCGGCCCGAGTCGCAATTCACCTTTTATTTGGACGAACCCGCGTTGGTCACGCTCGGCGTGTGCTACGAAAGGATCCCCCGTTTCGGTGGCGGCGTTTACCATCCTATCTTGCGCAGACTTGAGTCTTTCACCGATGATCCGCTGCTTGCCGCCATCAAAGATCACGAGAAACACGCCACCATGGTGCTCGATCTTGAAGAGAAAGTGGCGGCAGCGGTGACAAAACTGAAAGAGCGCGGACTGGTGAGTCCCTACCTGCGTTCTTTTGTAGTCGCCCGCATCAATCCGCTGCGCTGGATCAAAGGCGAGCCGCCTCCACTCGACGAGGTATTGAAGACGATGCGCGAGCGCGCAGCAAAGTTTAACGTCGAAAAAATCAAGCCTCAGGACCTGGCGGGCACCGGAGGTCCGCCGGATGAAGAAGCCTGAATCGTGGGCCTGCGCCTTCTCCAAAGGTTATCGGCTCCATTCTCGCGATATCGTGGAATGCAGATGACCGGACGCATCCAGTGGCGAAAAAATCGCCTCTCCGTGTAGAATCCCGTTCAAGAATCGGGGATGTGCTTTTAGACGTCTCTTGCTGTACCCCGCTTGAAACACCCCAATCCCGTCACCATTATCTGGCCATTGAGGTAGAGGAAAGGGTTACGGCCAATCCCATGTTTCTTCTCCCGGCGGCGCATCGACGAGCCTTGCGAACGGTGCTGACTTTCCTGTTCAGCGTAGCAATTCCACTCCTCGAGTCTGGATGCGGTGGGGGTACCACGTCTTCTCCAGGTCCGAGCCCCAATCCGTCGCCTGTTTTCACCAGTACTGGGAGCCTCAGCGTGGCCAGATATAACCACACCGCGACTCTCCTGCCCAGCGGCAAAGTACTCATTGCGGGCGGGACGAATAGTACCGGATCCACGACGACGGTTGCTGAACTCTATGATCCGGCCGCGGGAACGTTTTCCCGGACGGGCAGTCTACTTTCGTACCGCTTTCTCCACA
>Ga0307474_10003705_pt1 | contig 11021 bp, 9 predicted proteins | sample atmos_gasesECM1C_2_FD_203312 | JGI IMG/M metagenome (GOLD analysis project Ga0307474, IMG submission 203312) | Hardwood forest soil microbial communities from Morgan-Monroe State Forest, Indiana, United States - atmos_gasesECM1C_05 | ecosystem: Environmental > Terrestrial > Soil > Temperate...
TCGGCCCGCGCTACGTGCACGATGTGCGGAACTCCGCGACAGGCTCGGTCGCGGTCAGCCTGCACGCCTACTCGCCGCCGCTGTCGGCGATGACGAGATACGACCTGACGCCGGGCGGGCTCGTCGTGGCCGCGACCGAAGGAGAAGAGGACTGGTGACGCAGCGACCGGACGGCGCGCGGACGATCGGCGAGATCCTGGCGTCCGCGCGCGCCAGGCTAGCCCGGCTGACGCCGGCGGAGGCGTTCGAGGAGTTCTGCGCGGGCGCGACGCTGATCGACATCCGGCCGGCCTGGCAGCGCGCCGCCGCGGGCGAGGTCCCTGGCTCCGTGGTGGTGGAGCGCAACCACCTGGAGTGGCGGTTCGACCCGGAAAGCGACGCGCGGCTGCCGTGGGTGACCGGCTACGACCTGCGCCCGATCGTGATCTGCGAAGAGGGATACACCTCAAGCCTGGCCGCCGTCGCACTTCAGGAACTCGGACTGGACGCGACGGACGTGATCGGCGGCTACGCTGCCTGGACAGCCGTCGGCCTGCCCACGGCGCGGCCAGAGGAGTGCGCCGCCGTGGTGGCCCCAGGTGCTTCCCCGGCTGTGGTTCTCACGCCAGAATTCGCCAGAACGGGCGGTTGCGACTCTTAGCCGCTCGTTCGTTCCTCAGGCCTGGGCGTCCAGCTGGGACAGGCCGTTCCAGGCCAGGTCGATGAGGTTGGTGGCCACCTGCTCGAGCTTGGGCTTGCGGGCGTCCAGCCACCACTGGCCGGTGAACGCCACCATGCCGACGAGCATCTGGGAGTACATCGGGGCCAGCTTCGGGTCCCTGCCGCGGGACTTGAGGAAGTCGGCCATGATGTACTCCACCTGGCCCGCGATGTCCGACAGCAGCGTGCCGTACGTGCCGGTGGTGGCCCCGGGGCTGGAGTCGCGGACCAGGATGCGGAACCCGTCGGCGTTGTCCTCGATGTAGCGGAGCAGCGTGACCGCGGCCGCCTCAAACTTAGGCCGGGACTGCTTGCCGTCGAGCAGCGTCATGGTGATCGTGGTAAGGCGCTCCACCTCGCGGTCCACGACGACCGCGTACAGGCCTTCCTTGCCGCCGAAGTGCTCGTACACCACCGGCTTGGAGACGCCCGCCTGAGCGGCGATCTCCTCGATCGAGGTGCCCTCGAATCCCCGTTCGGCGAAGAGCCGGCGGCCTATGTCCAGCAGCTGTTGCCGTCGCTCCTGACCAGTCATCCGTCTTTTGCTGGGTCTGGGCGATTCGGTCACCGGAACATCATGGCCGCTATGCCGCCGCCCTGTCAGCAGGCTCGGCCGGCTTTGCCGCCTTTTCGTTACGCATCGTCATGCTGCCGAGGCTGCGCGTCGCGTTGGCCGCGCGCTTGGCCCGCAGCCGTGCCTCGTCCGGCCAGCGCACGTCGTAGGCCCAGCCGAGCTTCTCGAACCACTGGATCACCCGGGCGGACTGGTCGATCTGTCCCTTGAGCGCGCCGTGCCTGGCGCACGTCGGGTCGGCGTGGTGCAGGTTGTGCCAGGACTCGCCGAAGGAGCCGATGGCCAGCCAGGCGACGTTCACCGACCGGTCGCGGGACATCCAGTCCGTGTTGCCCCAGGTGTGACAGATCGAGTTGGTCGACCAGGTCACGTGGTGCAGCACCGTGATGCGGACCAGGCTGGCCCAGAAGAACGCCTCGATGGCGCCGTGCCAGGACCAGACCCCTGAGGAGGTCCAGAAGCCGCCGATCACCGCGGGGGCGATGAGCGTGAAGGCAACGATCCCGGGGAACCAGGCATCCACGATGCGGATCTTCCGGTCGGCGAGCAGGTCGGGTGCGAACTTCTCCTGAGAGGTCTGGTTCGGGTCGAACAGCCACCCCATGTGCGCCCAGATCAGGCCCTTGAAGAGGGCCTTGGCGTCGTCGCCGTACTTCCAGGGCGAGTGCGGGTCGCCCTCCTTGTCGCTGTACTTGTGGTGCCGCCGGTGGTCGGCGACCCAGGTGACGACCGGGCCCTCCATCGCGAGGGTGCCCGCGATCGCGAGCGCGACCCGCAGGCCGGGCTTGGCCTTGAACGAGCTGTGCGTGAAGTACCGGTGGAACCCGACGGTGACGCCGAGCCCGGATACCCAGTAAAAGACGGCGGCGATCACGACGTCGTGCCAGTTCAGGCCCCAGCCCCAGGCAAACGGGATCGCGGCGAGGAGTGCCAGCATCGGGACAAAGACGAACACCCCCACCAGGAATTGCTGGGCCCTGCTCATGGGTTTCTCGTCGAGGTCCGGTACTGCCTTGCGCAGCAGCGGCGCGGCGGTCGGATCGAGCGAGACCGCGATGTCCTCACTCGGCGCGAAGGTCGTGCTCGTCGTCTGGCTTGGAGTACTTGCCATGTTCTCCCCTGAGGTAGGGCGCCTGGCGGGTGGCCTGTACGCTTACGTAACCGTAGCCTACGAGACCGTAGGTTATGCAAGGGCCCGAAGATGAATTCTTGCGAATGGCCGTATGAATGCCGTGAGCGCGCGCCTCGTCTCATCTCAGATTCTGAGACGCCTCTCAGCATCCGCCCAGCCCGCCTGCGCCTGCTGTCCAGTCGCTCCCGCGTACAACTGCCCCGTCGTGTGCGGAGTATGCGAGTCGCCGGCAGTGTCGCGGTTTCGCGGTCCGGAGGCTGGCTCCCTGTAAAGTTGGTGCTGCGATCCCGGGTCGTCTAGCTAGGCAGGACAAGCGGTTTTGGTCCGCTCAACGAGGGTTCGAATCCTTCCCCGGGAGCAGAGGTTGAGCGCACTTTACGCACGGCGTTACCGCTTGTGACCGGTAACTAAGCCCGGAAATGGTCGTCTGGTGCGCAAAGTGGACGGTAGGGGCTGTTGTTACTGATGTGATTCGCGGGAGCCGGGTCCGGCGGTCAGGGGGTGTGGCGGCGGGGGTCGCGGCGCTGGTTTTTGGTCATCGAGACCATGAGATGGCCGTAGCCCACGTCTTCGTCGTCCTCGTCCAGGAGGCTTGCCACCTGTTCGATGTTGACGTCGCTGACCACGTTCGTGTGATGGCCACGCGAGTCCCTGGACAGCGCCTCTACCCGGGCGGCCTCCTGCTCGGCAAACGCCCGGTCCGCGGCGGCCTGCCGCTCGGCCTCCTGCTGCACGGTGGCATACTGCGCGGCGGCCTGCTGGGCTCCCGCCAGCAAATGCGGCTTGATCCACATGAAGTAGCCGATCCACTCCGAGCCCGTCGAGGGGGACCAGTCGCTTCCGCTGAGGTAGTGCACGGTCTGGACCAGCGCGTGGGCGATGGTGGGGTACTGCGTGTCAGGGAAGCCCTCAGCCCAGTTCTGCCCGCCGACCCGGCGCAGCGCGTCGGCGACCACGCCCAGCGGCTGGTCGGTGAGCGCGACCCACAGGAGCGACTGCGCCATCCGTTCGCAGAACGCCCACATGTCAGGGGCCTGGGCGTCGGCCAGCTCCGGCATCAGGCTGGTGATGTCGTAGTGCAGCTGCCGGACGAACGCGTCCCGGTTCCTGGAGAGCTGGGCCGCTGACTGCCGGATCGCGGGCCAGGATCCAACGTCGAATGCCTGCTGCGCCTGCGGGCGCTCTTGTGCCCCTGCCATGTCAGATCCCCTCCCTGTATCTAAGCGTCAGCGGCACGTCCAGGCGTTAACGCGCCGCGGAGTCTTGAGTCAGGCCCGGCCACCTCTTTCCGCGCCAACCCCGGTAAGTGCCCGCACTTGCATGCGGGCGAACCTGGCCGAGTCGGCGGGCCGCCGGTCGGTCACGGTGCCGAGCCAGCCGAGGAAGAATCCCACCGGGATGGCGACGATCGCAGGATTGTTCAGCGGGAAGAACGCAAAGTTCACGTGCCGGTCCGTGATCAGCGACGAGCTGGCGCCGGAGATCACGGGAGAGAAGACGATCAGGCCGACCGCGGTGATCAGCCCGCCGTAGATGCTCCACAGCGCGCCCCGCTCGGTGAACCGCTGCCAGAAGAGCGAGTAGAGGATCGACGGCAGGTTCGCCGACGCCGCGATCGCGAACGCCAGCCCTACCAGGAACGCGACCTCTATGCCCTTCGCGTAGATCCCGCCGATCACCGCGATGGTCCCGATCACCACCGCGGTGATCCGTGCCACCCGGATCTCATCGACGGGCTCGGCTTCCCCGTGGCGGACGAGGCCGGCGTACACGTCGTGCGCGAAGCTGGCGCTCGCGGTGATCGTCAGGCCCGCCACGACCGCCAGGATCGTGGCGAACGCCACGGCCGCCACGATGCCGAACAGCAGCGTCCCGCCCAGCTTGTCGGCCAGCAGCGGAACGGCGGAGTCGCCGCCGCCTGGTGCAGCCAGGATGCGCTTGCCCCCTACCAGCCACATCGCGCCGAAGCCGAGCAGCAGCGTGCACAGGTAGAACAGGCCCACCAGCCAGATGGTCCACACGACGCTCCGGCGTGCCTCTCGCGCGTTCGGCACCGTGTACAACCGCATCAGCACGTGCGGCAAGCCGGCCGTGCCGAGCACGAGCGCCAGCGCCAGCGAGATGAAGTCGAGTTTGGTGGTCGTGTTCACCCCGTATTCGAGGCCGGGGCCGAGCACGCGGGTGCCTGCCGGGCTGGACGCCGCGGCGTGCTGCAGCAGACTGGGCAGGCTGAACCCGGCCCTGGACAGCACCCACAGGGTGGTCACCGCCGCGCTGGCCGCGAGGATGGTGGCCTTGACGATCTGCACCCAGGTGGTGCCCTTCATCCCGCCGACGAGCACGTAGAAGATCATGAGGATACCGACGACGGCGACGACGAGGTCCTGGCCAACAGAGCCCTTCACGCCGAGCAGGAGGCTCACCAGGGCGCCGGCGCCGGCCATCTGTGCGAGCAGGTAGAACAGGCTGACCGTGAGCGTGGAGACCGCGGCGGCGGCGCGCACCGGGGGCGCCTTCAGCCTGAGGTCGAGAACGTCCGCCATCGTGTAGCGGCCGGTGTTCCTGAACGGCTCCGAGATGAGCATCAGGACGAGCAGCCAGCCGACCAGAAAGCCGATCGAGTAGAGGAAGCCGTCATACCCATAGATGGCGATGATGCCCGCGATGCCGAGGAACGAGGCGGCCGACAGGTAATCGCCGCCGATCGCGATGCCGTTCTGCCAGCCGGTAAAGGCCCGCCCGCCCGCGTAGTAGTCGTTGGTTGACCTGTTTCTTCCCGCCGCGCTCACGGCGATGACGAGGGTCACCACGACGAAGAAGGCGAAGATGGCGAAGTTGAGCGCGGGCGTGCCGACCGTGAAAGGCGCACCCGTGGCCGCCAGGCCAGTCACGGCTCCTGTCCTCCTTCGAGGCGGTGTCGCAGCCGGTCAGACAGCGGATCGAGTCGGCGCCGCGCCCAGCGGCGGTAGCTCACGGCGATCGCGAATGTCGAAACGAACTGCAGGACGCCGAAGCAGAGCCCCACGTTAACGTCGCCGAACACGCTAATCCGCATGAAGCCGGGTGCGAACACGGCGATCATCACGAAGAGGAAATACCAGATGATGAGCAGGGTGCACACCGGCCTTACGAAAGACCCGTATCGCCGCTGAATAGTCCAGAAATCCCGGCTAGCCCGGACGGCCTCGTAGCCAATGGCACTGGTGCGGCCGGGCTGGGCCACCGCCGTGCCGCCGACGTTCCAAGGGGGTGCGTCGCTCCAAGGGGGAGATTGGTAAGAGTCCGCCGTGCCGCCGGCATTCCCCCGACTAGGTTGGAATAGGGACATGCCGCGTTCCTTCCGCCGCATGTCACGCTATACCGGCGTCTATGGCGACATAGGGAACTTTTAAGGAAATTACGTGTTTTCCCAGGGGTCGCGGCAGTCCCAGGGGCTCGCCAGGGGCGGCCGCCCCCGGTACGGCCGGCCGGCCGGTGAGTTATGGTTAGTTGAGGTCAAGCAAGTAGTCGGCAGACATCGAGGAGCAGGGGGATCCGCCCATGACGGTTAGTTCCAAGGCGGCGGGTAAGCCCGCGGGGACTAGCTGGACGCCAGGACCGCACTACAAGTGGATCGCGCTGTCCAACACCACGCTTGGCGTGCTGATGGCGACGATCAACCAGTCGATCGTGCTGATCGCGCTGCCGGACATCTTCCGCGGCATCGGGCTGAACCCGCTGAGCCCGGGGAACACCAGCTACCTGCTGTGGATGTTCATGGGCTTCATGGTCGTGACCGCCGTGCTCGTGGTGTCGTTCGGGCGGCTTGGCGACATGTTCGGCCGGGTCCGGATGTACAACCTTGGCTTCCTGGTCTTCACCGTCGGTTCTATCGCGCTGACCTTGACCTGGATGCACGGGGTCGCCGCCGCGCTGTGGCTGATCCTCTGGCGCATCGTGCAGGGCATCGGCGGCGCGTTCCTGTTCGCCAATTCCACCGCCATCCTCACCGACGCCTTCCCGAGCAACCGGCGCGGCACGGCGCTCGGCCTGAACTCGATCGCGGCCATCGCGGGGTCGTTCATCGGGCTGATCCTCGGCGGCGTGCTCGGCCCGGTGAACTGGCACCTCATCTTCCTCGTCTCGGTGCCGGTCGGCGTGTTCGGCACCGTCTGGGCGTACTTCATGCTGCACGACATCGGAGTCCGCAAGCACGCGCGGATGGACTGGTGGGGCAACATCCTGTTCGGCAGCGGCCTGATCGCGGTGCTGGTCGGGATCACCTACGGCCTGCTGCCGTATGGCGGGCACCCGATGGGCTGGACCAACCCGTGGGTGCTCACCGCGATGATCGGCGGCGTGGTGCTGCTGGTCGTCTTCGTCATCGTGGAGACGAAGGTCGCGGAACCGCTGTTCCGCATGTCGCTGTTCAAGATCCGGCCGTTCGCGGCGGGCAACATCGCGAGCCTGGCGATGGCGCTCAGCCGCGGCGGCATGCAGTTCATGCTGATCATCTGGCTGCAGGGCATCTGGCTGCCGCTGCACGGCTACAGCTTCAGCCAGACGCCGCTATGGGCCGGCATTTACCTGATCCCGCTAACGATCGGCTTCCTGTTGTCAGCGCCGCTGTCCGGCATCCTTTCCGACCGTTTTGGCGCCAAGGCGTTCACCATCGGCGGGGCACTGCTGACGGCGGCGACCTTCCTTGTCCTGGCGTTCCTGCCGGTGAACTTCGTCTACTGGCAGTTCGCGCTGCTCGTCGCGCTCAACGGCTTCGGTACCGGCCTGTTCGTCTCGCCGAACCGCGCCGAGATGATGAACTCCGTACCGGCTAACCAGCGCGGCGCCGCGGGCGGCATGATCGCCACGTTCATGAACTCCGCGTCCGTGCTGTCGATCGGCATCTTCTTCTCGCTGATGATCATCGGGCTGTCGAGCAAGCTGCCGACGACGCTGTTCAGCGGCCTGACCGCGCAGGGCGTCCCGACGTCGGCGGCTGCGCCGATCTCGCACCTGCCGCCGATCGGGGTGCTGTTCGCCGCGTTCCTCGGCTACAACCCGGTGCAGCAGCTGCTCGGCCCGCTGCTGCACCAGCTCAGCCCGGCGCACGCCGCGTACCTGATCGGCCGGCAGTTCTTCCCGCACCTGATCACCGGCCCGTTCCACGACGGCCTCGGCGTCGCCTTCGGGTTCGCGATCGCGGCCTGCGTGATCGGCGCCATCGCCTCGGCGCTCACCGGTCCGCGGAAGAGGAGCCTGGGCGCGAAGGAGTCGGTGGGCTCCGAGCTGGCCGCGGTGGCCGCGGAGGGCACCGGCAACGAGCCGAGCGAACTGGTCGTCCCCAACATGGTCAGCGACACGGCAGAGTCAGCAGAGAAACCAGGCCGCGCGAGCTAGCGGAGAACCGTCCGTCCACGGCTAAGGCGCGGGGTTGGCTCTCCTATTTCGGCTACGGGACGGTATCCTGCGGATGAGGAGCGGGTTAACAGATCTGGCGTCGCTCCGCTTAGTGGGGTTCCCGGGGATGATGGCCCTGGTAAGTATTCGGTGCGATACCCGAGGAGACCGTTGCGCGTGAGCGAAAGTCGCCCGGCCGCAGTACTGGTCCTCGCCGCGGGCGAGGGCAGGCGCATGAAGTCCCGCCTTCCCAAGGTCCTGCATTCGCTGTGCGGGCGCAGCATGGTCGGCCACGCCCTGGCGGTGGCCGGCGAGCTCGATCCGGAACGACTCGTGGTCGTCGTCGGGCACGGCAAGGATCAGGTGAGCGCGGCGGTGGCCGGCCAATCGCCAGAAGCACTGGTCGTCGTCCAGGACCAGCAGCTCGGCACTGGGCACGCGGTGCGGATGGTCATCGAGACGCTCGGCGATTTCCGCGGCACCGTCGTCGTCACGTACGGGGACATGCCGCTGCTGCGCGGCCAGACGCTGCGCGAGCTCGTGGACGTCCACCACGCGGGCGGCAACGCCGTTACGGTGCTGACCGCCATGGGTGACCCGGCGGGCTACGGCCGGATCGTGCGGGATGCCGACGGGGCGTTCCTCCGTATCGTGGAGGAACGGGACGCCGCCCCGGCCGAGCTGACCATCGACGAGTACAACTCGGGCTGCTACGCCTTCGACGGCACGCTGCTCGCGGACGCGATCAAGCGAGTGACGACCGACAACAACCAGCAGCAGGAATACCTGACCGACGTGGTGGGGATCCTGCGCGGCGACGGGCACCCGATCGGGACGGTGCTGGCCGCCGACGTTGCCGAGATCCAGGGTGTCAACGACCGCGTTCAGCTCGCTGCGGCGCGGCGGGCGCTCAACGACCGGATTCTCGAGCACTGGATGAGGGCCGGCGTCACCATCGTCGACCCGGCGACAACCTGGGTCGACGTCACCGTCACGATCGGGCAGGACGCGGAGATCGGCCCGCAGGTCCAGCTGACAGGCGCCACCGTCATCGCGGACGGCGCGCGGGTCGGCCCTGGCTGCCTGCTCGAGGACACCATCGTCGGCGAGGACGCCGTGCTGCTCCACGCGGTCTGCCGGCAGGCCGAGGTCGGGCCTGGCGTGACCGTGGGTCCCTACGCCTTCCTGCGGCCGGGCACCCGCATCAGCGAGAACGCGCACATCGGGTGCCACGTGGAGCTGAAGAACGCCGAGGTCGGCCCGGGCGCTAAGGTTCCGCACCTGACGTACGTGGGGGACGCGAACATTGGTGCCGGCGCCAACATCGGTGCGGGCACGATCTTCGCCAACTACGACGGGGTCGGCAAGCACCACACCGACGTCGGCGAGCACGCCTTCGTCGGCAGCAACAGTGTGCTCGTAGCGCCGATCGCCATTGGCGACGGCGCATACACCGCGGCGGGATCGGTGATCACCGGAGACGTTGCGTCCGGTGAGCTCGGCGTGGCACGGGGGCGGCAGCACAACTCCCGCGGGTGGGTGGAACGCAACCGGCAGGGAACGCGGTCCGCTGAGGCAGCGAAACGGGACCGTTCGGAATAACTGAAGGAGACTAATTCCAGGTGAGCGGCATGACGACGCCCAGCCAGAAGAAGCTGATGTTGTTCGGCGGGCGAGCCTACCCTGAGCTTGCCGCTGAGGTCGCCGACTGCATGGGAATCGAGCCGGGGCCAGCCAGGCTTTATGACTTCGCCAACGGCGAGATCATGGTCAGGTACCTCGAGTCCGTGCGTGGCTGCGACGCGTTCGTGCTGCAGAGCCACACGGCGCCGATCAACCAGTGGATCATGGAACAGCTGATCATGGTCGACGCGCTCAAACGGGCGTCGGCCAAGCGGATCACGGTGGTGACACCGTTCTTCGGCTACGCACGGCAGGACAAGAAGAGCCGCGGCAGGGAACCGATCTCCGCGCGCCTTGTCGCCGACCTGTTCGCGACCGCGGGCGCCGACCGGCTGATGGCCGTGGACCTGCACACCTCCCAGATCCAGGGCTTCTTCGACGGACCGGTGGACCACCTGTTCGCGCTGCCGATCCTGGCGGGCTACCTGGAAGGCAAGCTGAACGTCAGCAACGTGACCGTGGTCGCGCCGGACGCCGGCCGGGTCCGGGTCTGTGAGCGGTGGACCGATCGGCTTGGCTGCCCGCTGGCCATCATCCACAAGCGGCGCGACCCGGACGTCGCCAATCAGGTCAAGGTCTTCGAGGTGGTCGGCCAGGTAGCCGGCCGGACCTGCATCCTGGTGGACGACATGATCGACACCGGCGGGACGATCGCCAAGGCGGCGGACGCGCTGTTCGACCAGGGCGCGGAGCGAGTCATCGTGGCGGCCACGCACGGGGTCCTGTCCGGGCCCGCGGTCGACATCCTGAAGAACTCCCGGATCAGCGAGGTGGTCATCACCAACACGCTGCCGGTGCCGCAGGAGAAAAGGTTCGACAAGCTGACCGTGCTGTCTATCGCGCCGCTGCTGGCGCGGGCCATCAACGAGGTGTTCAGCGACGGTTCGGTGACCAGCCTGTTCGACGGGCAGAGCTAATCTCACGGAGCTAATTGCATGGTCGCGGCCCCTGGCTTGAGGCTTGTCTCTACCTCCTGGCCAAGGGCCGCGGCCCCGTCCCGCCATTCCCCGGTTTGGCGGGACGGGGGTCAATGCGACGAGCCGGGACCGCCCACTCCACGGTCCCTGCCGCCAGAGGCCGGGCTGAGGTCGCGCCCCGTGCCGTGGCGAACGGTGCCCCTGTTACCGTCCGCCACGGCACGGGGCGCGAGCCCCGAGCCCCCGCTTGCTCTGTGCTCATACTCGTGGCATCGATTTACGTCGCGCTTTAGTCGTGATTAAGTGGGTCACACAGCCCGGTCATTAGTCCGCGGCCCAGAAACCCGGCGGGGAGGTTTCTGCCTTCCCGAACACTGCCGCTACGCCTGGAAGCGGGGAAGATCGTGCGTTCGGACGGGCTGGCCTGATGCGTTTTCGCATCCTTGGTCCGCTAGAGGTCTGGTCTGACAAAGAAGGCTGGGCAGCCATTGGCGCCCCTAAGTGGCGCTCTCTTCTGGCATGCCTGCTGGTGCGGCCCGGGCAGCTCATCTCGACCGAGAGCCTGATCCTCGAGCTGTGGGGGGACAGCCCGCCCGCGAAGGCGAACAACCTGGTCAGCATCTACGTGCACCGGCTGCGG
>Ga0307474_10003706_pt1 | contig 11021 bp, 11 predicted proteins | sample atmos_gasesECM1C_2_FD_203312 | JGI IMG/M metagenome (GOLD analysis project Ga0307474, IMG submission 203312) | Hardwood forest soil microbial communities from Morgan-Monroe State Forest, Indiana, United States - atmos_gasesECM1C_05 | ecosystem: Environmental > Terrestrial > Soil > Temperate...
CTCAAGAGCTTCGGCGACGGCGTCCTCGAGATCGCGCAGCGGGCGGTCCAGGTGTCCCGGCATGGCCTCTGAGAACGGCGCCGGCGCCTACCGCGGGCTGCTGGTGGACTGGGGCGGCGTGCTCACCAGCAACGTGTTCGAGACCTTCCGGGCCTTCTGCGAGCTGGAGGGACTCGAACCGAATGAGGTCGGCCGCCGCTTCCGTGAGGACCGCGCCTGCCGGGAGCTGCTGATCGGGCTTGAGACCGGCGCGCTCGACGAAGACGAGTTCGAGCCGCGGTTCGCCGCGATGCTCGGCGTCAGCGCGCCGCAGCTGATCGACCGGATGTTCGCGGGCGGCCAGCCTGAGCAGCCGATGCTCGACGCCGTGCTCCGCGCCCGGGGCGCCGGGATCCGGACCGGCTTGATCTCCAACTCGTGGGGGACGAGGCGCTATGACCGTGAGTTGCTGGCGGAGCTGTTCGACGGGATCGTGATCTCCGGGGAGGAGGGGATGCGCAAGCCCACGCCCGAGATCTACGAGCTCGGAGCGGAGCGGATCGGGATCGAGCCCGGGGCCTGCGTATTCGTGGACGACCTGCCGTTCAACCTGGCGCCGGCATCGGAGCTGGGGATGGCCACGGTGCACCACACCTCCTCGGAGGAGACGATCTCAGAGCTCGAGCGCCTGCTCGGCGTCGAGCTGCGGTGAGGCTGCGGGCGCCGGCCACGCTCGCCGCCACGGCCGCTCTGCTGGCGGGATGCGGGAGCACGCCGCCACCGTCGCTGATCCAGCTGCGCGCGCAGGGAACGAGGATCTGCGCCACCGCGGGCCACCGGCTGGGGCGGATTACACCGCCCCGCTCCGAAGCCGGCGGCGAGGCGTTCCTCAACCGCGGCCTCGGGGTGCTCCGTCCGGAGCTCAAGCGGCTGCGGCAGCTGCGCCCCCCCTCGGAGGGAGCCGATGTCTACCGGGCCGCGCTCGCCGCGCTCGCCGCCGAAGTCCAGTCGCTCCAGGGAACGCTCCGCGCGCTCGGGCGCCAACAGGACCCGGTGATCGCGTTCAAAACGCTTCAGCAGCATCTCGGCCCGCTGGAGAAGCAGGCCGACGATGCCTGGCAGGCGCTACAGATGCCGGCGTGCCTGCAGCGCTGAGACGTGCTTTGACGACGACGGCCGGCGCGGGCTGAGGAATCAGCCCACGCCGGCCAGGTCGACTTGAACGACTAGCCCTTCGTCGTCGACGGCGGCATGATGACCTTGATCTTCTCCGTGCAGGTCATGTGCACGCTGTCCGGGCTCGTGCAGTTCTCCACGCCCGTCGTGTTCTTGCCCTTGATCCCCTTGTAGACCCCGGTCCCGCCGGTCACCGTGACGGTCCCCTGCCAGGTCTGGCTTTCGAATCCCGAGAGGTCGCTCTGCGTCTCGGGAGTCCAGTCGAACGCGCCGCTGATCGTCCCGGCCTTGTAGTACGCCGTGTACGTGCCGACGGTGTCGCCGCTGTCGGGCACCGTGAACGGAGCCGACTCAACCCCACCGCCGAAGCCCTTCGTCGAGCAGTGGATCGGGCCGTACATGTTGCCCTGCGACGCGGGCTGGGCAACGGAGTTGGAGCCATCCGGCGGCTCCGTCGTCAGCGACACGCTGCAGTTCAGTGTCGTCGGCTTGGCCGCCTTCTTACCGCTTCCCTTCTTCGGGCTGGCCGCAAACGCCATCCCCACTCCTACTGCTAGCGAGGCTGCCATGACCGCGGTCAGGGCGAACCACATACGACGTCTCACGAATACCTCCGGTGTTTCGAGTGGAAAACATCATCGAAGCCGCTCCGGAGCCCGACCGCATCCGCGGCCGGGCCCAGAAGCGAAATGGCTCTGGTCACGCTCTTACTGGATCGAGTGGAGCGTGGCCTCGGCGGCGTTGTGCACGTCCCTCGGCAGCGGCGCGAAGCCGAGCCGTGGCCCGAACGACTGCCCACTCCCGCTGAGCGCATAGGCGATGAACGACTGGAGCAGCCCTCCCTGCGGAGCGTTCGTCGGCGCCATCACGTACGTGAATGTCGAGATCGGGTACGCGTTCTTGGCGCCCCTCCCCGGGTTCACGATCGTCACCTGGTTGCCGTGCGGGACGCTGTGGACGATCGCCGCAGCGTTCTCGATCGCGCTGAGGTTCGGCTCCTCGTACCGGCCGGCGTTGTTCTGGATCGCCACGGTCTGGTGAATCAGGCCGTTGGCGAGCAGGTACGCCACCGAGATGTACGCGATGCCGCCGTTGGTGTTCGCCAGCGTCGCGGCCATGCCGCTGTTGCCCTTCGCCCCGACGCCGGCCGGGAAGCTGGGCTGAGTGGACGCGCCGACCTGGCCCCTGAACGTCGGCGAGATGTCGGACAGCTCCGAGGTGAACGCGAACGAGTCCCCGGAGGCGTCGTTACGCCAGATCGGGGTGATCGTCGCGCCCGGAATGTGAGCGCCCGGGTTGAGCCTCGTGATCGCTGAGTTGTTCCACGTCTTGATCTGCCCGAGGTAGATCGCGGCGAGCACGCGCGGGGTCAGGTGCAGAGCCTTCCCCCGGGGCAGCCTGAGGCCAGGGACGTTGAACGCGACCCCGGTGGCCGACAGGGCCCAGGGGATCTGGACGCAGCTGTTGCAGGGCGGCGACGAGTACGCGGCCAGCGGAGCGTCAGACGCACCGAAGTCGTCGGCACCCGAGGCGACTCCCTTGTAGCCGGCACCCGACCCGGTCGCCTGGAAGTTGATCGTATTGCCGGTCGAGCTGTCCCACGCGGCGATCCATTCCTGCGCGAGCGGCGCGACGAGCGTCGACCCCTGGCCGTTGAGGGTCGCCGCCGATGCCTCGGCAGCGCTGAGGCCTGCTGCACAGCCCGCGAGTAGCGTCGCGGCGCTGATGGTGGCCAATCTCTTCAAGAGCAAAGCAGTTCCTCCGTATTGGAAATGGCAGGTTTGCTCGTGCGGCCCGGCCGCGCCCCTCGAGCGGGGATAGCATCGCGGCGGTACGGGTCTCCCCTGTGGCCGACTCGTTACCAAAATGTCGAAATGTTGTGAACCGGCAGGAGGCGTGGCCGCTCGCTCGAGTGGTTGTCTTTACGCTCCGCGCCGTGTCCACGAGGTCAAGGATGGTGACCGGGCCTCGGCGCACGGTCGTTCGCTCGGCCTCAGGCGCCGGGCAACTCGGCGACCGTGTGCTGTTCGGGCTGTGCGCGGCGGCCGGCCTACTCGTCGCGTTCGTGCTGGTCGAGATCATCTACCAGCTGATCAGCAACTCGAGCACGTCGATCTCACGCTTCGGGCTCGGGTTCCTGGTCCACCAGTCGTGGAACGTTCACCTGACCGAATTCGGCGCCGCGGCCCTGATCTACGGGACACTCGTCAGCTCGCTGATGGCGCTCGCGATCGCGGGGCCGCTCGGGATCTCGATCGCGATCTACCTGTCGATGCTCGCCTCTCCGAGGGTTCGCTCCGTCGTCGGCCCGCTGGTCGAGATGCTCGCGGCCGTCCCGAGCATCATCTACGGGTTCTGGGGACTGATCGTCCTGGTCCCGTTCATCCACAACATCGAACCCGGATTGCACAGCGTGCTCGGGTGGATTCCACTGTTCGGGCCGCCCCAGACGACCGGACTCAGCCTGTTCACAGGCGCGCTCGTTCTGACGTTCATGATCCTGCCGATCATCGCCTCGCTCAGCCGGGACCTGTTCCTGACGGTGCCAGGGGAGCTCAAGGAGGGCGCCGCGGCGCTCGGCTCGACGCAGTGGGAGGTCATTCGCGGCGTCGTGCTTCCGAGCACGATCTCCGGCGTGACCGCGGCAATGGTGCTGGCCCTGGGACGCGCGCTCGGCGAGGCGATCGCGCTGTCGTTCATCGTCGGCGACGTGACAAAGATCAACGTCAATCTGTTCGCTCCTGGGGCGACGCTCGCCGAGCGGATCGCCAACCAGTTTCTCGGCGTCTCGACGAACCTCCAGCTCGCGTCGCTGTGGTACCTCGGCCTGGTGCTGCTCGTGATCGGCCTGCTGACGAGCCTGACCGCTCGTTTGATCGCGCGCCGTTTCGACGTCGAGCGCTCGATGGCAAAGGCAGTGATGGCGTGAGCGCCGGGACGGATCTCAAGGTTGATGCTTCGCTGTTTGACCCCACGGCGCCGCTCACCGCCTCGGGCAACCTTCGCCGCCGGGATGGGGTTGACCGCCTGATCCGCTATGGCGCGACGGTGGCGGCTGCGATCGGTGTCGCGATGCTCGTGCTCGTCATCTACGCCGTGGTCTCGAAGGGTGCGTCCGTAATCAGCCTCGGCTTCTTCGTACACAACCCGGTCGGGCTCGTCGGCGGGGGGATCGCCCCGTTTCTGGTGGGGACGCTCGAGGTCGTCGCGATCGCGGCGGTGATCGCGGTGCCCGTGGGGGTCCTCACGGGCCTGTACCTCACCGAGTTCGCGGGACCGAGCTCACGCACCGGAAACGCGCTGAAGCTCGGGCTCGACCTGATGCAGGGGCTGCCGACGATCGTGGTCGGGCTGTTCGTCTACGGGCTCATCGTCGTGGGGCTGCAGGGCGGCAAGCAATCCGGAATCGCTGCTTCCGTGGCGCTTGCGATCGTGATCCTGCCGCTGATGGCGCGCTCGGCTCAGGAGGTACTGCTGCTCGTCCCGGGAACCCTGCGCGAGGCGTCCGACGCGCTCGGGGTCAGCCGCTGGCGTTCGGTCCTCACCGTGATCCTCCCCGCTGCGACCGGCGGGATCGTCACCGGGGCGATCCTCGCGATCGCACGCGCAGCGGGTGAGACCGCCCCGATCCTGCTGACGGACTCGGTGTTCAGCAGCAACTCGGTGTCGCTGAACCCGTTCCACGGCATCGCGACGATCCCGTTGTACATCCTCACGATCGCCGATCAGGCGATCCCGGAGGCGTTCGCACACGCGTGGGGGGCCGCGTTCGTGCTGCTGGTGATGATCCTGTTCGCAAACGTGCTCGCACGTGTGATCCTCGCCCGCAGCCGTGCGAAGATGGGCGGGTCATGACCGTCTGGGACCCGACGGACAGCCGCCAGGGCGACGGGCCGGTGCCGGGGCGTGTGCGGATCCGCACCGATACGCCCGCGCCCACGATCGCGAGCCGTCGCAGCGAAGGGGCGCGGATCAACGACTCACGACCGGTGGTGTTCGACATCCGCGACATGTCCGTCTACTACGGCTCGAATCGCGCGCTGATGGGCACCAGCGTGAAGATCCGCCGCAACCTGGTGACGGCGGTGATCGGGCCGTCCGGGTGCGGCAAGTCGACCTTCATCCGCAGCCTCAACCGGATGAACGACTCGATTCCGAGTTTCAGGCTGACCGGCCAGGTGCTCTATCACGGACACGACGTGTACGGCCCCGGGGTCAACCGGGTCGAGGTGCGGCGGAGGATCGGGATGGTGTTCCAGAAGCCGAACCCGTTCCCGAAGACGATCTACGACAACGTCGCGTGGGCGCCGCGCAACCTTGGGCTGAGGTCCGGTCTCGACGAGCGCGTCGAGCGCGCACTGCGGCAGGCTGCGCTATGGGACGAGGTGAAAAACCGGCTGCGCACGAGCGCGCTCGGTCTCTCCGGCGGCCAGCAGCAGCGCCTGTGCATCGCGCGGGCGATCGCAGTCGAGCCCGACGTGCTGCTGCTCGACGAGCCGGCGTCGGCGCTTGACCCCGTGTCGACGGCGGCGATCGAGGACCTGATGCACTCGCTCAAGAACCGTTTCACGATCGTGATCGTCACGCACAACATGCAACAGGCCGCACGCGTCGCCGACCAGACCGCGTTCTTCAGCCTCGACCGCGTCGATCAGGTCGGCACGCTGATCGAGTTCGGCGAGACCGAGGAGATCTTCCGCAGCCCGCGGGACACGCGCACCCGCGACTACGTCACCGGGCAGTTCGGTTAGCGCCGACGCTCGGATCCGCCGCGCTTAGGGCGCAGCGATCGTGTCGCTGTGCACTTCCTGCATCAGCGGCTGCCCGCACTGCCAGCAATAGGCGGCACCCGTCGAGTGGGGCGCCCCGCACGACGCGCATTCGCCGGCGGTCGCCGTCTCCTCGAGCCGGAGGATGCGCTCGACCTCGTTCAGCTCGGCGTCGGCGTTCTGCAGCTCCGCCGCGCGGCGCACGAGCACGTCCACGCGGATCCGGTCGCGGATCGCCATCTCATAGACCAGGCCGCCGAGGTCCCACTGGAGCTCCGCGACCTTGGCGTTCAACTGGTCACGCCGGCGCTGGATGTCGATCAAGGCGGCGTCGCTGACCGGCTCGCCGAACGCGGCACCGTTGGCGCTCTCGGAACTCGTGCGATGCCTGGAAGGAACCACGCCACGGACGGCCTCACTGGCCCGCTGAAGGAACTCCGGCACGCTAGCCGCCCGGGAAGAAGTTGCCGGTGAACGTGCCGTTCTCGCAGCCCGCACCGCCGCTGCACTTGCCGCCGACCTGCTGCTGCACGTTCTTTGACAGGTTGTTGCTCGACCCGAGCACCTTGGACGCGGCCGTCGAGGCGGCCTTGGCGGTCTTGGCGCTGACGGTGACGTGCGTCACCTTCACCTTGCCGTGGGAAGCCTTTCTGGTCGAGCCGGAGGTGGTCGCGTTCGACGCCGTGTTCGCTCCGTTGCCCGCTCCCGCGGCGCCCCCGACCGTGATCACCTGGGGCGCCAGCGCGCGGGCCGGCGTGCCGCTGTTGCTGTCGTGGCCGATCAGCACCCCGACGCCCATCGCGATCAGCAGCGTGGCGACGCCTGCGACAAGCGTCGTCGCCGAAGAGAAGCGGGCCCGGCGCGCCGGGGGCGGCGGCGATGACGCCGCCGGTGCCGATTCTGGGGCCGCCATCGTGTCGGGGGAGAAGCGTGGGCGCCCGCGGCGCTCGCCACAGCTGACGCAGTAACGCTGGTCGGGCGCCAGCGGCGATTGGCAATTCGCGCAGCGGTCCCCGACGACCCCCGTGAGAAGCTCGTTGGTTGGTGCGTCGTCCTCCGCAGCCTTGATGGCATCCATTGACACGGCTTCCGCAGTATGGTCCGCCCTGCCGCAAGGGATGTAACCAAGATGTGACCGAGCTCCTCTGGCGCCGGACTGTTACAAGGCGTTGAACGGGGGCTTCCGGGCTTTTGTGCTGGTCACAGAGCGTTCACATTCTTGGCCTCCGCGCACGCGAGACTTGTCACCGCTATGGACCGAGATCTGGGCAGCGAACAGCAGGTGACGAGCTGCGCCGAGTGCGGCTCCTCGCTCGCCCACGACCAGCGCTACTGCGTCGAATGCGGCCGGCGCCGGGGCGCGCTGCCGCGGCACGTCTCCCAGATGATCGGCGGTGTCAAGGAGCGCGGGGAGCGGGTCGTCCCGGGAAGCACGCTGCCGGACGAGGACGAGCCGAGGAGGTTCGATGCCTGGATCGGCGCGCCCCGCGCCGCCGCCGTGGCCGTTCTGGGGATGCTCGGGTTCGGCGTGGTCGTCGGGTCGCTCGTCAGTGGCAGCGCCGCCAGCCCGCTGGCGCCGATCATCGTCGCCTTCTCGCCGTCGTCGGCCTCGCAGGCGGGCGCCAACGGCTCCGGCGCTGGGGGCGGTGGTGGTGGAGGCGGCGGCGGCGGCAACGTCACGATCACCACGACCACGCCCGCGCCCCAGAGCAGCACCAACTCGGGCTCGGGCGGCGGCTCGGGCTCGACCACAACGACCGGTACCACCAGCTCGACGACCTTGCCGCCGATCAAGCACGTGTTCATGGTCGTCCTCGACGACCAGGGTTACAACGAGACCTTCGGGCACAGCAACAACGACCCGTACCTGGCGAAGACGCTTGTGAAGCAGGGCGAGCTGGTGGTCAACTACTACGCGGTCGCGGGAAGTCCGCTCGGGAACGAGATCGCGATGGTGAGCGGCCAGGGGCCGAATCCCGAGACGGCCAACGACTGCCCCACCTACGACAGCCTGATCGCGTTTGGTCAGGGCGCGGATAACCAGGAGCTCGGCAGCGGCTGTGTCAATCCGACCTCGGCGCAGACGATCGCCGACGAGCTGACCGCCGACAAGCTGACGTGGAAGGCCTACCTGCAGACCAAGAGCCCGCAGCGGAAGGCCGGCTACGAGCAATGCCATCCACCGCTCGGCAGCTCCAAGGGCTCGCACCCCACGTCCTCCCAGCCCTACGCGGCGTGGCGGAACCCGTTCCTCTACTTCAAGTCGTTGACGGCGGCGGCGTGCCCAAAGAACGACGTGCCGTTGAGCCAGCTCTCAACCGACCTGAAGAAGACGAGCACCACCCCGTCGCTCTCCTACATCGTCGCGGACGTGTGTGACGACGGCAGCCCCACCTCGTGCGCGCCGGGGACGACGGCCGGCATGGGGCCCGCAGACACGTTCCTGAAGTCGGTGATCCCTGAGATCGAGAAGTCAGCCGCGTACAAGGCCGACGGAATGATCGCGATCACGTTCGACAACGCTCCGCAGAGCGGGCCTTTTGCCGACTCGAGCAGCTGCTGTAACAACCCGACGTACCCGAATGACGCGAACGGCGGCCAGCCGAGCGCACAGAGCGGCCCGAGCGGTCCGAGCGGTCCGAGCGGTCCGACCGGCACAACCGGATCGACCGGCGCGACCGGGTCCACAGGCGCCACCGGATCGACGGGCGCGACAGGGGCGACCGGGGCGACGGGGCCGTCCTCGCTCGGCGGCGGCGCGACCAACCCCACCGGCGGGGGCGGACAGGTCGGCCTGTTGCTGCTCTCGCAGTTCGTCAAGGCGAACACGTTCGAGGTCACCGACTACTACAACCACTTCTCGCTGCTGGCGAGCGTCGCGCAGCTGTTCGGCGTCCCCACGTCCACGCTCGGCTACGCCGACGTCAAGCAGCTGCCGGTGTTCGGCTCCGGGGTGTACTCCGCCTACACCGCGGGCTAGAGCCGCTCCGCCGCCTCGTCCAGCCGGTCGTCACCCCAGTACAGCTCGTCGCCGATCACGACGGTCGGGACCCCGGTGACGCCCCGGGCGATTGCGTCGTCGGTGCGCTCGCGGAGCTCGCGCTTGATCTCTGGATCCTCGACCCCGTCGCGCACGCGCTCGCGGTCCATGCCGGCGCGCTCGGTGGCCTCGAGCACGACGTCGAGCTCGGCCAGGTGGCGACCCTCAACGAACATCATCCGGAAGAGCTCGTGTGAGGCGGCGCGCAGCTGCTCCTCGTCGTCCGTGAGCAGCAGCGCACGCAACGGCGTCAGCGAATACGTCTCCGCCGGCCAGCCCTCTGGGTAGCGGAACTCCGGCAGGCCGCGCTCCGACCCGCGCGCGGCGATCGAGGCGAAGTGAGCGTCACGCTGCTCTCGGAACGACCACGGGACCTTGCCCAGCTGCCGGACGATCACCCCGAACGCGATCGGCCGCCACTCGGGCCGCACCGGCAGCACATCGTCCACCCGGCACGCCGCCAGGTATGCGTACGGGGAGCTGACGTCGTAATAGAAGGCCGGGCGCTCCACGGCCCCGACACGCGCCGCGGCTAGTCCCGCTTGCCGCGCCCGTACAGGAACTTGAACAACCGCTGCAGCATCTGAGTGCGGCCCTTGCTGTACGGGAACATGTGGACGTCACGCTTGGGCGCGAGCTTGGTCACAAGCAGTGACTGGACCTTCGTGTACTTGCGGATCCCGGCGGCGCCGTGGCGGGTTCCGAGCCCGGAGGCCTTCCAGCCGCCCATCGGCAGGTTCAGCGCGGTGTAGTTGACCTGCGCGTCGTTGACGCACACGGCGCCGGCCTCGACACGCCGCGCCAACGCCTCCCCGCGTTCGGCATCCCGCGTCCAGACGCTCGCCGCCAGCCCGTAGTTCGAGTCGTTCGCAAGCCGCAGCGCCTCCTCGGCGTCGGCGACCTTCATGATCGGCAGCGTCGGACCGAACGTCTCCTCGCTCATGATCTTCATCGAGTGGTCGACGTCGACAAGCACCGTCGGCTCGTAGAAGCGTCCATCGCCTTCGCGCCGGTGACCGCCCACCAGGACCCGCGCGCCCTTCTCGACGGCGTCCTTGACGTGACCGTCGACGATCTCGATCTGCGGGGGGAAGGTAACCGCGCCGACGTCGACTGACCCGGCCGGCCCGGGGGCGCCCTGACGTATCTTCCGGACGTTGTCGGTGACCTTCTCGACGAACTGGTCGTAGACGGGCTCCTCGACATACACGCGCTCGACCGAGATGCAGACCTGGCCGCCGTTGTTCATCGAGTAGAACGCGGCCGCGTTGGCGGCGCGATCGAGGTTGGCGTCTGACAGGACGATCATCGGGTCCTTGCCGCCGAGCTCCAGGTAGCACGGGATCAGCCTGTCGGCCGCCGCCTTCATCACGGCCTTGCCCGTCTTGGTCGACCCGGTGAACATCATGCAGTCGACGTGGTCGATCAGTGCCGCGCCGGTCGAGCCGTCGCCGGTGGCGACCTGGAAGACGCCCTCCGGGATCCCGCACTCACGCAGCATCTCCTCCATCAGCAGCGAGCTCAGCGGCGTCACCTCGCTCGGCTTCAGGATCACGCTGTTGCCGGCGGCCAGCGCCGGGATGCAATCCCCGAACGAGTTCGTGATCGGGTAGTTCCACGGCCCGATCACACCGACCACCCCGACCGGCGCGTAGCGGATGATCAGCTTCTTGCCGGCGACGGTCGGGTTGTTCCACGAGGGGACGTGCTCGTCCTCGAGGTACTTCGGGGCCTCCTTGGCCCAGAAGCCGAGGGCGCCCACGGTGTAGCCGTAGTCGGCGAGCTGCGCGTCCTCGTAGGTCTTGCCCGACTCGGAGACGACCACGTCGATGATCCGATCGATGTTGTCGACCATCCACTTCTGCGCGCGCCGGAGGACCTTGCCCCGACCGTCGAAGCCGATCGAGTCCCAGCCGGGCTGCGCCTCACGCGCGCGCGCTGCCGTCCGCGCGACCTCGTCGGGCCCCATCAGCGGGACGGTGGTGATCAGCTCGCCGGTCGCCGGATTCTCCACGGCGATCGTGCCCGCGGCGGTGCCGCCGTTGGTCCCGGCCGTG
>Ga0307474_10003707_pt1 | contig 11021 bp, 11 predicted proteins | sample atmos_gasesECM1C_2_FD_203312 | JGI IMG/M metagenome (GOLD analysis project Ga0307474, IMG submission 203312) | Hardwood forest soil microbial communities from Morgan-Monroe State Forest, Indiana, United States - atmos_gasesECM1C_05 | ecosystem: Environmental > Terrestrial > Soil > Temperate...
TTTTTCACCCTGATCTGGCCTGAAGACGCAACTCGAATCTTGGGGCGGGAAGCTACAGCTACCCGATGGCTTTGGATACACATCGTGCAGATCGTAATCTGCGGAATATTGGCGCTGATCATCTTCTCTCGACTGAGAGGTACAAGGCAATGGCCAGCGCAGCCGGGCTAATTAGGCGATGCAACCAACGACTAAGGCGCAAGCGCCCGTTGAGATGTTGAGCTGTTGAGATGAGTTTTGCTGGGCGGGTAAGCCCGGAAATCTGGGAGGACAATCATGAATCTAACAGTCGACGCAGGGACGGTATTTGTAGGACTTGGTGTCGCTTCTACCGGCGCCAGTTTCATTATGAAGCGCATGCTGCCCTTGCGGGCGCTAGCTCTGGCAAGCAACTTTTGTTTTATCGGGTATGGCTTCACCGCGGGAGTCCTAGGCTCAATATTAGTCAATGCCGTACTCGTGCCGATCAATGCGAAGCGCTTGTTGGAAATTAGGAAGCTGTCAAAGGACATCGCGCGCGCGACCCAGGAATCGCCGATCTCCGAATGGTTACTGCCGCACATGAAACGTCGTTCGTTCAAGCAAGGCGAAGTCCTCTTCCGCAAAGGAGAAGCGGCCGACAAACTTATCTACGTCGCAGAAGGCCGGCTTAAACTTACGGAGATTGGTGTGCTAATTGGGGCCGGCGAATTAATCGGGGAAATCGGCCTTTTTTCCCCGGAAAGGAAACGTACGCAAACAGTCATGTGCGAGTCCGACGGCAAGCTGTACGAGATGACCGACGAGATGATCTTTCAACTTTACTACCAACATCCCAAACTCGGATTTTTCATCATGCGTCTCGTGGCAGAACGGCTGCTCAATGATGTGCGTAGACATGAAGCGGGCTCGGCAACGGCTTGACGCAAGCGACCGTCGAGATGTTGAGACGTGGAGTAGTTGAGACGAAGTTTTGCGTCAACGCTGGCCGTGGCTGATCTTGTTCTTCGTTAGATCATCCGACAAGAATGAGAAACACACTTGGCGTCGGCGGTCCGCAGCGAGACCTGCTATGCACCGGGATGAGCGGCTTCGTTTTTTGGTGTCTTCCGTGGTCTGCCTTCGCCCTTGGCTGGGCTGTATCGCCCGGATGGAGAACCGTTTTGTGGACTGCATCGCTTGGCGCCATGGGGATATTATGTGTGGTCAACGCTTCGCGGTGCGGTCGCGTCCACTGCCGCTTCACTGGCCCATTTTTCATCCTTGGTGCCGTTGCATCTCTCGGCTACGGTCTTCGACTTCTGCCACTTGGACCGTCCGGATGGAAATGGATTTGCGCTGTAACGGTTATTGGTGGCATCGCTCTTACTTGCATCCCAGAACTCATTCTCGGTCGGTATGCGAAGACAGTCGATAGTTGAGAGCTACAGTCGATGAACTTTGTGCTCGGACGATTTGGTCGCCTGCTCTTTTCCCTGGCCATAACTGGGATCGGCGTAGAGACATTCATCTGCGGTTCCGGTCATAAGGTTGTGCCGGTGATTCCCTGGCTGCCGGCCTTTCCGAGTTTGGTCTACCCCGTCGGAACAATCTTTATCCTGTGCGGGGCAGGCCTTCTTTTTCAACGCACCCTGATAGTGTCTTCGATCACACTCGGTGTGGTGATGTTACTCTGCGGACTCGCGTTCGACGTGCCGCGAAATCCCGATCTTATGAGCGCGCCGTGGCGGACGAATGTGCTCGAACCAATCGTTATTGGCTGCCTGGCGTGGCTCGGGCCCGGATTGGGCCGCCTTCCGGGATGGCTGCAGAGGACAAGCGGGTATCTAATTGCGTTTGCGCTCGTCGTTTTTGGCATCGCCCACTTTCAGATCCTTAGTCCCATTGCCAGCATGGTGCCCGACTGGATTCCGTGGCACTGGTTCTGGACAGTTTTCTTTGGGGTAGCCTTCATCGCCGCGGGCGTAAGTTTCGCTATTGGATTTCTGCGGCGCCGGGCGGCTTTAGGTGTCGGGCTGATGTTCGCTCTCTGGACTCTGACAGTTCATCTGCCGCCAGTTCTTCGGACAACGGCAAACCCGGACCTTTGGTCGGACGTGTTCATTGTTGTAGCGCTTTGGGGAGGCTTCTGGGCCCTCGTGCTCGATTCTCGTTAGGCCACGGTAACTGACGCGGTTTTGCGGATAAATAGATTTATGAAAAGAATGAATCCCAAGGTTGATGGATACATTACAAGAGCTAAAAAGTGGCGGGAAGAGACCAAGAAGTTGCGAATGATCCTTCTTGATTGTGGGCTGACCGAAGAATTGAAGTGGGGCAAGCCCTGCTACACGTTTCGGGAAAGTAACGTAGTTATAATTCAGGGATTCAAAGAATACTGTGCGCTCTTGTTTTGCAAAGGCGCCCTATTAGAGGATGCCAAGGGTATTCTGATCCAACAAACGGAGAACATGCAGGCAGTACGCCAGATTCGGTTCACCAACGTTCGGGAAATAGTTGCACCCGTTTTGAAAGCCTATGTGCGTGCAGCCATTGAAGTCGAAAAAGCCGGTTTGGAAGTGACTTATAAGAAGACATCAGATTTCAAAATTCCGGAGGAATTGCAAAACAAGTTAAATGAAATCCCTGCCTTGAAGACTGCTTTTGAGGCATTGACGCCAGGACGGCAAAGGGGATACATCCTTTATTTTTCCGGAGCCAAACAATCCAAAACCCGGGAATCGCGGGTTGAAAAATGCATGCCGCAAATTCTCAAGGGGAAGGGATTAAATGATTACTAATGCCGCCAAACGCGCGATTCTTCGCTGGGTTCACCTCATCTTCACCATTCCGATACTCGGTTACATTTATGGTGAACCTTCGGACGTTCAACAGTATGTCGGCGCTGCTCGGTATATTTTCGTTCCTGTAGTGATGCTTGCGGGATATTGGATGTATGCAGGCGTAATCTTCGCCATCATTGGCGTTGCGTTATGGCTCGGTGCATTTCGCCTATCTGGATTTGGTGCGGCTCTCCTGAGTCAGATCGCGCTATTCATCGGGCGGAAGATTTGGTTGGTGATCCGGGCGCGACAATTAAAGTAATCACGCCTAACCATGCGCTTCAGCGAACCTGAGGCAAAGTATCCAATTCTTACGAAGTCGAGTAGCGACGCGGCAGCGCTGCACGCCAGTTCATTTCCGAAGCACGGCGACGACGTGGTCGCGTGAGCAAGTGTAAGTTGGCGCGACCTTTCCAGCCTTGAGTCCGTGCATCCCGGGAACAAATCGTAAGACGCATCGTGCAAGCAAAGTTCGGCGGCGGAATTGCCAGAAGATGAAGTTTTGGAGCACTTGGACCGTTTTCTCGCGCAGCGAGAGGTCGTAATGCGTTAACTCGATCCATTGATCGACACGCAGACCGAGCTGGTCGCAAATGAAATCGGCGTGTTTGCGGGTCAACATGCAAAGGTGTTGAAGGTTGCGAAAATACCAGAACAGCGCCGGGTCACGCCGGCAAGCTGCGGCGTCGCCATTACCGGTGGCAATCAAGAACAACCCATCATCCATTAAGCGTTGCGATAACGCGTCCAGTAACTCGAGAGGGAAAAGGAAGTGTTCAAACGCATCGACCATGACGATGGCGCGAAACTTCGGTGCGCCAGTCGCTTTCAAATCATCGGGGGAGAGGATTTTCATTCCCTTGTTTTCCGCTTCAAACGCTGCGGCGGCGTTGACCTCCACGCCGTAACAATCATGAATACCGACCAGCGGCGCCAGAAGGCGGCCGGAGCTACAACCGAAATCTAAAATCGCGCTTCCGGAAGAAACGTCGCTTAGAATTCTTAAAACGCGCCGTTCGCTTGGGAAAAACCCATCGATCTCCCACTCGCGGAAATCCATTTTAGCGTAGTATCGGTCGAGGGTGGATTGCGAAAGCGTTGGCGTTCGGAACAGCAATCCACAGTTTCCGCATTCGCGCACGAAATAATCAGGCTGCATAAACGTTTCGTCGCCCGCCACCATCTCAAATTGCGGGGCCTCGGGGCCGGTTGAAATCGACGATGTCGATCCGCAAGTCGGACACGCGCACCGTCTGTGATCGCCATTGGAGGGTGATTCGTTAGGCCGGGCGCTCACAGCATCTCCGCTACAAACTTGCGCGTATCGAACGGGGCGAAATCGTCGATCTTTTCGCCGGTGCCGACGAAGCGCGTCGGAATTTTCAGTTCGTCGTAAATCGCGACGACGATTCCGCCTTTGCCGCTGCCGTCGAGCTTGGTCACGATCAATCCGGTGAGACCGAGCGCCTGATGAAATTCGCGCGCCTGACTGAGGGCGTTGCCGCCGGTCGTGGCATCGACCACCAACAGAATTTCGTGCGGCGCGGCGGGATCCTTTTTCCCGAGACTGCGTTTCACCTTTTGAAGTTCGGCCATGAGATTGGATTTCGTGTGCAAGCGACCGGCGGTGTCGCAAATCAGGAAATCGATTTTGTTGTTCGTAGCGGACTCATAGGCGTCGTAGCAGAGCGCCGCCGGATCAGCGCCGTACTGGCCGCTGATCATTTCGACGCCGAGTCGTTTCGCCCAAATGCCAAGTTGTTCGATGGCCGCCGCGCGAAAGGTGTCGGCGGCGGCGAGGAGGACGGTATGGCGACGCTCAGGTAGCGGCGATTGACCCCAATCGCCACGGCGGTTCGGTGAACCGCCGCTACCTAGGTAATGCGCGAGCTTCGCGGTTGAAGTCGTTTTGCCGGTGCCGTTGACGCCGACGATGAGAACAACGTTTGGTTTTCCCGAAATCGGTTGAATCAGTTTCGTTTCAGTCGGCAAATTTTTTGAAACCTCTTCGCGCGCGACTTTGATGACATCGCTGATTCCCAAGAGTGACCAGGCTTCGCGTTCCTGGAGTTTCTTGATGATTCGAGTCGTGAGCGCGACGCCGAGATCGGCCCGAATCAACGCATGCTCGAGCTCGTCCCAATCAATTGGTTTGCCGGCGAATTGTTGAGCGAGCGCTTCAAGGAACTTCATTAACTAGACAGGATTTACTCGATTGAACTGGATTCCAGAAGAATCTGGGAGCGACGAATCCAGGAATACGGTTAGGAACTCGCTGGCTTGATGCTTATTGGTTTCCAGATCTCCTTTAGAATCCTGTTAATCCTGTCTTTCTTTTCGGGATGAGGAGACTGGTTCGCGGGCGGGACGGTCCAGATCTTTTCGCACGCGGTCGAGAATTCCGTTTACAAATTTTCCGGACTCAGCGCCGCCGAAAGTCTTGGCGAGCTCGATCGCTTCGTTGATCGAAACGACCGGCGGAATGTCGTCGCGATAAAGCATCTCGTAGATCGCGAGTCGCAAGACACTTCGATCGACCGCGGATATGCGGTTTAAATTGTAATTCTCGCAGTGACGTTTGATGCGCTCGTCTATTTCCGCCAGATGCTCGACCATTCCCTCGATCAAGGGCTGCGCAAATTCGCGCACGTTCGGTTTCACCGGGCAAAATTCCCAGAAATCGTCAATCCGCTCGGGGGTTTCGCCGTGTTGGAGGTCGCGCCAAAAATGATATTGAATTGCCGCCTCGCGGGCGCGTCGCCGTTTTCCCATACGACTATTTATTCCGCAGCTTTGAGATCACATTGGCAATCTCGACCGCGGCCCGGGCCCCTTCGGTACCGCGATTGATTTCGTCCTCGAGACAACGCGCGCGCGCCTGGTCCTCGTTCTCGAAGCTCAGAACGATATTGATCACCGGAATTCCGTGACTCATGGCAATTCGCTGCAGCGCATCGGTAACCGAGCGGCACAAGTGCTCAGCGTGGTCGGTTTCGCCCTTCAAAATTACGGCGATGGCGATGATGGCGTCGCCGCGTTTTTGGGACGCGAGTTCGCGCACAACCACCGGGATCTCGAACGCGCCCGGAACTTGATGGAGGGTCAACGTGGCCGCTGGAGCCAAACCGCGCAGTTCCGCAGTCAGGTGATCGACCAATCCCTGCACGTAAGTCCTGTTAAATTGACTGGCGACGATTAGAAAATGGCGCTTGGTCACGCCGACGGCGCGAGGGCGGGGGGTGATGGCATTCGACATTGCCCTCTATTGCTCTAACAAACCGGTCTCGGCAAGAGGCCCGCTGCGGGTAGGTCGGTAGCTATAGCCGGGACAAGGCCTTCGCCGCCAGCGCCTTTGTTTTTTCGATCATGGATTCCTGGGTCTCGGGTCCACCGATACTGACGCGGATGAAAACGTTGTTTTTTAAAACATAGAGGGCGCCTCCCATACGGTTGGCTGTCCACCACGCGTCGTCCCCGATACCTTCTATTTTCTTTGGCGGCGTGCCTTTTTCTTCGTCCTGCTCGGTCAGGCTCTTTTTCTTTTCTTCGTCGCCTTCCTGCTCTTTAAGCTGACCCTCATAGCGGCCGAACGTCTCCTTCCAAAATGTTTTCGGATCGCGCCCAGAAGCAGAGTCCGGATTGCGTTGCGTGACCGCAAGGCTCACCGATTTATTGAAAATTTCGGTGCTATAGAAGCATTGCGAGAAACGAAAGCTGCTGTCGGCGCTTTCGCTCGGCTTGGTATCCTTAACCGCCGAGCCCTGGATCTTTTGCACTTCATCATTGGTGATGAGCGAACAGGCGACGATTTTTGTTTGGTCCGATTGGCTCGATGCGGACTCGGTCTTGGTTTTGGATTTGCTGCAGCCGGTATTGGCGAGCAGCAATGCGATCGCGAATAGAAGATATCGATTCATTACGGATTCCTTTGAATTGAAGATGGGCGGGCAACTACCAATCCAGTAAGCAGAAAAACAAGGGCGGCTGAGAACAAGCAATATCGGCAGAAGGCGTGGAGCCTAAACGCCTGAACAAAGAGAAGCCAGACTGTGACGGCAAACATAGTGAACACCGTCAGATTGAAGAATTTTCGAGCGCGACTGTAAGCAAACGCCGCGAAGATGGCGAACGTGAAAACGCTGAAATAAGCAAGCGCGCCCAACCCTGAGACAGGGAAACCGCCAATTTTCGCGTAAGAACTGCCCAAAACTTTAAAACAATCGGGTGAGCTTCCGCACACCGCAGTCTCTCCGGAAAGAAAAATCACCGTGAGGTAGGTGGCTTCCGCCAATCCGACCAGCGCAATCAAAGCCGCTGCGGCATAAAAAATAATCTCCCCGCGCGAACGTTCCGGTCTCGATTTTTCAATTTGGTCTTTTTTCACGACGATGGCTTGGCGTTTTTCACTGCTGCTTCAACGTATTCGGTGAAGTTTTCGGGCTTCAATTGTTCCGGCGGCACGGCCTGATTGTTCAGGAAAATGGTCGGCGTCGTTTGTACTCCTATCTGTGTGCCGCGGCCGCGGTCCATTTCGACCTGTTGCTGTACTTCACTACTGTCCATGTCGCGTTTAAACCGGTCCAGATCGAGCTGCAGCATGCCGGCATAAGCATTGAAGAGAGTGCGCGCATCAGGCGAGTTGCTCCAGACGGGTTGTTCCCGGAAAAGAAGATCGTGCATTTGCCAGAAGCGTCCTTGCAAACCGGCGGCTTCCGCCGCGCAGGCGGCTTCGCGGGCGTGGGAATGCATCGGCAAAGGGAATTCGCGGAAAATGACGCGCAGATTGTGCTGTTTCTGCAATTGATTAATCGGTTCGGAAAGTTTGCCGCACGGCGGACATTGAAAGTCGCCAAATTCTTCCAAGGTGATCGGCGCATTGGCCGGGCCAAGGACGTGTCCCGTATCTTTTGTTTCGGCGACTTCCTTTGAAATCTTCAGCGGCGGGTTGGCGGCAAGTTTCGTGCGATAGAAAATCGCGCCGCCGCCAATGGCGAGCGCGGCGACCAGGCCGACAATGATAAAAGGAGCATATCGTCTCATAGGGTAAGCGTGGACATATAGCCTACCTCCGCCAGCCTGCAATGATTCGGTTGTTCATCTTATTGGCCTGGCAATGTCGGACTGGACGCCTCTTCGGAGGAAAAGGCGCCCGTCGCGTAGATCGAGGCGAGATCGTTTATGGCAAACCTGTGCCGGAGTGCGCTTGCACAAAACTAATGTCGGAACTGTTGATCTGACCATTGACGGTTACATCCTCGCGGAAGTTACTCAGTCCCACAGCCTGTCCGGATTGCGCTTGCGTCTGAGCAATGTCGCTCGAGTTAACCAAACCGTTGCCGTTAGTGTCCCCAGCGAGGACGCTCATTGGCACCGAAACATTTCCGCTGTTGGAGCCGCCACTGACTCCAAGCAGGTTGATGTTCAGCGTTTGAGCGTTGCTCACGTTGGTAAGATTTACGGTCACTTGAGTGTTATTGACCGAGAAATTACTGACCGAAGCGGCTCCGCCAGCTCCCGGTGTCACTGTCGCGTTGGTGACTGTGACAGGTACGGCGAATGTGATGATCACAGTGTGGTTACCGGAAGTGCCTCCACTTCGATCTTCAATTCCAGGCTGACCAATGAGCGGAAGATCCACATCGAAATCGCCGGCGGTGCCGTGTGTCTTACGGGAAACTGCGCTCACCGGGACGATTGCAGTGGAAGCGCAGGCACTATTTCCGCTAACGGTGTAGGTCGCGGGTGGGAAGCTCGTGTCGGTGTTGCCTTTAATGAACGTGTGATCAACCATGAGAGTTGATCGTTGTAACGTCTCAGGCGGTGTATCGCCGGTGTTGAACGTGCGGCCATTAACCGCGCCGAGAATGTCTCCAGGCTGCGGATTTCCTACCAACGATTTGTCAATGTAGAACGAGATTGTTCCATCAGGATTGAAGTTACTAGCCGCATCCGGCGTCCCAAGCGGATTTTCGACCGGAACTCCGATCACACCTACTACTGGAGGTATCGACTGCGTCTGCACCGTGCCGTACTCGAAAGTGACAACCGAGCTAGCATCGGTGGTCATGCCGACGAAGTATTGCTCGTCTGGCGTAGTAATTGAGTTCCATACCATCCTCCAGCGCGAGTTTGCCGGCACTGTGCTGAGATTGGTTACCTTCATCTGGAATAACAGTTTCCCAGGATGTGATGGAGGTTCAGCGACGGCTATATAGTCAATAAGATATTGTGCCGGTATGGGAGGAGTGGCCGTGGGAGTAGGAGTCGGCGATGGCGTTGGACCGACTGGAACTCCAGTTTCGCTGCCGCCAATCGCTTCCGGGTGACTCGGCAGGTTCCGATGAACAATCATCCCGGAACAATTATCGCCAACAAAGGGTGCAGCTATTTCGTTATTTGCGCACGATGAGCCGATCGAATTGGTGGCTACAACTTTGTAGTAATATGTAACTGTGGGATCAACGGCGGTAGTGTCATCGAGTGTGTGCGCGCTAGCTGGCACGTTTGCAATAGCAGTCGCGCCCTCTCCGCCCGGCGTTGTTCCCCGAAAAATCTGATAACCCGTAATAGTTTGGTCAACCCCGTTATAACCTGGGTCAGCTTCATTCCATCCGAGATGAACGACGGGACCAACGCGTCGCTCGGTGACGAATGGCATTCCTGGCACTGAAGCAGGGGGCGAAACCGGATTCGTTCCTGACAATCGCCGCCCGCTGGACTGTCGAGCGATGGTCGCAGTCGCACTATACGTGTTACCGGTCACAGTGGTTGAACCATCGGGATTGACTGGCGCCTGCGAGCAATCGCCGCCGGAACAGCCGTTGACGTACCCGACTAAAACACGGCCATTCTGGTCTGCCGTGATATCAAAGAAATCGAGGAGATTTCGATCCATTGGTCCGCCGCCGCCGCGGAGCAGACCCATTCGCTGCATCGGCAACGAGGGAGTTACATCCGTTGTAGTCCAGTGATCCCCGCCATCGAAAGTTTCAGCGACATAGAGATGCCATACGCCGGTGTATCCATCGGCATTTGAATCTCCGCTGCCGCCCTTCGAGGCGTAAAAAGCCACAGCGGCACGGTTAGCGTCACCGCCAATTGCGGCGGGAAACGCGACGTTTGTTAGGCCCAGACCTGCGCCAACATCAAAGATGTTCTTCCAGGTAGTACCTTGGTCATTCGAGATACCTACTGCGGCTGTCGTACCATTCAAAGCAAACAGACAGTAGACGGTGCCATTCGCGTCAACTCCGACCGCTGGATCGTCGGTGGCGGGAGTATTTGGAACCGACCCGTTCTGAACCTGTTTCACCGTCCAGGTGATTCCATTATCGGCTGAAACTACCACTGCCGTGGTGCCGCCGTTTAAGACCGGAAGGTTTCCGCAAGCGCGGTTCGGAACGTAGACAGTCCCGTCCGGGGCGACCTTGATGTGGCCGTGCAAACCGTTGCAGGTCGAAACGGTGTACATCTGTATCGAAGGGCCATAAGTGCTTCCCCCGTCATCGCTGCGTGAAATGCTGGCGAAAGCAATGTCTTGCGAAGCGTAATAAACCGCATGCGGATACACCGGATTCACCAATGGAGCGTGGTAGGGACCGCCGCCGATTGTCTCGTGATCAACAGCTGATGCAATTCCACCGCTCTGATCCGGGACCCAGGTTACGCCATCGTCGTCGCTATGCGATATCTTGACCGTGTTCGGTCCTAAAAGTGTCAACTCTGATGCGAACACTCGATTGGCGGTACTACTTGTATGGTCGGTAAAACCAATCGGATCGGAATCTATAAACTGCGATGTCGGAGCGCGGCGATCTGCCCACGTGGCCTTGGCCAAACTTAGGTTGCAACTGTCGTTGAAGGTGACGAACACGGTTTGAAGATCGGATTGAAAATTAACTACCCCGGTTACCCAGTTTGCACCGATCGACGGCTCGCCTGCGCCGCGACCAAGGTATTCAACGGTCACTCCTCCGGAGCTAAGAGCGGAAGCGGGCACTAGCACACCAGGCGCTTCAAAGTTTTCGAATCCGACTTTCGGGCCAGTGTCCTGTGGTGCGGCGGCTATTGAGGTTGTGGTGGTAGAAACGGGCGTTGCGCTTCCATTATATGGATCCGCAGCCGAGTCAGGTGTCGTGTCATAGACGACGTGGACCGTAAAGACAGTCGTCGGATTAGTCGTATCGGTTGTTAAATTAGAGGCATCAATGAAAACGACCT